>Ga0209254_10003009_pt1 | contig 15385 bp, 15 predicted proteins | sample FrelakmetDIP11DI_FD_187148 | JGI IMG/M metagenome (GOLD analysis project Ga0209254, IMG submission 187148) | Freshwater lake sediment microbial communities from the University of Notre Dame, USA, for methane emissions studies - DIP11 DI (SPAdes)... | ecosystem: Environmental > Aquatic >...
AGCCCAAGGGGCCGCCTTTCCCGGCAGATCGATCCGGCCGGTCCCCCGACGGCTCGGCACGCTCGCTGGCCGGCGAAGGGTGTCTGAAGGAAGGTGAGCAAGGCCATCAACTCCCATCGACGAATAGGGGTATTCACCTCATCCAACCGAGGCTACCGGTTGTGGTTGGCCCCACTATTTGAATACATCAAATTGTGTCTGCATGGCCTGGGAGACATAACGGTGGAGTCAAGTAAATACCCTTAGCGACGAATGACTGCCCGGCATCCCTGCGGGCGTGCATCCGCACCGCCGTGGGCTTTCATAGGGCCTATCGGGTGAACCTTCTCCGATCGAACCGTTTTCTTCTTTTTTTGCTGGACAAACGAGGCCGGATGATTATAATGGGCGGCACGAAAATCGAGTTCAGCAACGCTATTAACCCAAAAGGAGGAATCGAAAGATGAAAAAACTGTTGCTGTTGCTTGTGGCCGTGATGCTGATCGCCGGCTGTACGTCGGAGTTCTACAAACACAATTCGCTCTTTGCCAGCAATTCACACGTGGCTTTCAGCTGGTGGGGATACAAGAACGTCACTTCGGAAGCCGCCAAGATGTCGGCGAGTGAAAATTGGTGGGGAAAAGAGATTCCTTACATTCCCGCGAAATAGCTAATCGCGCATCAGCTCAGAAAAAGTTTAAGATCAAGCTCAGGAAATGGCAGGATGATTTCATTCTGCCATTTTTATTTCCATTCGCCCCATCGCTGACGATCCGCTCGCCTCTGCTTGACGGCATGGAACACCTTTTCTATACTGCCGGTCGCTGACAAAGACATCCGCATCGGCGCGCAGATGCGGCTCCTCACTTCTTGGTGCATGATCAGGGAAGGACCTTGAAAATCTACCCCATCAAAGGCTTCGGATTCGACAATCGCTCTTGGGTCCTCACGGTAAAGAAGCTCTCCATCGTATGCTTTCTGTTTTTCCTGGCCTCATGCTCGGTGCACAAGAAAATGACCACCATCAGCGCCGCATCGCTGGTGGAAGACGTGGCCAAGGCCTCCTACAAGCAGTCCGATCTGCGGGTGGTCCGCGAGGGCATGCCGGCCTATTTGATGCTGATGGACGGCATGGTCGAAGGCTGGCCGGACAACGACCGGCTGCTGCTCGCCGCCGCCCAGGCGTATTCCTCTTATGCCGCGGCCTTCGTCGGCGACGATGACGCCGCCTTCCGCGACGTCCTCCTGCAACGGGCCAAGACCTACGCCCTGAAGGCGCTGGAGCTGCGCGGGGTATCCGCGCCCCTCACCGCTCCTTTCGAGCAATTCGAGCGCCAGGTCGACCGGATGACGGCCGCGGACATGCCTTACGTCTTTTGGGCGGCCTCCTGCTGGGGGAGCTGGATCGCGGCGCGCGGCACTTCCATCACCGCGCTGGCGGAACTGCCGCGCGCGGAAACGCTGATGCGCAGGGCGTTGACGCTGGACGAAGCCTATCATCACGGAGGGCCGCATCTCTTCATGGGGGTGCTCGACGCTTCCCGGCCGCCGGTGGCCGGCGGAAGCCTTGAGCGCGCCAAACAGCATTTCATGAAGGCGATCGAGATCGGCCAGGGAAAATTCCTGATGGCCTACGTCTATTACGCGGACGCCTACGCCCGTAAAGCCCTCGACCGGGAGCTGTTTACTTCCACATTGAAAAAAGTTCTGGCCACTCCGGCCGACAGCGCGCCGGAGCTCACGCTGATGAACACCGTCGCCCGGCAAAAGGCCCAAGCGCTGCTAGAAAAGACGGACGAGTATTTCTGAAGGAGGCTCTCGCATGCGCCGCCCGGTATACCCGATCGCCGCCATCGCGGTATTGGCTTTGTCCGGCATCCTGATGCTGACTCCCCCATTGGCGCAATGCCAGGCGCCCGTCATCCTCAAGCTGGCCACCCTGGCACCGGACGGCAGCGCCTGGATGCAGGTGCTCAAGGCGGCGGCCGATGAGGCCCAACAGGGCACCGGCAACGCCGTTCAGTTCAAGATCTATCCGGGCGGCGTCATGGGCGACGAGCGCGACATGGTCCGCAAGATGCACATCGGGCAGATCCATGCCTCCATGCTCAGCTCCGCATCGCTCGCCTCGATGTACGCCGAGATCGATGTGCTGCAGATCCCATTCCTCTTCAACAGCTATCCCGAGGTGGACTTCCTGGTTGAAAGGATGGAGGCGGACTTCAAGACCGGCCTCGAGAAAAACGGCTATGTCGGGCTGGGCTGGTCGGAAGCCGGGTTTGTCTATCTGATGTCGACCGTGCCGGTGAACGGCCTTGCGCAGCTGAGAAAAGCCAAGGTCTGGATCTGGAGCGACTCGCCCATGGCCAGGGCCATCTTCAGCGAGGCGGGGGTCAGCGGGGTGCCGCTGGCCATCAGCGACGTTCTGGTGGGCCTGCAGACCGGCCTGGTGGAAGTGGTCTATGCGCCGCCCTCGGTGGCGATCGCCCTGCAGTGGTTTACGCGCATCAAGTATCTCACCGAAGTGCCGCTGAATTACATGCTGGGCGGTCTGGTGGTCAAAAAAGACGCCTTCGACAAGATCAGCCCGCAGCATCAGGTCGCCGTCAAGGGGATCTTTCAACGCCACATGAACCGGCTGAGGGAAATCATACGCTCGGAAAACCAGGAGGCCCTCGCCGTGATGCAGAAGCAGGGCGTCACCGTCCTCGCGCCGGAGAAGAACACTGTGGCCGATTTCAAGGCCGTTTCCGAAAAAGCGATGCAGCAGGAGGAGGGGCACAAGTTTTCCGCGAAAACCAAGGAGCAGGCCCTATCCTTGCTGAAGGCGCACGCGGAGGGCAAGAAGTGAAGTTCCTGGAACGGATGGACGCGGCCATCGGCCGGCTGGAGAAAGCCCTGATGGTGGCGCTGCTCGCGGCGATGATCCTGCTGGCGTTCAGCCAGATCGCGCTGCGCAACTTTTCGGGCGTCGGTCTTTCCTGGGCCGAATCCCTGGTGCGCTATCTGGTGCTCTGGGTGGGATTCATCGGGGCCTCCTTGGCGGCACGGGAAGGCCGGCACATCACCATCGAGATGTTCAAGCTGAGATCGTCGGCGACCGGCGGGCGCTTCCTGGCAGCACTCTCCCAGCTCTGCGCCGCCGGGGTCTGCGCGGCGATGACCTGGGCGGCGGCGAAATTCGTGCGTGACGACGCCCAGATCGGCAGCGAGGCATTCCTCGACATCCCCACCTGGGTGCTCCAGACGATCATACCCGTCGTCTTCGGAATCATGAGCCTGCGTTTTACATTGCGCGCGGTGCGGGCGCTGCAGCGGGACAGCGCATACTCGAGACCGGCACCGGCGCCATGACCCCCCTTTTGATCACGGCCGCCGCCCTGCTGGCACTGATCATCGGCACCCCCGTCTTTGCGGTCATCTGCGGGTTGAGCCTCTATCTGTTTTATGTCGGCGGCATCGACGTCTCGGCGGTTATTATCGAGATCCATCGCCTGGCGACCACGCCGGTGCTGGTGGCGATCCCGCTTTTCACCTTCGCGGGCTACCTGCTCTCCGAGAGCAGCGCCCCCCGGCGGCTGATCCGCCTGGCCGACGCCCTGCTCGGCTGGCTGCCGGGAGGGCTGGCCGTGATCGCGCTCGGGATCTGCGCGGTTTTCACGGCGCTCACCGGCGCGACCGGACTCACCATCATCGCGCTGGGCGGGATCCTGCTGCCGGCCATGAGCCGGGGGGAATACCCGGACCGTTTCTCCCTGGGGCTGCTCACCACTTCGGGGACCCTGGGCCTGCTGTTTCCGCCGAGCCTGCCGCTGATCGTCTACGCCATCGTGGCCAAGGTGGGCATCGGGCAGCTTTTCGTGGCCGGCCTGCTGCCGGGTGCGCTCCTGGTGGTGGTGCTTTCGGCCTACAGCATCCTGCTCGCCGTGCGGCTGCACGTGCCCCGCAAGGCTTTCGCCGCCGGCGAGCTGGCTGCGGCCCTGCGGGAGTGCATCTGGGAGCTGCCGCTGCCGCTGGTGGTGCTGGGGGGGATCTATACCGGCTATTTCGCGGTCAGCGAGGCGGCCGCCATCACTGCGATGTACGTGTTCGTGGTGGAGGTGGTCATCCTGCGCGACATCCGCTGGGGAGCGCTTCCGGAGCTCATCAAGCAGAGCATGGTGCTGGTGGGCGGGGTGCTGATCGTACTGGGCGCCGCCATGGGTCTGACCAACTACCTGATCGACGCCGAAATCCCCATGCAGCTGCTGGAGTTCTTTCGGGCGCAGATCACCAGCCGATTGGTCTTCCTGATGGTGCTCAACGTGTTCCTGCTGGCGGTCGGCTGCACCATGGGGATCTTCTCGGCCCTGGTGGTCGTGGTCCCGCTGGTCGCCCCGATCGCCCAGGCGTACGCGATCGATCCCATCCACTTGGGGATCATCTGCCTGACCAATCTGGAGATCGGGGCTTCCATTCCGCCGCTGGGCATCAATCTCTTCATCGCGGGCCTGCGCTTCGAGCGGCCGGTGCTGGAGATCTGCGCCGCCTGTCTGCCCTTCGTCGTCCTGATGCTCGCCTCGCTGCTGCTGATCACCTATTGGCCCTGGCTGAGCCTCGCGCTGGTGCGCTGACGCGCACCCGCAAACCGAATTTCGAAGGAACGCGTATGCACCCCCTCAATCGGATTCTGCTGATTTCGTTGATCCTCCTGACGGCTCCCCTGCAGGGTAAGGCCGTGGACGAGATCCGCGTCACGACGCCCGGTTTTCCGTCTCAAATCGCCGTCGAGGCGGCGTCCAACCCTCAGCAGGTCGTCGTTGCGGTGCTCGACCCGGCCGGCGAGCCGATCCGCGACCTCCAGCCGCGCGATTTCAGCCTCGCCCGGGGCATCCGCAAGGCCCGGGTGGTATCGGTCGAACCGCTGCAGGCCAGCAAGGCGACCCCCATCCACCTGGCGATGGCCATCGACAATTCGCTCTCGATGAAGGAGCGGGGGGCGATCGGCACTTTGCTGGCGGCCCTGGACGGCCTTCTGCGGGACGTGCGTCCCATCGACAACGTGCATGCCCTCGTTTTCAGCGACCGGGCGGGCAGAGTCGGCAGCGGCCGCAACTTGAATATTCGGGCCTTTACCTCCAGCCAGGGTTCGGAATGGAACCGGTTTTTTGCGGAGGTCTTCGATCGGGGGATCACCTCAAAGACCTACCTCTACGATGCCATCCTGGCCGCGCTGGACACGATCAAGGCCATGCCGGCCAGCGAGAAGAAACTGCTGATGGTATTCTCCGACGGCGAGGACCTGAACAGCGTGACCAGTCGAGCCGAGGTCGAGGCCGCAGCCCGGGGAATCAGGAACCTTCAGGTGTTCTGCATCGACTACATGCCGGATGAGAAAACCGATCGGTTTCTGACGAGCCTGGCAAAAGATCACCACGGCCGCATCTGGAAAGCCCGTTCCGCCCAGGAGCTGGTGCCGATCTTCCAGGACTTCAAGACCACCATCCTGCACAAATACGTTCTGACTTACGAACTGCTCAACCCGATCGCGATCGAGCCCAAGGCGCTGAGCTTTGATGTGCCCGTAACCACCACCGGTGGCCCGGCAGCCCACATGATTTTTTTCGCAACCGGCCAGAAGGCCATCTCCGAGCGCTACGTCCAGCTCAAGAGCCGGGCGGAGGCCGATACCTTCCAGCCCGGGAACGTCAGCGGCTTCGCGGGCCGCTATTTCAACATACTGAACATTCTCGGCAAGGCCCTGCGGGATGAGCCGGAGGTGAAGATCGGCATCGTGGGCTGCACATCGGACTACGGGCCCGAAAAGGACAACCTGAAATTGTCCCAGGGCCGGGCGGAAGCGGTCCGAGATTATCTCCAGCGCATCTGGGGCGTCGATCCGGACCGCATGCCGGTCGAGGCGCGCAATCTGCCGGCCGACCCGTCGCCCAGTGACTCCCGCGACGGCCGGATCGAAAACCAGCGGGTGGAGTTCATCTTCGAGTCGGATGCCTTCCAGTCCCGGATTGCCGGCGGGGTGACCGCCGAGGCCGGCAACCGGAGCGTCGTCCAGGCCAAGCTCGACCTTAACCCGTTGCCGGGGATCACCGCGAGCGAAATCCTGATCCAGGGCCCTGAACGGCCCCTGATGACGCGGACCGGCGGGGCCGAGATCCCGCCCTCGCATTCATTCGTCTTGGACGAACTCGGCCGCGACCGGGTCGCGCGTTTGAGTTCCCTCGAGGCCGTCATCCGCGTGACCGGCTCCGACGGCACGGTGCATGAGGCCTCCTCGGACCTTTGCCAGATCAAGACCAACCCCAAGGTGGTGGTTGAGGAGCTGGCCCTGCCGCCTTACGTGGGGGTGACGCTCGAGCCGGAGACCGTGACCGTTGAAGAAATCACGGTCGTCGAAAGCTCGCCGCTGCTCAACCACGTTTACTTCGACACCGGCCGGTCGGATATCCCCGAGCGCTACGTGCTCTTTAAATCAGCGGATGAGGCCAGGACGTTCGATCCCGCCACCCTCAAAGGCACGCCGGAAAAATACCGCCATATGCTCAACGTCATCGGCCGACGGGCGGCGGAACGGCCCAAGTCCAAGCTGAAGATCGTCGGCTGCAATTCAGCCGCGGGGGAGGAAAAAGGTCGGGCCGATCTGTCGCGCAGCCGGGCCGAGTCCGTGCGCAATTATCTGAAGGCCGTCTGGGGGATCGATCCCGCCCGCCTGGAAGTGGAAGCCCGCGGGCTGCCCGCGGCGGCCAGCGCCGGCGGCAGCCCCGAGGGCCGGGCCGAGAACCAGCGCGTGGAGATTCTCGCGGAGGACCCCGCCATCCTCGACACCGTGCAGAGCACCTTCATCGAGGCCTTGAGCGACACGGAAACCTTCAGGATCGCGACGGAAGTCGAGCCGGGCGCACTCCTGAAGCGTTGGAGCATCGAGCTTTTCGGTGATCATCAGCGCCTGGAAGGCCTGGCCGGCACGGGGGAGCTGGAGCCGAGCTACGTGCTGGCCCTGAAGGATGTGGGGCTTCTGAGTATCGGCAACTACCAGACCGTCTCGGTGGTGCTGGAGGCCGCGGACGCCAAGGGACCGGCGTTGAGAGCCCGGGGCACCTCCAAGGTGCGGCTGGTCAAACGCGAGGAACGGCTGGCGCGCCGCGAGGGCTACAAGGTGATCGAAAAGCACGCCCTGATACTCTTCGATTTCGACCGCGCGGAGATCAAGGGGCCCAACCGGACCGTGATGGACCGCATCGCCAAACGCATCCGCGAAATGCCCTCGGCCAAGGTGACGATCGTGGGCCACACCGACACGCTCGGCCGATTCGATTACAACGTGGCGTTGTCGAAGAAGCGCGCCGAGACCGCTTATGGACAGATTCTGGCCGGCGGTGGCGCCGACAGAAACCGGGTCTCCTTCGAGGGCAAGGGACCGGCCGATCCGCTGTTCGACAACGGGCTGCCGGAAGGCCGCGCCCTGAACCGCACCGTCACCGTCATCCTGGAGTACGAGCAGAAATGAATTTTCCCCGCACGCGTGCGGGGAAAATTCATATGGTTAAACGGTTGGCGGCCGAACTGGTGTACTCCACGCCCAGCAGGCCGAGGTCGCGCCGCAGGGCTTGTCCTCCCTGACGGCATTCACACAGCCGCTGAACTCGCCGAAGGTTTTGATGGTCGGGACGATCGCAGCGCTGTCGAAAAGGTTTAGAAACGAATCGTTGAACTGGTGGATGCGGAAGTTTTCATCTGCAATCAGAAGCGCCGCACCCATGTTGTCGAGGATATAGTTCAGAAACTCGTTTGATTCGCGTAGGTCCTGGAGGTTGATGGTCATGGAGAGGCTCTCTTTTTGTGCTGGAGCGGATCGTATCAACGCATGGAGGCGGTTGCCTTGATTTGAGTCAAATAATCCTTAGGATTTATACCGGCGCGCATCGGGCCGCGCCCGGCGCATAACCAGAGAGGAGCAACCAACGTGAACGCACCGCTCAAAGACGAGCAGCTTCTGACCATCGTCAAAAACGTGGTCGAGCAGAACGGCTGCCGGTTGATCGACATCGACTTCGAAAACCATATCCTCAACATCGAGGGCTCGGATGAAGCGCAGGATCGCTGCGCCCTGGCCTTGGAAAAGGTATTGGGATAACGGTCATCTTCTTCACGGCATCTTCGAAGATCGGCCGTGCTTTCGGCGCCGCCTGCTGCGCCGCCCGGTTCATGCTGAGAACGAAATCGTCCACCTCTTTCTGGTAGCCCGCCTTTTTCAGAACCTCGGCCGCGAGCTACGTCCCCTAATTCCTCGTGGGACGGCCATGGCCGGCTGCGCGCATTCCTCCCGGCAGGCGCTTCACGTCTCCCGCCTGGCGATAAAGACGTTGGCCAGGGCAATGACGGACGATGTCAGGATAAGGACGAAGGATATCGCGTTTATGACCGGCGTCGAGCCGTCGCGGACCTGCAGGTAGAGCGTTATGGGAATCGTGGATTCGGATCCGACGAGGAAAAGGGTGGTATTGAAGTTCTCGAACGACATCAGAAAGGCCACGGCGGCGCTGCCGATGAGGGCGGGTCTGAGGTAGCGCAACGTGACAAACCAGATCGCCGCCATGCGGCCCGCCCCGAGGTTCATGGCCGCCTCTTCGAGAGTCCGGTCGAACTTCCGCAGACGGGCGATCACCACGAGAGCCACGAAGGTGGAAATGAAGGAGACCTGGCCCAATACCACGAGCCAGTAGCCGGGCCTGAGCAGCTCCACGTCCCAGCCGACCGTTTTCTCGAAGAAGAGGCCGAGGGTGTTGGTACACATCAGTATCGAAATGCCCAGGATGACCCCGGGGATCACCATGGGCGCCAGCATGAGGAAATACATCGCGTTCTTGAACCGGAACTCCTCCTGCTCGAACAGAAAGGCCGCACAGGTCCCCAGGAGCGTGGAGAGAAGGGTCACGCTGAACGCCACCTTCAGCGAGGCCCACAGGCTGCGCAGGTTCTTCTGATCGTGGAAGAAACCGATTTTCGTGGGCCCCTCGCTGAAAAACCAGTCCCAGGTGAAGCCCTTCCACGGCAGGGAAGGGAACATGGAATCGTTGAAGGCGAGGAGGCAGGTCACCAGAAGCGGCGCGAACAGGAAGAAAAAATAGCAGAAGACATAGGAGCGGAAGCCCCACCGGTAAAGGCCCGAACTGGGTAAGGACCGTATCATTTCAAGACGTCACTGAGCTTCTGCCGCGTCAGCTTGAGGGCCACCCAGATGATGGCCGACGACAGAAGCAAGAGCAGAAAGCCGAAGGCCGACCCCTGATTCCAGTTGAAGTACGTGATGAACTGGTTGTAGATCTGCTCCGTGAACCACAGAGAGTTCTTGCCCCCCATCAGCTTCGGCGTCAGATAGCTCCCGAAGACGATCATGAAGACCACAATGCTCCCCGACATGATCCCGGGCATCGCGTAGGGGATGATGATCCGCCGCCAGATGGCGAGCTTGCCGGCGCCCAGGTCATAGGCGGCTTCGATGAGGGAGTCGTCGAGACTTTCCAGGACGCTGATGACCGGTACGATCATGAACAGCAGCGTCGTATAGACGAGCCCCATGATCATGACGGCATCGTTGTAAAGCAGCTCCACCGGCTCCTTCCAGAGCCCCAGCGCCAGCATGAAGCTGCTGAGGACCCCGCTCTCCCGCAGGATGATCATCCAGCCGTAGACGCGCACGAGCTCGCTCACCCAGAAGGGCAGCAGGAGCAGGACCAGCAGAAAGCCCTGCGCCTTCGCCCCGGCGATCTTGGTCGCGTAAAACGCGATGGGGAGGGAGACCGTCAGCACGATCAGTGTCACCGCGATGGAGTAGATGGCGGTGCGCAGGAAGGTGGTCCAATAGATCGGCTCGTGGAAGAAGCCGAGGTAGTTGTCCCAGGTGACCCCTCCCCCGGCGCCGAATTCGCCGCTGACGAAAGACATCCTGAGCAGCTCGACATGAGGCAAAACGAGCAGAAGCAGCAGCCAGAGAGCGACGGGCATAAAGAAGAGCAAAAAGATCCAGCGGCCGCTTCCGCCCTTATGCATGATCGACCTCCGGTGCGGAGGAGAGGAAGCAGAACGCCGATGCCGGGTCCCAGCCGATTTCGACCCGGTCCCCGACCCGGATGTCGTCGTACTGCCGATTCTGGGGCAGGGCGACCATGAGTTCCCGGCCGGAGTTCTCCGGGACCACTATGAGGCGGCTGTTCCCCGCGTCGAAGAGGACCGTCTTTACTCCCGCCGTCATCCGATTGAGGCCGGACAACCGGCGGTCCGGGTTGATCATGATAGCCTCGGGGCGGACGTACATCTCCACCGGCGCCTCGCTGCGCGGATGCTCGGGCCTGGAAATGAAATAGCGGTTTCGGCCGCCTTCTTCGACCACGGCGCGGCCGCCCTCCGCGAGGCGCAGACGGCCGAGAAACCGGTTGTTGTTCCCCACGAACTGGGCCACGAAGGGGGTGGCGGGGCGGTTGTAGATGTTCGGAGGCGTGTCCATCTGCTCGAACCGCCCGTTGCGCATGACGGCCACGAGATCGGACATGACCATCGCCTCCGACTGGTCGTGGGTGATATAGATGAACGTCGTGCCGACCTGCTGCTGCAAATTCTTGAGCTCCACCTTCATCTGCTCTCGCAGCTTCAAGTCGAGGGCGCCCAGAGGCTCGTCGAGGAGCAGCACCACCGGCCGGAGGACCAGACACCGGGCCAATGCCACCCGTTGCTTCTGCCCGCCGGAGATCTGGCTGATTTTCTTTTCCCCGAACCCCGGAAGCCCGACCCTTTCCAGGATCTCTTCAACCCGCTTCCGGAGCTCGGCGCCCTTGACGCCCCGCCGCCGGAGCCCGAAGGCGATATTCTCCGCAACATCCATCATCGGGAAGAGGGCGAGCTGCTGGAAGACCATGTTGACGGGCCGCCGGTTCGGCTCGACGCCCGCCATGTCGGCGCCACGGATCCGGATCCGGCCGCTGCTGGGTTCAAGGAAGCCGGCCACCATGCGCAACAGGGTTGTCTTGCCGCAGCCGGAGGGTCCCAGGATCGAAAAAAATCTTCCCGTCTCCACCTCGAAGGAAACGTCGTCGACGGCCGAGAAGTCCCCGAATCTCCTTACGACGTTCTGAGCCGAAAGATCGATCTGCATCTGCCGTTCCAGCGACGAGAGTCTCTTCTCCCGGAGATCAGGCGCCACGGCCGCCGGAGCCGCCGCAGCGCCCGCGGTCAAGCTATTTCGCCGCCTTGATCTTGTCCATGACCTTGCCTTCCATCTCTTCGAGACCGGCCGGAACCGTCGGATACCAGTTCATCTTCTTCATGACTTCCGGCGTATAGCAGCGCGTGAAATTCGCCTTGATGCTCTCGTCGAGATATTTGACGGCGTCCCTGGACGCCGTGGCGTATTTCTCCTTGTTGGTGAAGACGGCCGCGTTTTCGGGCTTCAGAGAGAAGTTGATCCATTTATAGGCGCCTTCGACGTTCTCGGATTTGGAGGGGATGGCGAACGTGTCGATCCAGGCCATGGCCCCGCTCACCGGCCCCACCCAGTCAATGTCCTTGTTCTCCTCATAGAGTTTCCAGCCGGCCTGCTCCCAGCCCTCGGCGATCCATACCTCGCCCGAGCGGATCGACTGCACCAGGGCATCCCCGTTTTCCCAGTAATTGCGGACGATGGGCTTGGCCTTGATCAGTTCGCCGGCGACTTTGTCCAGCAGTTTCTGGTATGCCTCCTTGTCGGCGTACTTGGCAAACGGATCGTCTCCGAGGCCGAAGGCGATGGCGCAAAGGACCGGCCGCTTCATCCGGTAAGAGACCCGGTCCTTATATTTGGCATTCAGGAGATCGGTCCAGTCCTTCGCGTCGGGCGCCATTTTCCGGTTAATGATAAGCCCCGAGCTGCCGAAGACGTGGGGAATCGCATAGAGCTTGCCGTCGCTGGAGGCGTTCTTCTTGACCGATGCCAGCAGAACGGGGTCGATCTGATCCGTATTGACTTTGGTCAGGTCGATCGGCTGGTAAAGACCGAATTGCTGGGTCACCGCCACGATCCGGTCCTGGCTCGGCTGGGCCAGGTCGAACCCGCCGCCGCGAGTGGCGCGGAGCTTGGCGATCATGTCTTCATTGCTGGAGTCGGTGACCTCTACCGTGATTCCGGTTTCCTGCTGGAATTTCTTGATCAGTTCCGGCGGGGCGTAGCCCGGGAAGGTGATCAGGCGGAGAGTTTTTCCATCCGCCGCAGCGACCGCGTTCGCCGCACCGCAGACCATGATCAGCAAACATACGAGCAGCGTCCCCAACGACGTCGATTTCCTTCTATCCATATTCCCTCCTTTGTCGTTCAGCATCTACCACCGCCTATCGGTGGTATTTAATTGTGGAAGGTTCGCTCTTATGTTACTGGTTGACAATGCAGGCTCGCGATAATGAGCGGGGCCTCCCCACCCGCATCCGCCGCTTATGAAGTCATCCGTCTTTGAGAGAGGTGACATCCTGCTGAATCGAGAACCTGCGGAATGAGCGGCCGCGCATCAGGGATGATTTTCTTATTTGCCGTTTGGACTAGTTATTCCATCAACGCCGGGTCGTAAGGTCGCACAGTTTGAAATATCTGTCAATTGACGCCTTCGTTGCGTTAGCGGCGTTTTCCGCGCGAGGTGCGCCATCACCATGACTTCCGTCGCCAGATCGGCTAGAAAAGCAATCGTTTTCCTCGTGGATGGCATGCGGCCCGACGGCTTGCGCCAAGCCAACACCCCTTTCCTGGATGCGGTTCCCGCCCGGGGAGTCTACACGTACCATGCGCGGTCCGTGATGCCGACGACGACCCTGCCATGCATCACGTCTCTCTTTTTAAGCGTTCCCCCTGCCGTGCACGGGATCCAAGACAATGTCTGGCAGCGCCCACCGAAGCCGATCCCCGGCCTATTCGACGTCATTCACCGGCAAGGACTGAGAGCGGCGTCTTTCTACAATTGGGAGCCTTTGCGCGACCTCTCGCCGCCAGGGGCCCTTGCGGCCTCGTTTTTTCTTGAAGATGTCCTGGATGACGCCGGACAGGTCGACCGGGAGCTGGCCGCCCTCGCGCTTTCCTGGCTCAAGTCCCATGATTGGGATTTCGCGTTCGTCTACATGCAGAACACCGACAAGACCGGGCATCGCTGCGGCTGGATGTCGGATCCTTATCTCGCGGCGATCGGCAACGCCGACCGCTGCATCGAGCAGATATGCCGGGCGCTCCCCGAGGATGTGGTGGTGATCATCACCAGCGATCACGGAGGGCACGACCATACGCATCACAGCGACATGGAAGAAGACCTGAAAATTCCGCTGCTGATGTACGGCCCAGGCATACCGCGGAATCGCGAGCTTGGCGGGCGGGTCGGTATCCTGGATATCGCCCCGACGGCGGCGCGGTTTCTGGGACTGGAACCGCCCGAGGAGTGGATGGGCAGGCCGATCTCCATCTAGCAGGTCGTTGAAAAACGGCGTCTCAGGCCGCGATCCTTCGTTGCACGGCTTTTGGAAATGCTCACATATCTTCGAATATGCTGCGCTTTCCAAAACACCGTGCGCCTCGGCTGGCAGCCTGATACTTGTTTTTCAACAACCTGATATTAAAAGCAAGCGGTTCAAATTCCGGAGGCCGCACCCGGGCGATGAAGAGGCCTTCAAAGCGGAAGGACAGAGACCTGTCATGCCTTTGCCGGTGATGATCGTGGTCCTGCTGGCAGCGCTGCTGCACGCCTCCTGGAATTTCCTGGTCAATAACCGCAGCGGGACGTAGTTGACTGCTAGTGCTTGTTTCGACAAGCACTGACAGACAAGGTGCGATTGGGTATAGGCATAATTTTTATTATGACGATAATAGTCATAATTAGAGCTTGTCCGGCGGCGTGCGGAGCGGCTTCTTGCCACTCATGCCCTCAGGGCAGCGGACGCCCTCCAGCTTGCCGCAGCGCTCGTATGGGCGGAAGAGGCGCCGGAAGCCCTCGACGTGATTTCCTTTGATCAGAACCTGCGGGAGGGGGCCTTGAAAGAAGGCTTCACCGTTCTCCCTTAGAACTGCGGAGGCATTTTTTGAAAAAAAGCAAACATCTCCCGCTTGGCGGCGCAGAGCTTTTTGAGTTTGGGTTTGAAGACGATTTTGGTGCCCAACTCCTTGAACCCCGGCTGAAGGACATCGAGCAGGCGCGGCGATTGCACGTGGATTTCCTTGGGGCGCAGGCCGGGGCCGGCCAGCCGAGACAGGATCCAGCCGGGGATCTGTCCCAGCATGGGTTCGATGCCCTCAGCGGCGCCCAGGATCTCCGCCCCGAGGATCATGCTGGACTGCGCGTGCACGGCGAGCACGACATAACCGACCTGCGGGCGCTGCCCCTTCTCGCCGATGCGTCCGGGGAACATGAACACATCCAGCTCGATGATGTTCCCCCGGGTAGCCGCGCGCTTCAGCATTTTCACGTCGTCCAAATCCCACGTGAGCGGTATCTTCGGAAACTCCGGCGGCGGAAGGCGCTCGAAGCGCTCCTCCCATTCGCCGGTCGCACCCTCCCGGGTCCGGCATGAGCGGATCATGAACGTGTCGGGCTCCTCACTCATCAGGAAATCGCTTTCTTCCTGCAATCGAGGCGCCACCTGCTCGAGCTGTTCGAGGGCCAGCGTCAGGAAGCCGATTTCCTCCCGCTCCAACCGCCAGGGCATGAAGCCTGGCCGGAGGCTTTGGAACCGTGGCCAGGCCTTGCGGCCCCTGAATTTCAGGCCCAAGTTGCGCAGCAGCTGATGGTCCCAGTCGTCGAGGCCGCCGCGGTCTTCGAACGATGCCTGGAGCTGAGGGAGCTCCAGGAGCAGTTCGGGATAGTCGGCGAGAATGTCATAGGGCGCCTGCTGCAGTTCGAGAAACCCGGCCAAGGCCCTTGTCCCGAGGTAAACCCCGACGGCCGTGTGTTCGCCGAGCGCGCCCATCACGCTGACGAACCCCATCTCGCCGGAATCGGGGTGCCTGATGCCGAAAATATCCTCCTCGTCCATCCATTCCCAAGGGGCGAGATGCTTGATCCGCACGGCGCAGTCGACCAGGCGCTTCCATTCCTGACTGTGGGCATCCATGAGTTTTCAATCCTCCCTATTCGTCTGGCGCTGGAATGCGCATGAGCATCATTAGAACACTACCGGCCGGGTTACAAGATACTAAGGTGCCGCCTTGACAGTTTCCAATCCCCCGTGCCAAAGAGGATTACCGTCAGAACTTGGAATTTCGTGAAAAAATCCAGCGCGCTTCCCGGCAATTCTTCAGGATGGGAAGGGCGCGCAGGCGTGAAGGAGATCGGGCCGTGGCCGCAGGCGAAGGCAGCCCGGAGGCGGTGTTGAGCGAGGACCACGCGGCGGCGATCATCGCCGCGGGCGTTCC
>Ga0209254_10003010_pt1 | contig 15384 bp, 10 predicted proteins | sample FrelakmetDIP11DI_FD_187148 | JGI IMG/M metagenome (GOLD analysis project Ga0209254, IMG submission 187148) | Freshwater lake sediment microbial communities from the University of Notre Dame, USA, for methane emissions studies - DIP11 DI (SPAdes)... | ecosystem: Environmental > Aquatic >...
CTGCAGAGTACGAAGCGTAGCTTTGCCGTTGGTTATCATCTACGCTTGCTGATCGATGCTGGTCACATGATCGCTGCCTATTAATCACCCAACAGTATCCCACCAATTTAGTGATATTTGTCGAAGACTGTAATCGTCTTATTATGACGTTTGTCCTCCCCCTCTGCTGGCAGGATATAGTAAAATTTTTATAAGCGGGTCTGTATATCTATGCAAAATCCGCTCAAAATGCTTCAATTTCATACAATTATCAACAGTCATGAACCAAAGAAGAGACGAGGTTCCGTATGGAAAATAGCCTGACTTCTGAAGTTCAGCGCCTCTCAGGGGAAAATATCGACCTGTGCTATCACTGTCATAAATGTACAGCAGGCTGTCCGGTAGTGCAATCAATGACCTATGGTCCAGATCGTATGTTGCGCATGGTCACACTTGACCAGCGTGACGAGCTCCTACAAAGCCAGGACATCTGGTTGTGTGCTGGTTGTTATACCTGCGCCACCCGCTGTCCGAATGACATTGATATCTCTGCAGTGATGGATGCATTACGCCAGATCGCAATATCCAGCCACGCCCCGATTGGTGAGCGCGATGCGCTTTTATTCCACCGCTTGTTCATTGGCGTTGTACAGCGCCTGGGTCGCTCGCATGAAGCTGCCACGCTCGGGCTGTTCAAAGTGCTCTCGCATACACCGAAAATCCAAGATATGGACGCCGGGTTCAACCTGTTTATCCGTGGGAAAGTACCGGTCTTGCCACATTATTCTGCCAAAGCTGCCGCGGACGTACGCCAGATTTTCAAAAAAAGCGAATCAGAAGAGAACTAAGCACCTTCAGAACGAATGATCTCAGGTTGCTGCGTAGAATGGATTTCAAGAGGAGAACCTAGTGGACAAAGCCACCCATTCGTACGTTTATTATCCGGGTTGTAGCCAGCACTCGACTGGGCTTGAATACGGGCTTTCGACCCAGGCGGTCTTCCAGCGCCTGGGGTTAGAGTTGGCTGAACTGCCCGATTGGAATTGTTGTGGCGCTTCGTCTGCCCACGCATTGAGCCACACCCTGGCGCTGGCTTTGCCGGCCCGCAACCTGGCGTTGGCCCAGGCCAGGGGTTCGGATTTTGTCACACCTTGCGCGGCCTGTTTCAACCGTATGAAAGGCGCTGATTACGCTATGCGTACCGATCCCGAGGTACGCTCCCAAATCGAAGAGCTGCTGGGTTTTTCTTATACCGGGCAAATGCGTATCCGTCCTGTGATGGGCGTGCTATACGATGACTACGGTCCCCAGCGTATCACAGAACAGGTGAAACGCCCGCTGACAGGGCTGAAGGTCGTCCCATATTATGGCTGCCTGCTCGTCCGACCGCCGCAGGTGGTGCAGTTCGACAATCCGGATAACCCGCAGGTGATGAAGAGGATTTTACAGGCGTTGGGCGCCGAAGTGATGGACTGGTCGTATGCCACAGATTGCTGTGGCGCAGGGCTCTCGCTAAGCCGCGCCGATTTGGTGCAGAACATGGTCAGTCGTCTGGCTGAACACGCTCGCGAGGCCGGGGCCGAGGCTTTTGTAACCGGTTGCCCGCTCTGCCAGGTCAACCTGGAGATGCGCCAGACGCAAGCTGCCAGGCTGCCTGCCTTCTACATTACTGAATTGGTTGGTCTGGCGCTCGGCATCCCGGGAGTAGAGAAATGGTGGCGCAAGCATTTGATTGATCCACGCCCGGTGCTCCATTCGGCTGGTCTAGCTGGCTAACCAAGGCTGACGCATAGCGTTACAGGAAGGGATTATGGCTCCCTCTGAAAACGGACACGAGAATCAGGAAAACGAGAATGTAAAGAATCCGGTCGGTGCGGCGCTGGTAGTCGGTGCGGGCATCGCCGGGATGCAAGCTGCCCTCGACCTGGCTGAAGCCGGGATCAAGGTCTATTTGATGGACCGTTCACCCGCTATTGGCGGTACGATGGCTCAGCTTGATAAGACCTTCCCGACCAACGACTGCGCCATGTGCATCATGTCTCCTAAACTGGTTGAGGTGGGCCGGCATCTCAATATCGAGCTAGTCAATTGTGCAGAGGTGGAAGGCATCACCGGCGAGCCAGGGGATTTTACCGTCACGGTCCGGCAGCACCCCCGTTACGTGGACCTGAAAAAATGCACCGGTTGCGGAGACTGTGCGGCAGCCTGTCCGATCAGCATGACGGATGATTTCAACGGCGGTCTTTCTCGCCGCAAGGCGATCTATAAACGCTACCCACAGGCCATCCCTAACGCCTACTCAATTGATAAGCTCGGTGTGGCGCTTTGCCGGGATGCCTGCCCAATCCACCAGCGCGCCCAGGGTTACCTGGCGTTAGTGGCCGAAGGGCGTTACGCGGATGCCTATCGCACGATCCTGGATGATAATCCCTTTCCATCCATCTGCGGACGGGTATGCAACCACCACTGTGAAGAGGCCTGCAACCGGGCGCAGGCGGATGGTCCGGTGAACATTATGGCGATCAAGCGATTTGTCGCCGATTGGGCCTGGTCGCACCCCGATGAGGCCACCCCCTGGCTGAAGAAAACAGACGAAAACGCTGCTGCCAGCGAGCCTAAACCACTGGCAGGCAAACGGGTGGCGATTATTGGCGCCGGCCCGGCTGGACTGGCCTGCGCCCAGGATCTGGTGCGCATGGGCTGCGACGTGACCGTCTTCGAGGCCTTGCCGGTGGCAGGTGGCATGATGCGCGTGGGCGTGCCAGCCCATCGCCTGCCTCCGCAGGTTGTCCAGCGCGAGATCGAGGCGATTATCGCTCAGGGTGTTGACCTGAGATTGAACCAGCGCGTGGATGATATCGAGGCGTTGCTGGATGAATACGAAGCAGTCTTCGTCGCCATCGGCGCCCACGTTGGCGCCAGGCTACCCATACCTGGTAACGACCTGCCGGGTGTCTTGCAGGGCACACAATTCCTGCGCGAAGCCGGCTTGGCCAATAGTATTATCCCAGATCATCAGACTGTTGATCCATTAAGCGGGCCTCGTTCCCTAATCCAGGGCAAGCGCGTGCTGGTTTTGGGCGGCGGCAATGTCGCTATCGACACAGCTATGACCGCTATCCGCCTGGGTGCAGCCTGGGTCGGCATGACCTGCCTGGAAGGGAGGGAACAAATGCCGGCGCACGTCTGGGAAGTACGCGAAGCTGAGGAAGAGGGCATCCAGGTCTACCCGGCACGCACGTTCAAGGAGATCACCAACCAGGATGGTAAGGTGACCGGTGTGCGCACTGCCAAGGTCAATTTCCGTGGTTTCATCGATGGAAGACCGGATTTCGATGAGTTCCCCAATACCGAAGAAGTGATCCCTGCTGATATTGTCATTTTCTCGATCGGGCAGCGCGTCGAGTCGAGCTGCCTTAAACAGGTGGAGTGTCTGCCAGGTGGGCGAGTGGCAATCGACAAAATCAGCCTCGCCACCAACGTGCCGGGCATATTTGCCGGCGGCGATGCAGTCACTGGCACAGCCTTCATCGTGACGGCGATCGAGGCTGGTCAGCGCGCCGCGCGCTCGATCTCGGCTTACCTGGGACATTCAATCCCCCAATTGGAAGATACTGCCTCCAAGCCACACGCCAATTTGAGTCTGGAGGAGGTCGGTCTACGAATTGCCAGCGGGGTTGCTTCGCCTGCCTCCCGGGTTGAAGTCCCGATGCGCCCGCCGGAACAACGCAAGCTGGATTTTGCCGAGATGTCATTCGCGTTCAGTGAAGAGCAAGCTCGCCAGGAAGCTTCCCGCTGTCTACGCTGTGGCGTCTGTTCGGAGTGCAACCAGTGTGTGTACGCCTGCCGCGCCAATGCCATTTTGCACGAACAGGTCGAGCAAAACTTAGAGCTGAATGTTGGCGCGGTGATCCTGACCCCTGGGCTCGAGACGATGCCCGGCGACATCCGCCCGGAGTATGGTTACGGGCGTTACCCGAATGTGGTGACCAGCCTGCAGTTTGAACGGATGCTATCTGCTTCTGGGCCGTTCTCCGGCGTCGTGCAGCGTCCCTCAGATAAAAAGCACCCACGCAAAGTAGCCTGGATCCAGTGCGTCGGCTCGCGTGATTGCACCTCCAGCCCGGACGGGGAGTCGCACGCTGCCTATTGCTCGTCGGTCTGCTGCATGTATGCCACCAAAGAGGCCATCATCGCCAAGGAGCATGACAGTCACATAGAGCCGACCATCTTCTACATTGATATCCGTTCGTTTGGTAAAGGCTTTGAACCTTATATCGAACGCGCAAAGCATGAACATGGTGTGCGCTACATCCGCTGCATGGTCTCATCAGTCAAAGAGGTGCCCGGATCGCACAATCTGCGGTTGACTTATGCCAATTATGAAGGTATTGATGGTAAAAAGCTGGTTCTGCGTGAGGAAGAGTTCGACCTGGTTGTGCTTTCGGTCGGGCTGCGACCTTCACTGGTGACCCGCTCGATGGCAAACCGCCTGGGGGTGGAACTGAATGAGTTCGGCTTTGCTGAAGGCAAGACCTATGGCCCCGCTCAGACTTCCAAACCAGGTGTGTTTGTCGCTGGCGCTTTCAGTGAGCCGAAGGATATCCCCGAGTCGGTCATTGAGGCCTCCTGTGCAGCAGCCCAGGCCTCGGCGTTATTAGGCACAGCACGTGGTACGTTGACTCGGACGCCAGTTTATCCACCCGAACGGGAGGTCTTTGACGAACCGGAGCGGGTGGGGGTCTTCATCTGCCATTGTGGCATCAACATTGGATCGGTGGTGAATGTCCCGGAGGTGGTGGAATACGTCCGCCAGCTTCCTGGCGTCGCCTATGCAGAGCATAACCTGTATACCTGCTCGCAAGATACCCAGGAGCGCATTGCGAACCAAATCCGCGAGCATGGTCTTAATCGGGTGGTGGTTGCCTCCTGCACACCACGCACGCACGAACCGCTTTTCCAGGATACACTCCGCCAGGCCGGGCTGAACCCGCACTTGTTCGAGATGGCCAACATCCGCGAGCAAGACTCCTGGGTACACCGCGGCAAGCCGGAGACTGCCACTGATAAAGCCGAACAATTAGCCCGTATGGCGGTGGCGAAAGCCCGCAAGCTGCGCCCTATCACCCGTAATATGTTCGACGTGGACCGGAAAGCGCTGGTGATCGGCGGCGGGTTGGCGGGTATGACGGCCGCGCTTTCGATCGCTCACCAGGGCTATGCCGTTTTCCTGGTCGAGCGCGAGGCCGGGTTGGGCGGCAACCTGCGCCACATCCATATTGGCGAAGATGGGGCTAACCCGCAAGCCTTGCTGCGCCAGACCATCATGGAAGTGGAATCCGAGCCACGCATCCAGGTGTTGACCGGCAGCCAGGTTGCTGGCATCAGCGGCTATCCTGGTCATTATTCGAGCACCGTCCAGGGTCCGGATGGGCAGAACTGGGAGTTCCAGCATGGTGTTATCCTGGTCGCTACCGGCGCCCAGCAGATCACACCGCACGAGTATTTGTACGGTCAGCACGAGCGTGTGCTGACCCAACGCGAGTTGGAGATACGCTTGTCGGAACCGGATTTCGCCCGCAGCCTGGAGGGAGGCACGCTGGTCATGGTGCAATGTGTTGGTTCGCGTGAGGATGCCCATCCATATTGTTCGCGAGTATGCTGCACCGAAGCGCTCAAGAATGCCCTGGCGATCAAACACCAGTCGCCGGGCGTACGGATCGTCGTGGCCTATCGCGACCTGCGCAGCTATGGTTTCCGTGAGCAGCTTTACCGCCAGGCGCGACAGGCTGGGGTGATTTTCCTCGAGTACAGCGAATTGAAGAAGCCCCAGGTAGCACCTGGGGAGAACAGCCAGCTACGTGTTACCGTGAACGTCCAACCAGAAGATGAGCCAGTGATCCTGGCAGCCGATTGGGTGGTGCTCAGTGCTGGCATCGAAGCTGAGCCGGGCAATACCGCCCTGGCTCAGGTACTGAAGGTACCGCTCAACGACACGGGCTTTTTTCTGGAAGCACATGTCAAGCTGCGCCCGGTGGATTTCGCTGCCGAGGGCATCTATCTGGCGGGTCTGGCGCACAGCCCGCGTGGCATTGAAGAGACGATTGCCCAGGCCCAAGCCGCAGCGGTCCGGGCTGTCACATTGCTGGCCAAGCCACAATTGCAGGCCACACCGATCGTCGCCAGCGTCAATCCGAAGTTGTGTGCGGCCTGCGGCCTATGTGTGGAGATCTGCCCTTATGGGGCGCGCCGTCTGGAACCCGGTGCAGAGCATGCTGAAGTCATCGAAGTGTTGTGCCAGGGCTGCGGCGCTTGCATCGTCGCCTGCCCGAATAAGGCCAGCCAGCAGAAGGGTTTCGAGTTCAGGCAGGTATTCGAGATGCTCGAAGCGGCAGTCGGTTAATCGACGGCGGTATCACGAAAAGGATGATCAGTTTAAAAGATAAGTCGAGGGCATATCTATGAGCGAAAATCAGAATTTTGAACCCCGCATTATAGCCTTCTTGTGTAACTGGTGTACTTATACTGGAGCGGACCTGGCAGGCACTTCGCGCCTGCAATATCCGCCCAATATCCGCGTCATCCGCACCATGTGCAGCGGCGCGGTCGATCCGGTGTATGTGCTTAAGCCCCTCCTGGATGGCGCGGATGGGATCTTGATCGGTGGCTGCCACCCCGGCGATTGCCACTACCAAACTGGCAATTACAAAACCCGCCGGCGCTATGTGGCGTTGCAAGAGATCCTCAAGACCGCCGGTTTTGACGAGCGGCGTGTCTGGCTGCACTGGATCAGTGCCAGCGAGGGTCAGAAATTCGCCGAGACGGTGACCCAGATGGTAACCACCATCAAAGAATTGGGTCCGAACCCGATGTACGCAAACTGGGCGGTTTGAAAGGGTAGATAAAACATGAAAAGCATGCTCCCGGTTCAACACAGTGATGTGCTAGAAGCGCTGCGCGGTTTCTTGAAATCCTTTCTGGAGACCGGCACTGTAGATGCCCTGTACGTTCCCCTCGAGACCGAAAAGGGCGCTATTGTTCCGGCGCTGGTTACCGACCCTGCCCGGTTGGAACACCTCAACCCGTTTGCCCCGACCATGCCGATCAACGGCGCCCGGGCGGTCAGCGCGCTGACTGGCAAACACCCACCAGCGCATATGGCGGTGTTGCTGCGCCCGTGCGAGCTGCGCGCCTTGGTTGAGCTGGTCAAGCTGCAACAGGCCTCGCTGGAGGGTGTGACCCTGATCAGTATGGATTGCCCTGGCACCTTCGAGTTGGCGGATTATTCGGCTCATAAAAAGAACGGAGGTTTCGACCTGCCAGCCTATCTGGCGGCTGCCCAGACTGGACAAGACCCCGTCTTGGATGGGTTGGCGCTGCGCAACGCCTGCCAAATGTGCGTCCAACCGGTCTCGACCCAGGCTGCTGTCTCGTTACACCTGTTTGGCGCCGACCTTAGCTCCGGGATTCCACTGGAAATCGATGATGAGCTGGCTGGTAAATTGGAGATTTCCCCTGTTGCGGCGGAAGCTGACCATCACAAAGCGGTGGTCGAGCAGCTGACAGCGCGACGTAAACAACTGCGTGAAAAAGAGCTGCTGACGATCCGGATGCAGATGAATTCGAATGGCGGGATTGCCGGATTCTTCGATACGTGCATCCGTTGCCATAACTGTATGACCGCCTGCCCGATCTGTTATTGTAAGACCTGCCTGTTCCGTACAGCAGCCTTCGATCACGAGCCAGAGCATTATATGACCGCAGCGCACCGCAAGGGCGCAGTCCGTATGCTCGGCGATACGTTGCTTTTCCACATGACTCGCATGAACCATATGAGCGCTTCCTGTGTCAGTTGCGGAATGTGCACCTCTGCCTGCCCTTCCGACATCCAGGTAGGCGCCATCTTCAGCGCCGTGGGCGAACAGGTGCAAGCGGCTTTCAGTTATATTCCAGGTCGTGATCTGGCAGAGCCGTTGCCGCTGATCACCTTCCAGGCAAATGAATGGACAGAGGTAGGCGAGGCGAAATGATGGTATCCAACGCAGGTTCACCCGATACCGCCGTTCAAGGGTCTGCAGTGAAGGCGGGTCCGAATGGAGGCGCTCGCTCAGCCCTGGTGATTGGCGGTGGAATCGCGGGTATTCAAGCCGCCCTCGATATTGCCGAGGCCGGTTTCCAGGTGCATCTGGTCGAGCGTCTGCCCAGCATCGGCGGGCGCATGTCGCAGCTGGATAAAACCTTCCCCACGCTGGACTGTTCCGCGTGCATCCTGACCCCCAAAATGGCGGATGTCCCGCGCAACCCGCGCATAAACCTGATGACCGGCACTGAAGTGTTGTCGGTCGAAGGCGAGCCAGGTGCATTCCATGTCACTCTGGAAAAAGAGCCGCGTTATGTAGACTTGGAAAGCTGCACCGGTTGCGGCGACTGCGCCACGGTTTGCCCGGTGGAGATGCCGGGCGACTTCAACGCCGGGCTGGATACCCACAAGGCTATCTACCGCCGCTTCCCCCAGGCGATCCCGGCGGCTTTTGCGATTGAGAAGCATGCTTCACCCTGCAAAAGCACCTGTCCGGCGCACATCCCGGTGCAGGGTTACGTGGCGTTAATTGGACAAGGCAAATTCCACCAGGCTTTGGAGTGCGTTCGCCAGGCGGGTATCCCCTTTGTCGGCACGCTGGGGCGGGTCTGCTACCACCCCTGCGAGAGCAATTGCAAGCGGCTCGAGTATGACGAAGCTTTATCGATTTGCAGCTTGAAGCGCTTTGCTTATGACGCTGGTATTGCGGATGTCGGTCTGGAGCAAGACCACCCTCAGCCGGTTCCAGTACAGTACGCTGAGAAAGTCGCCATTGTAGGCGCTGGTCCAGCCGGTTTGACCGCCGCTTATGAGCTGACTCGGCGTGGCTACCAGGTGACGATCTTCGATGCCCTGCCCGCCGCGGGCGGTATGCTGGTGGCTGGCATTCCCGCTTACCGGCTGCCACGGGAAGTGTTGAACCACGAGATCGAATACATCTGCTCACTGGGTGCGGAAGTACATTTGAACACCCCGATCGGCCGCGATGGCGGTCCCTGCCTGGATGACCTGCGCCGGGATTACGCTGCCGTCTTCATGGCAGTCGGGGCGCATGGCAGCAGCCAGTTGGGCATCCCGGGCGAAGACTTGCCGGGTGTGCTGCAGGCTGTGCCGTTCTTGAGGAAGTTGAACCTGTGCGAGACGGGTTTAGCCGGCGCCGAAGTCGGGATTGGCAAGCGCGTGGCGGTGATTGGCGGCGGGAACTCGGCTATCGACGCGGCGCGCTGCGCCTTGCGGCTAGGCTCGGAAGTGAGAATCCTCTACCGCCGCTCGCGGGTCGAGATGCCCGCAGCAGCCTGGGAAGTCGCGGCAGCCGAGTCCGAAGGGGTCGAGCTGAATTTCCTGGTCGCGCCGGTGCGGGTCATTGAAAAAGGCGGGCGTGTGGCGGGACTGGAATGCATCAAAATGGAGTTGGGCGAACCAGATGCCAGCGGTCGCCGACGCCCGGTGCCTATCCCAGGATCGGAATTTGTGGTCGAGCTGGACACCATCATAGCCGCAATTGGGCAAACCGTCGAATCCGAAGGCCTGGGTGTGGAGACCAGACGTGGCAACCTGGTGGTTGACCGTGATACTCTGATGACCTCCATTCCCGGCGTCTTTGCTGGCGGTGATGCCGTAACCGGTCCTGCCTCAGTCGTCGAAGCGGTTGGTCATGGCATTGAAGCGGCAGAATCGATCCACCGTTACCTGCGCGATATGGACTTGACCGTGGGTCGTATGCTTAGCTGGCCTAAAGCCAGCGAGATCGAAGTGAAGCCTTTCCATGAGGTACGCAAAGCTGCGCGTGCTCATGTCTATGAATTGCCTGTGACCGAGCGAGCCGGTAATTTCCTGGAAGTCGAACAGGGCTTCACTGCCGAGCAGGCCATTGCAGAGGCTCAACGTTGTCTGGATTGTGCGATTTGTTCCGAATGCCTGCAATGTGTCACTGCCTGCAAGCGGGGCTCAATTCGGCATGACCAGCGCCCTGAAAAGGTCGAGTTGGAGGTGGGCGCAGTGGTTGTTGCGACTGGGTTTGACGTCTTTGACCCTCACTTCAAGCCCGAGATGGGCTATGGGGTCTATCCTCAGGTGATCACCACGCTGGAGTTCGAGCGCCTGGCTTCTGCCTCCGGTCCAACCGCCGGAAAGATCGTGCTGAACGGTAAGATGCCGAAAAAAGTAGTCTTCATCCAATGCGTCGGCTCGCGCGATCTCAGCCTGGGGCTGCCGAACTGCTCGCGGGTGTGCTGCATGGCGGTCGCCAAACAAGCCCACCTGGCCCACGACCGCATCCCAGGCGCAGAGATCACCGTGTTTTACATGGACGTACGTGCCTTTGGCAAAGGATTTGAGGAGTTCTATGACCGGGTACGCAATGAAGGCGTTATCTACCGGCGAGGGAACCCTTCTGAGATCATCAAGCGTGGCGAGCGGGTAGTTGTACGCGCCGAAGATACTTTAATAGGTGAGCAGGTGGAAATCGAGGCAGACCTGGTGGTGTTGGCTGTCGGTATGACGCCACGCCAGGGCGCAGAACAACTGGCCCAGGCGATTAACCTGGAGCGCGGCGAGGACGGCTATTTCCTGGAGCAACATCCCAAGCTGCGCACCGTTGAAAGCAACGTAGCGGGAGTTTTCCTGGCGGGTTGTTGCCAGGGACCGAAAGATATTCCAGATACTGTGGCGCACGCCAAAGCTGCTGCCTCAGCCGCAATGATTTTATTGTCAGGCGATAGCAATCGCCAAAAAGGAGCGGAATATGCTTCAAATTGAGAGCCGCCAATTTGCCCAAGAATATAAATTGTTTGCCTGCATCCAGTGCGGGAAATGCACGGGTGGCTGCCCGATGGCTGCCAAAACCAAATTAAACCCGCGCAACCTGATCTACCGCGTGTTGATTGCCGGTAATGGCTTCGATCTTGAAGGCCGCGAAGAGTTGTGGGATTGCACCACCTGTAATACCTGTGCCAGCCGCTGTCCCAAACAGGTCAATCCGATGGAAGCAGTTATCGCCATGCGCAGCGCCATCGTCGAAAAAGGGCGCGTCCACCCGAACGTCAAGACAGCGCTCGAGAGCACCTTCAGGCACGGCAACCCGTTAACCATGCCGCGCGAAGACCGCAACCTGTGGGCCGACGGCTTGCCGATCAAGCCGTTTGAAGAGAGCACCGAATACCTGTATTTCGTGGGTTGCACCCCCTCGTATGATCCGCGCATCCAGAAAGTAGCTCAGGCGTTGGTACGTCTGCTCGCCACAACCCCCTTGAATTATGGTTACCTGGGCAGCGAAGAGAGCTGCTGTGGCAGCGAGGTGCGGCGTTTGGGCGAGGCTGGGTTGTTTGAGATGATCGTCGAGGATACCACCGAACTATACAAAAACCTGGGCGTCAGCAAGATGTTCACCACCTCGCCGCATTGCTTCAACGCCTATAAAAATGATTTTCCCGCGGTGGCGGGCGAAAAGTCCCACCCGATGCAGGTGCAACATTATACTCAGGTGTTGGCGAGTCTGATCGAGCGTGGTGAGCTGAAGTTCTCTGGGTCATTGGAAAAAACCATCACTTACCACGATCCCTGCTACCTGGGCAAGCATAACGGTGTGTTCGATGAGCCGCGTGAGGTTCTATCCAGCATTCCAGGTGTGAACCTGGTTGAGATGGACCGTTCGCGTGAGAAAAGCCTGTGCTGTGAGGGCGGAGGCGGGCGGATGTGGCTGGAAGGCACCAACCCTGGCACTCGCCTGGCTCAACAGCGTATCCAGGAGGCGCTGGATACCGGCGCGCAGGTGTTGGCTACTGCCTGCCCGTTCTGCCTGGCGACTCTGGATGAGGCGGTCAAGCATCTGAACGCGGATGATAAGCTGCAGGTAATGGATATCGCCGAATTGGCGGCGCAGGCTATATAGCCCGGAGGGTATAAGATGGCATTCACCCCAAGAGTCGGTGTTTATATCTGTCATTGCGGCATCAACATCTCCGCAACCGTCGACGTTGCGGCGGTTGCGGAGTACGCGGCGAGTCTGCCTGGCGTCGTTGTCGCCAGGGCTTACACGTATATGTGTTCGGAGCCTGGCCAGTCGCTGATCAAAACCGATATTACCGAGCTGGGCCTGAATCGGGTGGTGGTCGCCTCCTGCTCGCCACGCATGCATGAACCAACTTTCCGCGCCACCGTCTCCGATGCGGGTATGAATCCTTATTGCTTTGAGATGGCCAATATTCGCGAACAATGCTCGTGGGTGCATCCAGGAGAGGCTGCCACTACGCTGAAAGCGAAGCAGCTGGTCGCCTCGGCGGTCGCCAAAGCCACGCTGCTCCAGCCGCTGGAAGTTCGCCAGGTGCCGGTTACACCCAGCGGGCTGGTGATAGGTGGTGGCGTGGCAGGTCTGCAAGCCGTTCTCGATATTGCGGATGCCGGTTACCCGGCTACGCTGGTAGAGCGATCCGGGGCATTGGGCGGCAATGTTGCCCAGCTTTACCGGGTGTTCCCAACCCTCGAACCAGCTGTGGAACTGCTGAATTCACTGGTCGAGCGGGTGACCAGCCACCCGCGTATCACTGTCATGACGGGCGCTGAAGTGACCGCCGTGGGTGGTTATGTGGGCAATTTCAAGGTCCAGGTGCGCCGTAACGATGAAGTTGTTGAAGTCCCGGCGGGCGCGATCATCGTCGCAACTGGCTTCGAACCATTTGATCCGCACCGCAAACCCGAATTAGGTTATGGCGCCTATCCACAGGTGATTACCACGCTGGAATTCGAGCGCCTGGAAGCCCAGGATTTCACGCTCGCTATTGAGCCAAAGCGGGTGGTCTTCATCCAATGTGTCGGTTCACGTGATCAGGAGGTTGGCAACTCGTATTGTTCGCGTGTCTGCTGCATGGTCACCGCCAAGCAAGCCCGGCTGGTGCGCCAGCGTTTTCCAAAAGCGGATGTAAATGTTTTCTATATGGATGTGCGCGCCTATGGTAAAGGTTTTGAGGAATTCTACGATAAGGCTCGCGAAGAGGGCGTGATCTACCGCCGAGGTAACCCCTCGGAGATCATCCGGCGCGGCGAGCGAGTGGTGGTGCGCGCCGAAGATACCCTGTTAGGCGAGCAGGTGGAGGTCGAAGCCGACCTGGTGGTACTGGCGGTGGGCATGCGCCCGCGCGCAGACAACGAAGTCATTGCCGGGTTGCTCAAATTGGCTCGCAGTGCGGATGGATTTCTGCTCGAAGCTCACCCGAAATTGCGCCCGGTGGACACCGCTGTGGCGGGCGTGTTCCTGGCCGGCGCTTGCCAGGGGCCGAAAGATACCTCCGAGTCGATCATCCAGGCGCGTGCCGCCAGCGCGGCCGCGATGACGCTCTTGATGCGTGGCCAGGTGCAGGTCGAGGCCGCCACTTCTTTTATCGATGAAGAGTTATGCGCTGGTTGTGGTCAATGTGCCCTGGTGTGTTCCTTCTCTGCGTTATCATTACACCCGATACGCGGTAAAATGACGGTTAACCAGGTGTTGTGCCAGGGTTGCGGCTCATGTGCGGTTACCTGCCCTTCTGGGGCGATTAACGTGCACCATTTCACTTTTGAACAGTTTATGGCGCAGGTCGACGTCCTGTCAGATGTCACAACCTGGCCGGTCTCTGTCTCTTGATTCCCTTTGCATCTGATCACTTTCTAAGGAGTTTACTGTTATGCCTTTACGAGAGCAAACCGATCCTAAACATGTTGAATGGGTCCTCAAACTGGTCTTCTCCCAACAGCGACCGCCGGTGGCGCGCTGCCGGTTGTTGAGCTCGGGCTTTGGTCCGGCGCATACCCTGATGGTCACCGAGAATATCGTTGGCAGCCAGGCTTGCCTGGGTTGTGGCTGCTGTCTGGATGTCTGCCCTGTGCTCATGCGCAATCCCGGCCGCCAGAAGAGCATGGACATGCGCACCTCGCTGGCATTAGAGACTCTGGTAGGCGAAGATTGCGACCGTTGCGGCAACTGCGCCCTGGCTTGCCCACAGGTTGATCCGACTATCAAGCATTACCTGGTGCAGACTCACCTGGCAGAAGGCATGGCTCAGCTGTTGACTCGCGCCACCTCTGACGAGATGGTCGTCTTGGATTTGGTGCTCAGTGCCTGAGCGAAAATCTTAAGGACGTCACCCCTGACTGTTTTAGACATGCAGGCTCACCAACTATCTGACACTTAGACTATCTGACTGCTTATTGGAGTACTTTATGATCGAAATATTCATCTCCGGACAGCGTTATGAAGTCCCCGATGGTTTGACCATCCTGAAAGCCTACGAATACGCCGGTTTTCGCCTTAAGCGCGGCGTAGGTTGCCGGGGGGGCTTTTGTGGCGCTTGCGGTACGGTATATCGCTTCACCGGCGACTACAAACTGCATTACGCCCTCGCCTGCCAGACCGTCGCTGAATCTGGCATGATGCTGGGATCGATCCCCTTCTTCCCGGCTCAGCGCGCCACATACAACCTGGAAAACCTGGCTCCGAACGGCAAAACAGTCCTGGATCTTTATCCAGAGATCAGCCGCTGCTTCGGTTGTAATACCTGCACCAAATCCTGCCCGCAGGAGCTGGAAGTGCTGGGATACGTGGCTTCTGCTCTGCAAGGCGATATTCCAGCTCTGGCGGACGGTTCATTCGACTGTATTCTCTGTGGTCTGTGTGTTGCCCGCTGCCCGGCGGAGCTTGTCCCGCCTAATGTTGGGTTGCTGGGTCGCCGGTTATACGGAAAATACCTGGCGCCGCCCGCTCCGCATCTAAAGAGGCGACTGGCTGAGATCGAAACCGGCGCCTTCAAAGGTGAGATCGCCGAACTGAAATCGCTACCGCTGGCTGAGTTAAAAGCACGCTATAACACCCGACAGATCGAACCCTGAACAGGCTGCTTATGGACTTCGAATTTCCTGAGGATACTCTCATGCTCCGCGATATGCTGCGTCGTTTCTTGCAGAAAGAGGCGCGGCCGCTGGAGATGGATTACTTCAATTCCGGGGCGCTTAAGCCGGAACAGCGCCTCAAACTGCGTCGTGCCATCGAGCAACTGGGTCTATGGGGTTACCTGGCGCCGGAGCAGTTCGGCGGTGCGGGTTTGGATACGGTGACAGCCTGCCTGATCGAGGAAGAGTTGGGCGGCACATTTATCCCGCTCGAGATGGGCGAAGTTCCAGCCATGTTATATGCCTGCCAGGGCGACCAGATAGGCCAGTTCCTGGAGCCGGCACTGGAAGGCAGCCGCCGGGCGATCATTGCCGCCCGGGAGCCGGCGCCTGCCAGTGTTCTGCCTGAAACCTGGTCGACTATTACACAACCCGTTGGCGATGATTACCTGCTTAACGGTCGTAAA
>Ga0209254_10003011_pt1 | contig 15383 bp, 12 predicted proteins | sample FrelakmetDIP11DI_FD_187148 | JGI IMG/M metagenome (GOLD analysis project Ga0209254, IMG submission 187148) | Freshwater lake sediment microbial communities from the University of Notre Dame, USA, for methane emissions studies - DIP11 DI (SPAdes)... | ecosystem: Environmental > Aquatic >...
ATCACACCGGACGGCTGCCGCTGCTGACCAGGATGGGCTACCGCGGTCCGATCTATGCCACGCCGGCCACGATCGAATTCTCCGACCTGCTGCTGCGCGATGCCGCCCATTTGCAGGCTGGCGATGTTAAATGGGAAAACAAGAAGCGCCAGCGGGAAGGCAAGCCGCTGCTGGAACCTCTTTTCAGCCTGGAGGAGGTCACTGAATTAAGCCCGCTTTACCGGCCCCTGGCGTATGACCTGCCCACCGGGATAGCCCCCGGGATTGTGGTGCGCGCCGTTGAAGCCGGGCATATCGCCGGCTCGGTCAGCATTGAGATGAGCATAACCGAAAACGGCACACGGCGGGTGGTGGTTTTCTCCGGCGACCTGGGCCCGCGCGGAGCGCCGCTGCATAAGGACCCGGTGCCGTTCAAGCACGCCGATATGGTGTTCCTGGAAACCACATACGGCACCCACGACCACCTCTCGCTGCAAAATACTGCCATCGAAGCCCGGGAGGTGATCCGCACAACCATGGAAGCGAAGGGCAAAGTCCTGGTCCCGGTATTTGCGGTGGGTAGGGCACAGCTGCTGCTTTACCTTTTAGCCGGGGCATTTGAGCGGAAGACACTTACCCCGTTCCCAATTTACCTCGACAGCCCCATGGCGATTGAGGCAACCCAGATTTATGGCCGGCATATCGAGATCTTCGACGAAGAAGCCCTGGCCATGCGCCGGTCCGGTGACTTGAGGAGGGGCTTGGAGACGGTCAGGTTTTCTTCTACGGGTGAGGAATCCCAGAAACTGAACGATCTGGGTGGTCCGCTGATGATCATGGCCGGGTCCGGCATGTGCACCGGCGGGCGAATCCTGCACCACTTCAAGCACAATTTAGGCAGCCCGGAAAACACGGTGGTCATTGTGGGTTACCAGTCCCCGGGATCGCTGGGCCGCAAGCTGGTGGACGGGGCGGAGAGCGTATATATCTTTGGGGAGAAGACCCCGGTGCGCGCCACCGTGCATACCCTGGGCGGGCTGAGCGGGCATGCCGGGCAGACCGACCTGTTGAACTGGTTCGATTCTTTATCCTCCTCCCGCCCGCGGGTGATCCTGACCCACGGCGAGGATAACGCCCGGCAAACCCTGGGCAGCATCATTCAGGAACGCTACCAGCTGGAAGCGGAATATCCCGGAATTGGGGATGTTATTGAAGTGGATTGATCGGGGAGACCCTGTCGTTACCAATGTGAAATAAGGTCAGCACCTGGAGATACTTCCCTCCCATTGGTGCCAACCCACAAGGAGCTTCCCCGCCGGGGTCGAAGGGACTGGCTGCCCTGACACAATGCACTAGCTCACGCGTCCCAAAAGGGACTTGCTTCGCTTCGTCGTCCCACTTCCTGCCCTGACAAAATGCACTAGCCCACGCGTCCCAAAAGGGACTTGCTTCGCTTCGTCGTCCCACTTCCTGCCCTGACAAAATGCACTAGCTCACGCGTCGTCCCAAAGGGGACTAGCTGCGCGTCGTCCTAGAAAGGACTAGCTGCGCGTCGCAGGACCTTCGGCGGTCGAGATGATATTAATAACAGCATCCGGATTTCTGTGGCCGGGAACTGCGTAAAAATAAATCCTATCTGGATGTTCAGGTGGAGCGGAAGATCAGCGTCTCTTCCAGCAGAAGCGTGATGGGTGCTGAGCGGGGAAGGTTTCCGAAAAAAAGGACTGCGGGGGAGATTAGGATGCATTTCCGCAATCTATCCGGGATGATTTCCTGCGTAAATAAAATCAGCCGGGATTCAGGATTTATCACGGCAAAGGCGGCGGACAGCCAGCTCTACCAGGACCAGCAACTCCTCACGGGAAACGCCCAGTAACGCCAGGGTTTCATATGCCAGCGAAATGCGCCTGTCCCGTTCCTGCAGCGCCGACTCGTAACGCTGCTTATGTCCCATTTCCCCGATTTCACCCAGGCTGAATTTTTCCCTCAGGCAGAGTGCTTCCAGCCAGTCTTCCTGCAAAGGGAGGGGGATTTCTGCAGGCTGCATATTCTCCCAGCGGCAGCCGAAGCGGTTCTTGCCAAAATTGATACCGTCATCCACCCGGCTGATGGAAATTTCCGGGGTGTTGGGAAGCATCTTTGGCAGGATCTTGACCAGCAGGCCCGAGATGCAAGCCCGCCCTGGCAGGGATCCGTACCCCGGGATGCGGGATTTTGTATCCCCAACCTGCACAACCAGATGGCCGGCTTCGGAATGCAACTCCAGGTCCGGGGGATTTTTGCCCCTGGCAGCATCTTGAAGGCTCCTGATGGCCTGGAGAAGGTCTCTGCGGTCTACAATCATTTCAGAATTGTCCATGCATGTTTTCCTTATAACACTCATTCCGGGATTGTGCGGTTTAAATATGGGTAAACCCTGGCGTGGAAATCATACTCATCCTTATCTTACCCTATCCCGGTAACTTTTCGGGCAGATCACTGCTTGCGGGCGGTCGGCATTATTTCAAGGCGCAGGCTGCCGGGAGGGCTGCCAACCGGCTTACCAGGATTGGCCGGGATATGGGTGTACCCCCTACTCAACCGTCAGATCAGCTCCCAGAGGGTGGTATGCAGGGTGACTTTTTCCCTCCACGCCGTACTGCTGGGAGATTATACGTTCGATGAGAGAGAGAAATCCGGCGTGGTGCATGCTGGCCTGGGTTTGATTTATTTTAAGACCATCCACAAAACCATACTCCTCAAAGGCGGCCGTAAAGTCTTTATCCCGGCTGATGATGTGGACCGGGGTGTCCATCCCATCTTCATGGCGGGCAACCCGCGCCGGCTGGTGGTCGCCAATCAGGATAAATATATCCTCCTCTTGCCCCTGTTTGATGATCATGTCTACCAGGACATTGAGCTCATACTGGATTGAGGCCAGATATCGCTGGCGTACTTCATCATGCGTTGCTGTTCCGCTCTCCACTTCTGGTGCGGGGATATCATTTAAGCTGCGCCAGTCAGTGACCAGCTCCGGCAGCGGATTCCAGGGGAAATGTGAATTTTGAGTGATAAAAAAGAACACGTGGGGTGTCCCGTACCTGGCTTTGATAGACTCAAGAGCGGAGTTGAGCGCATATTGATCCGGCATGGAGGGTCCCCAGCCGTATAACGGTCCTTCATAGGGAGTGTCAGTAAAGCGCAGCCACTCATCCATCCCAAAAAAGCGGATTAACTGCTTCCTTCGCTGCTCTTCCAGATGGCTTGAACTGGAATCGAGGCTGAAGCTGCGGTAACCCTGCCCTTTTAAATAGTTGATTAAGTGGGGGAATTGCTGCTGGTCGTATCGAGCGAGCAGCTGCCTGAAATCATAGTCGGATTCAAGCCCCAGTCCAAACAGGAAACTGGTATAGGCGATCCATGAACCGCCCCCCCAGATGGGAGATTTGCTTAAAGTTGAAGAAACCGACCAGCCGTCGTCCTCCAGGAGGTTTTCCAGCTGGGGCATCAGGCTGTCAGTTGCAGCTTTAAAATCATCCCGTTTCACCAGCACACTGCCGTAAGATTCAATAAAAATGATGTAAATATTTGGCTTGTGTGCCAGTTCACTGCCGGTTAATTCGTAAAATGGGGCCAGCCGCTCAAACTCGAAGCGCTGGGATGCCATCCTGGTTGCTTGGGAACGGGTGATGTTGCCGCCCAGTCTGGCGGTGAAGCTGCTCAATACCGCCTGGGGTGACTCCAGGTCCACATCCGCCTTCAAGCTGGCAGTGCCTGCCGCCAGCAGGATCAGCGCCAATGCCAGGATGTGAGCCCGCCCAAGCTTATCAGCCAGGCTGGATGAAAAAAGAGTCTTGTGCAGTGCATAAAGCAGCCAACCTACCAGGAGGAGCAGCACCAGCCCGCCCGGGTATAAGAAAATGCTTAGATGCAGGCTTTGCGTAACGAATTCTGTTCCTTTGGCGATCATCGGCCAGTCATTGTAGGCGTCTGGCGCCAGGAGGTAGAATCCGCGCATGAAACCTTCGTAGACGGCATATGCCAGCTGCAGCAGGTAAATGGCGAAAATAAAGAAAAAAAAGGCAGTCCGCCGCAGGGGTCGAAAGCCATACCACAGCAGGACCAGAAAAATAAACTCAAGATTGAGGCGAAAGAGGTCCAGGTTGGCTCGTTGGAGGGTCAAATTTGACCAGCTGAGCGGATCCTGGGCCTGCCAAGGAAAGAAGGCCATCTCTTGACGCTGGAAAAGATAGACGGGGGCGAACAGCAGGGCGTTTAGCACTGCAATGCACACCCAAAAGATTAATGCCGGGGGAATTCGGCTTGCAAGGCGGTGTAAAGGGAAGACATTTGGGAGGTTAATGTCCCGTAAAATATTCATGATCGTTCTATTGTAATGTGAAAAAGCAGCCCAGGGCCAGTACCGGCAGGCCGGGTGTATAAAGTTCAGGCCGGGCGGGCTTTTTTGCCACCCCCCATCCACTTAGCGTACCTTTAAGGGGATTGGCGACCACGGCAAATATATAACACAATTTGACGGCGTAATCTGTAAGGGCGTGGCAGTATCGCTTTTGGCATGCCGGGGGCAAAGACGTACTCGCTGCCCAAACCGCAGGTTTTGGTTGGTTTACCATCGGACAAGCTGCATGAAGACATAAAGGTGCCCCTTTTCAGGTCCGTCCAAAACTGTGGAATTTCACAAGGCTGAGGTCAAACCCCGGCCCGGCGAAGGGACGCACATCGTCAAGGAGAAATTCCAGGGCATTTAATTTACCTAATTGAAAAGGTATAGCAATGGAAAATTGCGCGATGGTCGATTTGCGCCCGTCCAATTATGCTTTCCAACAGTGGACCGCAGTATCTCAAGATAGACTTTGATTGGGAGACAGCACCTGTACATTCCATGGGTAAATAATTACATGCCCGTACACGGCGTTCAAAAATGGAAAAGAAAATAATTGTTTTACCATCGTCAGAAAATGTGACTGTCATCAGCATAGTTGATGGGTGTATTATTTAATAGAAGGAACAATTGAATTTACCCAGGAGATTACGAATATGAAAAGTCGCCTTTTCCCGAAATCCCGGTTTGGAAAATGGACGGTAGGGTTGATTTCTTTTTCCATATTGGCATTCATCCTCCTGTATATTTTTGCTGAGCTATTCGATGTCATTCCCTTTGACATACTTAGGATACTCGGTGCTACAACCGTCATTGCATCAATTGTCACATTTTTCACAGGTATTATTGCTATTCTAAAAAACAAAGATCGGACTGTTCTGGTGATTCTATCTAGCATCGTAGGTTTCGCTGTACTATCAACAATTATTGTAAGTATGCTTGATGACTTATTAATATATACCTTTAGTTGCGTCTGCAATCATCCAGACCATGGTTTGATGGTATGCCCGAATACAGCCGGTTGATCATTGCCGGGGGAACGTAACCCTTTACCATCGTCACCGGCTATCACCAACCAGCATTTAATCATTCAAAATGCCGCCGAATACTGTGGTCTGCCTCAGACCACCTTCTTCTTTCCCCAAAGGCCACTTTCACAGGATTAGTTATGAAAATTTTTCACCCGGATTACTGTCTAGGCGGGCATGTAATAAAAAATCCTGTATGGAGTGGAGCCAACGCCACTCTCACCAAAAATTAATCTAAATAAGATAAGATAAGTGTATAATTCCCTCGCTTACAGGCTTGAATAAACCAGACAACCCCTTCAATAACAGGAGACACTTTATGGCAGATTCAGCAGCACCTGTTTCTTCAAGCACAAAGAAATCCAGAACAAAATTCATCCTGGGCGGCGTGCTTATTCTTATAGCAATTATCTACCTTGTTGTTTCTTCCACCCAGGCAACCGCTCAATACTTCCTCACCGTAGGGGAACTTGCAGAAAAGTCTGGCCAGGTCTATGACCGTGAGATCCGCGTTTCCGGTGTTGTGCTGGGTGACAGCATCCAGTATGATTCCAAAAACCTGCTCTTGAAATTCACCGTAGCCCATATCCCCGGGGATAACAAGGAAATTGAAGCCCAGGGCGGGCTGGCCATGGTGCTGCATAACGCCTCGATGGATCCCGCTTTGCCAAGGCTGCCGGTGGTATACGAGGGAGTCGTGCCGGACCTGCTCAAAAACGAAGCCCAGGCGATCATGACCGGGACGATGGGAGCCGACGGGGTTTTTTACGCCGATGAACTTCTGCTTAAATGCCCAACCAAGTATGAAGAAGCCGTACCGGAACAATCCGGGAATGGCTAATCACCCATAAAGACAAAAAATTAAATTTGTACCCTACCATCCACAAAGAGGTCAACTTGTTATGCTGGTAAATTTTGGATACGGTGCGCTTCTCATCTCATTCCTTACAGCACTGTATGGAATTGGAGCAGCCATTTACGGAAACCGTAAAAACTCCTGGGCGTGGGTTGAGAGCGCCCGCCTGGCCATGCTGGTAACATTTCCCTTGATCAGCCTGTCGGCGCTGATATTGATATGGCTGCTGGTAAATGACCATTATGAGGTCCAGTTTGTCTACACCGTGACCTCGACTGCCATGCCGCTCTACCTTAAAATCACCGCTCTATGGGGCGGGCAGTCTGGCTCCCTGATGTTCTGGGTGTGGTTGATGACCGCATTTGCCTTTGCTGTCACCTTTCGCAAATGGGACCGCGACCGGGAATTCCTGCCCTGGGTGATTGTGGTATCCCTGGTGACGTTGGCATTCTTCCTTATATTAATCCTGTTTGTTGAAAACCCATTTGAGCGTTACTGGCAGCTGCCGGGCGGGGGTGAGATTGCCGCCATGTTCCCGCCTGAAGGGGCTGAGATCCTGCGCCCGATGGATGGACGCGGGCTTAACCCGCTGCTGCGCCATCCCGGCATGGTCATCCACCCGCCCATGCTGTACCTTGGCTTTGTGGGATTTGTGATCCCCTACGCCTTTGCCATTGCTGCCCTGATCACCGGGCGCAGCGATGACCGCTGGATCCGTCTTACGCGGCGCTGGACGCTGGTAGCCTGGCTGTTCCTTTCCCTTGGGCTGGTTTTGGGAAGCCGCTGGGCTTATGATGTACTGGGCTGGGGAGGATACTGGGCTTGGGATCCGGTGGAAATTGCGGCCTTTATGCCGTGGTTGACCGGGACAGCGTTTTTGCATTCGGTGATGATCCAGGAAAAACGCGGCCTGTTTAAACGCTGGAACATGATTTTAATCATCCTCACCTACTGCCTGGTGATTTTCGGCACCTTCCTGACCCGTTCAGGGGTACTTTCTTCGGTGCATGCCTTCTCCCAGAGCGCCATCGGCCCGCTGTTCTTCGTTTTTATCGGGCTCACTTTCCTGGTTTCGCTGTGGCTGCTGCTGGACCGCTGGAACCGCCTGGGTTCTGAAGGACAGATGACCTCCCTGCTCTCTCGTGAATCGCTTTTCCTGTTCAACAACCTGCTTTTTATGGGAATCCTGGCGGTTTGTTTCTGGGGAGTGATCTTTCCCCTCATCTCCGAACTGCTCACCGGGCAAAAGGTTACGGTTGGCCCGCCTTTCTACGAGAGGGCTACGGGGCCGTTGTTTGCCGGCCTGCTGATCTTAATGGGCATCGCACCGCTTTCAGCCTGGGGACATTCGACATACAAGACATTAGGGCGGGCGATGTGGAAGCCGTTTCTTGTCTCCCTGCTGGTACCGGCCGCGGCATTATTTGTGGGTGTGCGCCAGTGGGGGGCATTTCTGGGGCTGTGGCTGGCTGCTTTTGTTTTATCCATCACCCTCTATGAGTATGGGCGGGGTGTGTTTGCCCGCAAGCGTGCCACGGGAGAAACCCTGCCGCTGGCTTTCTGGCGGCTGGCAGGCAAGAACCGGCGCCGTTACGGAGGCTACATCATCCATATTGGGGTGGTGCTGATGGCGATTGGCATTATCGGCATAGAGGTCTTCCAGACCGAGACCCAGGGAACGATCTCCCAGGGGCAAAGCATCTCCCTGGACCAGTACACGGTCACCTACCGCTCCCTGGCTGAGTTTAATACCCCGGATGGCAGAAACGTAGCCAGGGCGGTTGTGGATGTACAAAAAAATGGCAAACCCATGGGGCAGCTTTTCCCCCGCCGGGATTATTACTATGATGCCCAGCAGCCGATGAGTATTCCCGGTGTGCGCAGCACAATGGAAGATGACCTGTATGTTTTACTGGTGGATTGGGAGCCGATCTCCGAAATGGGGGCGACTTTCAAGATTTACCATAATCCGCTGGTTAACTGGCTGTGGATTGGCGGTTTTGTATTTATCCTGGGAACCATGGTGGCAGCCTGGCCGGACAAGGATGTGGAGCCGAAAAAGGTGCGCATGCCAGCCAGGGTGGCTGCCAGCAAAGCATAGACCGGAACCAATATCATGCCTCCCTGCCGCTTAGGCTGACAGGGATGGAAATTCTTGAACCTTAATAAGTGAATAACCTTTTTGCAGGTGCGAACGCAGCGGAGCCCGATTACCGGGTAATCCATTCCAGGAAAGAGATGCGCGGGTGAGCAAGGTTGGCGGTGGTGGCGAGTGCCGTTTTGGTGATATCGAAGGCATAGGATTTATTCAATTTTTCGATTGTATCGCCAGGACGGTGATAAAAAGGATTCCCATCCACCCCCTGGCAGCCGCCGGGAAGATTATCTTCGAAGAAATTCTCCATCACGGTTACCGCCGGGATATTTTTGCTCCACATGGAGGCATGGTCAGAACGGTCGGATGCCTGGGTGGTAAGGTAATCGAAGGTGAGTGGAAAGCTGTTGGCATAGGCACTGGTCATAAAGCAGCGCCCGATGGTATCCGAGGGGGGCAGTGTCCCGACATGCAGCTCCAGGCAGCGGTCCCCGTTAGAATCGAAAGCGAACATGTCCATGTTCAAGGCACCCACAATGTCTGCAGCAGGGTGGTCGGCAAAATAAGCCCGGCTGCCAGCGGCGTTCTGTTCCTCCCCGGTGAAGAAGATGATGCGGATGGTGCGCTCAAAGGACTGCCGGCTGAAAATGCGCACTGCTTCCAGCAGGACGGCAACGCCGACGGCGTTATCATCTGCTCCCGGGGCGCCCTGCAGGGAATTTCCCTCGCGCACGACGATACTATCCAGGTGGGCGGAGAGGACGACAACCTCCTCCCTGCGGGTTGTGCCGGGAAGGGTAACGACCAGGTTTTTCCAGGTATAGGTCCTCTCGGCATCTGTGTAGGGGTATTCGTCAACTTCAATCTGGCTTGCGGGTACCCACTGCCTGACCTGTTCCAGCACATAATCGAAGGCGCGGGCGTTAGGCTGCCCTGTAAACATGGCGTAGCTGTAGCGTGTGGCGATGAGGGTAGGTTCACCTCCCACAGAAACAGGTTTGGCACCGGAAAGCTGCTCGACCCATTCCATCCAGCGCTGCATGCTTGTCTGGTTGAGGATGCGGGCAACAGCTGGATTTGTACCGCACTCTGTATAGGTTACAGTCTGCAGCGGAAAACTGCAGCTGACAGAAACCAGGAGCACGACAAAGATGAATCCTATAACTTTTTTATTCAATAGCATGCTCAGGGCAGGAAGCCCCTCCTAACAAGGCATAGAAATTAATTATCAAAGGATGTATAGCTTATTCAAAAATTGGTCGTTTGTCAATTGATAATAGCGACAGGACCATCAATCTGGAAAACTATTTATGAAAAAAAGGTATTATCTTCCAATTATCCTTCTCTCAATCGTGCTGGTACTGCTTTCCAGGCAAACCGTGCTGGCGCAGGAACCTACGCCTTTTGTATCGGATGACCAGGTGAATGCCCTTGCCAGGGAGCTGTACTGCCCTGTTTGTGAAAATATTTCGCTGGATGTGTGCCCAACAACTGCCTGTTCGCGGTGGCGTGAATTAATCCGCGAAAAAATGGCTGCAGGATGGAGTGATGAACAAATTAAACAATACCTGGTTACACAATACGGAGACAGGGTTCTGGCAGAACCTCCCCGCCAGGGATTGAACTGGCTGGTGTATATCCTGCCCCCGCTGTTCTTCCTTGGAGGAATCTTTGTCCTGGTGTGGGTTTTACGCTCGATGAAGACACCCCGGGCGGCAGTAGAAATTAAAAATCCTCCAGAACATGTGGATGATCCTTACTTAAGGAAAATGGAAGAAGAACTGAAACGTAAATCCGAATAGCAGACCGGCACTATCGAAAAACCAACCTTCGTCATCAAGGAGAATGGCAGTATGCAAAGTGATGCAGAACTGAGTCCGCAAAAAGAAGCCAGGCGATTACCAGCTTCCGTTATATTCGTGGCTTTTGTTGTTTTGCTCGGATTCCTGGGGTTAATTGCCTGGGGGTTGAACCGTGCCCAGAGCGGGCCAATAACGGTTGGGCAGAAAGTCCCTCCTTTCCAGATGACCACCTTTGATGGAGAGACAATTTCCACAGCAGACTATTCCGGTAAAGTCATCCTGGTAAATTTTTGGGCTTCCTGGTGTAAACCCTGCGAGCAGGAGGCACTGGATATGCAGAAAGCCTGGGAGTACTATGAGCCGGGGGGTGAGGTGCTGTTTGTTGGCCTGGACTACGTGGATACCGAGGGGGAGGCGCTGGAATTTATCAACCGCTTTGGCATCACCTATCCCAACGGGCCAGATTTGCGCACAGCTGTCTCGCAGATGTTCCGGATCCTCGGAGTACCGGAGACCTATGTGATCAATTCCAAGGGAGAACTGGTGTACGTTAAGAAAGGCCCCTTCCTTTCTCTCGGTGAAATACAAGGTGTGATTGAGCAAGCCCTGGCTCAAGATTAATATCAATGATGGAGTAATGTATGGATATCGGATCAATAATGCTGATTGCCTCGCTTGGAGTTATTGTCTGCATCCTCCTCAGCCGGCCATTTTTCCTCCAGCCCGCGGGTGGATCAGACGTGTATATCCGCAAAGCTTTCGAATCGGATGAGCACCAGCGTTCCTTTCTATTAGCAGAAAAGGAAAGGATCATCACCGCTATCAGGGAGTTGGATTTTGATAACCAGCTCGGAAAAATTCCAGCGGAGGATTACCCCGTCCAGCGCATGGAGCTGCTGCAAACGGGCGCCGAAGTTCTGCGAAAGCTGGATGCCCTGGAAGGAATAAGCCCGGATCAGGGAGATAGCCAGAATATAGAGGATGTGGTTAATGAAGGCAGAAAGGATCTTAAAGCCATTGAATCCTTATCTGCGGAAGAAAATGAAGAACTTGAAGATATGATTGCTGTCCACCGCAACTCTCATAAAGAAAAAGCAGCCGGTTTTTGTCCCGGGTGCGGCAAGCCCATCCACAAATCGGACAAGTTCTGCCCGCGCTGTGGCACGGCTATTTAATATTTTGTGAAATTTGATTATCAAACAGGATTATTTTTATAACTTCCCAGGATTTTTTCATTATGGCAAGTAAATTAAGCAGGTTCTGGATACCAATTGGTACACTTTTTCTCCTGGCAGGATTCAGCTCTGCCTGTTCGCTTTCATTTGCAGCGGATGTAACACCTCCGCCGGCACTGCGAACCCCTGCGCCAAGGGTGAACCCGGAGAGCACGTCTACAAGATCGTACCCGATCGTGCTGCCCAACCTTCAAAACGGGCAAAATATTTACCTGGATAGGTGTGCAGCATGTCATGGAGCGGATGGAATGGGAGATGGGGCGCAATCCGGCAAATTAGCCAATCCGGCCACTGCGTTGGGAAATTTTGAAATTTCCCGCAAGAGAAAGCCTGTCGAATGGTTTGAAGTTGTAACCGAAGGGAACCTTGAACGATTGATGCCTGGTTTTGAATCGGTATTAAGTGACCGGCAGCGCTGGGATGTAACGGCGTTCCTTTATACCCTCAGCTATGATAAAGAAGGCCAAACAGGAGGCGCTGCAATTTATAGTGCGGAATGCCGGGCATGCCACGGGATGGGTGGCGGTGACGGCATTCAGGCAGCTGAATTGGGATTAAACCAGCCTGACTGGCTTGATCCATCCCGCCTGGTTGGATTTTCAGCCGATGAATTGATGGCAGTCATTGCCAATGGCAGCGAGTCGGGAATGCCTGCATTTGCAGAAAAACTGACTGCCAAACAAATCCAATCTGTAACCGGAACTATCCAAACGTTGGGATTCACCAACCAGGATACCCAGGAAATTGTGAATGCAAACCCCGGGGAGACTGCAGAAGATCCAACAGGAAGCAATCAAACAGGGCTGGCCAACCCGACGGTCATGCCTGCTGACCAGGAAGCGGGAGAATACCGCTTTACCATCGAGGGAAGCGTTGGAAATGGATCCGGCGGGGTACAGCCAGGCAGCGGCGTGGTCACCCTGCAGGGTTTTGATGGGATGCAGAGCGTCATTTCACAGACAACCGAACTGCAGGGGGATGGAAGCTACCGTTTTGAAGATTTACAGCTGCCTGACAACCTGATTGTCGTGACTGCAGTAAAACATGAAGGATTGACCTATTTCTCCGAGTTTTTACCTCTCAGCGGCTATGAAGAAGGGGATACAGTTAATCTGCCAATCAAAGTATATGACAGCACTCAGGATACGAGCGGGTTGACGGCTGACCGATTGCATGTCTTTCTAAATTTTCCGCAGCCGGACCTTGTGCAAGTTGTCCAATTATTCATTATCTCCAACACCGGCACCCATGTGGTGGCACCGGCGTCTCCGGGTACAGCGGTTCTCCAATTTATATTACCGGAAGAAGCCCAAAACCTTCAGTTTGAAGAGGGTATATTGGGTGAACGGTACGTAGAGACCGAGAATGGATTTGGGGAAACGTCAGCAATCCTGCCTGGAGACAGACCACACCAGATAATATTTGCATATGAAATCCCGTATGACCGGAAGAAAACCCTCAACCTGCAAATCCCGCTGGATGTAGAAGCAGCCCTGGTAGCCCTGCCTGCAGGCCAGGTGAAATTGCAGAGCTCACAGCTCACGGATTCCGGTGAGAGAAATATCGACGGAACCCTGGTTCAAATGTATACAGGCAGGAACATGGCGAAAGACAGCCAACTGGAAATTACCCTATCTGGAAAACTGGCAGGAGAGGGCGCTGCAAAACCCGGAAATATGACCAACCTGGCAATAGGCCTGGGAGCCCTGGGGTTATCCCTGATCCTGGCCGGGGTCTGGTATGCACGTGCCCGCCCAAGTGATAAAGCAGAGGAAGAGGTCGAAGATGCGGGTGTAGTTGAAGAGTCGCCGGGTACTATCGAAGCGCTGCTGGATGAAATTGTGGCGCTGGATGATATATACAAAGCGGGGGAACTCTCCGATGATGCCTACGTTGAGCGCAGATCAACCTTAAAGAAACGTCTCAAAGATGTGCGCGCATCAGGGAAAGGCGAATAACAGGTTAGCAAATGGTTCAAGCTGATCCCGCAGTCACCATGGTCCAGGAGAATATGATTGACGTTCAGCATCTGGTCAAGCGTTTCGGTTATAAGACCGTGCTGCATGACCTGTTTTTCCAGGTAGCCCGGGGCGAATTTGTGGCGATTCTTGGACCCAATGGTGCAGGGAAAACCACTTTCCTGCGCATTCTTGCCTCACTTTCACGGCCTAACCTGGGAAAGGTACAGCTGTCCGGGCTTGATTTACCGGACCAGGCAGCCGAAGTGCGGCGGCGTTTGGGTGTGGTTAGCCACTTGCCGTTACTGTATGGCGATTTGAACGCAGAAGAGAATCTGCGTTTTTACGGGCGCCTTTACGGACTCAACGGCCTGGAAAAGAGGATTACAGAAGTCCTGGATATGGTGGGATTGACTGCCCGCCGAAAAGACCTGGTGCGGACCTTTTCCCGGGGCATGCAGCAGCGATTATCCATTGGCAGGGCGATCCTGCATGATCCTGATGTCCTGCTTTTCGATGAACCCCATACCGGACTGGACCAGGATGCCTGTGAAATGCTTGACCACCTGCTGATCCAGGTGGCGGGCCGCGGCCATACCATCGTCATGGCATCCCATGACCTGGCGCGTGTTTCAACCCTGGCATCGCGCTTCGATGTCCTTTCGCGGGGAAAAATCCAGGCTTCCATCCAACAGAAAGACCTCGCCCCGGATGGGCTGCTGGCATTTTACCGGGAAGCCCTGGCAGGTAAAAATGGCTGAGTTCAAATCCCTGGTCAAGGCGATCCAGGCGGTGGTCTGGAAAGACCTGGCAGCAGAATGGCGCAGCCGGGAAATGATTTCATCCATGCTGGTTTTTGCGCTGCTGGTGATCATCATTTTTAATTTTGCGCTGGAGTTGAGCAATGCCACGCGTGAGAACGTGACGGCGGGGGTACTGTGGGTGACCTTCACCTTTGCGGGGACATTGGGATTGAACCGCTCGATGGCTGTTGAAAAAGACCGCGGCTGCCTGGACGGGCTGCTGCTGGCGCCGGTGGACCGCAGTGCGATTTATTTCGGGAAAATGATTTCCAATTTCCTTTTCATCCTGTTGGTGGCTGCCATCGTCCTTCCGGTTTACAGCATCCTTTACAATATCAACCTTATCCGTCTCGATTTGATCATGGTTATCATCCTGGGAGCTTTTGGCTATGTGTCCATCGGAACGCTGCTGGCGAGCATGGCAGTACAGGCACGGACACGCGATATTCTGCTGCCGGTGCTGCTTTTCCCGGTAGTCATTCCGCTGGTCATTGCCGCTGTAAAGGCCAGCGCGGGATTCCTGCAGGGATTCGAACCCGAGGAGATACGACCATGGATCAATATCATCCTGGTTTTTGATGTCATTTTTACGGCGATTGCCTTCATGGTGTTTGATTATGTGGTTGAAGAATAACTCTTTACAGATTTAATATTTGCACAAGGAGTGGAAGTGTTGATGGAGAAAAAACCTGTACTCTTAACCGTTTTAGATGTCCTGACCGCAGCTGTGTTTATTCTGGCAACCGGGATGGTATTTCTGTATGCCCCCATGGAAGCAGTGATGGGATGGGTCCAAAAGGTGTTTTATTTTCATGTGTCGGCAGGATGGGTGGGGATGCTCGGTTTCCTGGTGGCTGCTGTGGCGGGAATCGCCTACCTGCGAAGCAAGCATCAAAAGTGGGATGGTGTCGGGCTTGCCGGAGTAGAGATTGGACTGGTCTTTATGCTGATATGCATCATCACCGGAGCGATCTGGGCACGCCCAATTTGGAACACATGGTGGACATGGGACCCGCGCCTGACCACGGCGACGATCATGGACGCCTGCCGGATAATGGGCAAAGAGCCGGTGGAAGCGAAGGACTCACCCGGTTTCATCTCCAACCGTATTTTGTGCCCGATGATTAATGAGGCGATCTTCGCTTTGCAAGAAGGCATCGGGACGCCAGAAGCGATTGACACGGTTATGCGCCTGGGCATGAACCACCCGATGGGACCGCTGGCATTGGCCGATCTTGTGGGCCTG
>Ga0209254_10003012_pt1 | contig 15377 bp, 12 predicted proteins | sample FrelakmetDIP11DI_FD_187148 | JGI IMG/M metagenome (GOLD analysis project Ga0209254, IMG submission 187148) | Freshwater lake sediment microbial communities from the University of Notre Dame, USA, for methane emissions studies - DIP11 DI (SPAdes)... | ecosystem: Environmental > Aquatic >...
GGGCGCGGATACTGTTGCCATGCGCAGTGAGCAGGACGCGCTGGCCAGATTGGATCAACGGGGCCAGCGTCGAGTGCCAGTAGGGCAGGACGCGCTCCAGCGTGATCTTAAGCGACTCGGTAGCCGGCAACTGTTCGGGAGTCAGCGCGGCATAACGCGGATCGAAGCGCGGGTGCCGCTCGTCGGTCAACTCCAGCGCGGGCGGCGGGACATCGTAACTGCGCCGCCAGATCTTGACCTGCGCCTCGCCAAACTTCTCGGCCATCTCGGCTTTGTTCAATCCCTGCAGGGCGCCATAATGTCGCTCGTTGAGCTGCCAGGCGCGTACTACCGGTATCCATTCCAGCTGCATGTCTTCCAACACGATCCACAGCGTCTGGATGGCGCGCTTTAACACCGAAGTATAGGCAAAGTCAAAGGTGTATCCACCCTCATTCAACAGACGCGCGGATTCATGGGCTTCCTGGCGTCCCTGGTCGGTCAATCCAACGTCGGTCCAGCCGGTGAAGCGGTTTTCAAGGTTCCAGGTGCTCTGCCCGTGGCGCAGTAGGACCAGCTTATAAACTTGACTCATCTTTTTAATTTCATCCTTTCATGAAAACTTCCGAAGTCTCCGAGACTTCGGAAGTTTATTATTTTGCAAATGCATAGGCGCGGCTCAGCGGATCGCCTTCTCCGTCTCTTTGTCGAAGATGTGCATGTTGTCCATATTCCACACCATCTGGACTTTGTCATTGACATGGTAGCGCGAGCGCGGGTCAACGCGTGCCACGAAGCTGTTCTCGCCGGTCTTCAAATAGACGAAGATTTCATTACCCATCAGCTCGGTGACGTCCACGACTGCTTCGACCGGTTCAGCGTCGATTCCGGGTGGAGCAAACTCGGGGTTGTGGATATCTTCAGGACGGATGCCGAAAGTGACATCTTTGCCGGCATGCGGCTTGAATACCTCGGACCGACTATCCGGAATCTTCAGCGAGAACGAGCCTCCATCTACATATAGCTTTCCGTCATCCATGTGCATCTTGGCCGGGAAGAAGTTCATCGCGGGAGAGCCGATAAAGCCTGCCACGAACAGGTTGTCCGGGCGGTCGTACAGGGTCTGCGGAGTGTCGATCTGCTGCAGCAAGCCCCTGTTGATCACTGCGATGCGTGTCGCCATGGTCATGGCTTCCATCTGGTCGTGGGTCACGTAGATGAAAGTGGTCTGCAGCTGCTGGTGCAGCTTGCTGATATTGGCGCGTGTTTCCACCCGCAGCTTGGCATCCAGGTTGGAAAGCGGTTCGTCGAATAGGAAAACCTTTGGCTCACGCACGATGGCACGCCCAACCGCCACACGCTGGCGCTGGCCGCCGGAGAGCTGGCGAGGCTTGCGGTCGAGCAGGGTTTCGATACCCAGGATCTGCGCCGCTTTCTGCACGCGCTGCTGGATCTGCGGCTTGGGTACCTTGCGCAGTTTTAATCCGAATGCCATGTTGTCGAAGACCGACATATGCGGGTACAGGGCATAGGACTGGAACACCATGGCGATGTCGCGGTCCTTGGGGGCAACGTCGTTGACCACCTGGTTGCCAATCAAGATTTGACCTTCAGAAATCTCTTCCAGGCCTGCCAGGCAGCGCAGCGCGGTGGTCTTACCGCAGCCGGATGGCCCTACCAGCACCAGGAATTCTTTGTCCTCGATCTGGATGTTAAGATCGTTGACAGCTATGACATCACCATACTTCTTATAGACGTGGTCGTACGTAACACTGGCCATTGGTTTCTCCTTTCACGGTTTACGGGAATATAGTGATTTAATTATAGTGCACAGCATTTCGAAATGCAATCATATTACAGCCGGAGATTCCAGGAATCGGGTGAAGTAAGGATGAAAGTCACATTTATCTTGATGAACTGTCTGCTTCCATATAGAATGTAGCTATGTCAAAAGACGAGATCAGCCCGATCCGCAAACAGTACCTGGAGATCAAGCGCCAGTATCCGCAGGCGATCTTATTCTTCCGGTTGGGCGATTTCTACGAGACATTCGACCAGGACGCCGAGACGGCCGCGCGTGAGCTGGACATCGTGCTCACCTCGCGCAGCGTCGCCAAGGGCATGCGAGTGCCGATGGCCGGCATCCCGCATCACGCCGCCGAGAACTATCTGGCGCGCCTGATCGAGCGCGGCTACCATGTGGCAATCTGCGAGCAGATCGGAGAGCAGCCGGTAAAGGGTATTTTCCCGCGCCAGGTGACGCGGGTAGTCACACCCGGAACGGTCACCGAACCTGGGCTGCTGCCCGGCGATGCCAATAACTACCTGGCCTGCGTTGTAGTCTCTGCGGTCGAATCCGCTCCAGGAGGTGGGAGGGATGAACCAGGTAAAGCTGGTGTGGCCTATGTCGATATCACTACGGGTGAATTCGCGGCGACGGAATTTGCAGGGGTCGACATCCAATCAGTCGTGCGTGCGGAGCTGGCGCGCCTGAAGCCGGCAGAAGTGCTGCTACCGGAAGGTAATTTCACGGCTGACTCGCTGCAAGTGCATTTTACTCCGTGGCCTGCCTGGCGCTTCGAAACCGGGCGCTGCCAGGAAGAGCTGCTGCGCCAGTTCAAAGCAGCTTCCCTGGATGGCTACGGCCTGCGCGGGATGAACCTGGCAGTAAGCGCGGCCGGGGCGATCGTCCAGTACCTGGCCCAGACTCAGCCGGCTGCGCTGCAGCTGCTGGAGGGCTTGAGTACTTACAGCCTGTCTGAATTCATGACCCTGGACGCTGCCACCCGGCGCAACCTGGAGCTGGTGGAGACTCTGCGCGGTGGGCTGCAAAAAGGATCGCTTTTGGAGGTCCTGGACCATACGATCACGCCGATGGGCAAGCGCCTGATCCAGCAGTGGGTGAATAAACCGCTGCTGAGCGTCGAAAAAATCAAGCAGCGCCAGGAGGGAGTAAATTACTTCTTCGAGAACGGTATGCTGCGCCTCAGCTTCAGCTCCAAATTAAAATCGCTGGCAGACCTTGAGCGACTGACTAACCGGGTGTTGGGAGGTACAGCGCTGCCGCGCGACCTGGTCGGGATGCGGCACACCCTGAGTCAACTTCCTGAGCTGCTCGCCCTTTTCGAAAATTACCCAGGGGCGATCAGCAACATCCTGGTGGATTTCGACCCCTGCACTGACGCCCTGCAGCTGCTGGATGCTGCCCTGGCAGACGAACCGCCTGCCACGCTGCAGACCAGCGGTGTGATCCGGGCTGGCTATTCTGCGGAGCTGGATGGGGTGATCGAAAGATCGCGCAACGCTCGTGATTGGATCGCTAACCTGGAGCCGCGGGAACGCGAGCGCTCAGGGATAAAGTCACTGAAAGTAGGTTACAACAAAGTCTTCGGCTACTACATCGAAGTGACCCATTCGAACACGGGAATGGTTCCGGATGAGTATATCCGCAAACAAACCCTGGTGAATGCCGAGCGCTACATCACGCCCGACCTGAAAGAATACGAGACGCTGGTGTTGAACGCAGAAGAGCGCATCCGCGAGATCGAAGAGCGCCTTTTCCGCCAGGTGTGCAGCAGCCTGGCTGTTTATTCGAAGCGTTTGCTGGCTGCCTCCAGGGCGATTGCGGAGCTGGATGTGCTGGCCAACCTGGCGGAAACTGCCTCACGCGGCGGGTATGTCTGCCCGGAAATGGTCGAGGCCGATATTCTCGAAATCCAGCAGGGCAGGCATCCGGTGGTCGAAGGATCGCTGGTGGGCAGACGCTTTGTGCCGAATGATGTCATTCTGGAAGAGGGGGAGCGCATCCGCATCCTGACCGGCCCGAATATGTCCGGAAAGTCGACCTTAATCCGTCAGGTGGCATTAATTGTGCTGATGGCTCAGATTGGGAGTTTTGTACCCGCCAGCTCGGCCCGGCTGGGAGTCGTAGACCGGATTTTTACCCGCATCGGTGCGCAGGATGAAATCCAGGCTGGTCAATCGACTTTCATGGTGGAGATGGTGGAGACGGCCAATATCCTGCACCATGCCACCAACCGCAGCCTGCTGATCCTGGACGAGATCGGGCGCGGCACCAGCACCTATGACGGGGTTTCGATCGCCTGGGCGGTGGTGGAATACCTGCACAACCACCCACGCCTGCGCTCTAAGACCCTGTTTGCCACCCATTATCACGAGCTGACGCAGCTGGCGGAGCTGCTGCCGGGCGTGCGCAATTACAATGTGGCAGTCAGTGAGGCAGATGGTCAGGTTGTCTTTCTGCACCAGATAATCCCGGGAGGAGCCGACCGGTCTTACGGCATACACGTAGGGCAGCTGGCAGGGCTTCCGATGCCGGTTGTACAGCGCGCCAGCGAAATATTACGGCAGCTGGAGGCTTCTTCGGGAAAGGCCGCGCAATTGAATCCACTGGCTGCCCGCCAGCTGGCACTTTTCCCTGAGACCAATCCCCTGCTGGATGAATTAGAAGGTTTGGATATGAATTCGCTCTCACCGATCGAAGCCCTTAACAAGCTGTACGAGTGGCAGAGGAAGTTTTTGGAAAAAGGAAGTTTATAGGCGGGAGATGCTTACACCGTCAGGTTCGATTTCGACCCCCCATCTTCCCAGGTCAGTTAATTTATATTCTGCATACAGGTAATTCTCTTCCCGCTCAACCTGCTCCAGCTTGATCGACCTTTTAAACTGGAAGGTGACGATATTCTCATCCCATTCCCCCTGCTGCTCGGGATCATAATGGTCAGGAGCCTGGTAGAGGCGCTCTACCTCTGTCTCGTTCAGCAGCAGCCGCAAGATGGCTTCGGGGACATCCACGGCATAGAGCAGGTTGCTTCTGGCCTGGTTTTCCAGCTCCATGATCCTCTCTTCTTCGGTGAGCTCCCACTGCACTGGAGACCAGATGCCGGTTAACTCATCCGCGTTGATGGTTTCAGGATCGATATCGATTGGCATGGTGTGATTGCCTCCTGGATCAAGGATTCGGGGTTGGTGTGGGGAATGTACCAGCTGGCGCACTGACCTGGAAGCGTTCAAATTCCCAGGTTCCTGCATCGCCTGGATTGTTCAATCCGATTGCCAGCCCTGTGGTGCCAACCGCCAGGTTTTCATCGTACATTTCAGCTAGCAAACCATCGTTGATGTAGAAATAGAACTGCGCACCCTGTCCCAGCACCGCCAGCTGGTTCGCCTGACCGGGGAGATACTCCGGAGCCGGTCGCCAGGAAAGCAGCGCAAGCCACTGGTCATCCTTCAGCTGGTAGACTGCGAAATTCCCACCTGCGTCGACCTGGAACAGGTAGTAGCCCTCTTCATCCTCGGTCACCCGAAATGTCAATCCCACCAGGCTGTCTGAGGGAGCGCTGATCTGTCGGGTATCGACGCTCAGGTAGAAATCAGATACCGGGGGCATATCTGGGATCGACCACCACACCATACCCTGGGTTGCGGCTGCTTCCCACCTCAGCTTGCTCTTGGCGAGGGTCCATTTACTGGAGCCGTAATCGTTGGAGTCTTCCCCCGTGACCCAGGCAACGGAGGCCTGCTCGAAATCAGCTGGAAGGACGAGCTCCCAATCGTCAGCAGCCTGGAGCAGTGATTGGACAGCCTGGACTGTGGCGGTCAGCTGAAGGTCAGTGGCGAGAGATGTGGACTGCAAACCCTGTGCCATGCGGGTGGCGAGCTGCTGGCTGCGGTTTAATTGTGCCGTGAGGGTGGCCTGGTTTGGCTTGCCGGAAGTTCCACCACAGGCGACAGTGAACAGTAAGGAGACAGTCAGAACCGCCAGGTGGATTTTACGTATTGATGTGACCATCAGCTCGCGCTCGAGGCAGAAATCAACCGGCGTGTTATGTGGCTGCCCAGGATGGCATAGGCATCAGTGGGCAGGTAATGGGAGGCTGAAGAATTGAACAGGATTTTGAAAGATGAAGGGAATTCGTCATCCCCCCGCCAGCAGGCAACCAGCACGGGCACCCGCGGAAGAGCCTGGAACTCAAATGACAGGTCGCCGAGCTGTTGAGATCGCCCTCCAAGACTCTTGGCTGCCAGATTGAAGGAATCTAGATCGTCCTGGAATTTCTTGGCAAGCTCATTTCCGGAATAAGCCTGGAAGGCCTGGGTGTAGAAACGGCCGTCCGGCAGGTCGGTGAAGGAGATCCACTTTTCACCCAGGGGTGCACCGTCTGCCTTGTTAAAGTAATACAGCAGGAGCGCGGCATTGAATGTGGGGAGAATCTCTTGAGAACCAGCCCGGGAAGCCTGATAATCAGGAAACGAAAGGACCACCGGTTGATTCCACACATCCAGCTGGAATTCACCTTGCGATTCACCCCGGCGTATGAATCTGGCGCCAGTGTTATCTGCTAACAGGTAAGGATCTGCGCCGAAAAGCTGGCTGCGCAGCTGTCCAACGCGCTGCTCAAAACTTGTGTAATCCGGGCGAACTGGGAGTGCGGGTTTCGACAAAACAGCTATTTCGTGCGTGACTTGTGCTGCAGTGTGCGCGCCAGAACCTGCTCGAGCTCGTCTTTCTGAACGTTAGATTTTCGTTTTTCCTTGACTGTTGTAACTTCGGAGCGATCCCGGGTGCGCTCCATCGCCTCACGCATGGCCATTTCCATGGCAGTCGGAATAGGAATTTCGACCTCAGCTTCGGGTTCGGGTTTTGGAGCTGCTACTTTCGGCGTCTCTTTCGGTGCCTTGACAGGAATCTCCTCGAGGGCTTTCATACTGAGTTTAATTTGTTTTTTTTGCCGGTTTACTTCGAGCACTTTGACATCGACCTGGTCCCCTTCTTTTACAAGGTCTCCAGGTTCTTTGATATAGCCATGTGTCATTTCGCTGATGTGAACAAGCCCGGGGCGTTCTGCGCCAATGTCCACGAAAACCCCAAAGCGCTCCAGGCGCATGACCTTGCCTGTGACGACCAGATCTTTATCAATCTCCCGCCACTCCAGGTCTAGGGGTTTGATCATGGTCAGCTCGAGGCGGTTCTTTTTGGGCACTACCCGCCGGACCCATACTTCTACAGTCTGACCGGGATGTACCACTTCTTCAACTCGATTGACTGGCTCAACCTGAAGCTGCGAGATATGTACTACACCTGGAACCCCCAAACCAACGTCAATCACCGCGCCAGCCAGGGTCGTCTTGATGACAGTACCTGTATAATGTGTTTTCCGCTTTATGCTATTCAGCTCGAGACTTTCCGCACTCTCAGGGATTACCAGGGCTTCACTTTCCATGCCATACTCTCCAATTCTTTCACAAAATTAAATCTCCACCACCCAGTGGGAATGGTAAATGTAAGCGCGAATTCGACCTGCTCGCGAAAGGCGATTATACCCTGCGTAAGATTAGTTGTCAAAGAAAGTATGCAAAGAAGCTTATGAGAAAGCCGGCAATAAAAACCTCCCTGTTTTCAGGGAGGTGTGAGCCTGGAGATAAGATGCTCCGGGAGAAAGTGTGAAGGTGCGGGGATCGGTAAGGCTACTCGGGGGACTGGGGATCGCGCTGCAGCGTATGTATGCCATTCCGGACCTGTGTCAGCGAGCGGTCAAGCTCCATTTCGAGGCGTGTGAGCGTTTCGATCACGTAATAATCGGCTTCCTGCTTTGTCTGTTCAGCTTCTACCCTGGCCTGGGCCACGATCTGGTCGGCTCGCGCCTGGGCCTGTTGAACGATAGCATCTCGCTCCAAAAGTTGGTCGCTTTTTTCGCGCGCGATTGCGATGGTTCGATTGGCTTCTTCTTGAGCTTGCGCCATAAGCCTGTCTCGCTGAACCAGAATTTGCTGAGATTTCTTCACTTCATCGGGGACTGCAACACGCATTTGATCGATAATATCCAACATGCGGTCTTCGTCAACGATCACGTTGTGTGTAAACCAGAGCGGCCGGCTCTGGTTGAGAAGTTCTTCTAACCGGTCGACTAGATGTAAGATATCCATGAGGTGCCTCCCCTGGCAAACGCGGTGTGCAAAATATTCATCAGAATGGGCAAGCCTTTAATCTAGCTAATAGGTTACACGTTTAATGCCAATTCGTCAATTACCTGCCACCAATCCCGTTCACACCTGACCGATACAATCGAGTGTAGAACCAGACACAGACAAGCATCAATCCCTTAAAGATGTGGTTGGCACGACCTGCTGCCCTTCTCCAAGCTCGTTGAAACGGTCAATCAAGGCCTGTTCGACATGAGCAGGCACCATGCTGGAAACATCTCCACCCAACGATGCAATCTCACGGACAGTCGACGCCGACAGGAAGGTGTGCTGTTCGTTCGTAATGAGAGAAATAATTTCAATCTGTGGGGCCAAACGGTGATTAGCCAGCGCCATCCGGAATTCGTACTCGAAATCCGAGAAAACGCGCAGCCCGCGCACGATGACCTGAGCGCCGATGGTATCGCATAATTCCACGGTCAATCCGCTATAACCAATCACTGTGATATTTGAAGTCTTCTCAAACGATTTGCGCACAAGCTGAATACGCAGGTCGGGAGGGAAGAGCAGTGATTTAAGCGGTTTGTCGTAGACTGCGACGAAAAGTTCATCGAACAAGCGAGCTGCCCGGTCTGCAATATCGATGTGCCCAAAATGGATAGGATCGAAAGTTCCAGGAAAGACGGCTCTTACCATGCGTGTTTTATCCTTTTGGCTGTTATTAGCTGATGTCTCCCACATTTCCATTCCATGCCCGGCGTAGAGCTGAGACAAGTGGTTGGTGTTGGGGTTCTTGGAGGTCAGGATCCTGATTGAGCAGCTCAGCGGCGAAACGCCGGGCCTTCTCGATCAACCGTATGTCAGTTAAATTGGCGAGCTGAAATTCGTGATAGCCTGATTGCCGGGTACCTAAGAATTGACCGGGGCCGCGTTGTTCAAGGTCGCGTTCCGCAAGCACAAACCCGTCATTTGTTTCTGTCATGACCTGCAGGCGAGCATTTTCAACCTCATCCGGGGTGTCCGGAATTAACAGGCAGTAGGACTTTTCTGCACCTCGACCCACCCGGCCTCGGAATTGATGCAGCTGCGCCAGACCAAAACGGTTGGCACCTTCGATGAGCATGACTGTGGCGTTCGGGATATCCATTCCAACTTCGATGACCGAAGTGGATACCAGGATCTGGCTGAGCCCATCGCGGAAACCAGCCATCACGATTTCTTTTTCATCGGGCCTCATGCGCCCATGCAGCAGGCTTACTTTCAGCTCCGGAAAAATTTCTGCCTGCAGGCGTTCAAATTCTTCCACCGCCGCTTTGGACTCGCCCTGCTCGGTTTCCTCAACCAGGGGATAAATAATGAAAACCTGCTGCCCATTATTCACCTGGCTGCGGATCAGGCTGTAAGCCCGTTCTCTTTCGCGCGGGGTGAGAACAAAGGTGCTGACTGGCTGCCGTCCAGGAGGCATCTCATCGATTACCGAAAGATCCAAATCCCCGTAAATTGTGAGTGCCAGGGAGCGCGGAATGGGAGTGGCTGTCATCACCATCAGGTGCGTCCCGTCGCCTTTTTGTCGCAGCGCAGCTCGCTGTTCAACTCCGAAACGGTGCTGCTCATCGACTACTACTAGCTGTAGATCCTTAAATGCGACTGGATCTTCTATCAAGGCATGCGTTCCCACTACCAGGCTGATCGAGCCATCTGCTAATCCGGCCAGGATCTCTGCCTTCTCGGCAGCGGATGTAGATCCGACCAGTATGCGGATGGCACTGGGGGGTAGAATGGAGTCGGATTGACCTGATTCACCTGATTCTGGTGTCTCAACATGGTTGGCTGCCAAAATTCCACGCAAATTCTGGTAGTGCTGTTCTGCCAGGATGCTGGTAGGGGCCATGAGTGCACATTGTGCGCCGTTTTGAATGAGGATCGCCATGGCGACGGCAGCCACGACTGTCTTTCCAGAGCCAACATCCCCCTGTATGAGCCGGTTCATCGGTTTTTTAGATTGCAGGTCGCCGCGGATATCACTCAGTGCCCGGACCTGCGCATTGGTCAGCGAGAATGGTAGATTCCCAATTTGACTTCCCAACCACTGATCCGTGACCTGAAAGCTGCGAGCGGAGCGCTCCTGCCAGGCTCTCTTTTGTCGAATTACGCCGAGCTGGAGCATGAAAATCTCATCAAATGCCAATCGTTCCTGTGCTTTTTTCTGATCTTCCCACGTGTTTGGGAAATGAATTTGCCTGAGGGCGGTAGAAAGATCAGCCAGTTCCGCGGGCTGGCGAATGGCTGCGGGCAGGGGATCGGTTATCCGGTCTGCCCAATAGACGAGCACCTGGTCGATCTGGTGGCGCAGCCATTTTTGAGTAATGCGGGCGGTGAGGGGATAGACGGGGACGATGCGGTTCGTGCTGAGCTGCTGCTGGTCGATGGCCTCCCACTCCGGGTTATTCATCACAATCCGGCCGAGGTACTGCTCCACTTTCCCGGACAACACGATGGGTTCGCCTTTTTCCAGGTTGCGAGCTGCATAAGGGCTGAACCAGGTGACACGCATCGAACCGCTGCCGTCGCTTACGACGGCTTCGGCGATTTTTTGTGCACCGCCACGAATGGATCGTTCGATTACGTTCTGAACGATCCCGATTACGGTCACCTCTTCTCCATAAACCAGCCGGTTTATGGGCTTCAGGCGCGAATAATCATCATACCGGCGTGGAAAGTGGTACATGAAGTCGCGCAGGGTCCAAATCCCTAATCGTTCCAACAACTTTTCATATTGTGGGCCTATTCCCGACATGACTTTCACCGAGGCATCCAATCCATTACCTGGATCAGCAGGAGGTTGAGGGGTAACAACCGGGCTGATTGGTTTTCCTGCCTCGGATGGATAAGTCTGCTCTGGCTGGAGTGGGGTTTGCCTCTCGGAGTTAATCTGTGGGGGAGCTTCTGGAGAGAGTGGGATTTGTGACTCTGGCAGCTGCGGGAGATATGGATAGCTCTTCTGAATTCTCTGCCATAAACCAGCGAGTGATTCATATCTCGAGCTGGGAGAGAGACGACGATAATCCCGAATTCTGGCAACAACTACCTGGATCAATTCTTCAGGGATACCATCAACCCGGGCTTCGGGTTCCCAAAAATCTAACATGCGTTCCAACCCGCCTAACACAGCCCGGTTGTCACAATTTCTTTCGATTTCAAGCTTAAATATTTTTTGAATTTTTTCGAGTGATTGATTCATGCCAGACTATTTTACCAGCCTCAGGCTATAACGGCTGCAAACCCCAGGCCATTCGGTCCCACGTGAGCACCGATCACTGTGGTTACATTGACAACCAGCGGTGAGGAGGGCAATTTTGGGTCGATATCTGCCAAAATCTGTTGCGCTTCATCCAGCGCATTGGTGTGCAAGATCGCCAGGCGCTGCAAAGGTCCAAGCTGGGCCAGGTGCTGTTTTAGCCGCTCAATTCCTTTCCGGCGGGTGCGCGCCTCACCTGAGCGCAGCACCTCTCCAGCTTTCACTTCCAGAAAGAGTTTAATCCGCATCAAGTTACCCAGGTGAGCGCTCATCCAGGAGACCCGTCCACTCCGGCGGACATATTCCAGGGTGTCTAGCATGGCCATTACCCGGATGCGCTCCGGTATTTTTCCAAGAAATTCAATCACCCTTTCGAAATTAGCGCCTTGCTCGATGGCTTCAGCTGCCTCCAGGACTTGAAATCCCAAGCCCAGGCTGATCTGACCTGAATCGATCACAAAAACATGCTGGTTGAAAGCTTGAGCGGCTGTTTGGGCAGCGTTGAAAATCCCACTCAATGCGCTTGCGGCATGGATCGAGATGATTTTTGTTGATCCGAGCCGCAGAAGGTCCTCGTAAAGCTGCTGGTAAGTTCCTGAGGAGGCGGTGGCGGTAGTGGGTGGTGAGACCATCCCAGGTAGTCGCTCGTAAAACTCCTGGCGCGAAATTCCTTTCCCGTCCTGGTATTCTTGCCCCTGGATGATGATCAGGTTGGGTACTACATGAATATCATGTTTTTTCACCAGGTCATCAGGGAGGTCACAGGTGCTGTCAGTAACCAGTGAGATCTTCATCATGCTTATTCCTGACCAGGGGATTGTCGTGATTGATATTATTCAATGGCGACGATGAAATGATAATGAGGCTGGCACCCTTCCTGGACTTCAACTACCTGATCCTGAAAATGGGCTTGGATATTTTCGGCGATGCTCGCGGCTTCAGTTTTGAGGATGTCCGCACCGTGGAATAATGTGATCAATTCATACTGCTCTGCATGGGCTTTAGACAACAGGCTCAGTAAGGCTTCTTCCACATTCGGACATGAACAGATCAATTTCCCATTCAATAAAGCGATAATCTGCCCTTCTTCAACCTGTACTCCGTCGATTTCAACTTTGCGAGTCGCAAAGGTGATTTCTCCTGTCTGGACTTCGGCCAGCGCATGTTCCATCTCCTTGACTACGCTCTCAAAATCCCCATCGGGAATCAAGCACATCATGGCAGCCAGGCCTTGTGGAACCGATTTACTTGGAACGACTGCCACATCTTTCACACTTACTTCTCGGGCTGCATTTGCGGCCAAAATGATATTCTTGTTATTGGGCAGGATGATAATTTTATCAGTCGGTAGATTCTCGAAGGCCTGGGTGATCATCTGGGTGCTGGGATTCATCGATTGCCCCCCGTCGACTACTGCTGAAACCCCCAGGCTGGCGAAAACGCGAGCAATTCCAGCTCCTGGGCAGACTGCAACGACAGCAATCTGGCCAGGCTCGATTGGCGACACGATGGGCTGTGTTTCATCACATGCCTGATTTTTGTTTTCCATCTGGTCGACCAGGTTTTCTATAGCTACCTTGGTCACAGTGCCGATCGAACGTGTGTAATCGATTGGAGAGTAAAGGTTCGGTGTAGGTACGTGTATATGAAGGCGGTAAATACCTTCGCCTTCTCCAACTTGAATGGATGTGCCCATTTGTTCCAACGTGCCGTAGAAGACAGGCAGGTCGAGCGAATTGTGAGGCCGGAAATCGACTATTACTTCATAATCCTGACCTGGTTCAACCGTTTCCAACGTATTCAGGAATACCATTTCGGAGAGAGGTTGGACAGTTCCGATCGATATGTCGAGAGCCTGTCCCTTGATATATCTCAGCATCCCGTCCAGGATGAAATACAGGCCCTTGCCTCCCGAATCGACAACACCAGCTTCTTTTAATACGGGTAGCAGGGCGGGGGTGTTTTGCACGGACCTGTCAGCAGCCTGGACGACCCGCTCAAGCATATCAATAAAATCTTCAGTGACTGGAGTTATCAGCTCTGCTTCAGCGGCGATATCCTTGGCGACAGTTAAAATCGTGCCTTCAACGGGACGGACCACTCCTTTATAGGCTGTATCGCGTGCTTCAGCAAGCGCCCTGGCAAAGTCATTGTTTTCTAGAACCGGTAAATCGTCCAATGCCCTGGCAAAACCGCGCCAGAGCTGAGAAAGGATGACACCTGAGTTTCCCCTGGCGCCCATTAAGGCTCCATGTGCAACGAGATGAGCCATTTTCCCGAAGTTGGTCTCTTTTGAATCCTTGATTTCGTCGTATGCCGCCTGCATGGTAAGCACCATGTTGGTGCCCGTATCTCCGTCGGGTACAGGAAAAACATTGAGGGTATTGACAATTTGCTGGTTGGTCCGCAGCCATGTCAATCCAGCTTTTATTAGCTTTTGGAGCATACGCCCATTAATTGACTTGATTGGATTAGCTTCGGAGATGAGTGCTGGCATGGGATCAGTCATTAAGTGAGCTCCAGGGTTGAGATTTCTCTGTTTTCGATCGCTAATCGAGGTTGCTGATTCTCAGCCCGCGAACATGGATGTTCACTTCGTTGATCGGGATCCCCAATGATTTCTCAACATGGTAGCGCACGGTGTTGCTGACGCTGTGGGCGACTGATTTAATGCGCGTGCCGTATTCGATAATAATATACAGGTCAATATCTATGTCTTTCCCATCGTAATGTACATCAACTCCGTAGGTTGGGTCTTTCACAATCGCCTGCGCCAGGCCGTTCACCAAGTTCTTGGAGGTGAATCCGACCACACCGTATGATTCCAGTGTCGCGTGATAGGCGATATTAGAGATCGCATTCGGAGAGACTTTAATGCTTCCTAGAGGAATTTTTTCATTTTGGAGATTTTCATTGCTCATTTTGACCTCAAAGCTGGCTGATTATACATTATATCCTTCAAATTCCGCTTGATTAGTTAATCGGAGTATGGTAATATTGTCCGGCTATAGTCCGGGCAATCTACGCACCATATCACATATAACTGTTTGTGTGGTTCGAATGCGGATAGAAAAATGCAAAGACACCTCGGGCATGGTGAGTATGGCAGACGAAAGGGAAATGTAAGATGGCAACCTGTGCACATTGCGGAAAAAAGACAACCTTCGGTCGTAATCGTCCATGGTCTAATAAGGCTACCCAGAGAACTTTCCGTCCGAACCTGCAGACCGTTTCTGTTCTAGAAGGCAACCGCAAAGTTCGAAAAGTGCTGTGCGCGAAATGCATCCGCACTCTGGTAAAAACACAATAAGCTCAGATATTATTGCAATTCTCTTGCAACAATGATCACGGCGAAAGCCGTGATTTTTCTTATTCCCCTCCATCCGCAATACCATTATCAGTGACAGCCGGTCAAACAGATCAATATGGTGGATTCAAGCGGTAGATTACCCACAGCCAAAACGGGATTAATCCTCCTGCCGCCAGAACCGCCAACAGCAAAAGAATCCAGGTCAAAAAATCGAAGGTTGTGCGCTCTCCCATGGGAGAGGCTGGCCGGGATTCTGGCATCGTGATTGAAGAGTGTTGAGGGCGCAAGTCCCTTTCGGGTGCCGGGCGGCTTATGAAAGGTTGAGCCGGCAGAGGCGGCGGATCAATGAATTGAGGCCGATCTGCCGCGGGTGATGTCACCGGTACAGCATTCTCGACAGGATGAGCGTTTATGGCAGCGAGAACGCGCCCGAATTGGTCGGCCGTCTGGTAGCGTGCGGTTGGTTCTTTCGCCAATACCTTAAGAATGATTTTTTCTATGGCAGGAGAAATTTCGGGGTTTATTTTGCGCGGTGATGGAGGCAGCATCTCCTGGTGAAGGCGCGCCAGATCTTCGGAAGTCTCGGCATTGAACGGGAGCTGACCTGTCAACATTTCGAAGAACACAATCCCCAGCGAGTAAACATCTGAGGCTGGCGATGGGGCACTGCCTGCCGATTGCTCCGGGGAAAAATACAGGGGTGAACCCCAAACCACATCCACCTGTTCTTGATCCTTAACACTTGAAAGAGCTCGGGCGATGCCGAAATCGACAACTTTCACCCGGTTATCGGGTGTGATGAGAATATTTTGTGGTTTGAGGTCACAATGCACTAAACCGGCGCGG
>Ga0209254_10003013_pt1 | contig 15375 bp, 11 predicted proteins | sample FrelakmetDIP11DI_FD_187148 | JGI IMG/M metagenome (GOLD analysis project Ga0209254, IMG submission 187148) | Freshwater lake sediment microbial communities from the University of Notre Dame, USA, for methane emissions studies - DIP11 DI (SPAdes)... | ecosystem: Environmental > Aquatic >...
GGTGCAGCTCGCCGCCGAGCGAGAGCTCGCCGTAGAGCTCCGTGGCGTCGAAAGGCCCGGGCGGCAGCTGGGCAGAAGCGACCAGGATGCCGATCGCGATGGGCAGGTCGAACCGGCCGCCTTCCTTCGGCAGGTCGGCCGGCGCGAGGTTGACCGTGATGTGCCCGGCCGGCAGCTCGAACCCGCAGTTCGCCAGTGCCGCGCGCACGCGGTCCTTGCTCTCCTTCACGACGGTTTCCGGCAGCCCGACGATCGAGAACGCGGGCAGGCCGGAGCCCACGTGCACTTCGACGCGGACGAGCGCCGCCTCGAGCCCCTGCTGGCTGCGGCTCAGGATGGTCGCGAACGTCACGGCAGTACTCCGGCGATGTCGATGGTGCAGCATGCGGGCGCGCATGGCCGCCGGGTCAACGCGGGAAACTGCCGGAAGTCCCGTGAAACTCTTTCGCTAGAATGCCCCCATGAAACTCCACCAATTGCGATACCTGGCCGCGGTGGCCCAGTCTGGCCTCAACATCACGGCGGCGGCCGAGAAGCTGCACACTTCGCAGCCCGGGGTGTCGAAGCAGATCAAGCTGCTCGAGGACGAACTGGGCTTCCAGATCTTCGTGCGCGACGGCCGCAACCTCGCGCGCGTCACGCCGGCCGGCCAGCAGGTGATCGACCGCGCGGTGCGCATCCTGCGGGAGGTGCAGAACATCAAGCGCCTGTCGGACGACTTCAAGGACGAGGCGCGCGGCTCACTGTCCATCGGCACCACTCACACCCAGGCACGCTACGTGCTGCCGGCGGTGATCAAGCAGTTCCGCGAGCAGTACCCCGAGGTGCGCCTGCACCTGCACCAGGGCACGGCCGAGCAGATCGGCGAGATGGCGGCCCTGGACCGCATCGATTTCGCGATCGCCACGGGCTCGCAGTCGCTGTTCGACGGCTACGCCCTGCTGCCCTGCTACCGCTGGCACCGGCACGTGGTGGTCCCGAAGGGCCACCCGCTCGCCAGGCTCAAGGCGCCCACGCTCAAGCAGGTGGCGGCGCACCCGATCATCACCTACGTGTTCAGCTTCTCGGGCCCGTCCTCGCTGCACGACATCTTTGCGAAGGAGGGGCTGGTGCCGAACGTGGTGCTGACCGCGCGCGACGCCGACGTCATCAAGACCTACGTGCGCCTCGGGCTCGGCATCGGCATCGTGGCGGGCGTGGCGATCGACCCGGAGGACGACGCCGACCTCGTGCGAGTCGATACCTCACACCTGTTTCCAGCTCACACCACCTGGATCGGCTTCCGCCGCGGCGGGCTGCTGCGCAAGTACCAGCTCGATTTCGTGCAGCTGTTCGCCCCGCACCTCACCCGGCGGGTGATCGAGAAGGCCGCAGGCGCCGCGACGCAGGGGGACGTCGACGAGCTCGTGAAGGGTCTGGAACTGCCGGAGAAGTAGCGGAGCATGCGGCACGTTCCTGTGCCGCATGCCGCTCCGGTCGGCGGTCGGGTGGCCGAGTCGCTCAGCCTGCCCTGCGGCGTCGGGCGAGTCCGACACCCGCCAGGCCCAGGCCGAGCAGCGCGAGCGTGCCGGGTTCCGGGACGTGGAGGGACCCGGTTTCGCTGTACGGGGTCGGCGGGCTGCTGGGATCACCCAGCAGGGTGACTACGGAGCGACCCCAGCCGGCGGCCCCGGCAAAGCCGCCGGTCCCGCCAGTGATCGTGTAGTCCAGCAGGAAGCCGCCGGGGGCCCCGACGGTGGCGAGACTGCCGAACAGCGAGTCCGACGCGCGGCTGAAGTTGAACGTGCCGGAACCGGTGCCGCCGCCCAGGCTGAAGACGAACGGCGACAACAGTGTCCAGCCCGGATCCCCGTCGAAGGAATAGGCGCCCGTTGCCAGGAGCGGCAGGTTGCCGAACTCGTCCGGTGCACCCGTCGGCGTCACCGTGCCCGATCCTTCGAAGCTGATCGTCACCGCGGCTGCGGGTCCTGCCAGCAGCAGCAGCGCCAGCGCCCTCACGATCCCGCTGGAACCCCAGCGACGCCTCCTGCTCCGGTTCATGTCCATCTCTCCTGGCCTGCGCGGCCTGTTGTTGCCTCGATGAAGCCTCCCCGCAGGCTCGCGAAACGGCTACACCAATAATCGGGGAGTCGGTAAATTTGACACACGCCGGCAGGTCGACCGGCGCGGGGAGGAGACGTGCAGTTCCGGGAAGCGATCGAGTCCGACATACCGGCGATCGTCGACACGTTCGACGGGCGCAACGCGTTGCCGCTCGAGCCTCGCGTGCGCGAGGCGCTGCCCATGGTGATGCAACGGCTGATCGCGAGCCCGGCCTGCACGTTCACCGTCTTCGAGGACGACGACTGGCCCGGCCCGCGGGTCCTCTCGATCGCGGGGGGGCTCTTCCTGCAGGACTCGACGATCGAGGAGTACCTGGCGGCACCGTATCCGGGCCTCGTTGCCGCCGTCCTGGCCGGGCTGCTGGACGGCCGGCGGCCGCTGCTCACGCTCGAGGAGATCCGGCACGCGAACTCGGGCGCGGGGCTCACGCTGGCGGTGTTCCCGGTCCCGCACGGCCGTCTGGCCTGGGGCGACCCGAAGGTGGACCAGCTGCGCAGGCTGGCGCCGCAGGCCTTCGTGCGCGGCTTCGGGGGCTATCGTTTGCGCGCGATCTACTACGAAGTCTTCACGGACGAGACCGCCTCCTACCTGCAGGCGGGCGGTTATCGGCTGCTGCACGACTTCTCGGCGCTGGCGGGCACCGGCTTCCTGGGCCCCGACTCCCGTCCCCGCATGCTGCGACTGAGCCGCACGGACCTGCCTCCCGCGGCGATGAGCGTGGCCTCCCAGGCGTTCGACCCTCCGCGGGCCGAGCTGGGCCTGACGCTCGCGGAGCAGCGCGTGGCGCTGCGCTCCCTCGACGGAGCGCCGGACCGCGCGATCGCCGAGTCGCTCGGCCTCTCCGGCGAGACGGTGCGCGCCAACTGGCGGTCGATCTACCGACGCCTGTCGAACGTGCTGGCCGGGGTCGATGGGCTCAGGCCGCGCGGCGTCACCACTGCACGGGGACTGGAGAAACGTCGAGTCGCGATCGAGTATCTGCGCCAGAACCTGCACGAGCTCCGGCCCTCGGTGCCATCGGCGCCGCGCAGCCCGGCCTTGCGGCCAAAGCGCAGGTGATCCGCCGATACGGGTCACCGTCCCGCACGATAGGATGACGGGCCCGCCGGTTCCGCAATCGCCCCTTGTTCCACTGGTTCGAAAACCGCGTCACGCCCTATCCGGAGGCCCGGCCGACGGCGCCCCCGCAGCGCTTCTTTGCGTTCCTCTGGGCCTGCTCCGAGGGGCTGCGCCCGTACCTGCTCGGCATGACGCTCTGCACGGCGGTGATCGGCGCCTTCGAGGCCCTGCTCTTCGCCATGCTGGGCCGCATCGTGGACTGGCTCGCGGCGGTCGAGCCCGCCCGGCTCTGGACCGAGCACCGCAGCGCGCTGCTGCTGCTCGGTGGCATCCTCGCCGCGAGCCCGCTGCTCGTGGCGCTGCAGACGATCCTCAAGCACCAGGCGCTCGCGGCCAACTTCCCGATGCGGCTGCGCTGGAACTTCCACCGCCTGCTGCTCGGGCAGAGCATGAGCTTCTACCAGGACGAGTTCGCCGGCCGCGTCGCCACCAAGGTGATGCAGACCGCGCTCGCGGTGCGCGACACCTGGTTCACGGTGGCCGACATCCTGGTGTTCACCGTCATCTATTTCGTGACCATGGTGTCGGTGGTCGGGCACTTCGACTTCTGGCTGCTGCTGCCGTTCCTCGCCTGGGTCACGCTGTACGGGCTCGCGGTGGCGTGGTTCGTGCCGCGGCTCGCGAAGATCGGGGCGGCGCAGGCCGACGCGCGCTCGCTCATGACCGGGCGCGTCACCGACGCCTACACCAACATCGCCACGGTGAAGCTCTTCTCCCACGCCAACCGCGAGGCCGGCTTCGCGCGCGCCGCGATGCAGGAGTTCATGAAGACCGCCTACGGCCAGATGCGGCTGGTGAGCGCCTTCGAGATCACGAACCACGTGCTCAGCATGGCGCTGGTGGCCGGCACCGCCGGCCTCGCGCTCTGGCTGTGGACGCGCGGCGCGGTGGGCGTGGGCGCGGTGGCCGCCGCCACCGCCATGGCGCTGCGGCTCAACGGCATCTCGCACTGGATCATGTGGGAGCTCGCCGGCCTGTTCGAGAACGTGGGCACGGTGCAGGACGGCATCCGCACGCTCTCGCGCCGTCACGCCGTGGTGGACGTGCCCGGGGCGCCGGCGCTCGCGGTACCGCGCGGCGAGATCCGCTTCGAGCACGTGCAGTTCCACTACGGCGGCAAGCGGCGCGTCATCGAGGACTTCTCGCTGCACATCCGCCCGGGCGAAAAGATCGGCCTCGTGGGCCGCTCGGGTGCGGGCAAGAGCACGATCGTCAACCTGCTGCTGCGGTTCTACGACGTCGAGGGCGGCCGCATCCTGATCGACGGCCAGGACATCGCTGCTGTGCGCCAGGACAGCCTGCGCTCCCAGGTCGGCATGGTCACGCAGGACACCTCGTTGCTGCACCGCTCGGTGCGCGACAACATCGTCTACGGCCGCCCGGACGCGACCGATGCCGCGATGATCGCGGCGGCCCGGCGCGCCGAGGCGCACGGGTTCATCGAGGGGCTCGCGGATGCGAAGAGCCGTCGAGGCTACGACGCCCACGTGGGCGAGCGCGGCGTGAAGCTCTCGGGCGGCCAGCGCCAGCGCGTCGCCATCGCGCGGGTGATGCTCAAGGACGCGCCTATCCTGCTGCTCGACGAGGCCACGAGTGCGCTCGACAGCGAGGTCGAGGCCGCGATCCAGCAGAGCCTGTACCGGCTGATGGAAGGCAAGACCGTGGTCGCGATCGCGCACCGGCTCTCGACCATCGCCGCGATGGACCGGCTGATCGTCATGGACAGGGGCCGCATCGTGGAGACCGGCGACCACGCGTCGCTGATCGCGCAGGGCGGGCTCTATGCCCGGTTGTGGGCACACCAGAGCGGCGGGTTCCTGGGCGACGAGGCGGACGAGGACGAGCAAGTCGCGGCCGCGCCCGCCGCCTGATCGCGGGTGCTTTCCTCATGGCGGACGGTTGGGTGCGGTGACCGCTTTGTCACCGGCGCTCGACTGACCCGGTCACCCTCCCTCAATAGCATGGGTGCTCCCTGGCATTGCCGTCCGGAGCACGAACCATGACCGATCCTGCCATCCGCTGGCGTGCCGCCGCCCTCGCGGCCGCGAGCTTGCTGCCCCTGTCCGCGGCCCGGGCCGAGCCGACGATCGCGGAACTCATCCAGCGCATCGAGGAGCAGGAGCAGAAGATCCTGGTGCTCGAGCGCAAGCTCGAGATCAAGGAAGAGGCGGACAAGACGGCCGCCGGCTCCGCCGCCGTCGTCAAGGCGAGCGACCGCGGCTTCTCGCTGCAGTCCGCCGATGGCCAGAACCAGGTGAAGCTTCGAGGCATGCTGCACTTCGACGGCCGCTTCATGCTGGACGACGAGACGGACCTGACCGATCAGTGGCAGGCGACGCGCGTGCGCCCGATCCTGGAGGGAACCGTGGGCGGCATCTACGACTTCCGCTTCACGCCCGACTTCGGCCAGGGCCGTACTGTCATCCAGGATGCCTACGTCACGGGCCGCTTCCGGCCCGAGTTCCAGGTCACGGCGGGCAAGTTCAAGGCGCCGGTCGGCCTCGAGCGGCTGCAGTCCGCGAACGACATCCGCTTCGTCGCCCGCGCCTTCCCGACCAGCCTCGCGCCGAACCGCGACCTCGGCGTGCAGGCCGCAGGCAACCTGCTCGCCGACCGACTCTCCTACGCGGTCGCGTTCCTGAACGGCGCCAACGACGGCTCGAGCAGCGAGACCTTCGGCGACGTGGACCTGAACGACGACAAGGAATGGGCGGCCCGGATCTTCGTCCAGCCCTTCACGGAGTCCGACGTGTTCGCCCTGCGCGGCCTCGGCCTCGGCATCGCCGGCACCTACACCGACCAGCAAGGCACGAGTGCGCAGCCGCTGCTGTCGTCGTACCGCACGCCGGCGCAGGCGACGTTCTTCCGTTACCGGGCCGGCGCGACGCCGACGCTGGCGGACGGCGAGCGCACGCGGCTGGCGCCGCAGCTCTACTACTCGGTCGGCCGGTTCGGCCTGCTGGCCGAGTACACCGAGGTATCGCAGGACGTGTCGCGGACCACCGCGGCGGGCCTGCGCCCGGGGACCGTGGACACGACCGCCTGGCAGGTGGCCGCCCACTGGTTCCTGACCGGCGAGGAGCAGGCGTTCCGTGGCTTCAAGCCGAACGCGGTATTCTCTCTCGAGAACGGCACCTGGGGCGCGTTCGAACTCGTTGCCCGCTACCACGAGCTCAGCATCGACGACGACGCCTTCACCGGCGGCGCGGCCTCGTACGCCGACCCGGCCGCGTCGGCCCGCGGGGCGAGCGGGTACACGCTGGGCATCAACTGGTACCTGAACCCGAACGTGAAATGGGTGCTGGACTATGAGCATACGAGCTTCGAGGGCGGCGCGACCGACGGCAAGGACCGGCCGGACGAGCAGGCCCTGCTCACGCGCGTGGCGCTCGGCTTCTGAACGACATCGCCTGCCGATCCCGCGCAGGATGAAATTCGCAATCGGAGAACTCGCATGAGACTCACCCGACGACTGTTCCACGGCGCGGTACTCGCAGCGCTGGCCGCCGTGCTGGCCACCCAGGCGGTCCCCGCTGCCCACGCCGCCGACACGACGCTGCTCAACGTGTCCTACGACCCGACGCGCGAACTCTACGACGACTACAACAAGGCCTTCGCGAAGCACTGGGAAGCGAAGACCGGCACGAAGGTGACTATCCGCCAGTCGCACGGCGGCTCGGGCAAGCAGGCGCGCACGGTCATCGACGGCCTTGCTGCCGACGTCGTCACGCTCGCGCTCGCGGGCGACATCGACGCGCTCGCCACGCAGGGCAAGCTGCTGCCCGCCAACTGGCAGGGCCGCCTGCCCAACAACAGCGCGCCCTACACCTCGACCATCGTGTTCCTGGTGCGCAAGGGCAACCCGAAGGGCATCCGGGACTGGGGCGACCTCGTGAAGCCGGGCGTGAAGGTGATCACCCCGAACCCGAAGACCTCGGGCGGCGCGCGCTGGAACTACCTCGCCGCCTGGGCCTGGGCGCTCAAGCAGCCGGGCGGCAGCGAGGCGACGGCCACGGCGTACGTGGGCAAGCTGTTCCGCAACGTGCCGGTGCTCGACACGGGCGCGCGCGGCTCGCTCACCACCTTCGCGCAGCGCGGCATCGGCGACGTGTTCATCTCCTGGGAGAACGAGGCGTTTCTCGCCGTCCGGGAGATCGGCAAGGACCAGTTCGAGATCGTCGTACCCTCGATCAGCATCCTGGCCGAACCGCCCGTGGCGGTGGTGGACAAGGTGGCGCTGCGCCGGGGCACCGGCGACGTCGCACGCGCCTACCTCGAGCACCTCTACTCGAAGGAAGGCCAGGAGATCATCGCGAAGCACTACTACCGACCGCGGGACCCGGAGGTCGCCGCGAAATACGCGAGCGCGTTTCCCAGGGTGAATCTCGTGACGATCGCCGACTTCGGCGGCTGGTCAGCCGTCCAGAAGAAGCACTTCGCCGACGGCGGCGTGTTCGACAGGATCTACGCCCGCTGACCCGCAGGACCGCTCCTGGCGACCCAGGGACGGGTCGTCGGCGGGCACCTGTGGCAAGCTGGCGAAATGATCGCCGGCCGAAGGCTCAATCCCCAGGGCACGCCCGCAGGCACCGCCCCGCACCCCGGCGAGGGCGGGCTCGCGACCCTCCGCGCGCTGCCCGAGGTCTTCCAGTACACCCGGCACGCGCTCCAGCTCGTCTGGTCCACCAGCCGGCGGCTGACCATCGCGCTCGCACTCCTGACCCTGGCCGCGGGCGTGCTGCCCGCCGCCATCGCCTGGGTGGGCGCGCTGATCGTGGACGCGGTGGTCGCGGCGATCGCGGCACACGGCGCCACGGGCTCCGCCGACCTCTCCACCGTGCTGCGCTACGTAGCGCTCGAGGGCGTGCTGGTGGCGGCGCTCGCGGCCACGCAGCGCGGGCTCTCGACCTGCCAGTCGCTGCTGCGCGCCCAGCTCGGCCAGCGCGTCAACGAGATGATCCTCGAGAAGGCCCTCACGCTCGAGCTGCGGCACTTCGAGGACTCCGAGTTCTACGACAAGCTGACCCGCGCGCGGCGCGAGGCCTCCACCCGGCCGCTGTCGCTCGTGATGCGCAGCTTCGGGCTGGTGCAGAACGCCATCGCGCTCGCGAGCTACGCCGCGCTGCTCTGGCAGTTCTCGCCCTGGGCGGTGCTGGTGCTGCTGCTCGCGGGCCTGCCGTCGTTCGTGGCCGAGGCGAAGTTCTCCGGCGACGCGTTTCGCCTCTTCCGCTGGCGCTCGCCCGAGACGCGCATGCAGATGTACCTCGAGACGGTGCTGGCCCGCGAGGACCACGCCAAGGAGGTGAAGCTCTTCGGACTCGGGCCGCTGCTGCTCGACCGCTACCGGGCGATCTTCCGCAAGGTCTTCAGGGAGGATCGCGCGCTCACCATTCGCCGCGACACCTGGGGCTTCTTCCTGGGGCTGATCAGCACGACGGCGTTCTACGGGGCCTATGCCTGGATCGCGGTGAGCGCGGTGCGCGGGCAGATCACGCTCGGGCAGATGACCATGTACGTGCTGCTGTTCCGGCAGGGGCAGGCGGCGGTCTCGGCGAGCCTGGCGGCGATCAGCGGCATGTACGAGGACAACCTGTACCTGTCGACGCTGTACGACTTCCTCGACACGCCGGTGGAGGCACCCACGGGCACGGCCATCGCCGGCCCCGGGCCCGCGGACGGCGTGCGCTTCGAGGACGTGAGCTTCACCTACCCGGGCGCCACCGAACCTGCCGTGAGCGGAGTGACGTTCCATCTCAGGCCCGGGCAGAGCCTCGCGCTCGTGGGCGAGAACGGCTCGGGCAAGACCACGCTGATCAAGCTGCTCACGCGCCTGTACGTGCCATCAATCGGGCGCATCACGCTCGACGGCCTGGACCTCGCGGAGTGGAGCCCGGCCGCGCTGCGCCGCCGCGTCGCAGTGATCTTCCAGGACTTCGCGCGCTACCAGCTCAAGGTGGGCGAGAACATCGGCGTCGGCGACGTCGAGCACTTCGAGGACGAGGCGCGCTGGCGCGAGGCCGCCGACATGGCCACCGCCTCGCCCTTCGTCGAGGAACTGCCCGCGGGCTACCAGACGCAGCTCGGCAAGTGGTTCCGGGACGGCCGCGAGCTCTCGGGCGGGCAGTGGCAGAAGATCGCGCTCGCCCGGGCCTTCATCCGCGAAGGCGCCGACATTCTCGTGCTCGACGAGCCGACAGCCGCGATGGACGCGCGCGCCGAGGCGCAGGTGTTCGAGCAGTTCCGCGACCTCGCCCGCGAGCGCATGGTGATCCTGATCTCGCACCGCTTCTCGACCGTGCGCATGGCCGACCAGATCCTCGTCATCCAGGGCGGGCGCATTCTCGAGCGCGGCGACCACGAGGCGCTGATGCGGCTCGACGGGCACTATGCCCACCTGTTCTCGCTGCAGGCGAAGGGCTATCGCTGAGGCGCCTCGTCGGTGCGCAGCCGGTACCCGGCGCCCGACTCGGTCGTGAGGTAGCGCGGATGCGCGGGATCGGGCTCGATCTTGTGCCGCAGGCGGTGCACGAGCTGCTTGAGGAGCTGTCGGTCGCCGCTGCCGCGACTCCCCCACACGTGCACGAGGAGCCGCTCCGTCCCCACCACGTGGCCGGCGTTCGCGATCAGGATCTGCAGCAGCCGCGCTTCGAGCCTGGTGAGGCGCAGGGGCGGCGCCGCGCCGATGCGCAACGACAGGCCTTCGAGGTCGAGGCTCAGCGGGCCCGCGGTCATGGGCCCACCGGTCTCCATGCCGGCACGACGCAGCAGCGCCTTGACCCGCGCGAGCAGCGTGCGCGGACTGAACGGTTTCGTCAGGTAGTCGTCGGCACCGATCTCGAGCGCCTTGACGAGGTCGGCCTCCTCGCCACGCACCGTGAGCATCATCACCGGCGTGCGGGAGCGCTCGCGGATCGCGCGGCAGACGTCGAACCCGCTGCCGGTCGGCAGGTTGATGTCCAGTATCACCAGGTCCGGCGCCTCGGCGTCGAACGCCCGCAGCGCCTCCGGCGCGTCGACCGCCTTCAAGACCGCGTACCCGGCCTGGGTCAGCGCGAACGCGACCAGCGCCAGCAGGTCGGCGTCGTCGTCCACGGCCAGGATCTTCATGCTCCCTCCCCGGCCGTCGGCAGCGTCACCGTGAAGCGCGTGCGGTCCCCCGCCGTGCGCTCGGCGCGCACGTGGCCGCCGTGGCGATCGACGATGGACTTCACGATCCACAGCCCGAGGCCGAGGCCGCGCGGCTCGGGCTCCTGTTCGGCGGAGCGGTAGAACCGCTCGAAGATCGAGCCGCCCTCGCCCTCCGGCACGCCCGGGCCCGCGTCCTCGACCCACAGGCTCACCTCGCCGTCGCCGGTCGCGCCGCCGATGCGGATCTCGCTGCCCTCCGGACCGAACTTGTTGGCGTTGGCGAGCAGGTTGGTGACCACCTGCGCGAGCCGCTGCGCGTCGCCCCGCACCAGCGGCAACCCGGCCGGCAGCTCCACGCGCAGCGCCTGGCGGCGCTGGACCAGCAGGCCCTCGACGAGCTCCTGCGCGTCTTCGACGACCTGCGCGAGATCCACCTCCTGGCGCCGGATCGCCAGCTGGCCGGACTCGATACGCACGCTCTCGAGCAGGTTGTCGATCAGCCGCGTGAGGCGCAGCGTGCCCCGCTGCAGCGTGCCCACCAGCTCCTCGAGCGCCTCGTGCGTCATGTCGTCGAGGCCGTCGCGCAGCAGCTCGATGGACGCCTGTTGCGCAGCGAGCGGCGTGCGGAACTCGTGCGAGATGTTGGCAAGGATGGAATCGCGAGCGCGACGCACGGCCTCGATCTCGGTCTCGTCGCGCATCACCTGCACCTGCATGCCCTCGACCGGTCGCGCGCTCGTCAGCACCACGACACGCCGCGTGCCGTCGGGGTTCTCGAGGATCTCGGTCGCCTGCGCCTTGCCGCTGGCCTGGGCCGCCAAGATCGGACAGGCGGTCTCGCAGGGCCGCGTGCCGTCCTTCAGGCAGGGACGCAGCACGTCGCCGCACACGCGTCCGATCGCCGCGGCGGGCTCGACGCCCAGCATGCGCGCGGCCTGCGGGTTCAGGTAGCGGACCTTGCGCTCGGCATCGACCGCGAACACGCCCTCGACCACGCCCTGCAGCAGCGCCTGGGCCTCGGCCTCGCGCCGCCGCAGCGTGGCGGTGAGGTCGATCAGGTTGCGGCGCATGTCGTCCATGGTCCGGGCGAGCGCCGCGACCTCGGCCGTGCCGCTCGCGGGGATGGCGGTCGAGAAGTCGCCGCGGCCGAGTCGGCCGGCGGCGACGGCCAGCGACTCGAGCGGCCGTCCGATGCCACGTGCCAGCAGCCAGGCTGCGAGCACGGCGAGTCCGGCCAGGACCGCGGCCGTGATCGTGAGACGCCTCACGAAGCGATCCACGGCGCTGTCCACCGTGCTCGCCGGCAGACGTGCCTCGATCAGCGCGACGCCCTCGCCCGTGACCGCGGTCACCGGGGTGCTCGAGGCGTAGATGTCCTGCGCCGGGATACGCCGGGCCACCGTGCGACCGTCGGTGACGGCCCCACTGTGCAGTTCCTTGAGGTCCGGCTCGACCGTCTCGAGCCAGTTCGACAACCGGACCAGGCGGATCTCCATGCCGGCGCGCTCGGCGAGCCCGCCAGCGAGGCGCCGGTCGAAGTAACGCAGCAGCACCACGCGCATGTCGGGGAACGGCGCCAGGCCGGCCGTCGCGCCGAGCAGCCCGTCGGGCGCCGACGGCGGTGCGAGCAGGAACCGCTCACCCTGCTCCGCCACCGGGTCCACCAGCTCGTCCCAGCGCAGGCGGCCGGTGGAGACCAGTACCCTGTCGCCGATCACGACGGCGCAGGCGTCGAAGCCGCCGGTTTCGCAGAATCGCCGCAGGAAGAAGTCGAGCTGGTCGTGATTGCCCTCGCGCACCAGCCTGAGCAGCGTCGGGCGGCTCGCGAGCAGCCGCGCGGAGGTGAGCGCGTCCTCGCTGTAGCGGCGGACCTGGTCGCGGGCGCTGACGCCCGCGAGCTCGACGCGCGCGAGCGCCTGCTCCTCCGCCTGTTCGCGCAGCAGGCCGACTCCGCCCATCGCGAGCGCCAGGATCGCGAGCAGCAGCAGTCCACCGACGACCAGCGCCAGCGTCGTGCCGAGCGACTGCCGGCCGGCGAGCAGCCGCGACAGCCCGGCGCCGAGGCGCTGAAGTGGTGCAGCCATGCCTCACGCCCTCCGGCGGCCGGCCCGCCACTCCACCGCGGTCTTGACGACCAGGGTCAGGATCGCGAGCAGCGCGAGCAGCGAGGCCACCGCGAAGGCGGCGACGAAGTTGTATTCGTTGTAGAGGATCTCGACGTGCAGGGGCATGGTGGTGGTGAGGCCACGGATGTGCCCGGAGACCACGGAGACAGCTCCGAACTCGCCCATCGCGCGGGCGTTGCACAGGATGATCCCATAGAGCAGGCCCCAGCGGATCTTGGGCAGCGTGACCCGCAGGAAGGTCACCCAGGCGCTGGCGCCGAGCGTGATCGCGGCCTCCTCCTCCTCGCTGCCCTGCTGCTGCATCAGCGGGATGAGCTCCCGGGCGACGTAGGGAAAGGTGACGAACAGCGTCGCGAGCACGATCCCCGGCACGGCGAAGATGATCGAGATGTCGCGCTCCTGCAGCCACTCCCCGAACCAGCCGTGCGCGCCGAACAGCAGGACGAATACGAGGCCCGCGATCACCGGCGAGACCGCGAACGGCAGGTCGATCAGGGTGATGAGCAGGCTCTTGCCCTTGAACTCGAACTTCGCGATCGCCCAGGCCGCGCAGATGCCGAAGATCGTGTTGAGCGGGACGACGATCGCCGCCACCAGCAGCGTGAGCCGGATCGCCGCCTGCGTGTCCGGGTCGGCGAAACTCTCGAGGTACACCTGCCAGCCCTTGGCGAGCGCCTTGGCGAGCACGGCGCCGAGCGGAGCCGCGAGCAGCAGGCCGAGGAAGGCGAGCGACACGCCGATCAGCACCGCGCGCGTGAGGCGGGCGCCGCGCGTGAGCGGCCTCGCCTCGACCCGTGGCGCCGCCCCGGCCATCAGCGTCCGGCCCCGGCCTGGCGCCGCCTGCCCCAGGTCTGCACGAGGTTGATCGCGAACAGCATGACGAACGACATCGCCAGCATGAAGAAGCCGAGCGCGGCGGCGCCGTCGTAGTCGTACTGCTCGAGCTTGATCACGATCAGGAGCGGCGTGATCTCGGTCTGGTAGGGCAGGTTGCCCGAGATGAACACCACCGACCCGTATTCGCCGATGCCGCGCGCGAAGGCGAGTGTGAATCCGGTGAGCAGCGCCGGCATCACCGCCGGCAGCACGATGCGCCTGAACACCTGCCACGGGCTCGCGCCGAGCGTCTCGGCGGCGTCCTCGAGGTCGCGCTGCACCTCGACGAGCGCCGGCTGCACCGAGCGCACCACGAACGGCAGCCCGATCAGGATCAGCGCGACCACCACGCCGAGCCAGGTGTAGGCGACCTGCACACCCGCGAGCGCGAGCTTCTGGCCGAGCCAGCCGGTGGGCGAGAACACCGCCGCGAGCGCGATGCCGGAGACCGCGGTCGGCAGCGCGAACGGCAGGTCGATCACCGCGTCCACTAGCTTGCGGCCGGGGAATTCGTAGCGCACCAGCGACCAGGCGACGATGAAGCCGAACACCGCGTTCACGGCGGCCGCGAGGAAGGCCGCGCCGAAGCTCAGCCGGTACGACGCCACGGCGCGCTCGTCGAGCAGTATTGCCAGGAGGTCCTGCCAGCTCAACGACGAGGCCTTGAACACCAGTGCGGCGAGCGGCACCAGTACCAGCGTGCTCAGGAAGAATGTCGTGAAGCCGAGGGTCAGCCCGAAGCCAGGCAGCACGCTCGGTTTGCGGAACCACCCCGCCACGTCAGCGACCTCCGTCGGAGGCCGGCGCGGCGGAGCGGACGATCAGCAGGGGCCGCGGGTTCGGGCCTTCGAGCAGGTCCGCGAGGCGCTGCCCGTCGTGGCGGCTGGGATCGGCGAGGCCCAGCACCAGCATCGTGCCCTCCTGCGCCTGCAGCTCTCGCAGTAGTTCTGCGTCGGCCTCGCCGTAACGGGCCTCGGTACGCATGTCGAGCCCGTGCCGCGTGAGCGCCCACGAGCGCGCGTCGAGCAGGTCCCGCAGGCTGGCGCCGCGGGCGTGCTCCGGCGTGTCCGCCGGGTAGACCGAGAGGTAGATGGACTCGGCCGGGACGTGACGCAGCAGGCTCGCCGCGACGGCGAACGTGCCGTCGCGCGCGCCGGCATCCGGCGTGTAGATGACCACGTGACGGGGCACGGGGGCCGTCGGCGGCAGGCACAGGAGCTGCTCGGCGCCGTGGCCGAGCAGCCACGCCACGGTCTCCGCGCTGCCTGCGCCGGTGGCCACGACCGGCATGCCGGGCGGCGCCGTCTCGCCGCGCTCCAGCCGTGTCGCGACGCGGGTCTGCATCCTCTCGGCCAGTGTGGACAGCAGCGGCGACCGCCGCAGCGCTGCCGCCTCGGCCTCCTCGCGCGCCAGCACCGTGAAGCTCGAGATCGGCGTCGGCAGCACGTGGATGCGTCGTGCGCCGACCGCCACCGGGCGGCCGATGGCGGTGGGGAAGTCGCGCTGCTCCGGCAGCGTGCGCGACACCTCGAGCACAGCGCCTGTCCGGTCGTCGCGGCCCGGCGCGACCGGCACGGGTCCGTCCTGCGGCATGCGGACCCGCAGCCGCTCGATCGAGCCGGCGAACAGCACTTCCTCGACCGTGCCGTAGCCCACGAAGTTGGACTTCACGTCGGCCGAGCGGCTGGAGAGCTCGACCTCCTCGGGCCGCAGTACCGCGACCACCTCGCGCGGCGGCACGCCGCGCTGCACCGGTGGCGCGAAGCGCACGCCGTCGGGCGAGCGGTAGCCGAGCAGCAGGTTGGCGGCGCCGAGGAAGGTGGCGACGAAGCGCGTCGCGGGCCGCGTATAGAGCTCATCGGGCGTGCCGCACTCGAGCAGCCGTCCCTGGTGCATCACGCCGATGCGATCGGCGAGGGCGAACGCCTCCTCCTGGTCGTGCGTCACGAGGATGGTGGCGATGCCGAGCTCGCGCTGGATCTGGCGGATGGTCCGGCGCAGTTCCTCGCGGATCTTCGCGTCG
>Ga0209254_10003014_pt1 | contig 15375 bp, 16 predicted proteins | sample FrelakmetDIP11DI_FD_187148 | JGI IMG/M metagenome (GOLD analysis project Ga0209254, IMG submission 187148) | Freshwater lake sediment microbial communities from the University of Notre Dame, USA, for methane emissions studies - DIP11 DI (SPAdes)... | ecosystem: Environmental > Aquatic >...
CTGAGAGTTTCGCCTGTACTTCGTCAAATACAGGTTTGCCCCTTCGGTGCCTGTGATGAACCAGGTCTCTTCTTTGTCCCTGTTAATTTAACTAACTAATTCTAAGGGTGAGTTCATCAAAAGTCAAGACCCGGTTAAAGTACCCCGCACCCAGTCTCCAATCAGCCAATAACGAAAATCTTGCCCATTATTGCATTGAATCCCACCAATAAGTCCATAAACCAATGCAGCTAGAGGTATTAATGACACAACGATTGCAATGGGCATGCAACATATTCCAATTAGCACTGCAGTTAGTATAGCGCTGATTCCCCAGAGGACAGCAGCTAAGATACCTCCACCGAACCACCAGATAAGTTGAAAGATGAAAGATTGCATAGATTGATATGCTACATATTTAGATCGATCTTTATATACCAAATAGATAATAAGGGCTGCAATAATCCCCAAGAATCCAGTAACTAAATTTAGCAATATACTCAAATGCGCAAGCATTGCCCAGGTACGTTCATCACTTGGAGATAGTGGCTGGACAGTTGGATAAGAAGGAATATTGGGTTGTTGATAAGTGGGATCTATTTGATTCATAGCATTTTCCCCAAAAAAATTAGATAACCCCGCCATTATTCAAAATGACGGGGTTCGATCGGCTCAATGATTGGTTATGCCCAGCCTTGCTTCTTGACGAAATTGGTAATTACAGGGATTGTGACGTATTTTCCCTGATATGCCTGGATACCCCAATAGATTGAGAGTATCCACAAAAGAGGAATTAAACAGGAACCAAAACCTAAAGTTATTGTTGCGACGATAGAACCCAGGATGATATAGGCGAGACCAAAAACAAGGGCTTGAATATTGTGCGCTTTAATAAAAGGTCTGTCTTTCTTATCTTGCATTAGCAGGATAATAACTGGAACCAATGGGGATAAGATGTATGCTAAAAGTGCCCATAGCTTATCATCACTGGTTACATCTTGGTTTACAGATTGATCCGTCATATTAATTAGCCTCCGTGGTTTTTGATTGGATTTTTAGGTGCACCGACTGGCATATATATCAAAACTGTTATTGGTGTAGTATACACCTCAATTTGCTCAGCCTAATTAGAAAACACCAATAAACAAATCTGGTTACGCAATTTATAAAATTGATACAAATTACAAGTAATCCTTCAAATTATGCTCCACCGCATAGGCGGCTGCTTCGGCGCGGTTGCTGACACCCAGCTTTGACAGGATGCTGCTGACGTAATTTCTTACGGTACCTTCCCCAAGGAAGAGTGCTTTGGCAATCTCACGGTTGGTTTTACCTTCAGAAACAAGCATCAGGACATGCCGTTCTTGCTGGGTAAGAGCCGAGAAGGCAGATGCTTCTTCATCTCTGGCAGCCTTGCGGACCTCCTGGAAAATTCTTTGGGTTACTGCAGGATCAAGCAATGCCTCCCCCCGGCTGACAGCCTCAATCGCTCGGACCAGATCTTCTCCTCCGATCTGCTTTAATACATAGCCAGCTGCACCAGCGCGTATGGCTGAAAATAACATCTCGTCTTCAGCGTAAGATGTCAGCATAATGACCTTTGAATTGGGGTATTTATCGGAGATCTCCTGGCAGGCTTCAATACCTGAACCACCCGGCAGACGAATATCCATTACCACCACGTCCGGTGAAAAAGCTGCCACCCGTTCGATGGCTTCGCGAGCATTACTTGCTTCAGCAACAACTTCAAAAGTTGGATGGCGCTCCAACAATGATTTGAGTCCTAACCGAACAACCTCATGATCATCAACCAATAAAATTCTTTGTTTGTTTGTCATTTTTAATCCTTAGATCCATATTTATTCATCTGGGGAGTTAGCCTGTTTTTCTTCGGAGTCACCAGCTGTATCCAGTGGGTGATCCCTCCTGAAGTCAACAAATCGGTATCCTGATCCACGCTCAGTCAATATGTATACTGGATTGGTTGGGTCATTTTCAATCTTTTGACGTAAGTAATTGATATAGAGCCGGACGTAATGTGGTTGATCTCGGTATTCATATCCCCATACATTCGTAAGGATTTGATCGTGGGAGACTACCCATCCGGCATTCTGGATCAGGTAATATAAAAGGCGATATTCTGTCGGGCGTAAATAGATCAGCTTTCCATCCACCCGGACCTCATGCCGGTCAAAGTCGATATTAAGTCTATCATCCACCTCAATTAAACCATGAGTGCTATCGCTGGTGAGTTCAGTCCGGCGTAGGACTGCCCGAACACGACTTACCAGCTCGCGTGGACTGAATGGTTTGGTAACATAATCATCTGCACCCAGCTCGAGACCATGGATGCGCTCCTCCTCCTCCCCCTTGGCTGTTACCATAATGACCGGGACAGGGCTGATTGACCGGATCATTTTAAGCACTTCAAAACCATCCAGGTCTGGGAGCATCACATCTAATAAAACTAGATCTGGCAGTGATGTACGCAAGCGATCCATTGCCTGTGTACCAGAAAAAGCTTCAACCACACGAAAACCATCATGCTCAAGGTTAAGGCGTATGAATTTTGCCATCCTTTGTTCATCATCCACCACTAAAATTCGATAATTTTTATACCGGGTATCAGGTAACATGCTTATTATTCCCGGACAAATCCAATTATTTCTTCCTCACCCTTGCTCGGCAAGATCTCAATAAAATTCAAACGATGAAACGGCCAGATAACGGTCAAGACATTTTCCGAAAGGTAGTGCAACTCCTTCCCATCCAACTTACGTGGGCTGTTGATTATAATGGAAGTATCTAATGGTCCAGGCAGTTGTTCAACCTCTCCAATAATTGGTTCTTCTCCAGTTGGGTGAATGATGATGGTATATGGCATGTGTTTACCAGCTTCCTTATCGACTGACGAGTAGTTGGATCTTCATTTCACCTAAAATAAATATATCCCCGTGAGTAATCGGATATGGCTTATTGGGAGATATCTTTTGTCCATTTAATTGTGTACCGTTTGCGGAACCAAAATCAATTAGAAAGGCATAAGGCGGATCAATCTTTATGGATGCATGCAAGCGCGAAACTCCATATTCATATCCATGGTAGGGAGCTAAATCAATATCAGGTAATATTGGTTGGTCTTCAGATGACCTACCGATGGTATATTCGAGAAATCCTTCCAGCGGAATCACTTCACCAATATCGATGAGAAATAAAGAAATGCGTGCATCCTCTGGAGTTGGTGGAACGACCTGCTCATTCTCTTCTGGAATTAGCTCATGAAACGGATCAGTGATCCTACTTGGGATCGTCATGGTAGGGTCACGGCTGATCGTCACGAATTGGGCTCCACATTCCTTACAAAAGAGAGCCCCCGGAATTTCCTTATTCCCACAATTTGGGCAGGTTATCATGAATTTTTCTCCTCGTTTCCTGCTGTAAGAAGCAATGAACGAGTACCATATTTTAACCTTTTTTCACCATCCTTGCTGAATGATTTATTTTTTTGGATATATGCTACCTCATCCAGCACCGTCTGCGCCAGACCATCTTCACCTTTTCGTAATAGATGGGTAGCCAGGTTTTCCATATGGCGCGTAGCTGAGTTTATATCTCCCTTTGCCATTTCATCTCTGGCACGTTCCTGCATTAAATAGAGGTTTAAAGAAGTCATGGCGTTAATGATTTTTCTCGGAGGGGTATCACGAATAGGTTCTTTTGTGATTTTTCTATCGAGGATCAAACGTTGAACATACTTGGTTCTCGCTTTATGGCGGGGGATTTCAAAATTAATAAAACCATTCGCCAAAGTAAAGTCTGTCAATACTAAGGGTATATCCTTGACAATAAATTCCAAGATAATACTCATTGTACCTTGTTTGGGCATTAATCCAAAAATCAAAGCTGCTCCAGGGACAAGAGGCGATGGATCGGGCTGTAGACGAAATGCTGAACGTAATTCTACATATTGAGGAGTCTTGTAATTAAACATGATTTGCTCGGTAAGGTTAGATCCGAGTCGGGAGATCTCGCTTAAGATGGACCTGCGCATATCGCCAATGTCAGATATATATTTGCATATTCCACCTGTTTTAGAGGTAATATCATCTAAAAATTTATCATTCCATTGACTACCAATCCCAATGGCGCTGATGCTAATTCCTTGGGCTGATGATTGGTCGGCAAGTTTATCACAGCTACCTTCGTCACCATATGTCCGTCCATCGGTGATCAGGATGATATGGTTTACCCGATCGCTCGACCGAAATTGGCTAACCTGAGAAAATCCCATTTCCAAACCTTTAAATATCTCAGTTCCACCTCCAGCTTGAAGTAACTGGATTTTCATTTCCGTCGATTTAATGTCCGATAATTTTCCTGCCGGGATAAGCAGCTCAGCCCGATCATTGAATTTCACTAGAGAAAATAAATCATTCGGCTGCAACTGACGTATCAAGTCAATTGCGGTCAATTTAACTGTATCTAAACGGATTCCCCGCATCGAAGTTGAGCAATCAACAATAAGGGAGATATTCAGTGGGGTGGAGGATAACAACTGATTGGTATCTGGATGGATTTTTAATTCTAATAAGGAATAGATCAATTGAGGTTCTAATAAGCGGACTAAGGATGGCTGGCTGAAATAGGTTAATACTTTTAATGGTGATGAAATAAATGATTCAGCAGTGAGTTGGTTATCATAAGCTGCTTTTCGTGTAGGATCAGAAAGGTGCTCATAAGCTTGTTGAATATCTATAAATAGCTCTGTCTCACCACCGCCCACGTTCATGTCTGGGTGGAAGCGTAATACTAGCTGACGATATGCATGTCGAATCTCCTCAGGGGAGGCATCTATAGGTAGTCCCAGGCGGTCATATAATGTCAATTTACCCATCAGATTCACTTTGGCATTCTGACATTGATTACAGATATATTATCTGGTCCACCTGCTGAATTTGCTAAATTGATTAGTGTTTGGCAGGCATGTTGGGGATCAGGTAAAGTACGGATAACTTCCTCTATATCTTTATCGGAAATCACTTCCCATAATCCATCCGAACATAGGAGGATTTGACTCCCTTGTTGTAATTGAAAGGTGACTATATCTGCCTCAAAGGGTTCTCCTTGCCCGAGGGCACGATATAGAATGTTCCGTCGTGGGTCGGTCAGCGCTTGTTCAGGCGATAGCTGGCCAATTTCCTCAAGCCGCTTCACATAGGAATGATCATGCGTGAGGAGCTGTAATGTACCATCGGGATTGATCAAGTAGGCGCGGCTATCACCAACATGCGCAATTGTCATCTGATCCCCCAAGATTAGGGCTGAGGTAAGTGTTGTACCACTTCCAAGCGCCTCTTTTTTTATTGCTTGATGGGCTTGAAGGACCCCCGTCTGCATAATCTCCTGGATTGATAATTCCATTTTATTGCTTAATGGTGAAAATAATGGCAGGTATAGGTAACGAATTACGAGAGATGTTAATCGATCCACCGCCAGGCTGCTGGCAATTTCCCCATTTTCATGTCCACCCATTCCATCAGCAATGATGTAAAGACCAAAATTAACCTTCTTTTCACCTGCTACCAAATTTGTTGTCAGGGTGAAAATGGCATCTTCATTATGATCTCGTTGGATCCCCGCCGATTGAGCTGCCCCAACCGAAAATTGGGGTAAATCCAGATGGGTTTTTTCTTGTAGATCGGTCAAAACCTTTTCATTTGTTATCGTTTCTGGATCAATGAAGACATTTTGTAGATGATTTAGGTCAGGATCCTGATTCGGAGTAAGAATTTTCTCTGAGTTATTTTTCCGAAATAACTTATTAATGAATGAACTCACTCGCATCCTCCGTGATAAAGGCTAAAGCTATAAAACGATGGCATAGAGTATATGATCATTTGAACCAAAATAAAGCGTATTATTGGCAATCAATGGTGTCCCGGTAACAGGCCCCCCGGTCTGGAATCTCCACCGCAGTCTTCCAGTTCGGTATTCCAGGCAATACATATTCCCATCCACGGATCCACAATACACAGAATCCTGATATGCAATTGGTGAGCTGGTTACCTGGTTATCTGTGGAGAAATTCCATATCTCTTTTGCTGAATGGATATCGACACAGTAAATATGTGAATCTACAGATCCAATAAAAATATAATTATCCATGATAAATGGTGTTGAGATGGACGCCTTGACCATGCGGAAGCGCCAGATTATGTAACCAGATTTTGCATCCAATGCATACATAAGCGTATCGACAGAAGAAACATATATGATCCCATTGGCATGGACAGGTGTTGAGGTGATTGCCCTTTTTGCTTTGAAACGCCATTTTACGTTTCCTCTCAGGTCAATGCAGAATAAATCACCCATTTCTGTCCCAAAATAAACAAAGTCACCAACCATTAAGGGTGAGGATCGAATCGGCGCACCTGCATCTGCTCGCCAGGCACGCCGTCCAGTGAGCGCATTTACAGCGTGCAAGTAAGCATCATCGGAACCGATAAACACATGTCCTTCAGCGATATATGGAGAGGAACGAATCGGACCATTCGAATAATAGGACCAAATTTCCTGTCCGGAACGAAGATTGATGCAGTATAAACGCTGATCTTCAGATCCAAAATATACATTTCCCTCGTAGACATTAGGCCTGCTGACAATTCCGCCATCCGTGGCATATTTCCAGATGAATTCTCCGGATGTGGCATCTAATGCGTATAAGTTATTATCATACGCACCGATGTATATCGATCCACCATTATTAATCGGTGTGCCACGGATCTCATCTTCACACTCGAATTTCCATAAAGGTGAGATTTCGGAGGATTCATTGGTTAGTGGTTTAATTGCTGCAGACAACTTACTGAGTAATCCGGTTTTTTTCGCAGATGCAAGAATTGCTTGTTTCATTACTTCGGTACTGAGATATCGCTCGTTAGGGTCATAGCGAAGTGCAGTGTATATGACCGCTTCCAGCTCGCTTGTGATATTGGGATTAATACTACGGATCTTCCTGTCATCAAAGGAGAATGGTGGTTCCATTCGAGGATCACGTTTCGTGAGTAAATGATGTAATGTCGCTCCCAGCGCATAAATATCAGCACGTTGGGTTGCTTCTCCTTTATATTGCTCAGGAGGTGAGTATCCTTCCGTGCCGATCATGGTCCCTTTTTGCCCAGTTTGGAATGTTTTCGCGATACCAAAATCTACCAACATGGCATGCCCTTGCAGATTGATCATGATGTTCGATGGTTTGATATCCCTGAAGATGATCGGTTCTGGTTCGTAATTATGCAGATAGCTTAATACGTCACATAATTCGATCGCCCAATTAACCACCTGTGCTTCTGGAAAGAACTCATTGGACTCCATAAGGATTGCTTCAAGGTCTTTTCCTTCAATAAATTCGATGATCAGATAACAGCGATCATCCTGGGAGAAGTAATCGTAAATGCGTGGGATGGCAGGATGGTTTAACGTAGCCAGGATATTTGCTTCACGTTCAAAGTTACGAACGATCGTGTCGTGAAGGTTTTGGTCACGGACGATATTCACCATTTCTTTAACAGCTACGCGTTTCACGACATTGGGAAAATGCAAATCGCGGGCGCTATAAACTGCTCCCATTCCACCAATTCCAACCACATTTTGAATTGAGTACCGGTTTAAAAGAATAACACCTGGTTGTAACTGTTCAGAAGGTTTTCTCGATACACCAATGGGTTCCAGATTGTGAGTTTTCTTTTTGTTATCCAGAGTCACTCCTCCAGTTATAGATGGAACTGTGCCAATTATAGCCAGCATTACTAAAAAATGGAAATCAAATGTGTGATATATTTTAATTATCTGTTAATAAAAAGGTTACCATCCATTGTCTGATGCATTATTTAAGCCACCATTACCCATAAATACAGGACCAGTATATGAGCATAAAAGTAGATTATAAAAAAACTCTCAAACACCTATACAATCCACCCAAGGGAGATTTTCATGTCGTAGATGTCCCTGAGATGAATTTCTTGATGTTGGATGGGAAAGGTGATCCAAACACTTCGGGAGACTACCAACAAGCTGTAGAAGCTCTCTATACGATCTCATATGGGATCAAGTTTTCACTCAAAGCGCATGGATTTGATCATGTCGTACCACCCTTGGAAGGATTGTGGTGGGTGGAAAATATGAATGATTTTACGCTTGCGAACAAAGATTCTTGGGAATGGACCATGATGATCATGCAGCCTGAATGGGTTTCAGATGAATCTGTTGAAAAGGTGAGGCATGATGCAATTAAAAAGAAGAAGTTAGCATCCCTCACCAAGGTTCGGTTCGGTCCATATTGCGAAGGGATATCCGTTCAATTCTTATATACGGGTGCATATGAAAATGAAGCACCAACGATCGCAGAAATGCATCAATATATAAAAATAAATGGATATCTAACCAATGGGAAACACCATGAGATCTACCTGGGTGATCCACGCAAGATATCCCCTGAAAAGTTGCAGACAATCCTACGCCAGCCAATTCGAGAAGAATAGCTCGTCTATTTGGTGGTGAGAATTAAAAGCTAACCGTAAATACCGGTTTATCTTTAGATCAAATATCTAATTAACGATAATCCGAGCATGGTTCAGGCTTGTTTCCAAGGATGGTTTCAATTCGTTCCATCTCATCCGGGGTTAATTTCTCCACGAAATCCAATGCTTTCATGTTTTCACTTATCTGTGAAGGTTTAGAAGCACCTGTAATGACAGTGCTAACGTTCGGATTTTTCAAACACCAGGCAATCGCGAGCTGAGCAATTGAAGCTCCGAGCTCAGTCGCAATGGGCATTATTTCCTTTACCTTTTCGATGTTTTGTTTTGCCTCCACACTAGTAAAATCTTCCAATAACCATGCATACCCCTCAAGCGTTACCCGTGTTCCTTGAGGGATTCCAGAATTATACTTTCCAGTTAATAATCCGCTGGCGAGCGGGCTCCAGACTGTTGTTCCTAACCCAATTTCGTTATATAAATGCACATACTCGCGTTCAACATTGATCCGGTTGAACATGTTGTATTGAGGCTGTTCCATGGATGGTGGGATCAGGTCATATTGCCTGGCAATTGAATATGCTTCCATGATCTGTGCTGCACTCCACTCACTTGTGCCCCAATAAAAAGCCATCCCTTGATTGATTAGGAAATTCATGGCACGGACCGTTTCTTCAATTGGGGTGTAGATATCGGGTCTGTGGCAAAAGATAAGATCCACATATTCCATTTGAAGCCTCGCCAACGAAGCCCTGGCACCTTCGATCACATGCTTGCGGGAGAGCCCAGTTTGATTGGGTTTCTTTCCCCCCCAGAAGAGTTTGGTTGATATCACCAAATCAGACCGTTTCCAGCCTGCTTTCTTTATCGTATTTCCCATGACTATTTCTGCATTTCCGTGGGAATATGCTTCAGCATTATCGAAGAAATTCACACCCGCATCATATGCAATCTGCATACATTCAAATGCTGTATCATCGTCGATCTGTCCACCCATGGTTACCCAAGCGCCAAGGGAAAGTGCCGAAACCTGTAAACCTGATTTACCCAAATAACGATATTCCATGATTATTATTCATACCTTTCTTGAGAGTAATCTAAATGCGTTGTTTAGTAGGTCATCGATCGTATATAATTTCCCTATTGGACACCGTTTCTATTTCGACATCATGCCGGATTGTTATCTATACAGAAGATAGAGATTTTGGTTTCCGAAGGATCTTACTTTTTCCAAAAGTGAAAATATCAGGCGAAGAAGCAGCGAGTGTTGGATAGCTGGTCTCACCATAGTCTATCTTTGTTGAAATTGGGAAAGGTGGTGGTCCTTCGAAGGCAGCAATTGTACCACCCGCTTCCTCGACTAAAAGCCAGGCAGCGGCCAAATCCCAGATTTTTGGAGCTGCATCAAACCCCAATAACGCAGATCTACGTGCTAGCATGCAAAATGTATACGCACCCGAGCCCATTATTCTCGGTTTATACGGGACGCTGATCTCGTAACGGCGGAAAGTCCGGGAGCAACATGCAAAGCAGGCCATGGCTTGATCTGGATCGAGTGCGTGAGTAGCAATCGGAATATCATTCAAGAATGCTCCTGAGCCGCGCCTGGTACTATAGAGTTCATTGATCATCGGAAAGTATAATACACCAATGTCTGGAGACCCTTCTAGTAGACGGGCGATTGATACACCCCATATGGATAGTCCTAAACTGAAATTCGTGGTGCCATCCAGCGGATCAACAATCCAGGTTGGATTTTGTGGATCGATTAAGTGGTGAGATGATTCCTCGCTGATTACATTATCTTGGGGGTACTGTCTCCAGATCGCATTTGTAATGAAACTATCAGATGCCAGGTCTGCTTCGGTAACTACGGTATGATCAGCTTTATGAGTCGCATGGAATCCCGCAGGATTAAAATATTCTTGTAACAGTTTTCCTGTTTGCTGAGCCAGGTCGGTGGCGAATTCTAAAGCATCACTCATAATAAAGAATATCTTTTTCCATCAATGAAAGGAACACCAAGATAGTCAGGAACCTATCCAACTGAGATCGGGATACTTTAGCTTTAGTATTTGCTATAGATCCAGGAGCGATAATATTCAACATTATTTTGAACCTGGTGTATTAACGATCTCGATGTAATCCTGGGATAACGAAGCTTCTTTAGAAATACCCAGTGAACGAATCAGCTCACGAGCAACGAGAGCCTTATGTTCGGCATCCTTCCTGCTCCAGGTGCGACTCTTAACCTCAAGGAAATAACCCAGCGCAGGCTTTTCTAGACGATCCAAATTGATGAAAAATTCCATAGCGTGATATAGAATTCGCCAGCGCATGCGATGTTTTTCAATAATTGTTTCATGCGCTGGTTTAAAATATTCCCGATAAAAGCGTAAACTGTGACTGGCAGGAGCAATAAATCGACTGCGGGAAAGAAGTGCATCGCTAAGAAAATCGTTTTCACGCGTCGGTCCAAGGAGAGTCAGGCGGTAACGTACATTACTGACTTGGTCGTTCGGACCAAGTGCTTCATCTTCTCGGTAACGTAAGTATCCTTGTGAGGTATCCGTGAATGAGAAATACGTATCAAACTCATGATAGTGACGGTGATGCAAGACTTCAATGCCATGCTTTTTTATCCCTTCTTCAACACAGTCAGGATCAGAAAGCGCAACTTTAACCTGAACTTCATAACTCTCTTCTTCTGAAGCTCCACCGATGGCAACTAATTTTGAAAGCACGGAATGCTCACGTTCTAGCAGGAAGGCATCAATCCGCTGTGCATAAATTGATGCTGCGGAGATGAGCTCTTCTTCGTTAAGCGTCAATAACTGGTGATTACGCATCAACCACTTTCCGTTCACCATCACATCGGTGACATCTGCAGTATGGGTTGCATAAACCAATTGAGAATAAATAGCTTCAGGTTCACGCCTAAATCGTGGAGAATTATGCACGCGTGAGTTATCCACCAGGATCAAATCTGCGCGTTTTCCTGCCTCGATTGAACCCGTAATCTTTCCCAGCTGTAATGCTTCCGCCCCCATGCGGGTCGCCATGGTTAATGCCATAGGTGCCGGTAAGCTTGTGGGGTCGCCACTCGTGCTTTTCGAAATAAATGTAGCCAAACGGATCTCTTCGAACATATCCAAATCATTGTTTGAAGCAGGTCCATCTGTGCCAATCCCGACTTTGAGACCGGCATCCAGCATATTGCTAACGGGAGCGAAGCCTGATGCCAGTTTTAAATTTGAAGATGGGTTATGAGCCACACCCACTTTATGATGCAATAGTGTTTTAATCTCCCCAGCATCCACGTGGACACAATGAGCTGCCAGGACTTTTCCTTTAAAAACATCTTGCTTCTTAACATAAGGTATCACTGGCATCCCATGTTCTTTACGACTATTTTCGACTTCCTGACGCGTTTCAGCTAAATGAATTAATAATGGCACATCATATTCTCTCGCGATTGATGCGGCAGATTGTAGAATTTCCTGTGTACAGGTATACGGCGAGTGAGGTCCAACAGCAGGCATGATTAAAGGATGCCCAAGCCATTTCTTGATATAGATGCGGGTCTTATCAAGGGCTTCTTCATAGTCGCGGGCATCCGGTCCGGGAAACTTTAGCACTGTTTGGGCACATACTGCCCGTAAACCAGCCTCAGCAGTCGCATCCGCAACATCATCCTCAAAGTAATACATATCTGCAAAACAGGTCACACCTGAACGGATCATTTCCGCACATGCCAGCCTGGTACCCAGGCGGACAAAATCCGGAGAGACAAATTGGCGTTCTACGGGCATCATATAACCCATCAACCACACATCCAGGCGTAGATCATCTGCCAATCCCCGTAGTAAAGTCATGGCTGCATGGGTGTGCGCATTGATCAACCCTGGCATGAGGACTTTACCCTGGCAATCAACGGATTGCTCAGCACTATATTTCTGCAAGATATCTGCTTCAAAACCAGCAGCCAGGATATGATCTCCTCGGATTGCGACCGCACCTGGCTCGTAAATGGTCAGGTTCGCATCCATGGTGAGCAATATTGCATTGGTTAAGATTGTATCCGCGTGGTGAGTCATTTTATATCCTACGAATGATGTTTAAGCTCTGGTGGAGTGTCCATAATGATGCATAATCTGGAGTGCCGCCATAAGTGAGTGTAATATTTCGTTTTTCAAGCGGGGTAATTAATGTAACCAATGCATATTGTCCCTCAGTTTCGGTATGCAAGGAAACCCCAAAACCGACATCAGCTCCTTGGGAGTGGCGGTATGAATCGGTTAATGATAATAATTCTTCAGCTGTGGGTGTCTCGTTCAAGACTTGTCCACCCAAGAATGGACCCCTGGTGGAAGCTAAACGGCGGATCAAAATACCACTCAAACCGGCTTCAACCACAGTGATTGACCAGTGGTGTTGGATAACTGCTCTTAATGCAATTTCTTCGAGCGTTTCCTGGTCAACTCCATAGATGTGATCACCTAGTCGGTGGCGAAGTTTCTGTTCTATTTGATCGATCAACTCGTCGGCAGCGTTCACAGAATCAGCCTTGGCGGTGATACGTACATCCACTTGCCCAGAATGGGCAGAAAGACCGACAGTCGGATTGCTGAGTTCTTCCAAATCGCCGATCAGGTCATCGATCTGGGATTCGCCTACGCCTGCGGTATGCAATAGCCTGGTTTTTATGATCCCTTTCAGGTCATAATGCTGACGGAGGAATGGGATGACTTCGTGCTCCATTAAGAATTCCATCTCTCTTGGAACTCCTGGTAATGAGATAACTACATGTGTAAGGTACTCGATTATAAATATGGGGGCAGTACCAACCGGATTTTCAATCGCTCTTGCCCCTTGAGGGATGTATGCCTGCTGGCGATTATTTTGGGTTGGAATGCGTCCAAACCTGCGAAAACGTGCTTCGATTTGTTCCCAGAGTTCAGGATGGTATTCAAGTTTACCCCCAACCGCAAGCGCCACCGCTTCACGTGTGGGATCATCTACCGTAGGGCCAAGCCCACCGGTGGTGATGATGATATCACAGCGTTCAAAGGCTTGTTGGATCGCCTCGGCGATCCGCTTGGCATTATCACCGACTGTTGTTTTACGGTGCAGGTCGATCCCAACATCGCGCAATGATCGAGCGAGAAATTGGGCATTGGTGTCGACAATCTCTCCCAATAACAGCTCGGTCCCGATACTAATAATCTCTGCGGATGGCACACTGACTCCAGATATTAATCAAATAGGTGGTTAATATTAATCAGATGCATTGCGTATAGCAAATCAATTAATTATACAACGTTATATTCATGGATAAGACGACCTTCCGCGAAGCGTGCCAGGTCTAGCATCGATATATCCAATGTGGTTGCTTTCCCATCCAGAATAATTTCAGACATTAATTTTCCTGCAATTGGTCCGTGCATAAAACCATGCCCAGAAAACCCCGTAACGACATAATAACCTTCGACGGGGGTTTTACCGAAGATCGGGTGAGCATCTGGTGTGACTTCATAGAGACCAGCTATGCGTGAGGCTAATCCAGCGCGTTCCAGGAGTGGCAGGCGTTTTACGGCAGCCTCCATATGTACCAGTTCCCATTCTGAATCGATGCTTTGATCATAGCCAGGGGTTTCGTGAGGGTTCGACATGCCGGTAAGCAGACCGCGTCCCTCGGGATGGAAATAAAGAGATTGAGCAAAGTCGATCACAAAAGGGAAATCAGTTGGGAGTTCAGGTAAGGCATTGGTCGTAAGCCATTGGCGACGAAGGGGTGTAACCGGAATCTGGATCCCAGCCATCTGGCCGGTCAGATTCGCCCAGGGTCCTGTGGCATCTACCACCACTGGAGTCGATATAATTTGCTCCGCTGTATTAACACCAACTACCCTGCCTGATCTGGTTTGGATACCGGTCACTGAAATGGAGCTGAGCGCTTGGCAACCCAAGCGTTGGACAGCACTGATGTATCCCATGACTACGCCATTCGGATCTACCAACCCATCCCGGCGATTTATACTCCCTGCGATCACGTCTTCCAGGTGCATCATGGGTAGCTGTCTACGAATTTCATCTCCGCTTAGCCATTCAGTTTTTGCACCAAGGCGGTTTTGTAATTCTACATTGCGTTTAAATATGGTTACTTCAGCTTGATTTGTCAGTAAAAACAGGTAACCGGTTTTATGGTAATCGATGATCTGCCCGATCTCATCCTTGAACCGTTCCAGCATGGGTAAACTTTCAATGGATAAGCGGATGTTGATCTCTGTACCGAATTGGTAGCGCACGCCACCCGCGCAGCGGCCTGTGGCACCTGTCCCAAAGAAATCTTCTTTTTCCAGCAGTAGAATGTTATTTTGTCCACGGGCAGCCAGGTGATATGCCGTACTGGCACCCATCACCCCACCCCCAATAATTATTACATCTGCAGTTTTTGGTATCGTCATCATGTGTTTGCCGTCAAAATAAAATGCGTGGGGATAATTCTACCACCCACGCACGGTTTCTTTTTAGAAAATTAAACCCAACCGATGCAGTTTATTAATCAATACCCAGATATGCTTTTTGAATGATCTCGTTATTTCGCAAGCTGTCTGCTGAACCGCTAATGATGATTTCACCAGTCTGCATGACATAACCTCGATCTGCCACAGCCAATGCTGCCCGTGCATTTTGCTCTACCAGGAGAATGGTTGTTCCAGTGCGATGCAGCTCCTGGATCGTGTCGAAGATACTGTCGACCAGAACGGGTGCTAAACCCATGGAAGGTTCGTCCATAAGCAGGATCTTTGGCTCTGCCATCATAGCGCGACCCGTGGCAAGCATTTGCTGTTCACCT
>Ga0209254_10003015_pt1 | contig 15374 bp, 14 predicted proteins | sample FrelakmetDIP11DI_FD_187148 | JGI IMG/M metagenome (GOLD analysis project Ga0209254, IMG submission 187148) | Freshwater lake sediment microbial communities from the University of Notre Dame, USA, for methane emissions studies - DIP11 DI (SPAdes)... | ecosystem: Environmental > Aquatic >...
CCTTCCGGAAGGTCCTGTAATTGAGCGCATGTTATAATAATCACAACTCGGGGCAGGTTACTCATGGATGATCAGGATCACGCCAGTTTTACTACATTAAATGACATCGATTCAATTGTAGAATTGATCCGTCCGAGGATCGGGAAGCAGCCGCGCGTCGGCATCATCCTGGGATCCGGTTTGGGAGCTTTGGCTGATTCAATTGAAGAATCTGTCCAGATCCCCTACTCGGAATTGCCGGGGTGGCCGGTTTCTACAGTCATCGGACATGTCGGCAAGCTGGTATTTGGCAGTCTGGAAGCCCAGAATGTATTGGTGATGCAGGGGAGGACGCATTACTATGAAGGCTACAGTATTTCCCGCATTGGCCTGCCGGTGCGCGTGATGCAGTCGCTTGGAATTGAAATCCTGGTTGTGACCAATGCCGCCGGTGGTGTAAACCCAGCATTTTCACCCGGTGAGTTGATGTTGATCACCGATCACATCAATTTGCTCGGGATGGGAGGCTTGAATGCATTGCGCGGCCCGAACCTGGATCGCTTCGGCCCGCGTTTTCCGGATATGAACCAGGCCTATGATCGCAAGCTTTGCGACCTGGCTCGCAAAGTGGCTCTGGAAAACCAGCTCATACTGCGCGAGGGAGTGTATATCTCGCTTGCCGGCCCTTCTTTTGAAACCCCCGCTGATTTGCGTTTCCTTAAGCTGATCGGTGCGGATGCGGTGGGAATGTCGACGGTACCAGAGGTAACCATCGCCCGTCATGGTGGCACGCGTGTATTGGGTATCTCCGGGATCAGTAATAAAGCCAACCTGGATGGTAGCACCGTCACAACTCATGAAGAGGTATTAGAAGCTGGACGAAATATCACTCCCCAACTGCTCACACTGGTTCGGGGGGTGTTGCGGTACCTGTAAGTATTAAGATTGGTAATTACTCATTTGACCCTAAAATCTCCGCCCCTACCCGGATGGTATTTTAACCAACTGTATGGAAGAAGCTCTGCGCTTTTTTCGCGCCTATGAATTATGGATTTATTTATTCCTCGGGTTGTGGGGGTTGTATTTTATCCGTAAATTCATTCTGGCCTGGGATGAATTGCGTGAAGCCGTTTTCGGCCTGGAACGCGAAAATGCCCAGGGCCGTCTGAACCGCGCTTCTGGCTTGCTGGTGCTGTTATTGATGATTGCAGTTGCAGAGTTTATATTGGTGACCTTTGTCGCTCCCGCATTTCCTGCCGCGAACGCTCAATCTACGCCAACTCTCGACCTGCTGGCCAGTGCCACCATTACTCTTCCGGTACTGACACCCGGGACTCCGGCCCCCGGCAACCTCGCTGGGACCCAACCCGCCCTTCTCCTATCAGCTGCTTGTGTTGCAGGTCAGGTTGAAATCATTACGCCGCAGAATGGGCAGGATGTCAGCGGGGTTGTTGAAGTAGTAGGAACAGCCAGCATCCCAAATTTCGGCTTTTACAAGTTTGAGATCAAACGTCCCGATGAATCAATCTGGCTGACCATCCAGGCTGGCAATACCGCTGTGGTGGCGGGGAAGCTCGGCGATTGGGATACCGGCCGGCTGACTCCCGGCGAATATTCGCTTGGGCTGGTAGTGGTAGACAATGAAGCCAATGCATCTGAACCGTGCACCATCCTGGTGCGTGTGTTTCGTGCTCCCGAGTCGACAGCAGGACCGTGAAAGAGGCAGAATATTTATGCCTGAGATACAGATACGACCAGTTATTGCTTCAGACATTCCAGCCTTGGTAGCGCTGGATCACCATTATTCAAGCAATCATATCTGGCAGCTGGACCTTCAAACAGGCCGCATGGATGAATCATCAGGAGAACCGGTTCGGATTGCCAGCTTTCGACAGGTGCGTCTGCCGCGCAACGTGCGCGTGGAATATCCGCGCCCCGCGCAGAACCTTATTGAAGACTGGACTTACCGTTCAGGCCTGTTGGCAGCCACATACAAAGGAGAATCGGTCGGCTATATCAGTCTGATGCTCGATTTTTCTCCGCTGACCACCTGGGTGACGGATTTGGTGGTTCACCGGCCTCTTCGCCGCCAGGGCATCGGTACAGCCTTGATCCTGGCTGCGATGGAATGGACGGTCAATATGAACACGCACAACCTCATCATCGAAATGCAGCCGAAAAACTACCCGGCGCTTTGCATGGCCATTAAACTGGGTTTCGAGCTTTGTGGGTACAATGACCGCTATTATCCAAACCAGGAGATTGGTCTTTTCTTTGGGAAAGTGCTCAGGTAAGAAGCATCCGGCATAATTATTGGATATGTTAAATCTGACTGAAAGCGCACTGCGTACCTTAAACGACATTCTCACCGCCGGGATTGCCATAACGGCATTCTCCTTGCTGTTATATGCGCTTTCTCTTAACCTTAAGGACCGGGTCACTCGCTCATTTGTGATTATCCTGGCGTGCGTGGTGGTGGTATTTCTGGGAGAGTCTCTCGGCAGCGTCGCAAGCACAACGGATCAGCTTGAATTTTGGATGAGATTTCAGTGGCTGGGGATCGTTTTCTTGCCTGCTGCCTATCTGCAGCTCTCCGATTCTCTGCTGGCGACCACCGGCCGGCCATCACGCGGCCGCAGGCGTTTTTTCGTTCGTCTGGCTTATGTACTGTCTTTTGTATTTCTGGCTACGCTGCCGTTCCATCTGCTGGTTGGAGACCTGGTCCAGGGTGCCGGACCGGTGCCGCATTTTCAGCGCACCTGGTTTACCTGGATATTTACCATCTGTTATGCAGTAGGGATCGGTTTTTCATTTTACAATTTGTGGAGAGCATACGAACGCACGATTACGCGTGCCAGCCGGCGGCGAATGCTGTATCTCATGGTTGGCGCGTTGGCACCGGCTCTTGGTTCATACCCCTACCTGTTATTTGGCTTCGGATTTGCTGCCCAGAATACGCTAATTTTCTGGCTGGCGGTCACATTCAGCAACTTGCTTGTATCTGCCTTGCTGGTTCTGATGGCATATGCAGTGGCGTTTTTTGGGGTATCCTGGCCTGACCGTATCGTAAGGAGGCGTCTGCTCAAATGGGTCATGCGCGGTCCGGTAACCGCTTCAGCGGTCTTGGGAATAACCACCATCGTGCGGCGGTTGACCGTTCCCCTGGGAATCGATGCTTCTGCGGCGATCTCGGTGATCATGGTGGCCTCGATCCTGATCTTTGAGCATTTGATCACATTGGCCGCACCTGGCTGGGAACGCTGGCTATTTCATAAAAGGGATCGCGCTAATTTGGATTTGTTGCAGGCCCTGGAAGAACGGCTGTTAACACTCAGTGATTTACATCAATTCCAGGAAGCGATCCTGGCAGCCGTTTGTGACCGCCTCCAGGTATCGACTGCTTTTCTGGCTTATCTGGGAAAGCAAGATTTAGAAATGTTAGTGACTATAGGAGGTGACCAATCGCTGGAAGGAGAGAATCTTTCCGAATATCTGCTGCAGGCTGTCGTTCAAAACGGAAATCAGCCCGAGTTGTTCTCGTGGGGAGATTACAGGTTGATTCCGCTTTACGATCAAGAAGATGGAGCGAAAAACATGCTTGGCTTGTTAGGCGTCAAGTATCCCGTCAGCAGGAATTTGGATGATGATCAGAATGAAGCCCTGGCAATCCTGGCAGACAGGGCAGCCCTGGCGTTGAGCGACCATCACCGGCAGCAGCAGGTTTTCAACTCTTTAGAAGCGCTGTCACCCCAAATCGAGATGATTCAACGCCTGAGGGCAGCCTCTCGTTACGATAGCACCGAGATGCTCTTGGCGCCCGACCTGGCTCTCTATCAAGAAGACCTTTCTCCATGGGTGAAAGACGCCCTCAGTCATTATTGGGGGGGACCCAAGTTGACGGAAAGTCCGCTTCTGGAGCTGCAGGTTGTTCAACAGAGTGCGAAAGAGTCGGGTGAGAACCCTACCAATGCCTTGCGAGCTATCCTGCGGCGAGCAATCGATCAGGTGCGACCAGAGGGAGACCGGCGCTTCACAGCGGAATGGATTTTATATAATATTCTCGAAATGAAGTTCCTGGAGGGTCACAAAGTCCGTGAAATTGCCTTGCGTCTGGCTATGTCGGAAGCGGATCTTTACCGCAAACAGCGAGTCGCAATTGAAGCGGTGGCAAACGCGATTGTCGAAATGGAACAGCAGACAAGGGAAGAGATGTCTGCAATCCTCGAAAACGAAAATCAACCACAAGTATCCAAATGAAACGAGGTTGGTTTAATGGTAATAAAAAGTATTTCCCAAAACAAAAATCACTACGACCCACCCGTTGACGAATCGTGGTGGCAATCGGTATTGGCTGAAGATGAAAACCGGCATTCAAATCACTACTCAAAAGATTCGCGGCCTAACTCGACGATCAATCATCGGGCCGGTGCTCCAACCAGTGAAGATGAAGCCGGTCTTTTAGATTGGGGGAGAGCCTTTGAGCTATTCGAGCAGGATGAAGTAGTCAGTATGGTGGTAAAAGGGTACAACCGTGGCGGGGTCCTGGTGAGCGGAGCTGGTCTCCAGGGTTTTGTGCCTGTCTCGCACCTGGTGGAAGTGCCGTGCCAGGATACCGACACCGAAATCTGGCTGGAAAAATTCGTCGACCGAACCCTGGATTTAAAAGTGATCGAGTGTGATCAGGAACGTGGCAGAGTAGTGTTTTCTGAACGCGCAGCCCGCGCCCTGCCAGGCAGCCGGAAGCGTTTGCTGGAACATCTGCTGCCTGGAGATTGCCTGTTCGGCACTGTAACCAATATCACGGAATTCGGTATTTTTGTGGACCTGGGGGGAGTCGAAGGCCTGGTTCACGTTTCCGAGATTTCTTGGGGTCGGGTCCACCATCCAGGTGACGTGGTATCTCTGGGAGAAGAGGTTGAAGTTTATGTCATCCAGGTCGATAAAGAACGCGCGCGCATTGCGCTCAGCCTGAAGCGCCTTTGTCGGAATCCCTGGGAGACTGCCGAACAGCGCTATCACGCGGGACAGGTGACCGAGGCTGTGGTTACCAGTGTGGTACCCTTCGGGGCCTTCGCTCGCCTGGAGGAAGGTCTGGATGGATTGATCCATGTCTCTGAGATTATCCAGGATGGAGAATCCCCATACCCGGCGGAAATGCTCACCGAAGGACAGAGAGTTCAGGTTCGAGTACTGCACGTCGATGCAGCTCGACAGCGGCTTGGATTGAGTTTGAAACTGGAAGAGCCCGAATAAAGCCGATTGGACAGGCTGTTAGTTTGCTATACTCAAGCTAACAGCCTGTCGGTGTGTATTGGGAGAGCCAGTCTACAAGAATTTTGTCTCGAATTCTCCGCTTACTTCTGCTCTCCATTTTTCTCTTACTGCCCTGTGCGGTTGCTCTCACCTCGCCATCGATTGGATTTACGTCCTCAAACCGGGATCACGATCTTATTGAAAAAATTCGTGGCAGTGAGTTTCCATTCCAAACGACCGAATTGTTCCTGCCATTGATCTATCGCAGCTCGGCTTTATACACCATCTCAGGTCGTGTCACGGACTCGAATGGAAACGGCCTTGTCGGCGTAACTATCAGCGCAGCACAAGTGTTTTCTGCCATCACCGATGCAAATGGTTACTATGCGATTTCCGGATTGACATCTGGAAAATACAGCTTCCAGGCGGAGACTCCCGGAATGGCCTTTGCCCCAATTTCACGCCTGGCTTTTCTGCCGCCCTCTGCCGGGTTTAAAGATTTCCAGGAAGTCTCTTTGATTGATATGGTCTTCGTTCCGGCTGGTGAATATCAAATGGGCTGCGACCCATTGCACAACGGCGGTTACAATTGTAAAAGTGACGAGAGCCCGCTGCATACGGTCTACCTGGACGATTTTTACATCGACCGGCACGAAGTTACGAATGACCAGTACGCCAGCTGTGTTAACCAGGGGAGTTGCTCTCCCCCGCGCTGGTTTTCTTCACACACCCGCAGCTCTTATTACAACAATCCGGTTTATGCAGGTTACCCGGTTCTGTACGTGTCCTGGTACGATGCTTCCACTTTTTGCGCCTGGGCTGGAAAGCGCTTGCCGAGCGAGGCGCAGTGGGAAAAAGCCGCCCGCGGCCCGCTGGCGCGTGCCTTCCCGTGGGGAGATCAGAACGCTGACTGTACACTGGCTAATTTCGCAGCCAACGTCACGGGTGGTGACTTCTGTGTTGGCGACACATACCAGGTAGGTAGTTATCCCTCTGGCGCCAGCCCGTATGGCGCCCTCGATCTGGCGGGCAATGCCTGGGAATGGGTGGACGACTGGTACCAGCCTGATTATTACGGTGTTTCGCCTTACAGTAACCCGCCTGGTCCATCGAGCGGGACAGATAAAATTCTGCGCGGCGGAAGTTATTACTATAATTCATATTATCTGCGCACGGTTTATCGCGCCGTGCATACTCCGGACTCCCACCTGTACATCGGCTTCCGCTGCGCTTTGACACTTATACAGTAATTCTTGTAGCGAAAACTGTTAGTTTGCGAGCTTGTAGCGCACGCTGTCAGCTTGCGCAGGGACGAGCTAACAGCTCATCCTACATGTAGCGTATATTGTTAGGTTGCGAGCAGACAAGCTAACAGCTCGTCCTACATGTAGCACAAACTGTTAGTTTGTGAGCAGACGAGCTAACAGCTCAATCTATATGTAGCGCAAACTGACAGTTTGCGAAGAACAAGCTAACATCTTGTTCTACAGTAAAAGTCGGATTTCGATGTAAACTATCGTATGCCTAAAACCAGCAGCAAGACAAACAGGACCTCCACCAGCCCCTTCGGCTCGCCGGGCAGGGTCAGCCACGATGCGGCTGTATTCTATAACAGCCGGCTCTATTCAGGCCTGCCTCAGGAGCAGGACTCTGGGTATGCCGAGAATCCCCTTCCAGTTGAAAGCCTGGATAAAATTATCTGCGCTTCCTCTGCAGAAATGGCTCAGCTGCCGGAGAATTCTATCCACCTGATGATCACTTCCCCGCCTTACAATGTCGGCAAGGAATATGATGTTGACCTGACGCTGGAAGAACACCTTGCGATGCTGCGCCGGACCTGGTCAGAAGTGCTGCGTGTGCTGGTCCCGGGGGGAAGGGCCTGTATCAACATCGCCAACCTGGGCCGCCGGCCTTATATCCCGCTGCACGCCTTCATCATCAAGGATATGCTTGACTTGGGTTTCCTGATGCGTGGGGAGATCATCTGGAACAAGGCTGCCAGCGCCAGTCCTTCCACCGCCTGGGGCAGCTGGCGTTCAGCGGCCAATCCGACCTTGCGTGATGTACACGAATATATCCTGGTATTCTCGAAGGGCGCCTACCGGCGGCAGAATCCTGCCGGACGCCAGTCGACTATCGGGAGAGATGAATTCCTGGAAACGACTAAAAGCGTGTGGAATTTTCCTGCCGAGCCGGCAAAAAAAATCGGGCATCCGGCGCCTTTTCCAGTCGAGCTGCCGCGCCGCCTGATCCAGCTGTACACCTTCGAAGACGAGGTGGTGCTCGACCCTTTCATGGGTAGCGGGCAAACCGCCCTGGCAGCCTTATCGACCGGCAGGCATTATGTCGGGTACGAGATCGATTCCACTTATGTGGAGCTGGCTAGAAAGCGTATTACTGGCTCACAATGAATATTCCGTGCATGCCCTGGTCGTAATGCACGCCCTCGAGCTCAAAACAACCCATCTCCCACTCCCCCAGCATTTCTTCAGTCACTTCGAAGGTGATCGTCCCGCTATCTCCCGTTTCGCCCAGGTAAGCCATATAGCCTTCGTGGCCTTCCATAGAGTGCTCGTCCTCTGGCATTACGGATGTTGTATTGATTTCCGGTTGCACTCCGCCGTTGATAAACATATCCACGCTGTAACCATTGGGCCGGTTATTTTCATATTTCACCTGACGGCCAAACATGATCTCGTGCTCAAGTGTGCCTTCATTCACCAGGTTCAAAGTGACCAGCTGTCCTACTTCAACTTCGATCGAGCTGGGTGTGAATGCATATTCCTGCATTTTGATCGTGAATTCTACCGGCTCGGGTTCCGCTTTTGCTGAGGTGCAGGCTGACAAAATCAAATTGGCCACAACAGCCAGAAATATTAAAATGCTGTATTTCCTCACATCATTCTCCTTAATAAAAATTGCCGCTTCAGTTGAGCGGCAATTATATTGGATTTATTCTGTTCTTGAACCTAAAAAACCACTTATTCAGACAATATTAATCCACTTCCGGATTCATTGTTAATCTCCTGGCATCTGTTACATCAAGGCAAGAGGATTTTCAAACTGGTTTATTCCGTTTGCGGTATGCCTTTATCCAGCGCATGGCGTACTCATCGTGCCCCATCAAGAGGTCGCACGCCAGCAGTGCAGTGCGTAGTTCAGGCACGGTCGGGTCGGTGATGGCGGCGGTCAGCCCGCGTGCAATCGCGAGAGACAGGTATGCGGCATTCACGATCTTGCGGTCGGGCAGTCCGAAGGACACATTGCTTGCTCCCAGGCTGAGGTTGACACCCAATTCACGGCTTACCAGCTCCATCGTGTCCAGGGTCACACGTCCGGCTTTGTGATCGGCCCCCACGGTCAGAGCCAGGCAGTCGATCAGGATATCCTCAGATGGGATGCCGAAATCAGCCGCCCGATTTACCAGTTTGCGAGCAGTATCCAGGCGTGCTTCAGGTGTGGGCGGGATGCCGTTTTCGTCAGTGATCACGCCGATGACTGCTGCGCCGAATTTTTTCGCCAGTGGGAAGACCCGCTGCATCATCTTCTCCTCGGCGGTTGTGGAATTGATCAGTGCTTTCCCGGGGTATATCGAGAGCGCTGCTTCCAGGGCCTCTGGATTGGCAGTGTCGATGCACAGCGGCGTTTTGGTCACTTCGATCACTGCCTGTACGGCGCCGCGCAGCAGGTTCGGTTCATCTCCGCCGGGGATGCCAGCGTTCACATCCAGGACCTGGGCGCCAGCTTCCACCTGGCTGAGCGCATCCTCCTGGACAACTGAGAAATCACCGGTGGACATACTCTCAGCCAGTCTCTTGCGACGAGTGGGGTTGATGCGTTCGCCGATCATCACGAACGGGAAATCAGGACCGATGCTCACTTCCCGATCTTGCAGGGATAATCTGGTTTGCATGGCGGTAGGCCCTACGAGATCAGCTGCCGGACGGCGCGTGCTGCGCTGGATGCATCCGAGGCGAAAGCGTCCGCGCCGATTTGCCGGGCATAGTCTTCAGTCACCGGCGCGCCTCCGATGATAATTTTCACCTGGTCTCGCACACCCGCCTCTTTCATGGCTCTGATGGTGCTCTGCATGTTGACCATAGTGGTGGTCAGCAGGGCGGACATGCCGATCACCTGGAAGCCATCGCGCGCGGCCTGAATGTATTTTTCCGCCGAGACATCCACGCCCAGATCATTGACTTCAAATCCGGCTCCTTCCAGCATCATGGCAACCAGGTTCTTGCCGATGTCGTGCAGATCGCCTTTCACCGTACCAATCGCCACCCGGCCGGCGGCCTGTATGCCGGTTTCAATTAGCTGCGGCTTCAGGATTTTCAATCCAGCCTGCATCGCACGGGCTGCGATCAACATCTCGGGAACGTAGAATTCACCTTCTTCGAAACGCTTGCCCACCTCATCCATCGCGCGGATCAATCCCTGGTTCAGGATTTCACTGGCTGGGATGCCCTGCTCCAGGGCAGAAATAACACCTGCTTCAACGGCGGGCGCCTGGCCATCGATCACATTCTGGTAAATATCGTTCATGCTCATGGTGATTGCTCCTGGATTCTTTGCGACCATCGAGGTCGGAGCTTCGTGCATTTTGAAATTACACAGCAGCTCGTTTGGGATGTTTTGCTTTATTTTACTCCATAGGATGAAAATCGATTGGTAAAATGGGTGAGCCATTTGCGTCAAAAATGTCATCCGTCTGCTGACATAAGAGAGGAAAGAATGGAATTTTCAGAGCATGTGCAACACCTGGCGCCGGAAGGAGCTTATGCCGTCCTGGCAAAAGCTCAGGCACTGGAAGCTGAAGGTCGCAGGATCATCCACCTGGAAATTGGCCAGCCGGATGAACCTACCTTCCCAAATATCGTCGAAGCGGGTGTGCGCGCTATCCACGATGGTTATACGCGCTACACTCCCTCGGCCGGCTTACCGGCCCTGCGCAGGGCGATTGCCGAGGATGCAGGACGACGGCGCGGGGTAGAATTCTTGCCGTCGCAGGTGGTAGTCGGGCCAGGAGCCAAACCGGCCTTGTTCTTCCCCACCCTGGCGATGGTACGACCCCAAAATGTAGATCATCCATACCAGGATGAAGTGCTGTACCCGGATCCGGGATTTCCCACGTACAGGGCCATGATCGAGGTGGCTGGCGGACTGCCTGTTCCGGTGCCCTTGCGCGAAGATTTTAATTTTGCCTTCGACCTGCAGGCATTCGACCGCCTGGTGAGTGAGCGCACCCGCCTGGTGATCCTGAACTCGCCTGCCAATCCCACCGGCGGCGTCTTGTCGCTGGCTGCCCTGCAACACATCGCTGAAGCGGCACAGGAATTTGGGTTCTGGGTGCTTACGGATGAAATCTATTCCCGCCTGGTTTACGAATCCCCAGCTCCGAGCATCCTATCGCTGCCGGGGATGGCAGAGCGCACGATCCTTTGCGACGGTTTCTCGAAAACCTACGCCATGACCGGCTGGCGACTGGGTTTCGGGATCATGCCCGCCTCTCTGGCAGAGCGAGTCGACCTGCTGCTCACCCATTCGGTGGGCTGCACCGCCGCTTTCACCCAGATGGCAGGACTGGAAGCGCTCCTGGGGCCGCAGGAACAGGCTGAGGCGGTGGTGGCCGAATACCGGCGCAGGCGTGATGTGCTCGTGACAGGATTGAACGCCATACCGGGTGTAAGCTGCCGTTTGCCATCCGGCGCATTTTACGCATTCCCAAACATTTCTTCTACCAGGCGCAGCTCGGACTGGCTCGCAGATTACCTTTTGACAGAAGCAGGCGTGGCGGTTTTGCCGGGCACGGCTTTCGGCCGCTATGGTGAGGGTTATCTGCGCCTGTGCTTCGCCAACTCCCTGGAAAATATCCAGCTGGCTTTGGAAGCAATCTCAGCATCCCTGCGCAAAATTCAATCCTGATGTGTTCAATCGATTCAACTGGAACCGAAGCGCCCCGAGTATCGCTAGAAAGTATCTCCGGCGAGTCATGCCATCCTGCCCAATTATCCGGGTGTTTACCTGCCCATTTGGGTGATGCGATCCAGGCAGTTTGTCAGTAAGATCAGGGCGGTAATGAAAGGCATTTCTCACAAACAATAGGAGATTGGATATGACTTCAGAGGATAACAATACCCTGGTGGCGCTCTCCGCTGCCATGGCAGATGCGGTCGAGAAAGCAGGGGCTTCCACCGTCACCGTGGATGCCCGCCAGCGCATGCCAGCCAGCGGAATTGCGTATTCCGCCGGGCTGGTGTTGACTGCCGATCATGTGGTTGAGCGCGATGAAGACCTCTCCGTGCTGTTGCCAGATGGCAGCCGGGTAAGCGCGGTTCTTGCCGGTCGGGATCCGGGCAACGACCTGGCCCTGCTTAAGCTCTCTGGCGCCGGGCTGGTGGCTGCTGAGGCCGCAGCCTCCCCTGCCAGGATTGGCCAGCTGGCGCTGGCGCTAGGTCGTCCCTCCCCGCAGGGGATTCAGGCCAGCCTGGGTGTGGTCAGTGCGCTTGGAGGGCCGCTGCGTACCGGAAGCGGTGGCCTGCTGGAAGAATACCTGCGCACCGATGCCATCCCCTACCCGGGTTTCTCGGGCGGTCCGTTGGTTGATGCTGCCGGCCGTGTGTTGGGGTTGAACACCTCCGGCCTGGCGCGCGCTGTCTCACTCACCATTCCCGTCGCGCTGGCCTGGCAGGTGGCTGAAGCGCTAGCGCAGCATGGCAGCGTGCGGCGCGGTTACCTGGGCATTCGCAGCCAGCCGGTATCGATCAACGCAGCCGCACAGAGCCTCCTGGGACGCAGCCAGGTCACCGGCCTGCTCCTGGTGGGGGTGGAAGAAAGCAGCCCCGCCGAACAGGCCGGCCTGATGGTCGGGGATATTCTGGTAGGCCTGCAGGAAGCGGTGATCGATGACCCCGATCAGCTGTTGGTCAGGCTGTCCGGGTCGATCGTGGGACAGCAGGCGGCGGTTGAAGTGCTGAGAGGAGGCCAGCCTCTCAAGCTGTCCGTTACAATAGGGGAGCGAAAATGAATTCACTGTCTTTCGCCCTGGCGGATGAGATGGCATCGCTGGCTGCCAGCCTGCAGCGCAGCCTGGTAGTGCTTCATAACGGTCGGGCGGGTGTCGGAGCTGGCGTGATCTGGAAGCGGGACGGCTGGGTGGTCACCAACCACCACGTCGTGGCCGCGGGCAGGCAGAGTCGTGCGCACCGCGACCTGCGTGTCGAATTATTCGACGGTCGGGTATACCCCGTCCGCGTGGCAGCCCAGGATGAAGAAATCGACCTGGCTCTGCTGCAGGTTGATGGAGCATTCAAGAATGAGCAAAATCACGAGCTGCCCGAAGTTCTGGTTGCGGACGTGGCCAATTTGCGCATCGGTGAATTGGTGATGGCGATCGGGCACCCCTGGGGCCAGCGCGGCATGGTGACCCTGGGGCTGGTGAGTGGGATCTTTGCGGCCAAAACGCAGGGCAGGCGCGGCCAGGTGCAGGTCATCCGCTCCGACGCCCGACTGGCACCCGGAAACTCCGGCGGCCCGCTGGTGAATGCCAGCGGCAGGGTGGTGGGTTTGAATACCCTCATCATCGGCGGTGACCAGGGCATGGCCATCTCAAGCCAGGTGATCGATAGTTTTGTCGCACAGTCGGGGATGGTGTAGGACCGGTACAGGGTAAATGCGGGTCGCACTGATCGCACCGAGCTATGCGCTGCGCCTGGGTCTCAAGGCCCTTTTGTTTGAATCCTTAGGGCTGCCTGCGCAGGTCGAAATCGTGCAGGAAGCCTCCTCCCTCGAGCAGCTGGCCGGGTTCCTGGAGCAGGTGGAGGTGCTGGTGATTGCCGGAGAAGCTGCCACCCTCCCTGCACTCCGGCAGGCGGCTCAGGCCAACCCGGCAGGTGTCAGCCTGCTGCTGCTCAGTGACGATCCCCGGGCTGCCGGGCAGCTGCCGTCTCTGGGGCTGCGCGCCTGGGGCCTGCTTCCCGCCGATAGCTCCGCCGAGGAGATTCAGGCTGCACTGCAGGCTGTATACGAAGGCCTGCTGGTCGGGACGCCCGGGCTGCTTCTGCCTGCATTTTCCAGTCGCCAGGTCGGTGAAGGTACTGCGGAAGCCGCCGTGGAGTTGTTGACAGCGCGCGAGCTGCAGGTGCTGCAGCTGCTGGCGCGCGGCCTGGCAAACAAGCAGATCGCGCTGGAGCTGACGATCAGCGAGCATACCGTCAAATTCCACGTCTCTTCGATTTATGCCAGGCTGGGAGTTAGCAGCCGCACCGAGGCGGTGCGCCTCGGCGTTCAGCAGGGGCTGGTGGTGTTATAAGAAAAGACCCGGCTAGGAATGCACCGCCGGGTCTTTTTATCGCCTCATTACTTGATCACGATAGGAATAAAGATTTGGTCTGGGAGGGGTGGGGGAAGAACAAATCCCAATCCGGCAGCGAACTTCAGGTCTGCATTGGAGGCGTCGTAGTAGCTGATGCCTGGAACGCCTGCCGAATTCAGGTCGATCGAGCAGAACATGCCTACATCACCGAGAGTATCGACCAAATCAGAATACCAGGTGATTCCGTCCCAATAGATGTACTTGAGGTTTTGAGCTACACTGTCGTAGTAACAGATGTGCAGGTGATTGTTGGTTTTGTTTATGACCAGGTCCACAAATCGCCCGACGTCAACTCCAGGGACACCTTCAATTTCAGGTAATCCGTCCCCGTCTAACCTTATAGGGGCAACCCATTGAGTGCCATTGTAATGAGTGTACATCAGGTCGCCGTTGATCTCGTTGTAGTATACGACGTGCGGCAGGTTGGTTGAATCAAAATCAATTGAGTTGTACGGCTCCAAGATTGGCTCGCTGTCATTTGGATTGCCAATCGTTGCGACACCCATATTCTGCCAGGACTCGAAATTCGTCTGGTAGCCGTAGCGGATCTGCTCCTGCACGAAATCGAAGTAGCTGATCCCCGGCTTGAGGTTGCCAAAAAAGCTCGGGCCGTCGACGGCGATGGAAGTATTGCCGCCCACATCGAAGTAATCGACGGTGTTGGTCATCCAGTCCGAGGTTGTAACATTCCACTTGGCGTAATTCAGCAGGTCCCAGGTGGAATTAATGTAGCTCAGGTGTGGGACGTTTAAATTATCAATTTTCAGCGAGACAAAAGAGCCGACGTCGTCGTACTGGTCGACCATATCATCCACCCAGGTACTCACGGTGCGGGTGGCCACGAGTAAATCGCCGTGCGGCAGGTCGTAGTAAGCTACTTTCGGAGTATTGGAATAAATCGTATCGATAGAGTTGAATGTGCCCAGGGAGGCTGTATTCGTGACAACGTCGGTCGCCCAGTTGAGACCGTTCCATTCGGCATGCTTGAGCCAGCCCTTGGTCTCATTCAGGTAGCTCATATGTGGAAAACCAGCACTGCTGATAGCCAGGGAAGTATTTAATCCAACATTACTGGCCTGGCCAATCGTGGAGACTGAGCTGATCCAGTTTGCACCGGCCTTGTAGATGAACTCCAGTGTGCCGTTTGTGCTGTCGAAATATGTGATACCGGGCTCGTCTGCCCCGTTGATGTCGATGGAGGAGAACAACCCCTGGTCACCGGTCGTTAACAAAGTGCGCACATTCCAGTTACTGCCGTTAGTAGAGGTGGCGTATTTCAAATCGCCTTTCAATCCATCGAAGTAACTGACATGCAAGCGGTCGTCCGCATCCTTGACCACCGAATTGAACAGGCCCACGCCCAGCGAGGGGTCGATGGTGCCTTTAGACCAGGATACGTTATCATTCTGCAGCCGGGCGTGCTTCAGTGCGAATTGCGGGGTGTTGTAATTAAACGCCATGTAGACGATGTAGGGAGTCAGTCGCGGGTTGAATGGGAAGCTGGGATTTTCCAGCAAGGTGATGGATGCGAATGGACCCACGTTCACCCCGGCGTCGACCAGCTTGATATCCCAGGTCGGACTCACCTTGATGGCATATTTCAGGTCGTCGTACTTCTCGTCCATGTATGCGATTTGCGGGCGGAACCAATCGTCAACCGCGATCGAGGTCCACAATCCCATATCGCTCTGGTGACCCCAATCCACGAACTCGGTCACCGGCGCGGGCGTGTTCCCGTCCCAATAGCCATACTTGAGAGCTCCGTGCA
>Ga0209254_10003016_pt1 | contig 15372 bp, 18 predicted proteins | sample FrelakmetDIP11DI_FD_187148 | JGI IMG/M metagenome (GOLD analysis project Ga0209254, IMG submission 187148) | Freshwater lake sediment microbial communities from the University of Notre Dame, USA, for methane emissions studies - DIP11 DI (SPAdes)... | ecosystem: Environmental > Aquatic >...
ATTTTTCTCGACGAGGGTGACTTTTCTTCCTGCCCTTGCAAGCACTAAAGCAGCCTCAATTCCCGCAGGGCCTGCGCCGATGACAAGCGCATCGGTATTGCAGTCGATCTCCTTTTTCTCAAAGGGCTCCTGCAGCGCAACGCGTCTGACCGCGGCGCGGATATACGCCTTTGCCTTCTCCGTGGCAACGGTTTTATCCGCGGTAACCCATGCGACCTGCTCCCGGATGTTCACCATCTGAAAAAGATAGGGATTGAAACCGGCTTTCTGGAGGACGTTTCTGAAGGTCTTTTCGTGTTCTTTCGGCGTGCAGGCGACGATGACCACCCTGTCGGGTTTTTGCCTGATAATATCTTCTGCGATGAACTGTTTCCCTTCTTCAGAACAAAGAAGGGCATTGGATTTTACATACGCAACGGTATCGAGAGAGGAAGAAAACCGTGAGAGTTCATCAATATCTATAGTCTCGGATATATTGGTTCCACAGCTGCAGAGATAGATACCGAGTCCGACCTTCATGGTTGCCGCTTTTCCTTGCCCACCGGATCATACATTTTTCTGATCCTCCACCTTCGCTTAAGGTCTTTCCTGCATAATTATAATCTGAACACATACATAAATGTCAATAATATTAAGGATATTATCACAGTATTGTTAAGTTACGGTTTATATTATGGACGGCGTGAAAAAATGTGCAGATTGGTCTTGTAGATTAGTATCGTCCGGCTTTATAATAGCTAATTACGTGACACAGGGGGCGGTTAGCTCAGCTGGGAGAGCACAACGTTCGCAACGTTGGGGTCGAGGGTTCGAATCCCTTACCGTCCACCAAAAATCCAATGCCTCTCCCGTCCTGAAAGGAGGCCTTCTCCTATGGGCATTCGCAAACTTTTCACCATTTTTTCTCTCATTATAGGGGTCCTCCTGACCTTTAATCCGCCTTACGGCTCTGCCGGTTCACGGTTATATTCGTATGAGGAAAGGCTTTTCATGCATATCAATCAGCACAGGATGGCAAACGGGCTCAATCCCCTGGCCATGGATGCAAATCTGACGCGGTTGGCTGAGCGCCACAGCGTAGATATGAAGGGAAAAAATGTTCTCAGTCACGAACGTTTTAACGAACGATTCAGGCAATCAGGGAGGTCCCTGTGCGTGGAGAATGTCGGATGGAACTACCAAACGCCGGAGGACCAATTCAGGGCATGGAAGACTTCAGGGGAGCATAACAAAAACCTGCTGAATAAAAAGATAACCCATACGGGGATTGCACAGACCGGAGCCTATGTAACATTTTTCGCCTGCATCGGAAAGGAATGAATGATTCCTCGGATGGGCCCTTTACCATGCCTTCTTCGGATCGCGAAGGTGCTATAGGGTTATTCCTTCAGGCGAGATTTCGGAAATTTGCAGAAGATTTCGCATTAAAGCCATTCTGTTTTCAGCGCCGGTTTTCATATAAATATTGCTGAGATGGTCCTTTATCGTCTGTTCTGCTATCTCAAGATCGAATGCAATCTCTGCGTTTTTCAGACCATCGACTACCCGCCTGAGGATATCTGTTTCGCGCCTGGTCAGTTTGAACTGTCTCCGCATATCGTTCAAATTTATTTTATTGGACATTTTTTCCTCGGTGATCAGGAGATAGACAAGCGGGTCTGATTTTTCATTAATATACAATTTAAAAATCCAGTTACTTGGAGATCCGTTAAATCGCTTTGAAAAAAAAATTTCCCCGGGGAATAATTCTTCCAGTCTGCCGAGCGAAATGGCTTCGAATATCCTCTTGCTGATAGCAGAAACCTCTTCCGGAAGCTCATAACGGAGAAGAAAAACAGATGCCTGTTTATTGCTGAAGACAATGTCAAGCCGCCGGTTAAAGACGAAGAGTCCGACCGGACATTTATTCATGAAGAAATCAATATCTACTTTTTCCATGTTCACGAATAATTGTACCTGATCTTTGTCGGTAAGAAAAGATACTTGTTACTGCCATATTTTTTCAGAGATAGATACCGGACTTTTTCGAAGCACGTGCAAGACGACTGGTGCGAGAGAGGGGAGTCGAACCCCTACGGTCACCCACTGGCTCCTAAGGCCAGCGCGTCTGCCAGTTCCGCCACTCTCGCATGATGGATTTTAAAGGTTTTTTGGGGAAGGGAATCACTGGGAACCTTTATTTTGCCTCTACCGGTATGCCGTTTTGAAAGTAATCAGTCTTGATCAATTGCCCGTCATCGTCAAAAGAGGCTATCGACTTGTCATAGCCCTGTACACCGGCAAATTTGTCAGTATGGAAATATTCAGCACGAACTATTTCCCCATCACCGGCCAGATGCGTTATTGCCCTGTTCACCCCGTGTTCATCGGCGAATTGTTCTGTATAGAAGAGTTCCTCCTCTTTCATTTCCTCATTGCCGTCAAAGTACGTTATCGCCTTGAAATAGCCGTTCTTTCCGGCAGACCTGCCTGTATAAAAGAGTTGCTCCTCCATCATTTTTCCGCTGCCGTCATAGAGGCTGACCGATCTTTCAACCCCCTTCTCATTTGAAAATCTGTCTGCGTAGAAGCTTTCCTCCCTTGTCACTGTTCCATCCCTGTCATGATAGATTGTTTTCTTTTTGACTCCTTTTTCGTCGGCAAACCTGTCGGTAAATAAATATTCGTCCTTTTCAGAATGCTCACCATTGGGGTAGAAAGAGGTCACGGATGTTCTCACTCCCTTTTCAGCGCCAAAGGTGTCTGTGTAGAAAAGCTCCTGTCTTGTGGCCTTCCCATTTTCGTCAAGGTCGGCGATAAGCCTGTCATAGCCTTTTTCATCGGCAAACTTGTCCGTATAAAAAAATTCACGCTTTATGATTTTTCCGTTGCCGCCAAAATATGAGATGTCCCTTCTCCATCCTTTTTCATAGGCAAACTTGTCCGTATAGAAAAGTTCCTCTTTTGTCTCCGTCTCTTTCCCGTCAAATTCGGTTACAGACCGTTTGACTCCCTTTTCATCGGCAAACTGGCCTGTAAAGAGAAGTTCCGCCTTTGTCATTTTTCCCATTCCTTCGAAGAAGGCTGTTTTTTTGCTGATGCCTTTTTCTTTCGCATATACCGGCGTACAGAAATACTCCTGCTTTACCTTCCCTTTCCTGTCATAGAAGATCAATTCCTTTATGGCCTCGCCGTAAAGTTTGTCTCCGGATTCAAAGGTGACCTCTACGGTTTTTCCGCCGTATTCATTCGTGTCTGAAATGACCTTTTGATTTTCCGCCGACGCCGTCCCGTTCAACACAGCCACTAAGACGGCCAGGCACACAATCACAAGCTTAAGAGTCGGCATGGTTCCCCTTTTTTAAAAAAACTCTATTTTCCGAAAACGGTCTTCAGAAGGTCTGTTGCTCTTGCTGCCGGATCGGTCCGTATCTTTTTTTCCTCCTGCCCCACCATATAAAAAAGCCCGTCCAGTGATTTATTCGTCACATAGTGGTCGAGATCTATCGCTGTCTTGTTCATGAACGGAACCGTTTCGTATTTCGACATCATATCTTTATAGGACCGCGTTGCGCCGACATCGTCCATGCTCGATGAGATGATGGGTTTGAACGCGTCATAGAGTTTGTCATGTGTCTTTGTTTTGAAAAACTCCGTCGCGGAGGTATCGCCTCCGTTCAGTATCTTCCTCGCGTCATCAAAGGTCATCTCCCTGATCGCATCGCCGAAAAAGGCAGCTGCTTTCGGCGCCGCCTTCTCAGCTGCGCGGTTCATGCTGAGCACAAAGTCGTCCACCTTTTTTTGGTAGCCGAGTTTCGAGAGAACGTCCGAAACCATCCGGATTTTTTCAGGCATAAGAATTTTGATCATCTGATTCCCGAAGTAACCGTCCGCCTGTGAAACCGTATTCACAGCATTTTCCGTGCCTGTCGAGAGCGCTTCTTTCAGGCCTGCGGCGATCGTGCTGTCGTCAGTTCCGGCGTTTGAAGCGCCCCCGACGCCTTTCTTGATATCGTCGAGCAACCCCGCATGCGTTAAGGATGCAGAAAAAACAAACGCGACAAGAATGAACAAGCACCTTTTTTTCATAGAGTCTCCTTTCCGTCAAAAAAAGTCAGGTTTCTGAGATAGGTACGCACGCTATTTCTCATGCTCCGGGACAGATACTGTTCTTCCGGGGGCGGGCCGTCTCTTCCCCGTGCTGCACAAGGCATCAATGCATGTTATCGAGGAGGCGGATAAATTCATGCAAGAATCCCCTGTTGCGTTCAGACAGATCGAGAAATTCTATCCCGATGTCGTACGACCTTCTATCTGCTTGTTTGACGGGCATGCAGGAAGCCACTCTTCCGGTAAACCGTATTGCCCTGTCTTCCGCTATGGTTAGCTCCATGGGATACTTACTTTCAATATCGAGTGGGTGATCGCTCCCAATAAGCATGCCGCCAAGCCCGATTTTTTTCACCCCGCACTGTTCGCGAACGTCCAGCATCGCTCTGTCGGGATCTTCGATCAAAAATCTGAGATGGACCCGTGTACCCTTCATGGCGGCCACATCGATTTGTTTGGAGATTTCTTTCATATGCGCTTTTATGAAGTCGGCAATCTCGCCGCTCTTCTCTTTTCCGGTATCCGTAAAATTTATTCCGGCTTTATAGAGGGGAACCACATTTCCTGAAGAATCCGTCAAGCTTTCACTCAGCAGGCACCAGACCACCACGCCCTTCATGGACAGCGTCTTTCCCTTGCCCTCAATTCTGAGCGTGTAGTCGGATCCTATGTTCAACTGTTTGTCCACTCTCAGGGAAACACCACCGACGCTTATATTAAGAATTTTCACATTCCTGGCAAAGGTCAGACTGGTGTTGATTTCCAGAATGTCCACCACAAATCTCTTATAGCGTCTTTTATTCTGCATATCTCTCTCTTCTCAATATGTTCAATTTCCCTTGAATTGTCAATAACTATTATGGACCGTATCCCTTCGCCAGGCGTATAACTTCCACCGTCACCCTCGCCGTACCTTTTTCGTAAAACCCCAGCTTTTTGGCTGCACCCGCGCTCAGGTCGATAATTCTGTCGCCGGAACCGGGATTATCCGCACACGGAAAGGGCCCGCGGTCATTCACCCTGACAATAACCGAACTGCCGTTCTCGATACTGGTCACTTTTGCATGGATCGGGAGGGGCAGATATTTGTGTGCTGCAGTCAATCCGTCGGGGTTAAACACCTCTCCGTTTGCAGTCATGTATCCGTTCTTCCGGATGGTCTCCTCCCCATACCATGACGCCATTCCTTCGTCTGAATAATTCTGTGCTGCTTCGAAAGACATCGGGTAATAGGTCTTTCCGTTCACCGTATAAGCGGAATCCTTCACCCTTCCCTGCCGGATTGCCTCTTTCGCCGGCAGACCGTCTATGGTCTCAATCTCCTCATGCGTGAGCGCCCAGTCCGCCGGGGCACGGACCACTTCGTAGGTAAATTCGCCGATCTTGTAGAGTACCTTTGCAGTGCCCGCGGTCAGTTCATAGGTGCCTTTCACGATACACACAGTGCCGTTTATCACCCCTTTGGTGACATCATAGGGCAAAGTAATCAAAGAACAGCCGGTGACGAGAGCGAAGAGCAGGAACAGACTCAGGATGAAAAAACTTCTCATGGAATGCTATTCGGAAGGCTCGCCGGCAAATCCTTTAATGAGATCCCTCTTCCCGATGATTCCGATAAGCTTTTTCCCTTTCACTACAGGCAAAAGGTGTATCTTCTTTTCTGTCATCAGGGTCGCAATGGATTCCACGGATGCCTCGTCATCCACCGTAATAACTCCCGTCGTGCATATGTCTGCCACAGTCGAGGCAGCCATGCGTTTAATGTCCGCCTCAAGCCTGCTCGCTCCGAGAGGGATATATGCATCGAACAGCCGCAATATCGTCGGGATATGAAGTCTGCTGTTTTTGCTGATGAGGTCGTTTTCAGTGATAATTCCTTTCAACTCCCCTTTCTCATCAACCACGGGAGCGCCGCTGATCCGATGTTGCATGAGCATCCGCGCAAAATCCTCTATCGATGTTTCCGGGGTCACCGTTTTCACAGCCTCTGTCATGATATCCTTAGCCTTCAGCATGAATCCTCCTTTGCGATATTATCTTTTCCGCATTAAAACAGCATCGATTGCATCGGCCTGATAATACTCCCCGTGTCCGGGGAAGACGATAGCATCGACACCGCGCTGCCTGAAAGAACGATTAAGGGCCATTATAACATCTTTCAGCGCATCCGATTCTCTGCTGAACAACCGGCTGTCGCTGTTCGGATTTGTCAGCAGATAGCGGTAGACACTCAAAACATCCTTGTCTTCAACGGACAGGCTTTTCACATTGATCAGGAAGTCAGATGTAAAGAAAAAGCCGTGTTCTCTGCTGAGAAAAAAAACATGTCCGGGGATATGTCCGCCGTGACTTTCGAGCACTTCAAACACTACGCTGCCGATCGTAAAATTGTCGATAACAGTAAAACCTCCTATTGTGCCGGCAGGGGAAATGGAAAAATAACGGGGGTGAGCAGGAAACCTGCAGTCCGTAAACTTGTTGATAAGCCTCGTATAGTACCGATTAAGGTTTGAGAGTCTGCCGGATGTGCCGTGCGCCCTGTTCGTATGCTCGATAGCCCCTTTACAGAGAGGATGCATGAATATTTCCGTACCGTATTCTTCGGCGAAATACCCGGAGCACCCTGCATGGTCTGCGTCCGGATGTGTGAGAAATATCCTCTTCACCTTTGAAGGATCAAGAGATTTTTTCTTCAGAAGTTTTTTGATATCCTCGTAATATACTCCGTATCCGCAGTCAATCATGGTGAGTTCATCGTCGTGATGGAACAGATAAATATTTTCGGTTGTGGGGAGACGGAAGCTTAACAGTCTTACCTGCTCCGTAATCTGAACAGGCGGCATTTCGACTGCGAAAAACCGTTCAGACACCCTGCTCCTCGATTTTGAAGCAAGGGCCAGTATCTTTTCAAAAACATCCCCGGTCTCAAGAAAATCTCCCGCCTCTTCATAGAATTGAATAAGATCAGCATAGAGCTCCTGGGAAGAATCGACAATCGATTTAATCTCATTTACATCCCGCTCTGCCAGCAGCTTTCTGAGCTTGAGGTAAAACTTTTCGACCTGTTTCAGCCCGATAATATGCTCGACTTCCCGTTCTTCAGATCCCCGGTATACGACTTTATAGTAATACCCTTCCCTGTTAATTGCGTCGAGCAGCGCGTCAATCTCCGCCAAATCAGACGTAGCCATCGAAATGGTAGCGGACTCAGGATCAATGTCACCGTTGAACAGCATATAGATGATATTGGCATTATGCGCCTGAAGGAGAACAGCAAAGGCAGAAAGGGTTCCCGGTTTGTTTTCGAGCCGAACCTTTATTTCGAGGACATTTTCAATGCTTGTTATCTGCACGTCTTCTTTCATCCGCCGCGTTTCCCGGAATACGTACTGCCGTTCCTGCAGCGCATTAAATAATGATACAAGGGAACGTTGTTCCGACAGCTGTACTTCAGCAACGACACGGTTGCTATGGACGGACCGGTCGTAGTGAAAAAAGCTGATGTTGCCTCTGCTCCGGGAGATCAGAGACGCAAAGTCTGCAAGAGAGCCGGGGCGGTCTTCGAGGTAAACGCGGAGCTTTGCCACAAACTCCGCGAGGTCATCTGCCGCTGCTTCCCCGAAACGTCTGTAGACCTTTACCGGCAGGGACGAAATGAATTGTACGGCCTCATCTTCCTGCATAACAATTACCCTGGGAAAATTATTTACAATAGCAGCCGCGTTAAAGAAAAAGGATTAACACTGATAGTGTTCACCTTCACACCAAAATGGAGGTGCGGGCCTGTTGATCGTCCGGTAGAGCCCACATACCCTATCACATCTCCCCTTGAAACGCTGTCGTTCAGATCGCTGTTGAATTTTGACAGGTGCATATAGATCGAATAAAGCCCCTGCCCATGATCAATGATAATGGTATTCCCTCCGAGGAACAGTTCCTCTGCCAAAACAATCCTTCCGTTGTTTGACGCCTTTACGTGCTCTCCTTCCTTTCCCCTGATGTCCACCCCCCTGTGCACGCTGATCATCTTTTTGTTCATGATCCTTTTGGTGCCGAATCCCGTTGATATATCATTTTCAAGGGGCATTATAAAACTTCCTTCCCAAATCCTATCGGTAACTGTTTCAAAAATCCTCTGCAACTGCTCATTCTCCCGTTCGACCTTCTCAAGGTCCTCAGGGCACAGAGATACTTTTTTTTCCGGCAGACTCATCTTCAACTCAGGGAAACGCGCCTTTTTTACAGAAAATTGCACATTCTTTTTCCTTTTCCCGGCGCTGATCCGCACAGTCTGCCTACCGGGCTTTGTTGTAATATCAACAGCTCCGACAGCACAATAGCGCCCGTCGCCGCATTCGCTGAAAAGAAGGTCCTGTTTTGCAAACAAACCGGAAGGCTGTTCTGACAGGGTTCCCCCTACGGTGACGAGAAATACATCTCCCTGGTGAATTTTCTTGGGAGAGACTTTTACGGTAAGGGCTTTTGCAGATACTGATGCGGGGATAATGAGAACCATTGAAACGAACAGCAATAATGTTATAACGCGTTTTACCATAGGCTTTCTGATAGGATTCGTAGAATTCTCCATTCAGAGTCTGTCCATAAAGTCGTATTTGTCATTGTCCGGCTCGACCGGACAATCCACCCTTCGACAGGCTCAGGGTGACAATTGTCATGGTCTACGACTCATAGAGTGAGCTTGTCGAACCATGGATTCCCCGATCAAGTCGGGGAATGACGATCAACTTAATGCTTAGTATTGAACAGTCACTATTGAATAACAGCGCCTTTACGTCAGGAGAAACTCTAACAGCGCCTTTTGTGTATGAAGTCTGTTTTCCGCCTGGTCGAACACAGCGCTCTGCGGTCCGTCAATGACTTCATCGGTGATCTCTTCCCCCCTGTGAGCAGGAAGACAGTGGAGAACAATCGCGTCCTTTTTCGCATGGGAAAGGAGCTCACTGTTCAACTGATACTTCTTAAATTTTGCTCCTTTCTTTGCCGCTTCCTTCTCCTGCCCCATGCTGACCCACACATCTGTATAGAGAACGTCCGCATGTGAAGCAGCTTCGAAAGGGTCATTCGTTACGGCAATACCGCCTTTCCGGTACGCGCCCGCTTTCTTCAGAACATCCGTATCCGGTTCATAACCTTTCGGACACGCGACTGCAAGATGAAGCCCGGTAAGAGCGGAAGCCTCGATGAGTGAATTCGCCACGTTATTCCCGTCTCCAATATACGCGACCCTGGTCCCCTTCAGCCGTCCCGTATGATCGAGGATGGTCATTAAATCAGCCAATGCCTGGCAGGGATGGTGCAAATCGCTCAAACCGTTGATGACGGGAATGCCGGCATGAGATGCAAATTCCGTGAGCATATCGTGGCTGAAGGTCCTGATTACTATAGCGTCGAGGTACCGCGAAAGCACCTTGGCGGTGTCATGGATGGTCTCGCCCCGCCCGATCTGTATGTCCCTGTGATTCAGGTAAATTGACTGCGCGCCGAGTTGATAAATGCCGACTTCGAAAGAAACCCGGGTTCGTGTGGACACTTTTTCGAACAAAAGGCCTATGCTCCTGCCGATGAGAGGGCATCTGCCGGCATCCTTCCCTGTTTTCAATTCCATTGCTTTTCTGAGGATACCGGTTATCTCGCCGGACGAGAGATCCGACAATGTCAGCAAATCTCTTTTCATCTTCAAGGTCTTTTTCTTCATGGGCTATACCGATTTGAGGAAGATTCCGCTCAGGACTTCGATAAGGTGATCGATATCTTTCCGCGTCACAATCAAGGGCGGGATAAAGCGCAGCACGTTTCCCGCAGCGCAGTTGATGAGCACCCCCTTTTCGAGACATGCCTTTACGATTGTCCCGCCTTCCCGTTTCAGTTCCATACCCACCAGAAGCCCCTTCCCCCGTATTTCAGCAATTATGGCCGGGAATTCCTCCTTCAAATGCCCGAGTTTTTCCATAAGATAGGCGCCCATCCGTTCGCACTGGTCCAGGATAAACCCGTCTTCAAGGAGTGTTTCGATGGTCGCAATCGCAGCCGCGCAGACGAGGGGATTTCCTCCGAAAGTTGATGCATGGTTGCCCGGCTGAAACGCAGAGGCAACCCTGTCGGTTGCAAGCATTGCGCCGATCGGCACCCCTCCGCCAAGCCCCTTTGCGAGGGTCATGATATCGGGAACAATTGCGAAATGCTCATAAGCGAACAGTTTGCCCGTCCTCCCCATCCCTGTCTGGACCTCATCCAGAATAAGGAGCAGGGAATGTTCGTTGCAGAGTTCTCTCACCTGTTTGAGATACTCCTTGTCCGGAATTATCACACCGCCTTCACCCTGAATCGGCTCCAGCAATACAGCGCAGGTCTTCTTTGTTATCGCCTTTTCCAACGCATGGATAGCGTTGAAGTGCACGTACCTGAACCCCGGGACAAGGGGTTCAAACCCCTTGTGAAACTTCTCCTGGCCCGTTGCAGTAAGCGCCGCAAATGTCCTTCCGTGGAATGAATTCTCGGCGGTTATGATCTCGAACCGTTCGGAGTCGCCATTTTCCTTTGCATATTTTCTCGCCAGCTTTATCGCAGCCTCATTCGCCTCAGCGCCTGAATTGCAGAAAAAAGCCTTATCGGCAAAGGAATGCTCGACAAGTAATTTTGCAAGCTTTATCTGCGGTTCTATATGGTAATAATTCGAAACATGAATCAGGCGCTGCGCCTGTTTCTGGAGAGCAACAACAACGCGCGGATGACAATGGCCGAGAATATTTACCGCGACGCCAGCAACAAAATCGAGGTATTCCTTGCCGTCCGCACCCCATACCTTCATCCCCCTCCCCTTCCTGAGGACCAGGGGGTATCTGCTGTAGGTATTCATGATATAGCGTTCGGATTCATCTAATAATTTCTTCAGTTCCATGTGTGTGATAATAACGGAAAATCTATCGAAAAATCAAACGAGTATCCTTGTTTAAGCGAGGGGGATTTGCCGAACCCATGAATGAGCGCCGATGGGTTTACTTTCTTTGTGGAAATGTATTAAAATGTTAAACTTTTTAAAGGAGGTGACGGCTTGGTCAAAATAAGACTTACACGCTTAGGCGCACATAAGAGACCTTTCTACAGAGTTATCGTGGCTGATTCCAGGGCGCGCAGAAACGGGCCTTTTATAGAGATCCTCGGGACCTATGATCCCATGAAGGAACCCTCTGAGATAATCATTAATCTGGAAAAGGCAAAACTTTGGTTGCAGAAGGGAGCACAACCTACTGATACTGTCAAAAAGCTAATGCAAAGGGCTGGAATGTAGTCAGCCTAAACTCGCATGGAGGTGGAACGATGAAAGAATTGGTAGAAAAGATGGCGAAGGCGCTGGTAGACAGCCCTGATGAGGTGAAGGTGACAGAGGTTGAAGGCGAAAAGACCACAGTTTTTGAACTCAGGGTGGCACAGACCGATCTTGGGAAGGTCATCGGCAAGCAGGGCAAGACAGCGCGTGCAATGAGAACGATCCTCAGCGCGTCGGGGACAAAAATCGGCAAGCGCTGCGTGCTTGAAATTCTCGAATAGGAATAATTGCTCCTTATCGGGCAGATGAGCAGCAGAGAGAATGCTCAACCGCCCCTGATAAAATAGATAACAGGAAAAAATAACTAAGGGGTAAAAGGAACCTTCTCTTCCTTTTACCCCTTCATATTTTCAAAGGGCCGCGGAACCTGCGGAAAATCCAAATATGAAATTCAGTATCATTACAATCTTCCCCGGGATACTCGATGCCTATCTGAATGAAGGGGTCCTTAAACGCGCTCTGCAAAAAAGGCTTATCGAGGTTGAGGTGCACAATCTCAGGGACTATACACTGGACAAACACCGGAGCGTCGACGATTACCCGTACGGAGGCGGGTCGGGAATGGTCATGAAACCGGAACCGTTCTTTAGCGCCGTCGAAACTCTCCATCCCGATGCTGCAGGGAGACGGGTCATCATGCTCAGCCCCGCCGGAAAAAGGTTCGACCAGAAGATGGCCGTTGAACTTTCAAAAGAAGAGAGAAGTCTTGTTTTTCTCTGTGGAAGATACGAGGCGATCGATGAAAGAGTGAGGACATCCCTGGCCGATGACGAAGTGTCCATAGGCGATTATGTTCTGACTGGCGGAGAAATGCCTGCTTTGGTTATAATAGACGCTGTATCAAGATTGATCCCCGGCGTCCTCGGAGATGAACACTCCGCCGAAGTGGAATCGTTTACGTGGGGAATCCTTGACTATCCCCACTATACGCGGCCTCCCGCATTCAGGGGATTGCCTGTACCCGAGGTTCTGCTTTCCGGGAACCACGGAGATATTCTGCGGTGGAGGCGGAAAGAGGCGCTGAGGCGTACCTTGTGGAGAAGGCCCGAGCTTCTGGGAACATCTGAGCTCAGCGATGAAGATAAAAAATTACTCAATGAGATAAAGGAGGAGTCACCATGAGCTTTATAGGAGCTATCGAAGAGGGATTTAAAAAGGATATTACCGATTTCAATATCGGCGATACCGTCAGGATTTCAGTGAAAGTCGTCGAGGGGGATAAAGAACGCATCCAGCCGTACGACGGAGTCGTCATCGCAAGACGGGGAGGCAGTACGAGAGAGACGTTCACCGTGCGGAAGATCTCATTTGGTGTGGGCGTCGAGAGAATCTTTCCCTTATTGTCCCCTTCTATCGACAAGATAGAGGTCCTGAAGAGAGGGAGCGTACGGAGAGCAAAGCTTTACTATCTGAGAGAAAAGAAAGGTAAGGCGGCGAAGATCAAAGAGAAAGAAAGAATATTTGATAAAAAACCTGCCGCGAGCCAGACTGCAGCCGAATAGAACGCAGCTTCTGCGAGAGCGGTTGCTGGTGGACGGATGATCATCGAATGCGGATGTGACGAGGCAGGACGGGGAGCCGGAGCTGCCGAGGTATATGTGGGCGCGGTAATCCTGAATCCCGAACGCCCCATAAAGGGACTGGCTGATTCGAAAAAATTACCGGCCCGCAGACGAGAGGCCCTCAGCGAGGAGATAAAACTCTTCGCCCTCAGCTGGTGCATCGAAAAAGCCAGCGTGGAAGAAGTGGAAACGTTCAATGTCCTCCAGGCAACTCTTCTTGCAATGAAGCGTGCGGTCGAAGGGTTAACGGTCAGGCCAGACCGAGTATTCATAGACGGAAACCATACGCCGAAACTGGATATACCGGTCGAGGCAATTGTAAAAGGCGACGATAAGGTACCCGCAATCAGCGCGGCTTCGATCCTCGCAAAAGTGGCGAGAGACAAAGCAATGGTAGAATACCACAGCCTCTACCCCGAGTACGGCTTCGATATACACAAGGGATATCTCACCCAGAAGCACCTCAAAGCTCTTCAGAAATACGGCCCCTGCCCCATCCACAGGAAAACTTTTTTCGGAGTAATGACACTCGATCTACCGTTCTAACCATCCTAAAAGTAGTATGGAAGAAAAAAAAATGGTGCATGATATAATAAGCCTATGAAAATAAAGGGTCGCACATCAAATATGAAAACCATCGATGAAATCAGGACGATATTGGAAGAGCATAAGGAAGAGGTGAGCCGAAAATACAAGGTGCGTGAAATCGGTATTTTCGGTTCTTTTGTTCGCGGCGAGCAGAAAAAGCGAAGCGATATCGACATCCTTGTGGAATTCGACCAGAGAAACATCCCGGGCCTTCTCACGTTTATTGAGATGGAAAGATATCTGGAAAAGCTTCTACGGAAAAAAGTTGACCTCGTCAGAAAAGGTGGCATACGCCCTGAACTCAGGAAAATGATATTAAAAGAGGTCGTTTATATATGAAGAGGGAATGGCAGCTCTTCGTTCAGGACATCTATGACGCAATGCAATACATAAAAGAGTTTGTCGGCACAATGAAGCAAAAGGAATTTCTCGCCGACGAGAAGACCAGGAGCGCCGTCACCTTCAAGATCGAAAATATCGGAGAAGCTTCCAAGAACATACCGGCGACAGTAAAGACGAAGTATAAGGACCTTCCATGGGCCCACATGGCAAGGATAAGAGATAAGATCACGCATTGCTATTTTGGGATCGATTATAAAATAGTGTGGTCGGTTGTAAAGAAAGACTTGCCTGCAATCGAACCTGCTGTTGCGAAGATATTAAGTGACCTGAAGACATCTGAGAAGAAAAAGAGATGAATATGGCGCAAAAAAGTTGCAAGAAAAAAACCTGCTCTGTCCTGCTAGCTTAAAATATAGGATGTGTCCCGAGTGTTGACAATGGCGCCAGACGGACTAAGGTTGCCCCCCAGCTGCCGGCATCCTGTCCGGCGAGCCTGAAGGAGATGACCTCAGGCAGAAGTTTCAGCAAAGTGTGGACGGTCTCCCTGAGCATACCAGTCCCTTTCCCGTGTATGATGCGGACATCGAGGATCCCTTTTTCCCTGCATGCCATAAGATACTCCGGCAGCAGGTCCCTGACCTCCCGGGGATGAAAGGTATGAAGGTCGAGTATGCCGTCAATAGGCAGTTTAACAGCCTCTGCATTTTCAATGTCCTCATCTTCTTTCATATGATTAGAATAATGAAGAAGACATGAAATTGCCCCTGCTGGTCGGGGCTGTCACGAAAATCATTTCATCCAATCCGCCAGATTTTTCCCGAGGGTCATATTTTCCTGTTCGAGGAACTTATTTTGAAAAATCGCGTCGTCCCCGAAGATGACATATTTTCCCTTGCCGAGAGTGCCTGCGATTATCACTCCGAATGACTGCCGGGCATCGGGTTTATTGAATTTCCCGTCTCTGTTCAGATCGATCCATGCCTTCGGCCCTGTCCGAGCGATTATCTGCGCGTTCTTGCTCTCGGTCATGAGGGCCCATGCGCCGTGAACCCCGATTTTCTTCAGCCCTTTTGTGATTGCATGTTTTTCCAGGTTTGTTATAAAGAAGTCTTTCGGGGCATTATGAATCATATTCACTTCTTCCTGAATCACGCCATTAGATCCATAGATCTTCAGTCTGCTCATTAATCCTGTGAGCGGCTGCGGGATATGCAGCATAACGCAGAGGTTTCCCCCTCGCTCGACAAACCGGATAACTGCATCTAATTCTTCCGGCAAAAGGGGCTGGAATGCTCCGGAGATAATCAGGACATCCGCGGTTTTCAGCGTTGCATCATTCATCTGCCCCGCGTTCACTTTGACATCATATCCTTTTTCCCTGAATAATCCCGAGAGTCCCGAAAGCTGCAGCTCGCCCTCTTTTTCGATGACAAATTTCTGTCC
>Ga0209254_10003017_pt1 | contig 15372 bp, 12 predicted proteins | sample FrelakmetDIP11DI_FD_187148 | JGI IMG/M metagenome (GOLD analysis project Ga0209254, IMG submission 187148) | Freshwater lake sediment microbial communities from the University of Notre Dame, USA, for methane emissions studies - DIP11 DI (SPAdes)... | ecosystem: Environmental > Aquatic >...
CCCTTCTTTTTTCACCCGTTCAGATCAACGGCATGCTCCTCAAGAACCGGATCGTGATGACCGCCATGCACCTCGGCTACACTCCCGGCGGCGAGGTCACGGATCGGCTGGTAGAGTTCTACGCGCTGAGAGCGAGAGGCGGTGCGGGTCTCATCATTGTGGGCGGCTGTCCCGTTGACCCCTGGGCAGGTATGGCCGGCATGATCTCCATTATGGATGACACCTTTCTCCCGGGCCTTGAAAGACTGACGAGTGCGGTGAAAGCCGGGGGCACAAAGATTGCAGCCCAGCTCTACCAGGCCGGCCGTTACGCCCACTCTTCCATGATCGGAGGGAGAAAGCCTTTTTCCGCCTCTGCCGTGCGGTCCAGGTTCACAGGAGAAACACCCCGGGCCCTCGACCTCGAAGAAATCCCTGGGGTCCAGGATAAATTTGCTGAAGCCGCCCTTCGCGCGAAGAAGGCCGGGTTCGATGCAGTGGAAATTCTCGGAAGCGCCGGATACCTGATCAGCCAGTTCTTTTCCCCTCTGACCAACCTTCGGGAAGATCGATACGGCGGCACCTTTGAAAACCGGATGCGTTTCGGCATTGAGGTTGCGGAAAAAGTGCGAAACGCCGTGGGGGACTCTTATCCCATCCTCATGCGTCTGGCAGGAAACGACTTCATGCAAGGAAGCAACACGAACAAGGAAGCGGCGATCTTCGCTTCGGAACTCGAGAAAGCAGGCGTGGACTGCTTCAATGTCACGGGCGGATGGCATGAAACCCGAGTCCCCCAGCTGACCATGTTTGTCCCCCGCAAGGCTTATACCTATCTGGCTCAGGGCATCAGGAGTGCTGTTTCGGTTCCCGTGATTGCGAGCAACCGGATCAATGACCCGGCTCTCGCCGAAGAGGTCCTCAAGGAGGGTCAGGCCGATTTGGTCACCATGGCAAGATCTCTTCTGGCAGATCCTGACCTGCCCAACAAAACCCTGCAAGGGAACGAAAATCTCATCACCCACTGTATCGCCTGCAACCAGGGATGCTTCGATCAAGTACTTAAATATGAGCCGGTCACCTGCATGGTGAACCCGGCTGCAGGAAAGGAAAGCGAGTGGACGGTTACGCCTGCGCCAAGGAAGAAAAAAGTCCTTGTCGTCGGCGGAGGACCGACAGGCATGAAGGCTGCAATGACGGCCTCAGACCGCGGTCACCAAGTGATCCTCGTGGAAAAAAGCAACCACTTGGGCGGGCAGCTTCTTTTAAACGAGAAGATCCCGGGCCGTGAAGAAATCCTCCTTGCTGCCGGAGATCTGGAGAGGAATCTGAAAGCCCGTCCCGTGGAAATCTTTCTGGGCAAAGAGGCGGACCAAGCCTTCATCAGGAAGACAGGGCCCGACGCCCTTATTGTGGCCACCGGGGCGACTCCCCTGCTCCCCAGCATCCCGGGTATCAACCATTCCAAAGTGGTGCTCGCGTGGGACGTTCTCGCAGGCAAGGCTTCTGTAGGGGAAAAGGTCATCGTTGTGGGAGGAAACGCCGTGGGGCTTGAGACGGCTCTCTATCTCGCTCGCCAGGGGACCCTTTCTCCTGAGGTGCTTCATTTCCTCATGGTCAACACAGCGGAATCTCCAGAAACGATCGAGGAACTGCTCAATCACGGAAACAAGGAGGTTTGCGTCGTGGAGATGGCGAGGCAGGTGGGGAAGGACATAGGCAGTTCCACGCGCTGGACCGTCATGACGGAGCTCAAGCGTCTCGGAGTTAAAATCATCGCGGGAGCTAAGGCGATTGAGGTCAACGAGACGGGCCTGGTCATTCAAAAGGAGGCTAGGCAGGAAACCCTTCCTGCTGATTCTGTTGTCATTGCCACAGGGTCAAAATCCGAAAACGCGCTTGCTTCCGTTGAAGGTCTGGCACCCGAGGTGTACGTGATCGGCGACGCCAAGAAACCCCGCAACGCCCTGGAGGCCATCAAGGAAGGTTTCTTGATTGGCCTTAGAATCTAAAGTGAAAATCGGCGTCACCTCGGATAAACACTGGTAGGCTCTCTCGCAGTGAAAATCCGCCCTTGATCAGTAAGTTTTTTTCTTTTCTCTTATGAGCGGCTTATAGGGCAGCGCCTTGAGCTTTACCAGTGTTTTCACTTGCTCAAACTCTGGGTCTTTGTGGACAAGGGTTGAATCCAGAGCGATGGCCGTGGCAATAATCCATCTGTCACACACAGAGAGACTCTTCGTGGCCTTTATCTCTACCGCTTTTTCAAAGATCGAATCAGTCATGTCCATTCTTGTCAAAGGAAGGAGTTCAACATATTTTGAAAACTCGTCCGATTCCTCCTTGCCGGCGTTCTTCCATATCCTGTATCGGCTTTCCATGTGACTCATAAACGATACGTAAACATCGATGCCTTCGCGCAGCAGGCTTTCCAATAAATCCGCTCCTTCTTCGTCATTCCAAAGGGTTAACAGCGCAGAGGTATCGAAAACGTAGTGCAGTTGCTCCTGTCTTTCTCATCTTCCTTTTCTCTTTCTGCCCGCCTATCTTTGATCAACCGCTCTGTGGAATATTTTCGGGAACCCCGGCCTCTGAATGCGGCTACCGGATCTTTCGGAAGGGGCACAACCTTGATCACATTGCTCTCCACAATCCACTCGACCCTGGATTCCGGCTCTATGTTGAATTGCCTTCTTATTTGGGACGGGATCGACACCTGCCCTCTGGAGGTTACCTTTGCTTTCATGTTACTCTCCTTGCTTCATGCGACCTACATAAATACATGATGATAACAAAAATATTTTACTTAGGTGGTCTTGTCAAGCCTCTGAACCGGACAGCGTAACCTGTCAGTAGTCTCCTCGACTATCGACCCGCATTTGCTGGCGATCTGTGTTCTTGCGGAAGACCCTTCATTCGCGCTTTCGTCTAAGCGCTGTCATGCATGGGACCTGACAACTTTATGGGCTGGACTCTTTTCCAATCGCCAGAATGGGTTGAGGCCTGCCACAAGTCATAGTTCTTCTGGAGGTTCATCCAGAGGTCAGGTGACGTGCCGAAAGCTCGCGACAAACGCAAAGCCATGTCCGGTGTAATCGAACCCCGTTCGTTCGCGAGCTTGGATACTGTCTTTCGTGATACTCCCAGGACGTTTGCCAACTCCGCGATCTTCATGGACAGAGGATCGAGATGATGGTTTTTGAGTATCCTCCCGGGATGGGCAGGCTGTCTTTTTCTTGCTCTCATTTCAGTAAGTCCTCTTCTTTTGTACGTTCTCTTGCAGAGGGCATCAATGATAATCCTCGTAATCCACCTCATAGGCATCGCCGTCTTCAATAAGGAAAAATTCCTTCTTAGTGCAAATAGCAAAATCTATCCCTGACGCCTGGCCTCGCCGGGATGGGGAAACTGCGGGTGAGCCCCAAGCGTTTTCGCAACTGGGAGGAGATGAACACACACTTAGACAAGTACCGTGAAGCGCCAACAAATGGTTACTGGCGCCACCCTAATTAAGGATCAAACTTGGTAGGCTTGACTGACTTTTTTTGTACCTAGACGATAGCATTTGGTAGTGTTGATTTCTTAGTGTCTCAGAAACGATAGATTACTGGTCGGAGTCCTTGGTCGAACCCCCTTGCTCGCTCGGCTAATAGTAACCACGGCTTCATTGCCCTCTTTTCACCTCTTGGCGACAGTAATTAGCTTCTCCAGGGGCCCGGATCTCTGTTCTTTGGCGCGACATGTTTGTCCTCCGTTGTCTTCTTGATGGTATAGCCAAGAATTGTGAGCGCCACGCCCCACAGCTCCCAGGAGGCTCCGAGAAGTTCTTTGACTGCGCTGAAATTGGGGCATAAGGGACAATCCTATATTAATCGTCGCGAAATAGTATTGACAGTCCGCTTCCCCTCACCCTTGCCCTCTCCCCCCAGTTGGGTGGAGAGGGGACGATCTTCATGGACGGCGGCGATCAATATACGGGCTATGAGCGTTCACGAAGCCATCAAAATTGTTTGCCTTTCAACCCCTTCCATTAAATTTTTATTGACAAATCTTAAAAAGAGTTTATTTAAAAGCAACCATTTTTCCATTTGTGGGCATTTGGATTTTTTTATTAAGGAGGGCCAAGAGGAATGGCGACACGACCGGCTTTAAAGGAGACTGCCACCCCTTGGGGACTGCTTACCAGCCTTGATCTCTATGACTGCAATCCGGACACGATTCGAAGTGCGGACAAGATAAAGCAGTATGTGGTTGAACTATGCACGCTCATTGACATGAAGCGCTTCGGGGATTGCCAGGTGGTGCATTTCGGTGAAGAAGAAAGAGTAGCAGGGTTTTCCATGATTCAGTTGATCGAGACGTCCCTGATCTCAGGTCACTTTGCCAATTTGACCAACTCGGCCTACATCGACATCTTCAGCTGCAAGGCCTATGATCCGGACAAGATTGCCGCATTCACCCGGGAGTTCTTCGAGGCCAGTTTTGTGGAAGTGCACATGACCAAGAGAATGTAACGGCTACTTGATGCAGACTTTCCTGACCTGCTGAATGTCCGTGAGCCCCAGGAACACCTTCCGGATGCCGTCCTGCATGAGGGTGGTCATCCCTCCCTTTACCGCCTCCTCCCGGATTCTCTCCATCACGGCTTTGGTCTGAATCAGAGCTTTGACCTCATCTGATCCTTCCAGAAGCTCCACAATCGCTGTTCTTCCCCTATACCCGTTGTTGCACTTCTCGCAACCCTTTGCCTTGTGAAGGACCAGATCATCCGTATACGGGAATCCCAGGGCGTTAAAGTTCCCGGCATAGGACCGGACCAGGGCATCGTATTCTGCGCGGCTGGGATGATAGGGCTCCCTGCAGCTCTTGCAGAGGGTTCTTACAAGGCGCTGGGCAAGCACCCCCAGAAGGGCATCTGCAAAATTGAAGGGGTCCATCCCCATGTCCAGGAGCCTGACAATGGTCTCAGGGGCGGTATTGGTGTGAAGGGTGCTGAAAACCAGGTGACCGGTGAGAGACGCTTCGATCCCCGTGGAGACCGTTTCATGGTCCCGCATTTCACCCACCATGATCACATCCGGGTCCGCCCTCAGGAAGGACCGCATCGCTGCAGCAAAGTCAAGGCCGATCTTGGGCAAGACCTGGACCTGGCGAAGCCCTCTCTGGGTGATCTCCACCGGATCTTCCGCGGTCCAGATTTTGGTTTCGGGCTTGTTGATGTGGGCCAGAACCGAGTGGAGGGTTGTGGTTTTCCCGCTGCCCGTAGGTCCGACACAAAGAACAATCCCGTACGGCTTGCTGATGATGTTGAGCAGGAGATTGTAGTCTCTTTCATTGAGCCCCATTTTGGCCAGATGGATAGGCTCCCCTGCTTGCAGAATGCGCATGACCACGTCTTCTTCTCCGCCCACCGTGGGAATGGAGGCCACCCGAAGCTCAATGTCCAGGGGGCCGAATTTTTTAAACTTGATTTTGCCGTCCTGGGGTTTTCTCCGTTCAGAGATGTCGAGGTCCGCCATGATCTTCAATCGGGAGACAAGTGCCTTTCGGTAATGGTACGGCACGGTCTGGTATTTCTGACACTGCCCATCGACCCTCAATCGGATTTCCGCCCCCTCCTTGCCGGGATAGGGCTCGATGTGGATGTCCGAGCAGTTCTTCTTCTGAGCATCGGTGATGATTTTATTCACGAGCTGCACAATGATGCTATCGTTTTCGGTGAGCATTTCTGCTCCTGCTTCCATCTCCTCCTGTTCCTGGACGTCCATCTTGTTCAGGATTTCATCAATGGACCCTTCCTCCTGCATTCGCGGCGTCCCGTAGAAATAGTCCAGGAAGTGGAGAATATCGTCGCGGAACCCGACAGCGAACTCGTAGCCTTCTGCGGGAAGCAAAGACTTGATGCTGTCGATCCTGTCCAGCCGCGTAGGGTTGTCGATGAGGATCTTGATTTTGCCGTCTACCCTCCCTAAGGGAACCCAAAGGTTGTTCTTGAGATACACCGGTTTGAGCTTTGCCAGCAGATCCCCTGGAATCGGGTAATTGCTGTCAAAGGGGACATAGTCGCAGTTGTAATACTGGGCGACCGAGCGGCCCACATCGTCTTTTCTCACTTTCATTTCTTTGAGGAAAATGGATTCGATCGACACATTTTTGGACCGGGCCATGGAAATGGCGTTCTCCAATTCACTTTCGGTGATGATGTTGTTGTCAATGAGATAGTCAAACTTGGTGCGTTTGACCCGTTGCTGGGCCATCTTCTTCTGATTGAAGAAAGCGATGCCGAGCACCTTGGCCATCTCTACACCCGAGTTCTGATCTTCCAGACTGAACCGGTCCCCCCCTTTTTTGTTGATGAGCTGAAGAACGCCGATCACATATTTCTTGTAAAAAATGGGAACCGTGAGGATCTGTTTGGTCATATATTTCGTTTTTTCGTCCCAGCTCTTATCAAAAGTGAGATCCCGGTCAATCAGCTTCAGTTCAGGGGCATCGTAGGCGTTCACGATATTGGTAATCTGCGCGTTGTTCGCCGTGTATCCGGCGAGACTCTTATTGTTGATGGGGACCCGGATTTCCTGTATGGCCCCTGCTGCAAAGCGGGAATAGACCTCTTTCCTCTTGCCGTCCACGACGTAAATGGTGATGCGGTCCGCGTCAAAAAGGCTCAGAATTTTTTCTCTGAGGTTGATCAGGATTTCATTGATGTCTTTTGCAGCATGAATCTGATTGCCAATATCGTGCAGGGCTTTGTAGTAAGAAAGCTTTTGCTGATGATCCGGCTCTCGATCTATCTTTGCGTCCATCCCTTAAATCCTCCTGGGGCAGCCTGTGTGCCCCTGTTCGAGTTTCCTCTGTGCTTCAGGCATTTCCTCGACGGATATTATCTTAATTTGTTTTGCCCTTTTTTGGAAGACAAAATCACCTCCCCTTTTGGCGCCAGACGGACTCAGCCTCTCTCGCAGATCCCATTCCTGGATTATCCCTCCCCGTCGTCTGAAGGGTCGAGCGTAAAAAAACTTGACACACCAGGCTATTTTTCATTATACACCCTTTATTATCTTCCTATTTACAGCGGCAGTTCTAAGCTCCAATTTATACGGGTACCTCCTGTTACGGCTCAATGAAGAGGCGATTTTTCGAACACACCCTTACTTCCCGGTGGCCTAGAGATATCAAGGCATCTCGCCGATTCCTGGGAAATAGAGTTTGTTGTGATGCTCTGAGGTCAGCCTGGACAGCCGGGCTGTATTAGAAACAACAACGATGAAGAAGGAGGGAGTATGGAGGTCAAAAAGATTTTTCTACCCGAGTCGGAATTGCCCCGTCAATGGTACAACATCCTTGCAGACATGCCTACACCTATGGAACCACCGCTTCACCCGGGGACCGGAAAACCTGTTGGTCCAGAGGATCTGGCCCCCATTTTCCCCATGAATTTGATCGAGCAAGAAGTCAGCACAAAGAGGTTCATCGACATCCCGGAAGAGGTCCTGAAGATCTATACCATCTGGCGGCCTACGCCAATGTACAGGGCTTACAATCTTGAGAGGTTTCTCAAGACTCCTGCCAAGATCTATTTCAAGAACGAGGGGGTAAGCCCGGCAGGCAGCCACAAACCCAACACATCCGTTCCGCAGGCCTATTACAATAAGATCGCAGGGACCAAGCGGATCGCCACCGAGACCGGTGCGGGCCAGTGGGGCAGCGCCCTGTCCATGGCTTGTGCGTTTTTCGGCCTGGAATGCAAGGTCTACATGGTTAAGATCAGTTTTAACCAGAAGCCCTACCGCCGGCTCATGATGGAGACCTGGGGGGCCAACTGCGTGGCAAGCCCGAGCACGGAGACCAAAGCCGGCCAGTCGATCCTGGCTCAGAACCCGGATTCTCCCGGAAGCCTCGGGATTGCCATCAGTGAGGCCGTAGAATCCGCTGTCACGGGCAAGGACAGCAAGTATTCCCTGGGCAGCGTGTTGAACCACGTGATGCTGCATCAGACCGTCAACGGCCTGGAATGCCAGAAGCAGATGGCGATTGCAGGCGACTACCCGGATGTGATCATCGGGTGTTGCGGTGGAGGGAGCAATTTCGCCGGGTGTGCCTTCCCCTTTGTCAGGGATAAGATCAACGGCAAGAAGATCGACATCATTGCCGTGGAACCCACGTCCTGCCCGACCATGACCAGAGGGCCCTTTGCTTATGACTTTGGGGATACTGTTATGATGACCCCTCTCATGCCCATGCACACCCTTGGGCATGGCTTTGTCCCGGCTCCCATTCACGCCGGCGGGCTGAGATACCATGGGATGGCTCCAACCGTGTCCCAGCTGATTTTGGACGGTCTTATCCGCCCGGAAGCGGTCCCACAGCTGGAGACTTTTCAAGCCGGTATCACTTTTGCCAGAACCGAGGGCTTCATCAGCGCTCCGGAAACAAACCATGCTATCGCCATGTTGATCCGCGAGGCGATCAAAGCCAGAGAGGAAGGCAAGGAGAAGGTCATCCTGATGAACTGGAGCGGCCATGGTTTGGTGGATATGGGCGCTTACGAGGCTTACCTCAGGGGCAAGCTGTCCGATCATGCCCTGCCTGAAGAGGAAATTCAAAGAGCGCTCAGAGACATCAGCAAGTTGCCTAAACCCAGGCAGTATAGACCTGGCAAAATTTAGGGGCCTCACAGAAGTTTTTCATTCACGCCGGAGATCGACGCCGTCGACCTCCGGCGTTATTTCTGGTAAACATTTAAATGAGAAAAATCTCAATCAGGTAGTAACCTATGAAAAAAGAAAGCACGCCGCCGGGAGACGATTTCATGATCCGGTGCCCGAGACTCGGCAATCCTGTCGCGTTCTCCTACTGCCGAATCGAAAGCAAGGGGCTGCCCTGTTTCAAGATCATGGATTGCTGGTATGATCATTTTATGATAGAAGATTTCCTGCGTCAGGAACTCAAACCGGATGAATGGGAGAAGGTCTTCAACCAGCCTCCAAAACCAAAGGTCCTCACGCTCGTTGAATTGATTGAAGAGGCAAAAAAGAGAAAGACGGAAGAGAAATGAAAAGAGAAGAGATCATGTTGGGAAACGGGGCGATTGCCCTCGGACTTCTGGAGGCCGGTTGCCAGGTCGTCACCTCCTATCCCGGCACGCCGAGCTCGGAAATCCTGCCGGAGGTCATTCGCCTGGTCAAATCAGAAAACCTCAACACCTACGTCGAGTGGTCGACCAATGAAAAAGTAGCCCTTGACAACGCCTTCGCTTCCTCGATCACGGGCAAAAGAGCGGCGTGCTGCATGAAGCAGGTCGGGCTAAACGTAGCGGCTGATTCTCTCATGAGCGCAGCCTACCTGGGGACGGTCGGAGGATTGGTTATTATTTCCTGTGACGACCCGGGTCCCCATTCCTCTCAGACCGAGCAGGACACCCGGTTCATGGCCCGCCTGGCCAAGGTCCCTGTCCTCGATCCTTCCAATCCTGAAGAGGCCCGAAAAATGGTCGGGCTCGCCATGGATCTTTCGGAGGAATTCAGGCTCCCTGTGATCCTGAGGCCGGCGATCCGGGTCTGCCATGCCCGTCAGAACATTGCCTTTGACCCACTCTCCGTCAACCCCAAAAAGAGCGCTTTTGAAAAAGATCCCTCGCGGTGGGCCGCCACTCCCCGGTTTCGTCTCATTCTCCATGGCGAATTGAACAAGAAACTGAAGGAGATCGGGAAGCGGTTTGACACCCTCGCTCAGTACAACTTCCATACCCTTGAGCCGGGCAAAAACTATCCTTTGGGGATCCTCGCAGGAGGGGTTTCCTATGCGGTGATCAGGGATCTTCTTGAAGAACACAAACGCACAGACCTCCCTGTCCTCAAGCTCGGAACCCCTTATCCATTCCCGGAAGGCCTGGCCTCCGAGTTCATGGCTGCCTGCGACAAAGTGCTGGTCATAGAAGAGACGGATACACTGATCGAGTATCTTCTTAGAGACAGGAACAAGGTTCTGGGTCGGCTTTCAGGCCATGTCCCGCTGGAAGGAGAACTGGTCCCGCAGGTCATTTACCGATTGTTAGACCGAACCTTAAGAGAGCTGGAGCTGAAACCTTTCGAAGGGGAGAATGAGGCGGAAGCCATGGAGCTTGTCAAAAGCCTCCAACTCCCTGTTCGGAAACCAACCCTTTGTCCCGGGTGCCCCCATCGGGCCGCCTTTTTTGCCATCCGGAAGAGCAAACCCAAGGCCATCTTCACCTCCGACATCGGATGCTACACCCTGGGAATGAACCTCGGCGCCGTGGACACGTGCCTGGACATGGGGGCATCGATCACCATGGCTTCCGGATTCTACCACGCCTTTGCCCAGGACGGGGTGGATCAACCGATTGTGGCGACGATCGGCGATTCGACATTTTTCCATTCAGGCCCGGCCGGTCTTCTGAACGCCGTTTACAACGGGGCCAGGTTCATCCTGGTGATCTTGGACAACCTGACCACGGCCATGACCGGCATGCAACCGACCCCATCCCTTGGAATCAAGGCGGACGGAAGCGAGGGAAACGCCGTCTCCCTCGAGAGAATTGTTGCAGGTTGTGGCGTTGATTACATCGAAGTCCTTGATCCTTATGACATCAAGAAGACGATGGAAGAGTTGAAAAAAGCCTCGGAATACATCAAGGAGCCCGAAGGGGGCATCGCCGTCATCATTGCCCGGCATCCTTGCCTGATTGCTTACAGGAGCGAGGCGATTCCGGAAAAGAAGAAAGTCACGGTCACCGAGGAGTGTGCGGAATGCAACTTCTGCATGGATCGCTTCGAATGCCCCGCCATTTATCACGATCAGGAACTCGGTCGCACCAGCATTAATGCCCAGCTCTGCACTTCATGCGGCGTCTGCCTTCAGGTCTGCCCCAAAGGCGCAATTGTGGAGGTGGCATGAATACGATCAATATGGTGCTTTGCGGGTTGGGGGGTCAGGGAATCCTTTTCATGACCAAAGTGCTTGCCCAGGTGGCCCTGGACAAAGGCTACAGCGTGATGGGGGCCGAGACGCACGGCATGGCGCAGCGAGGAGGTTCCGTGGTCTCTCATCTCAGGCTCGGGAACGTGCAGGGCTCCTTGGTGAGAACCAATGAGGCGCCCCTTCTGCTTGCTCTCGAAGAGAACGAAGGATATCGAAACCTTCCTTACCTCGCCAGAGGAGGCCGCCTTTACGTGAACACTCCCTCCCCTCTTTTCCCAAGGGAGGAAGTGAGAGGCTTCCTGGCAAAAAAGGAGATCATCAGCCGAGCCGTTCCTGCCGGCAAGATCGCTCTTGATCTGGGTGCATCCATGTCTTCGAACCTTGCCCTGCTGGGTTTTTTCTCTGCCTTTGAAGACGAACCTTTCGACTATGAGAACCTGAGACAGACCATCGGAAAAATCAGCCCTGATCCTTTCAGGGACAAGAATCTTTCCATCTTCGATGCCGGATATCAAGAAGGGAAAAAAGATTGAGCCTGTCGCAGGCCTTGTGCTCGCTGCGGGAGCCTCCACCAGGATGGGGACTCCCAAGCAGCTTCTTCCGGTAGGCACTGACCTTCTTCTTGAGCGGGTTCTTGAACAAAGCCTCCATTCCAACCTGGGTCTTGTGGTCCTTGTCCTTGGCTTCATGGCCAAAGAGATTAGGGGGAAGATACGGTTCGGCGAGGATCCGTCGAGACTAAAGATAGTTGAAAACGCCGGCTACGAGCAGGGCATCAGCTCTTCGATCCTCACAGGCTTGTCTCACGCGGAGAAGAATTACGACCATGTCATGATTCTCCTCGGAGATATGCCTTATATCACTTCAGGGGTCATCAATCGTCTTGTGTGCGGCTATCTGGAGTCCGGCCTTCCCCTTGGCGCGCTGAGGGTGAGAGGGAAGCGATCCCATCCGGTCATCATCGGCCGGCCCTTGTTTCCTGCCCTTCATCAGTTGAAAGGGGATCAAGGTGCGAGGGATCTTTTCATCAGCCATCGGGATCAGGTTTGCCTTGTGGAGCCGAGCGAGAACTTCGATGATAGGGACATTGATACCTATCAGGAATATCTGGAGTTTAAGAAATCTCTGAAATAGACGCTGGAAGGGTTTCCTCTTCTTACAGGAAAGAACCTATGAAATCAGCGACCGCATCTTCAGGGGAGGTGAGATTGCTCCCTCCTACCTGATGAATATCATCCGTTATCTTCTGAAATCTTCCCTTAAACAATCGATTCACCCGGCTCAAGATATCCGGCGCTACTTGTTGGGATCTCTCAGGTCCGGCCCACTCACTGCGAGGTAAGGAGGCATCGGGAGATCCTGCACCCTCATGGTTTTGTCATCCCCGATGGTCATGACCGCGCTATCCCACCCAGTAAACATATACCCATAGAGATGATCGTCAGGCCCAAGCATCTTCCACAGCCTCGGATAATACGGCCCTACAGTCACTTGAGCCTCAATCCAGCCGATCGTGTCCGAAAGGGTCTTGTAATCTTTGAGCTCCCACCATCTGTCCCCAATGATCTCCCGGCCATCATCTTTCCGATCAAAGATAATTGCCGAAGGGACGTTGGGTTCCACACCCGTGAAAAGGATATTGTATTCTTGCCAGTTTTCTTTCAATTGCTGGATCGTCATGGTCTCGCCCGGCCCGGACTGCAACCTCAGCTTTCCATAACTCCCGCATCCGGCAACTCCAAACCACAAGGAAAGCAGAAAAACGAACACAACGATTTTCTTCATCTGAATCATCTCCCTTCTCGTCTATCCATCCCACATCAACGCGTTCTTAATTTAGAATCTAATCCTTTTCCCCTCTTCTTGCAACAGGACCTGGGATGTTAACGGAAGCTCTTGATCTGAAATCCCTCTTGCCCGGTGGTGACTTCAATGGCACCGATTTCGTCCATCCTCAAAATCCTGCACCCTGCGCCTCTGAGCCTTCTGAGGATCTCCTGGCTGGGGAAGCCGAAAGGGTTGTCTTTTCCAGAGGAGATGATGCATGCCTCGGGGCTCACTGCTTCAAGAAACGCCGCTGAGCAGGAGCTTTTGCTTCCATGGTGGGGAGCAAGAAGAATGTCGCTTTTCAATTTAGAGCCTGACCTGGAAACGAGCATTTGCTCCCCCGTGGCCTCAAGGTCCCCTGGGAAAAGGAAAGAGGTTCCTCCATAAGATATCCTCATGACCAGGGAGTTGTCGTTGGACTTTCGCGATAAAAACCCTTCTCCGGGATGAAGGATTTCTACAAGGACCCCGGAGATCTCTCTTCCCTCCTTCAAATCCGCAGGAGTCCTTCTTCTGATTCCCTTTGCCTCGAGGAGAGCCGTGAGTTTCTGGAAGTCAGGGGATTGCAATTCCTCGCCGTTGTGCCAGAATTCCTTTGGCTTAAAATGGTCCGCAATAAAAAGAAGACCTTCCATGTGATCCGCCTCCGGATGAGTCAGCACGAGGGTGTCGATCCTGAGGATTTTTGACCGGAGAAGAAAAGGAGCAATCACCATCTCCCCTATGTCGAAATCGCTCCCCGGAAATCCACCTCCATCGATCAGCATCCTCTCCGAGCCTGGAAACTGGACCAGGGCAGCATTCCCCTGTCCCACATCAAGGTAAGTCACCTTCAGTGAGGGATTGAAGTGCGTCCGGTAAGTCCAGAAAGCCATGTCTCCTGCCAGAATCAGCAATACAAAAACTAAACCGACCCTCGCCCATCTCAGACGCCTCAGTGAAAAAAGGCAGAAGAGGAACGCATAGAAAAGAAGGATTTCCGTGAAGTTCGGCCTGAACACCTGCACCTCCGGCCCCGGAAAGCGACTCCAGTAGTCGACATAATCCATCATCCGGTCCAGGCCCCATGCTGCAACCGCGAGGATGGAATCGGCCAGAGCCTGGGATAAAGGCAGACAGGCGGAAGCCAGGAGTCCGAGGGGGAGGATGCATACTCCCATAATAGGCAGCGCCGTCATATTGGCCAGAAGGCTCACCAGAGAAACCCGGTGAAAATAGAAGGAGGTGATGGGAAGAAGAAAGAGCATTGCTGAGATCGTCACAGAGGCGAGCCCGCAGAAATACACGTAGAAGCGATACAGGACCCCCTTCCTGATGTCGTAAGCTTTGAAGGAAATCACGGAGAAGATCCACGGCGCCAGCCAGAGAATTCCCACGACCGCCAGAAAAGAGAGCTGAAAGGAGATCGCGAAAATCGCATGAGGATCCACGGCAAGCACGACGAGAGCGGTCAAAGCAAGCGTTGACCACACGTCTTTTTCCCTAGCCAGGATCATTGAAAAAAGAAAGGCGAGAACCATCATCATGGATCGCTGGCTGGGCACCTGGAAGCCCGCAAGGCAAGTGTACGCGATCACAGGGAAGCAGGTGATAAGAGCGGCCGTCTTTCGCAGGTCTGTTCGAAGAGCCAATTCGTAGGACAGACAAAGGCCCCTCTTGATCAGAGCAAAACAGAACCAGGCCACCAGCGCAACATGAAGCCCTGAAACCGAGAGAACGTGCCCCAGTCCCGTGACCGTAAACAATTCCCTGAGATCGGGCCGGACGCCCTCCTGCTCACCGAGAATCAACGCTTGAAAAAGAGCCTGGTTTCTGGGAGAGAGGCGTTCGGCAAAGAACTCTCTGATGGGCTTACGCGCCCTCTCGATCAGCTCAAAAGGAAAACCGAGGTCCCCTTTTCCCATGGGAACGATCCGCCTTCCCTCTGTCACTGAAGCGGAGCAGGAGAGGCCTCTGGTTTCCATGGCCAGCGTATAATCATACCGGCCCGGGTTGTTGAAATTGCTGAAAGCCCTGAGCCTTGCCGGAAAAAGGATCCTGTCTCCCGGGGCAAGGGCTGTCTCCGGTTTGTAAACGGTGACCCGGATTTTTTCTCCAGCGGCCTTTCCCTCCTCCGCACCATGGAGTCGATCGACCCTTACGACGGCTCTCGCAGCCTCTTCCCAGTAGATCGGCGGTTCGAGGACGGTGCCTTCTAGGGTGACTCGCGCTCGTTGTTCAGCGAGAGCGACAAGCTCTGAACTCCGGCGGTTGCTCAACTCGAGAAGGGAGCCGGCAAAGAAGAACAGGAAAAGAGAGAGAGGATACTTTGCCCCGGCCGGAACCAGAAGGGAGAGGATCAGGAGGACAACGAATAAAGCCGCGGGGACGATTCTGAGGGCGGAGTCGCCAGGCAGGCTGAAAAAACTGGCAAGCAGTCCGGCAATGAATGCGAACAGCATCGGAACAAGGGGACGGAGAGGCATGTTAAAATCTTAGAAAAAGAGTTTTTCGCAATTTACGGAGAAGTTTTTGATGGGGCATTGGTGTCTTTTCTGAAGTGACTGGCGGGAGGGCGCTGTCTTTTCATGACTTATCTTTGGGGGAAGCCCCGGCTCCACTTCCGAAGGAAGGGGAGAACGGCGG
>Ga0209254_10003018_pt1 | contig 15367 bp, 18 predicted proteins | sample FrelakmetDIP11DI_FD_187148 | JGI IMG/M metagenome (GOLD analysis project Ga0209254, IMG submission 187148) | Freshwater lake sediment microbial communities from the University of Notre Dame, USA, for methane emissions studies - DIP11 DI (SPAdes)... | ecosystem: Environmental > Aquatic >...
GGCCTCATCCAACGCCAGCCACGCCACGCGCCGTTCGCTTTGCTGTGCCGCCCACTCGCTCAACAGCGTGGTCTTGCCATACCCCGCCGGCGCCGAGATCAACACCAGGCGGCAGGCAGTTGCCTGCTCAAGCCGCTCCAGCAGACGCGGGCGCGAGATGCGCTCGGGCCGGGCGGGCGGAATGATGAACTTCGTCGCTAACAATGTGATCGGCATGTTACAGACACCCCGCTTCGCGCGCGCAGTTCACCGCTTCCAAACGGCTGTGCACGTCGAGTTTGCCGTAGATATTCTTGAGGTGTTTCTTCACCGTCTCGATCGAGATCACCAGTGTCGCGGCAATTGCTTCATTGGATTGGCCGATCGCGACGAGACGAAGCACCTCCAATTCTCGATCGGTTAGCGGCTCGCCCGTCATGTCCCAGATGAAAGGACCCTCGCGCCGACCCATCACGAAATCGATGCCCGCTGCCCGAAAGAAGTCGACCTTGCCCGCCGAGACGTGCCGGGCAAAGCGCTCGGTCGTGGCAGCTCGATTGCTCTGGCCGATGTATTGAGGGTCCTGCCCGGGCATGTCTCCTCCTCTGATGGTCCGGTGGGGAATGAATACAGTATAGATCAACTACTCGTCAAAAATCCAGATCCCCAGGCATACCGCTCGGTGTGCTTCGCGCCGCAATTATGATTCTGGCTGCCCACCCAACCGCTTCACCCACCATCCCGCAGAACTCGGCGGACTTGAAAGTGCACTGCCCGAAAGGAATTTCTGTCTTGACGGCGACGTGCTGTCCGGTTCCGCCATCGAAGACGACAGCCCACAACTCTCCCAGGGCCTTTTCAGGATGCTGTTTGGGGCTGAAGAGCGTGCGGCGGATCCAGAAGGCCAGCGGGCGAGCGGGATGGTTGGCCCTGACGACGCAACTTTCGTAGTGCCCTGCTATTGGCCTGGGTTGGTATCGCGCATAGTTGGCCTGCCGACACGCGGCGTCCAATTGCGTGCTCATGGAAGGCGGCTGGCGCGTGAGGTGGTGGGCGTGTGACTGGATTGTAGTCCAGGCGGGTTGTCTACAGGGCTGACTCAGTTTATCCTTTATAATTCAGGCATGCTCACAACACTCTTCTCGCGCCAATGGCGTGTCGCCACGCTCCTGGTCATCGTCGCGATCGGCGTGCAGGTGCGGCTGGCCGTCTGGCAGTTGGAGCGGCTGCAAGAGCGCCGCGTCTTCAATGCCCGCGTGCAGGAGCAACTCGATCAGCCGCCGCTGACGTTGGAGGCGCGCACGCCCAGCGACGATCTCAGCACCATGGCGTATCGGTCGGTCGTCGTGCGCGGCGAATTCGATTTCGCGCAAGAGGTCGCGCTGCGCGGCCAGTCGTGGAACGGGACATTGGGCGCGCGCTTGCTGACGCCGCTGCGCATCGCGGGCAGCGATGGCGCCGTGCTGGTCGATCGGGGTTGGATTCCCTACGAAGAAACCGAGAACGGCCGCTGGCCGCACTATGCCCAGACGGGAGTGGTGACCGTGCGCGGCCAGATTCGCGCCTCGCGCCAGGAAACGGGCCTGGGCTTTCGAACGGATCCGATGCCGGTTCCTGGCGAGCGCCTGACGGCTTGGAATCAGGCGAACGTCGAGGCGATCGGCGCGCAGATGCCGTATCTGTTGCTGCCCGTCTACATTCAGCAAGCGCCGGATCCCGATCCGGACACGGTGCTGCCTTACGCGGGTCTGTCGCCGCTGGACCTCAGCGAAGGCTCGCATCTGGGCTATGCGGGGCAGTGGTTCATGTTCGCGATCGTGTTCGCGGTGGGGTATCTCGTGTTCGTGCGCCATCAACGGCGCGAGGCCGCCCAACGTCAGGCTGAGCCTGATCTCGATGGGTAGATGTTCGTTTCTTGAGGACCAGTTCTGTCATGTCCCAATACCTGCGATGTGCGGCGGGCACGCCGACGTGGCATGCGCTGGACATCAACCACTGCATCATCGTTCATTGGTCGCCGGGTGCGGTGCTGCGGCAGTGGGGCGCGGCCACATTGGCGGGCAGGGAGGGGTTGTAGGGCATCGTCGTCGGCAACAACAAAAATGCGAGGTCGAGGACTCCTGAGTGGCGCATTTCTGTTTTTGCCGATCGTTTTTGCTGATCTCCGACAACGAGTTCTGCCTCGCACTGGCGTCTCGCGCTGATGTCAGAGTCCGACGCCTCCCGCTCTCGTCTCGACGCATCCGCGTGCGCGCAAATCACGCGCACAAATCCGAGCATCACCCTTCCAGGGACACCGATTTGAATTGAATCGCGGGCACAAAAATTGCGCCGACTTGCCTGCCCTTGACGGGCAGCATAACTCGCGCGTGCTTCTTGATTCTGATTTCCGCACCAGCAGGCTTCGGTAAGACCACGTTGTTGAGCGAATGGCTTCAGCACCTTTCCCTGCCGGCCGCGTGGCCGTCACTCGATCCAGCGGATAACACTAGCTCCCGATGTTTCCTTCACTTTCGCATCATCGGTAGATACACAAAGATGCCTGTCGGCATTACGTGCACGGTGTCGCTGAGCCAGGCTGTGCTGTTTACCACCGCATGCAGTGTGACGGTGTACCACTGATAGTTGATCAGGTCGGTCAGGGCGTAAACGCGGGTCTCACTCTGCGAGAGCGGGATCGTCAGCGGCAGAGTAGCCGTGGGAGTGTAGTAGTCGATCTGCCAAGTGCCGGTGAAAGACGGCGTGACGCTAAGCGTCCAATTCAGGTGAATAGCCTGACTGGCGGGCGCGCCATACAGCGTTAACAATGGGACAAACTCGTAGGCCCCCAGGTCGGGCGCCGATCTTTCATAGGCCAGGCTTACGCCCATGTTCTGCGTCCACGCTAGCCCAGTAGCGACAGTGATGGCGTTGGTGGCGTAGTCGACATCCGCAATGCGCGCTCGTTGCCCATTGGCCAGTTGAATGAGATCGCCCGCGATAACGCCCCACCCATCGGTAAAATAGCCGGCATCGGCCACCTTGAACGAAGTGCCGGACCCACTGGCGCTCGTAATCGTCGTCAAGCGGGTTCCGGCGTCGATGGCGGCACTGTTCGGTTTGAGGTGCAGATCAGGCAAATCGCGATTGCCCGGATCGGTGCCCGACAGATCGACGAATCCCGGGTTCAGGCTGTTTTGATCCCAGTTGTTTTCGATCACTTGCGGATCGATTTGACCCTCGTAGCTGACGGAGCCGTTCTTGTTGTCGTAGAAGATATTATTCTTGACGACATTGCCCACCGGGCTTTGATTGCTCCAATTGGCAAAATACATCCCGCCCTGAAATCCGGGATCGGTCGCCAGATGGCCGTTGTGATAGAAGGTGTTGTGATAGATCCGGTTGTAGTCCGCATGATCCATCCCTGGCGCGCTCGAGACAACCTGAATGCCCCCGGAACCATTGCGATAAAAGGTATTGAAGCGAAGGATATTGTGCGCCGTTCGCAGGGCTATGCCCGAGGCATCTGAGAATCCATAGCGGTTGCCTTCGTAAAGATTGTATCCCCCATGGGGGCCTTCTGTAATAGATGCGCGATACCCCTCATAACTCCACTGGGCGGGATTGGTCTCGTTGTGAAAGTAGTTGTTGCGAATCACGTTGTATTTGCTGTAGACGCCCAGGGTATGATGACCTCCGTAGGCGAAAATATTGTCTTCGATGAGGTTGTAGCTGCTCTCATCAATCGGGTCCTGCTCCCAACTGCCAATATCCAGTATTCCGCCCCTGTGCTCGGCGTAAGCGCCATAGACCCAGCGATAGAAAGTACAATGGTGCACCCAATTGTAGGTCGAGTTTTCGCTGGCCGGCGTGTTATCGTTGAAATCATCGGCGATGAGTGCGCCCGCCCAATCACCAGAGTCGGGGCTGCGCGTATCAAAATTGCAGTAGCTGATCGTGTTGTGATGGCCCGCGTAAATCCGCAGGAAGCGTCTCAAGCTGTAGAAATTGATGCCGTTCACGGTGATGTACGACTTTTTGTAAATGTAGATGCCGTAAGCCGCGTCGCGGATGATCACATTTTCCTGATTGTAGTTCGTAAAGACGATCCGGTTGCTCTCGGAAGTTCCGGAATGAGCAGGGCGGATCTCCTGATTCGAATACGTTCCACCGCGCAGATAGACCGTATCCCCGGCTTGAGCGTTTGTGTTAGCCGTGCTCAAGGCGCAGGCGCTGGTTCCTGTGAGAGGTGTTGCTCCTCTGCAGTTGGCCCACGCCGCCTGCCCGTTGGCGCTCACCCAATAGGTGGTGTCTGGGCTATTGATTTCAGGAAGAAGAGGAAAAGCCGCCTGGGTAACAGGCGTGTTCTGCCCCGGCATCGCAGGCAGAGCCAGAACAAGAAGAGCGATGAAGAGCCGGAGCTGATTCATGGCGTTGCCCCTTTCATCACGATCGGCAGATACACCAACCGATCGGTGGGTAGCAGCTTGATCGTGTCGGTGAGAAACTGCGTCGCATCCAGCATCGCATTCAATGTGATGGTGTACCACACGTAGTTGGTCAAGCCATTCAACGCATACGCACGAGTCGGACTGACGATGTTGTTGATCGTGATCGGCACGGTCTGGTTGTAGTACGCGATGCGCCACGTGCTCGTCAGGGGCAGCACGGCGCTGACCGTCCAGTTGAGATCGATCGCCTGCGAACGCGGTGCGCCCTGCAGGATCAACGTCGGGATGAATTCCACCGCGCCCAGATCGGGCGCACTGCGCGGATGGCCGAGGATGTCGTCGCCGGGAGCACGAAGGGGATCGGCGGCATTCACGGCCGGGCTGGTGGAGGGCGGTGTGCCGTACAATGCGACGAGCTTCTCGAACACTCCACGGATCGAAGTCGATCCATCGGCGAATTGATTCGCCGCCTGATTCCAGCGCGGCACGATCAAACCCGCTTGACTGCCCAGCAACGGATTTCCGATCAGGCGCTGCGCATCGTCGGTGGAGTTGATCAATTCGCCCGCATCTTGCGGAATGGCCGCGCCGTTGTTCCAGTAGAGATTGCGGTTGATGGCGAACGAAGCGGTATCTCCCGGCGGCGAATCGGAGAAATCTTCCATGGTGCCGGTCAGATCGGACCAGATGTTGTTGTAGAAGGCGATATTCTGGTTGAGTTGATTGGGAGCGATGCGATAGAGCCGCAGCGCAAAGGCCAACGACGGGAAGTTGCCGACGACGGTGTTGTGGCGGAATGTGACGTCGCGCGACCCCATGATGCCGATGGGCGAGCGCATGGTATTGGCCGAGTTGCCCAGCATCAAGTTGTTTTCGATCAGCACGCCGTCGGCCTCGAAGTTGGCGGTGGCATCTTCGCCCACCTGAATGAAGCCGTAGCCCGTCGAGCCCTGCCAATTGAGGAAGACGTTGCGCCGCACGGTGATGTCCTGGCTGCCCAACACCCAGTCGTCGGTGCCGTTGCTGTCTTTGATCACGACGTAGGCACTGGTGTCGTTGTTGTTGGGTCGACCGCTGCCGGTGAAGTCGTTGAAGAAGACGTTGTCTTCGATCGTGACATCGATCACGCTGTTGACATCCATATGCTCGTCACTGCCGGCCTGGTTGTAGAACATGTTGCCGCGCACGGTGATGTCGTGCGCGCCGTTGTTGATCTTCAGGATGTCGTTGTTGTAACTGTCGTGGAAGATGTTGTTCTGTAGGATCAGATCGTGCACGTAGTTCTGCGTGCCGCCGCCGTCGAGGTGAACGACCAGCGCCGCTGCGCCCGATCCGCCGTGTGCGATGTCGAAGCCTTCCAGCGTGACGCCGCGGCAGCCATCGTAGGTGGTGATGACTTTATCGGCGGTGTTGCGCAGCCGCGCTTGATACGGCACTTCTGATCGGACGGTGACGCCTAACGCAAAATCGCCGCGCAAGCGCACCCGCCCCACGTAATCGCCGGGCTTCACCAGGATCGTACTGCCGTCGGGAACGTGATCGAGCGCATAGGTGATGGTGCGCCAGGGATTGGCGTTGGTGCCATTGCTGGGTGCGTCGACGCCGGTGGTAGAGACGTAGTAGACACTGCCTTGCGCGGCCGCCGGCCTGAAGGCTGACAGGACGCTTAGACACAGGCAGATGAAGAATCCTGATAGCGCCAGATGATGGTGGAAGACTCGGAAGGACATAGGGACCCACCTCCTAACAGAGGTCAAGACATGGTCTATCACCAACTACACGTTGTCCCCTAATGTGCCATTGTCCTGCGGGATAGACAATGGCACATTAGGCCTACCGGCGGAATTGAAACGAGAATGTCGTTGAATCTTGACAAATAGCGGGACTACAGGACTTCTGCTCGCGCATCCGGGAGGTTTAGCGCTGATCATTCTCTGATCAACGGCAGGAAGACCGCGCGGCAATTGGCGATGATCAACCTGTGGCGCTGCAACAGGCCGATCGCTTCTCCCGCGCTGACGGCGGTATTGCTGATCAGCAGCGAACTTGCCGTTGTTACCGTGACGGCGTCGGTCAGCGTGACGATCGGCGCATCGCTGATCACGCCCGACCAGCGAAACGGAGGTGCGCTGCTTGCATCGATCGCGCCGAGGATGGCGGTGAACGAATTGGCGACATACCCCAACCCGATCGGCATGGTGTCCGTAATGCGAATCGTTTCGCTTGGCGTGCCGCCGGTTTTGCGAGGATACTGCTGCGGTGGAAGCGCTCTATGCTCCGGGCCTGGCGTACGCCCAGAAGCTGGTCACTTGTATTCCATTCCATGCGGCAGGAAGATTACTTGGAGGCTAACAGGAAGAGGTGGAGCCAAGCGGCACGTGCGCAAGGTCATTTTCTAGACAACTTACAGTCTCAAGCTTCTTCGTCAATCCCACACCCGCCTGGAAGACAAGTCGCAGATTGGTGACCTTCACAGGATCAGTGGATGCCGATGCGATCGGAACTGCGGCCCCTCGTGCGCCTCTTGTCCCTACAGCAGTCCCGATCCGGCGACCGCAACCTCTACTGGGGTACGCTTGGTCGAGTGGAGATCGTGGCTACCACGACGGGAATTGGAACCGGACGCCGCCGCGCGCGCGGCTGAAGGGTATAACGCAAAACTGTAGGGCAGGCTCAAGGCCCCTTCGGGTGACAATCCGCCGTTTTGACCCGCTGGATTGTCATCCAGCGGGAGCGTTGGCGAAAAAGTCACCAACACTTTTGCGTTACACTCGGCTTCGATATCGTTCTTGACGAATCATGTAGGGTCATATACAATCTAGCGTCGCTTTACCGGGAAAAACCATGTTTGACAATCTGACCGGCAAACTGCAGGAAGTTTTCAAGAAGCTGTCCAAGCGCGGCAAGCTGAGCGAGGCCGACGTTGACGAGGCGCTGCGTGAAGTCCGATTGGCCTTGCTGGAAGCCGATGTGCACTTCAAGGTCGTCAAGGAATTCATTGCGCGAGTGCGGGTGCGCGCGGTCGGGGTGGAAGTCAGCGAGGCGCTCAACCCGGCGCAGCAGGTCATCAAGATCGTTCACGAAGAACTGCTCGCGACACTGGGCACGGCGGCGCCGCTCGATCTGTCCGGATCGACGCCGCACATTGTGATGTTGGTGGGCCTGCAGGGTTCAGGCAAGACGACGACCGCCGCGAAACTGGCGGTGCGTCTGCGCGGTTCGGGCAATCGGCCGATGTTGGTGGCCGCCGACACGTATCGGCCTGCAGCGGTAGCGCAGTTGGAAACGCTGGGCAAGCAGCTCAACGTGCCCGTGTACAGCGAGGGCGTGAAGGCTGCGCCGCCTGCCATCGTGACGAATGCGCTGAAGAAGGCGAAAGCCGAATCGTATTCGGCGGTGGTGCTGGACACGGCGGGCCGCCTGGCGATTGACGATCAGATGATGGCGGAACTGGAAGCCATCAAGCAGCTTGCGCAGCCGCGCGAGATTCTGCTGGTTGTCGACGCGATGACGGGCCAGGACGCAGTGCGGACGGCGGAAGAGTTCCATCGGCGCGTGGGCATTACCGGATTGATCCTGACCAAGGTCGATGGTGATGCGCGCGGCGGCGCGGCGATCAGCGTGCGCGCGGTCACCGGTGTGCCGATCAAATTCATGGGCGTCGGCGAGAAAACTGACGCGCTGGAAGTCTTCCATCCCGATCGGCTGGCGACGCGCATTCTGGGCATGGGCGACATGCTGACGCTGATCGAGAAGGCGCAGGAGACGTTCGATCAGGACGAGGCCGCCAAAGCCGCGCAGAAGATGATGGAAGCGCGCTTTGACATGGAAGATTTCCTGCAGCAGTTGAAGCAGGTCAAGAAGATGGGGCCGATTAGCGGTCTGCTGGACATGATCCCCGGCCTGGGCAACATGAAACAGCAGATCAATCCGAACGAGGCCGAGAAGTCGATGCAGCAGATTGAGGCCATCATCCACTCGATGACGCCCGCCGAGCGACACCGGCCCGAGATGATCGGCGGCGGCCGCAAGCGCCGCATCGCGCGGGGCAGCGGCACGACCGTGCAGGATGTGAATCAACTGCTGCGCCAGTTCCGCGAGATGCAGAAGATGATGAAGATGATGCAGGCGGACAAAGGGCGCGGTCTGGCCAACATGTTAAAAGGAAGGTTCTAGCAGCAGACCGTGCTCCCACGCACGGCGGACCGGCGGCATAGGAGCCGCCTCTGCTGACTAACATCGTAAGGAAATTGGAAGTTTGAAGTTGGCGTTGGGGTCCCTATCCCCTCACCCTCTCTTCTCCGACATCAACTGTCCAGCTTTCAATTCTCAATTTCAAGGAGCATCACTGTGTTACGAATTCGTTTACGCCGCGTCGGATTAAAGAAGCAGCCGTCGTATCGCATGGTCATTGCCGAAAATGAATGGCCGCGCGATGGCCGCTTCCTGGAGATTGTGGGGCGCTACAATCCGCGCACCCATCCCGAGACTGTCATTGTGAATGAGGAGCGCATGTACCACTGGCTGAAGAACGGCGCACAGCCCACCGACTCTGTGGCGCAGCTGCTGACGAAGCAGGGTACCCTGGGGCGCTTTGAGCGTGTGCAGAAGGGCGAAGACCTGCAGGCCGTGCTGGCCGAAGCGCAGACGGCGGCTGAGACTGCGCTCGCCAATACGCCGCGCCGCACCAATCCGGAAGCCTCCACGACGAAAAGCAAGAAGAACCTGAAGACCGGGCAGAAGAAGAAATAACCAATCCTGCAGCGTGTGCAGCGGAAGATGCACGGCGTAAAACGTCAAGCGTGCTGCGTCTTGCACAAGAAGAGCACCTCATGAAAGAACTCGTGGAATACATCGTCAAGGGGCTGGTCGATCATCCCGACGAGGTGACGGTCACCGAAACACGCCGGGGCGCCGAGGTGGCGCTGCAGCTGCACGTTGCTACTGACGATATGGGCCGCGTCATCGGCAAGGGCGGCAAAGTGGCAAACGCGCTGCGATCGCTGCTGCGGGCGATGGCGGCCAAAGACAATCTGCGTGTGACGTTGGACATCGATTAGGGTGTGACATGTAAACGGTAGAACGTCAGACGTGGTGCGGTGCAGGTGGAAAATCGTGAAGAGTCGTGTACGCGGCTCAGGCGGCAAAACGTCGCCTGAGCCCAACTTTTTCGTGGTGGGACGCGTGCTGCGGGCGTGGGGCATTCGCGGCGATGTGAAGATCGCGCCGTTTACCGATCGACCGGAGGATTTCACGCAATACCGATCGGTTTTGGTAGGACCGCAGCGCCAACGCTACGAAGTAAAGAGCTTCCGTCCCCATCAGGGCAACTGGCTGCTGCATCTAGTCGGCGTTGAATCGCGCAGCGTGGCGGAAGCACTGCACGGACAAGAGATATTGATCGAGGTCGCACAGCGTCCGCGGCAGGAGGGCGAATTCTTCGCGCGGGAAGTCATCGGCTTGAAGGTGCGGACGATTAACGGCGAGGAATTGGGTGAAGTCACGGAAATCCTCGTGACCGGCGCGAACGATGTGTATGTGGTGAAGGGCGATCGTAGCGAAATCCTGTTGCCGGCGCGCGTCGAGGTCATCAAGGGCATTGATGTTGAAGCGGGCGTGATGACGGTAGAACTACTGCCAGGGTTGTTATGAAATAGAGCCTCCCGGACGTTGATAACTTCCGGGAGGCTTTGAGCAGATCACATGTTATACCTGGGATTGTATAGCGGCGGCAGCCTGTCTCGATGCGAGGATTTCCCGTCGCAACACATTCAAGCACGGCACGTCGATGTGTGGTGTCCGCCGGGCTACGAGAACGGCGCAGCACGCTATCCCGTGATCTACCTGCACGACGGGCAGAACCTGTTCGATCCAGCGTGGTCTTTTCTGGGGATCGATTGGGGCGTTGACGAAGTGATCGAGCGGTTGATGGCTGAAGGCGTCAGTGATGGAGTGATCGTCGTCGGCATCTGGCATGGTCGGCAGCGTCGTCTCGATTATATGCCGCAGCAGCCGCTCATGACTGAACAGGCGCGCCCGCTGCTCGATCGGTTTGCGCAGGAGCAGGGCGGTGCGCCGCAGTCTGATGCGTATCTGCGCTTCATGGTGGCAGAGTTGAAGCCGTTCGTCGATGCGACGTATCGCACGCTGCCGGATCGCGCACACACAGCGGTGATGGGCTCGAGCATGGGCGGGCTGATCTCGTTGTATGCAGTGACGGAGTATCCGGCGGTTTTTGGCGGAGCGGGTTGTGTGTCCACCCATTGGCCGATTGGCGGATCGTGGCTGGTGGATTATTTCGGTGGCGCGCTGCCGCGCCCCGGCGATCATCGCATCTATTTTGATTATGGAACCGAAACAGCTGACGCGGCCTACGAGCCTTATCAATTGCAAATGGACGCGTTGATGCAGGCCGCAGGTTATCAATGCGGCATTGATTGGATCACCAAGAGATTTGCAGGCGCAGAACATTCAGAACGCGCGTGGCGGACACGGGTGGATGTGCCGCTTAAGTTTTTGTTGATGTGAGCAGGGCGCGAATACCTCGCTGTCTTTATCTTGACGTTTTGCGGGGTTTAGGAAACAGCAATTGGTACAATCGAATAACACCATTGTACTTTCGGCTATCCTGTCATTGGACGATGAACCAGACATAGGAGCAGCCGATAGTTTTTTCGGGGCAGCAGTCACTGTGCCGCAACATGATGCATAGTCCAATCGTACTTCGCTGATTTATCCGAGAAAAGAACCGCAACTAGCACGATGGTGAAAATCACTCGATGCGCCTTCGTGGTCATTGAATTGACTGCGAAGGCGCACAGCTTTTTCGGCGGGTATTGGATGGCACTCGATATTGAAGACCCTATCGGACGAGATTCGGAAGCAGTTCGGATGGAATTCGGCGCTGTGATCTGCCCTCCTGATTCATACTGATTTGGAAATAAGCTGTGAATTTGGCTTGGATCGCGTTCTCATTGTGCTTGCACCTTGTTGCGGCACTGGGATTAAACGGCGCGAAGAGCGAAGTAGCCGCTCCGCTCAAATGGAAGGTTCGTACGCGACCTTGGAGGAAAAACTGTTGAACGGAAGTCAGTGAGAGGAACGTTTACAAGGGAAGCACTCACAACCCAGCCTGACCCGGACTGGCCCTGACTGGATGATCAGGGGGAAAAGCCGCAAGGCTTTGAGTTTGCGGCGAGGGAAATTCCCGGTGAGGAATATCAGTCGAATCGACTGCCGATCCCACCTTACGTCAGACGTAGTGTCTGACTGCGAAACCTCAACAGATAACAGGTCGATTCTGGCCATTCAGACCACGCAGTTTTCAGAGATAACTGGATTTTAGAGGCCGGTGCTCGACGACCGAGGTGTATCTCGAGATAGGAGACGCGACAATGGGCAAACCCTCATGGCGGATACAGATTTATCGGGCGCTCAACACGATCGACCATATCGGGCACTCGAAGTTTGCGGCCAAACAAGAACAGGACTGGCTACCCGGTCAGGCCGTTAAGGGACTGTATAGTTTCGGCTACAAAAATCTCGTCTTTGACCAGGCCATCACCTTCACCAACTGGCTCCGCGAGGAGTATCCCGATGTGCGGCTGTTCTCCGACGTCGATCGCGAGCTGGTGGCCGAGTATCTGGCTGAAAAGGCGGAGACCTGCACGCCAGACACGATTCGCACGATGCTCGCAACTCTCAAGAAGTTGCAGGAAGGCTTGCGGGCCATGAATTGGATCCATGAGGAGATCGTGCCGCAGGAGTGGACCGTCGACGGGCGCAATCCACCGCGTGGCCCATACACTCCCGACGAGGCTGTAGCTATCAAAGACTGGATCAATCAGCGCGATTCGGAGTTCGGCCAAGCGTTGGGCTTCATCTTATCAAGCGGCGCACGTATTGATGAGACGCTGCATCTTCGTTCTGACAAAATCTTCATCGGCGAAGCGCGGGTCGAACTGCTGGGTAAAGGCGGGCGGGTGCGAAAGATTCAGGTGCTGCATCGGGATGTCTTGAAGCATCTGGATTTGTCGAGACGGTTTGTCTATTTGGATGAGCAGCCAGGTCGACTATGGAAAGACGGCTTGGAGCGGCGCGTTCGTCAAGCATGTGAGGCGCTTGACATTCGTCGTCGTGGTGTTCACGGTTTTCGGGCGACAGCGGCTTGCGAGTTCGTGGATGTCAAGGCAGCCATGGGCTACACAGAGATGGAGGCCCGTCACGAGCTGGCGATGTGGCTCGGGCATAATCCACAGCGCACGGAAGTGACGTATGCGTATGTGCCACATCACCGGGGCATGGGCTAGCGAATGGGTCGTCTGGGCAACCGTTCAAGATCGGCGACCATCTGCTGAAAGGTCAATAGCTGTGCATTATCTGCCTTGGCTGCAGCGACGACTGCGGGTGTGAAGCTACGCCTTGCGAACAGGATCCGATGAACCGTCCACGGTTGCGCATCCGAACGATCGCCTTTGCGTTCAGCGCGCAAATAGGCTAATGCACTCTCGGCCCGTTCCTTGAGTTTGGCATACACCTGATGGTCGACTCGGCCTTCACCCCACTTGGCTTCGCCGATGAGCACCTGCGCCTCGCGCCAGTTGACCGCCATCACATCGATTTGATGCTCCCGTCCCCGCCAGTCTGATCCAATATATTCCGGCGCGAAGGGTAAGCGCCCGGCGCGCGCCATCGCCAGCGTCCAAGTGCGGCAGAGGTCCTCGAATGTGGCGGCCACAAACGGCCGCATCTGCTCAGCGAAGTGGCGCAGTACGACGTCGTAATTCTGCTGGGCAAGAAAGGTGCGATTGGGTTCAACCATATAGTAGTAGAAGCGCAAGAAGGGATCGGCGAGAAAGTAGCGAGCATAGCGCGCCTTGTCGTGGCGGCTAACGGGCACACTCGCTCGGATGCGCTTCTCAACCAAACGTAGATCCGCCAGCGTAGTCAGAACACCCGCTGCGCGATCACTGTCAATCTGAGTGGCTTTGACAATACTGTCGAGATCGTGAGAGCCACGTGCGACGGCAGAGAGTACAGATTGGTAATCAGGCGAGTCGCGCCGCAACACATCGGAAATGAGCACATCGGCCTCATTCCGAAACGGCGAGAGGTCCGACAGGAAGATCGCACGGATGTTTTCCATCAGATCGGCGCGATCATTCCAGGAGCGCAAGTAATCAGGGACGCCCCCCACGGTCGCAAAAACGGCCAACCGCTTTTCAGGTGAATAGTGCCGGACAAAGGGCGTGATCTCAACAAATTCGAAGGGCGGCACATACAACTTGCCAGTCAACCGACCGAACAAGGGGGCATCCGATTGTAGCAGCGACTCCATCACGGCGATGTGCGAGCCGGAGAGCACTAGGCTGACCTGGCTGTCTCGAAAGACTGTCTCCCAAGTGGCCTGCAAGCGTGAGGGCAGTGAGGGATCAGAGTTGACCGCCCAAGGGAATTCATCGAGTTGAAACACCATCCGCCGGTCGCCGGCCAGGCGGCGCATGGCCACAAACACATCCTTCCAATTATCATAGCGCGGCGCGGTCTCCACATCGCGATCGGGAAACTCCCAGCGCCACAGTTCGCGCACCAGGTCGCTGCGCACATTGTCCGGTGTCTCGCCGCGTGGTGAGACCCAGTAGAAGGTTGGTACGCCAGATTGCTCGGCCCAGTAGCGGAGCAGCCAGGTCTTGCCCACACGCCGCCGCCCATAGACAATGACAAAGGCTGGTCCGGCACGATGGAGCAGCAGCTGATCGAGATCGGCAAGTTGTTGCTCGCGGTGGTAGAAGGGGTGGATCGTCATTTTCAATAACTATCATTGGAATAGTAATCTATGGATAATTATATCACGATTTGAGCGCGGGCACATGACATTCACCACAGTCTTCAAGCGCGCCATCACCTACAAGAACTGGCTGATCGAGGAATATCTCGGGCTGCGGTTCTTTGAGGAGATCAATTACGAGATGACCATCGAGTATCTGAACGAGAAAGCGGAGACCTGCCAGACGGATACAGTTCAAACGCTCGTGGCGACGTTGCGGAAATTGCAAGAGGGGCTGTATGCCGCAAAGGCACTCCTTCTTTCTTATGCTCCATACTAAGTGCGTGCCTGGGGCACAGGCCGGATCATACGGAGATGACCTATGTGTATGTGCTCCGTGACAGGCCAAAACATTACAGGGACTAATCTGTATCAAGCTTCAAATCCGATCAGCATGGACCTGATACCAGAACTATGGGCGCGACATCCAATTATGAAGGCTGTATGTTGAATCTGATCGCATTACCCATTTCATGAGTCAATGCTGATCCGCCCAAATCGCGCATAAGCACTTTCCCAGTCTGAAGTGTCTTGGTGATTCAGTTCATGATGGCCTGAGCGGCAGCCAATTCTCCAAGATAATCTAGCATCAACGCACCCGCCTAGATCATCGCCACCGGATTCGCGATTCGTTTGCCGAAAATATCGGGCGCGGCATCCAGCCCCATGGTGAAAGGCAAAGCTGCGCGCGTGATCGATCGCGATTACGAGGACGTCCACTTCACGATTCGCTGGATGTACAAAGACCTCACCTACGCGCTGCGCGCTGCCGATGAACTGAACGTGCCTGCACCGCTGGTCGCCGCCGCACGCGAAGTGTACAAGATGGCATTGCGACTGGGATGGGGCGATTTGGACATTGCGGCGATTAGCGAGGTATTCAGGAAATAACGGATACCGCCAATTGCTGGAGCGCTCGGCGGAAATCATCGCGCATGACCGTTTTGGCGCTTGACTATTAATACTGCTCGGCCCCGTGTTTCAATTTGGGCAGGATTGAACCGGCCTGGGGGAGAACCAGGACCTTGCTCTGACCACCAAGTACCTCCAGCGCATGATCCAACGCCTGCTGTACAGAATTGAACGGCGTGAAGCGCATGCGCCTAACCGTATCGTCTGGCAGGCTGGAAAC
>Ga0209254_10003019_pt1 | contig 15366 bp, 14 predicted proteins | sample FrelakmetDIP11DI_FD_187148 | JGI IMG/M metagenome (GOLD analysis project Ga0209254, IMG submission 187148) | Freshwater lake sediment microbial communities from the University of Notre Dame, USA, for methane emissions studies - DIP11 DI (SPAdes)... | ecosystem: Environmental > Aquatic >...
GGGCGGGGGGTGGGAGGGGAGTCGTCCTTCTCCTTCCCCCTCCCAGGGGGAAGGTCGGGATGGGGGTGCGGCGGGCGATACTCCTCCGCGCCGTTCGCCGCGCGTCCATCGAGTCCCGCAAAGAACTCCCGCGCCCGCTCTACGGGCAGGAGCATCACGTCGTGCACCGAGAGTCCCGGCAGCGCCGCGAGCGCCGCTTCGCTCCACTCCACGCCCTTGGGTCGAAAGCGGGGCGCGCCGGCGAGCGCGCGATCAGCCTCCTCGTGCGACCCCACCCGCCACAGCAGCGCCTCGGTCTTCAGTCTCGCGCCGTCGCACGTCGGGCACGCGGTGTAAGCGCGGTACTTCGAGAGCAGGACCCGGATGTGCATCTTGTAGGCCTTGGTCTCGAGCCACGCGAAGAAGCGCTTCGCCCCGTACCAGAGGCCGTCCTCCCAGCGACCCTCGCCCTCGATCACCCAGTCGCGCTCCTCCGGCGAGAGCTCCCGCCAGCGCACGTCGAGGGGGATGCCGCGCTTCTTCGCGAACTTGACGAGGTCGTCCTGGCATTCCTTGTACGACTGCGTCTGCCACGGCTTCATCGCGCCTTCGCGTAGCGTCTTCGACTCGTCCGGGATGACCAGCCCCCAGTCGACGCCGATCGTGCGGCCGAAGCCCCGGCAGGTGTCGCAGGCGCCGATCGGCGAGTTGAACGAGAAGAGGCTCGGGACGGGCTCGCGGTAGTGGATGTCGCAGTGGGGGCAGTGGAGGTCGCTGGAGAAGCGCCACAGGGGTGGGTCGAGCGGACGCGGTTGCGCGACCGCTGCAGATCTTGCGACCGCTGCACCCCCATCCCGGCCTTCCCCCTGGGAGGGGGAAGGAGTCTCGCCCCCGTCCGCGGCTCCCTTGCTTCTCCCTCCCCCTTCCAGGGGGAGGGTCGGGGCGGGGGTTCGGCCGTCGCTGACAAGCGGCGCTTCGGCGACCACGTGCACATCCACCCTTCCACGCCCCACCCGCAGCGCCGCCTCCAGCCCTTCGATCACGCGCGCACGCTCGACGCCGCCGATCCGATACCGGTCCTGCACCACGTCGATCACGCCGTCGCGCCTCGCATGGATGCGCGTGTAGCCCTGCCGTTCGAGCAGCGCGAGCACCTCGGCGACGGCGAAGTTCTTCGGCACCTCGACCGGGAACGTGACGACCAGACGCGGATCGCCTGCCGCGCGCGCGCGCTCGACGAGCTCGACATGAATGCTCTCCGCCGTGTCGCGCGTTACCGCCCGCGCGCACCGACGGCAGTAGAGCGATGCCGCACGCGCGAAGAGCAGCTTCACGTGGTCGGCGAGCTCGGTCATCGTGCCGACGGTCGAGCGCGACGTGCGTACCGGGTTCGTCTGGTCGATCGCGATCGCCGGCGGAATGCCGTCGATGCGGTCCACCTGCGGCTTGTCCATGCGGTCGAGGAACTGCCGCGCGTACGGGCTGAACGTCTCGACGTAGCGCCGTTGCCCCTCCGCGTACAAGGTATCGAACACGAGCGAGCTCTTCCCCGAGCCCGACACGCCGGTGACGACGACGAGCTGGTTCGTCGGGATCGCGAGCGTGAGGTTCTTGAGGTTGTTCTGCCGCGCGCCGTGGATGACGATCTCGGCGTGCGGCGGGCGGGGAGCGTTCATCGGTCGGAACCGGGTCGCAGAGGGTCGCGGGGCACGCACGAGGCCGTCACTTCTCCGACCGGCTTCGCGCGCCGCCCCGAAACGAAACGCGGCGCCGGAACCGGCGCCGCGAGCGCAGGCTTGGATTCTACGGCACGCCGCTGGACGGGCCGCCTCCTGATGCTCCTCGAAAGCGAAGCGCCGGTTGACGCCGCGCAATCTCCCGTCGCCCCGGGCGCCGTAGCCTGCCGCCATGCGCTGGCTCGACCGCGTCCCGCTGCTCGGACTGCTGCTGCTCGCCGTCGTGCTGGGACTCGCGCCGTTCCGCCCCGAGCCGCACGTCGTCCAGAAGCTGCGCCTGCTCGCCGACGGTGCGCTGCAGCGGCCGGTCGACGTCTTCGATCTCCTCTGGCACGGCGTGCCTTTCCTGCTGGTCGGGCTGAAGCTCCTGCGGGTGCTGTTCCTGCGCGCACATCGCACCTAGCCGTCACCTCGCCGCGGACCGTGCGCGGCACGGGAGTCGGGCCAGGCCTCGCGTTCCGCGCCGGTGCTGCAGCCAGGGAAGGGCTGCGCCCCCGCGCGCAGGCCCGGGAGCGACGCTAGACTTTTCCCCGTGCCTGCCAGTTCGCGCCCGAGAAGCGCGTCGCGAGGAACTCCACGAAGACCCGCACCTTGGCCGAGAGATGACGCCGGCTCGGATAGACGGCGAAGATGCTCGCCGAGGGCGGTTCGTAGTCGGGCAGCAGCGCGAGCAGCCGGCCCTCCGCGAGGTCATCGGCGACGATGAAGTCCGGCTCCATGGCGACGCCGATGCCGGCGATCGCCGCCGCGGCGAGGAGGTCGCCGTTGTTCGCGTGCATCGGCCCGGAGACGCGCACGCTCTGCTCGCGCCCGCGGCGGTCGCGGAAGCGCCACACGTTGCGCATCGCCAGGTACTCGTAGGTGAGGCAGGCGTGTGCCGCGAGATCGGCGGGCGTCCTCGGCGTGCCGTGCCGGCGCAGGTAATCGGGCGAAGCGCAGGGCACGAGGCGCGTGTCGCCAAGGCGGCGTGCGATCAGCGTCGGCGTGCTCACCTGACCGATGCGGATCGCGAGGTCGTAGCCCTCCTCGACGAGATCGACGTACCGGTCCGCGAGCGACACGTCCAGCTTCACATCCGGGTTCGCGGCGAGGAAGTCCCCGACGGCGGGGGCGAGGTGGCGCACGCCGAAGTTGATCGAGCAGCTGATGCGCAGGGTGCCCTTCGCCTGCGACGTGCTCGACGACGCTTCACGCTCGGCCTCCTCCAGCGCGCCCAGGAGGTCGAGGCAGCGCTCGTTGAAGAGCGCTCCGCTCTCGGTCAGCGAGAGCCTGCGCGTCGTGCGATGGAGCAGCCGTGTGCCGAGATGCGCCTCGAGGTCGGCGACCTGGCGGGAGCACGCCGAGACCGACAGACCGAGCTTCTCGGCGGCGCGCGCGAAGCTGCCCTGCTCGACCACCGTCGCGAACGCCTTCATGGCGAGGAAGCGATCCACGATTGTCCCGTTCCAGGAAACGATCCCTTGCGGATTCTCGTCTTTATCGCCTCATCGGCAAGAGGCAGACTGCCGACCGTCGCACGCCACCTTCGAGGAGAACCGGAATGATCGACGCACGCACCGCTCCCTACGCCGCCTTCGTCCTGCGCATCGCGCTCGGCGTCATGTTCATCGCCCACGCGCTGCTCAAGTACGCCGTCTTCACGCTGCCGGGCACGGTGAAGTTCTTTAGCTCGATCGGCCTGCCCGGGCCGCTCGCCTACTTCGTGTTCTTCGCCGAGCTGATCGGCGGAGCGCTCATCGTGCTCGGTCTCGGCAGCCGTTGGGTGTCCGCGATCCTCGTGCCGATCCTCCTCGGCGCGACGTGGGCGCATGCGGGCAACGGCTGGCTCTTCACGGCGCCGAACGGCGGCTGGGAGTATCCGCTCTTCCTCACGCTCGCCGCGGTCGCGCTCGCACTGCTGGGCGACGGCAGGTTCGCGCTGGCGAACCTTGTTGGTGCGAAGCGGGTGGCCACGGCCTGAGCGGCCAAGCTGCAGACTGCCCGTCAAAGCGGGCTTGGCCGGCGAGGGAGGCGCGCCCCGTCGCGCCGAACCTTCCCCCGTCGCGCCGGCCGATGGCCCGGCGGAAGTTGCCGGCCGGCTCGGATCACCACTCACGAGGACTTGCACATGAAGCTTTATCTCACGCCCGGAGCCTGCTCGATGGCGGTCGACATCGCCCTGCACGAGGCCGGGATCCCGTTTGAGGCCGAGAGGGTCGACCTCACGACCAGGAAGACGGCCTCGGGAGAGGACTTCCTGCAGATCAACCCGAAGGGCTACGTGCCGGCGCTGCGTCTCGACGACGGCTCGCTGCTGACCGAGGCCGGCCTCCTGCTGCAGTATGTCGCCGACCTGAAGCCGGGGGCGGGGCTGGCGCCTGCGCCGGGCACGATGGATCGCTACCGGCTGATGGAGTGGCTCGCGTTCCTCTCCACCGAGGTGCACAAGGGCTTCGGACCGCTGTGGAATCCGAAGGTGGCCGACGACGTGCGCAAGGAAACGGTGGCGCGGCTCGGCAAGCGCTTCGATCTGCTCGCCGCGACGCTCGCCGAGCGACCCTTCCTGATGGGCGATCGCTTCACCGTGGCCGACGCATACCTCTTCACCCTGCTCGGCTGGACGGACGTCCACAGGATCGACCTTACCCCCTGGCCGGCGCTGCAGGCCTACCGCGGGCGCATCGCCGCCCGCCCTGCAGTGCAGGCGACGCTCAAGGACGAAGGCCTCGTCAAGTAGGCCACGCGCTCCGGGACGCGGGCAACGTCACCGCCCGGCACTCGTGCCGGGCAGGTTCGGGGAAAAGGATGCGCGAGGGCGAGTCCGCGTCGGCTACTCGCGCCCGCCCGCCACGAACCGCTTGCAGAGCGCGCACCAGCGCACGAAGTCCGTTTCCCAGCGAGGGTCGTTGAAGCCGGTCACGTGCTGGTTGCGCCGATGGCACTGCTCGGCGCTGACGCACTGACGCGGCTCGTCGTGCGTCCGCGCTTGGCGGTCGGCCGGCTTGGCACGGGATTTCATGGAAGCCGGCAAGTATGACGCCACCGGCTTCAGCGCGGCATCAGCCCTTTGGCCGATTGACTCGCCGCGGTGCGGAGAGAATGCGAGGCGCGCGGGATGCGCCGCTGGGCGCGGCCCTTTTCGGGGGGGCTACTCCAGGGGCTACTCCCAGCCTTCCTTGCCGGGCTTCTCCTTCATGAGCTTGCGCAGATGCGCGCCCATGTAGGCGCCGATGATGATCGTGATCACGATCACCGCAAGACTCGCCAGTCCGACCTCGCTGGTGAAGAGCTCCCTCAGCACGCCCACGCCCGTCTCCCGTTCGTTCCCTGAGCGCTGCGTAGGCTACGAGCAGCGCGTCCTGCGGCCCTTGGCCTAGATCAAACGAGCGCCGGGCGGCGGTGGCCAAGGCGGGGGCGCTATCGCCGGCGTGAGCCGTGCGCCCGGGCGAGCGACGGTGCCGGCGCCCGCTCGTCCTTGTGACGGAAGTTGATCCGGCCTTTGGTCAGGTCGTAGGGCGACATCTCCAGCGTGACCTTGTCGCCGGCCAGGATGCGGATGCGGTGCTTGCGCATCTTGCCGGAGGCGTAGGCGGTGACCTCGACGCCGTTGTCGAGCTTGACGACGAACCGCGTGTCGGGGAGCACCTCGGTCACGGTGCCCTGCATCTCGATGAGCTCTTCCTTGGACATAGATCCTCTTCGGGGGCGGCAATGATATGCGGCGGGTGGCGGTCGCTCAACCGCCGCGCCGCGGTCCGCCGCGCAGCAAGGCGGGGACCGGCCCATTGCCGCGGCGCCCGCCGGGTCGCCGTTCGGGCGTGCCGCTCGACGGGAACAGCGACGACGCGTTCGAGGCAGGCTGGCGCTCGTCCTCGTGCGCTTCACGACGCGGCGGCCCCGCCGGCGCGATGCGGTTGCCGATGTCGTCGGGAAGGTCCTCGCGCGGCGGGCGCGGCGGACGCGAATGGTCGGGCTGCGGCTGACCGCGCGCGTCGCGCTGGCCGCGGTCGTCGCGCCAGACGCGGTTGCCTTCGGCGCGCCGAGGCTGGCCGTTGCCGTTCGCGCCGCGCGGCATCGCGTTGCCGCTGCCGCCCCGTGGCTGGCCGCCGAGGCCGCTGCCCGCGCCGCGCGGTCCCTGGGCAGGCCGTGCACCGCGTGCGTCGCGCCGCGCCTGTCCGCCGGGACGCGCGGGAATCGTGTTCCAGGCCGAGCCGACCGATTCGTGGCTGCGCGGCTGCTGCTCGCGGTCGCCGCCCTGCCGGGCGCGTGCGTCGCGGTTCTGCGGCTGGCCACGTTCACGGCGCGGGTCGCCCTCGCGATGCGGGCGCGGCCCACGCTCCGGGCGTTCGCCCTGTCCCCGCGGGCCGCGCGACTCGTGGCCCGCGGGTGCGGTCTGGCTCGGCGCTGCACCCGGGAGTGCGGGCTTCGCCGGCGGCGCGGGCGCCGGCAGCGGCGGCAGGTTCGGCACGTCCGCGCGTTCGAGCTTGCGGCGGACGAGCCGCTCGATGTTGGTCAGGTGCTCGCGCTCGTCCGGCGCGACGAACGATATCGCCTCGCCGGTGCAGCCGGCGCGACCGGTGCGGCCGATGCGATGGACGTAGTCCTCCGGCACGTTCGGCAGCTCGTAGTTGACGACGTGCGGCAGTTCCTCGATGTCGAGGCCGCGCGCCGCGAGGTCGGTGGCGACGAGCACGCGCACGCTGCCGTCCTTGAAGCCGGCGAGCGCGCGGGTGCGCGCGTTCTGGCTCTTGTTGCCGTGGATCGGCGTCGCCTCGATGCCGTCGCGCTGCAGCTGCTCCGCGAGCCGGTTCGCGCCGTGCTTGGTGCGCGTGAAGACGAGCACTTGGTGCCAGTCGCCCTCGCGCACGAGGTGCGCGAGCAGCTGGCGCTTGCGGGTCTGCTCGATGAGGTAGATGCGCTGCGCGACGAGCTCCGACTCGGCGTTGCGCCGCGCGACCTCGACCGTCGCCGGGTTGCGCAGCAGCCCGTGTGCAAGGTCGCGGATCTCGTCCGAGAACGTCGCCGAGAAGAGCAGGTTCTGCCGCTCCGGCGGCAGCGTCGCGAGCACCTTGCGGATGTCGCGGATGAAGCCCATGTCGAGCATCCGGTCGGCTTCGTCGAGGACGAGGATCTCGACGTGCGAGAGGTTGACCGTCTTCTCGCCGAGATGGTCAAGCAGGCGTCCGGGCGTCGCGACGAGCACGTCGACGCCGTGGCGCAGCGCGTCGACCTGCGGCTGCATGCCCACCCCGCCGAAGACGAGCGCGGTGCGCAGGTTCATGTGCTTGCCGTAGGTGCGCACGCTTTCCTCGACCTGCGCCGCGAGTTCGCGCGTCGGCGTGATGACGAGGGCGCGGACGGCGTGGCGGCCGCCGTGATGGCCGTGCCGCTCGAGCCGCTGCAGCATCGGGAGGGTGAAGCCGGCGGTCTTGCCGGTGCCGGTCTGGGCGGCAGCGAGGACGTCGCGGCCGGCGAGGATCAGCGGGATGGCCTGCGCCTGGATCGGCGTGGGCTGCGTGTAGCCTTCCTCGGCCACCGCGCGTACGAGCTCGGGAGAAAGCCCGAGGCTTTCGAAGGTCTGCGACAAAAGCGCTCCTGAGGGTTGAACCGTGGCCTGGCGCGCACTCCGCGCGCGCGGCAGCGTCTCACGGGGTCATCGGCCTGCAAGCGGCATGCGCCGCGGGGACCGGTTCAGGGCGACGGGATTCGGTTGCGTCGGGTGCCGCGGGGGAGCCGCGGTCGCGAGCGGCAGGCGCCAACCGGACGAACATGCGCCAATGCCGCGCCGCGCACTATACAGGCTTTTCCCGCGCGCGACCGGCACCGGTGCGGAATCGCGCACGAACGCGATACTCCCCTCCCCTGCCTCCCCTGCCAGGGGGTGCCAGGGGGTGCCAGGGGGCTCCAGGGGGAGGGTGAGGGTGGGGGTCGTGCGACGGCACGGCGATGCGGGGCGCAAGACGACCGCCGCACCCCCATCCCGACCTTCCCCCTCCTGGGGGAAGGAGTCCGGCGGCGCGCGACGACGGCTCTCGACTACGATCGCGGCCATGACGTCGACTGCGGCTCCCCTCGACCGCGCCCGCGAAGTCCTGCGCCGCGTCTTCGGCTACGCTGAATTCCGCGGCCAGCAGGCGGACATCGTCGCGCACGTCGTCGCGGGCGGCGATGCGCTGGTGCTCATGCCCACCGGCGGCGGCAAGTCGCTCTGCTACCAGGTGCCGGCGCTGGTGCGCGACGGCACCGGCGTCGTGGTCTCGCCGCTCATCGCGCTGATGCAGGACCAGGTCGCGGCGCTCGCCCAGCTCGGCGTGCGCGCGGCGTTCCTCAACTCGACGCTCGACCTCGGGGCCGCCCGCGAGGTCGAGCGCGCGCTGGTCGAAGGCAAGCTGGACCTCCTCTACGTCGCGCCCGAGCGGCTGCTCACGCCGCGCTGCCTCGAGCTCCTCGACCGCACCCGGCTCGCGCTGATCGCGATCGACGAGGCGCACTGCGTGTCGCAGTGGGGCCACGACTTCCGGCCGGAGTACCTGCAGCTCGCGCAGCTTGCCGATCGCTTCCCGGGCGTGCCGCGCATGGCGCTCACCGCGACCGCCGACCCGCAGACCCGCGCCGAGATGCTCGAGCGGCTTGCACTGCGCGACGCGCGCGTGTTCGTGTCGAGCTTCGACCGGCCGAACATCCGCTACACCATCGTCGAGAAGACCGAGCCGCGGGCGCAGCTGCGGCGCTTCCTGCGCGACGCGCACGACGGCGAGTCGGGCATCGTCTACTGCCTCTCGCGCGCCAAGGTCGACGACACTGCCGCGTGGCTGCGCGCCGAGGGCGCGCACGCGCTCGGCTACCACGCCGGCATGGACGCGAACCGGCGCAGCGAGCACCAGGCGCGCTTCCAGCGCGAGGATGGCGTCGTCATGGTCGCCACGATCGCCTTCGGCATGGGCATCGACAAGCCGGACGTGCGCTTCGTCGCGCACCTCGACCTGCCGAAGTCGATCGAGGGCTACTACCAGGAGACCGGGCGCGCGGGCCGCGACGGCCTGCCCGCCGACGCGTGGATGACCTACGGCCTTGCCGACGTCGTGCAGCAGCGCCGCTTCATCGAGCAGTCGGACGCGAGCGACGACTACAAGCGCGTCTCCACGGCGAAGCTCGACGCGCTGCTCGGCCTGTGCGAGACCGCGGAGTGCCGGCGCGTGCGCCTGCTCGCTTACTTCGGCGAGGCCAGTCGCCCCTGCGGAAACTGCGACAACTGCCTCTCGCCGCCAGAGACCTGGGACGCGACGGTCCCGGTGCAGAAGGCGCTTTCCGCCGTCTACCGCACCGGGCAGCGGTTCGGCGCCGCGCACCTCGTCGACGTACTGCGCGGCCGGCGCACCGAGCGGGCGGCGCGCTTCGGCCACGATCGCCTCTCCGTCTTCGGCGTCGGCGCCGACCTCGACGACGCGGCGTGGCGCAGCGTCTTCCGGCAACTCGTGGCGGTCGGGCTTGCCGGTGTCGATCACGCCGCGCACGGCGGGCTGAAGCTCGAGGAGGCGAGCCGCGCGGTCCTGCGCGGCGAGCGCACGGTCGAGTTTCGGCGCACCGTTGCGCCCACGGCGGCACGCAAGCGGTCCGTGCCCAGGCCCTCGCCGCTCGTATCGCCGCCCGACCTCGCGCTGTACGAAAAGCTGAAGCAGTGGCGCGCGGTTGAGGCGCGCGAGCAGGGCGTGCCCGCCTACGTCATCTTCCACGACGCGACGCTCGCCGAGATCGCGCGCCGGCGGCCGGTGGATCGCGGCGGGCTCGCGGCCCTCACCGGCGTCGGCGGCGCGAAGCTCGACCGCTACGGCGAGGCGTTGCTCGCAATGGTCACAGCGGCGCCTCGTGAGTGAGGGAACCCGGCGCGAACGGGCGGCGAGCGGCTTTCTACGAGCCGGCGTCGAGGCGCGTCAGGCCATGCGCCGATTCGTGGCCTTCCCCGAGCGCTCGACCGCGTCGCGCTCAGCGCGTGCCGCTGTCCTTGTACTGCGGCAGCACCTGCCCGGAGTCGCGGTACTGCGGCTGGATCTCGCTTTCGGGCGTCGGGGGCGGAATGCGGCGCGTGTAGCCCCACGGTCCGCTGGTGCCGTCCCAGAGGTCGGGGGGCGGCTTCGGCGTGGCGATCTCCTCGCGCTCGCGCCGCACCTGCTCGCGCCGCTGCTCGTAGGTGCGCGCGGTGCGGTAGGCGTCGAAGCAGCCGCCGTAGAACGCGCAGTTGCCGTACGCGCCGAAGCCGGGTGCCGGATAGACGTACACCGGAACGGCGACGCGGCCGCCGCTGCTGTCGGCGAGTGGAGTCGGCTCGGCCGCAGAGACCCCGGCGGACAGGACCACCGTGAGGCCCGGGAGAAGCGCGCGGCGCACACGTGCAAGACCGTTCACGCCGCTAGCTTAACAGCCCTGGAGGCCTTCTCCGGGAAGCGCTTTGTCATCGATCGCAAGGCGCCGGAACCTTGCCGGGGAGCGATGGAGCGGCCGCGATGGACGTCGCGCTCCTCCGCGTAGTTGTCCACGCTGCGAGGGGACAGGCCCCCTCGCGCACCCCGATCCCGGGAAAACCGCTTACCACCGCGGTTTTCTCTCCAGTTGCTACGATGCGAGACGGCGTGCACGCGCGCGTTGCCCGACCGCCGTGAAGCAGCGCCTCGCGCCCCTCTTGATGGTGGGGTCCTCCGCATCCGTTTCCGTTCCTACCCTCCGCCCATGTCCGATCGCCTGACCGAGCTCTCCCGCCTTCTCGCCGCGTTCGTCTCGGAACGGGACTGGGACCAGTTCCACACGCCCAAGAACCTCGCGATGGCGCTTTCCGCCGAGGTCGGCGAGCTGCTCGAGCACTTCATGTGGCTCACGCCGGAGGAGAGTCTCGCGCTGCCGACCGCAGTGCGCGACGAGGCTGCGCTCGAGATGGCCGACGTGCTGCTCTTCCTGCTGCGGCTCGCGCAGAAGCTCGACGTCGATCTGCTCGCGACCGCGGAGCGCAAGCTGGCGCTGAATGCGATCAAGTATCCGGCGGAGAAGTCGCGCGGCCGCGCCACCAAGTACGACAAGCTCTGACCAGCCGAGAGCCGAGCCGAGAGCCGAAAGCTGACAGCCGAAAGCCGAAGGCCGAAGGCCGGAAATGCACGCCTATCGCCACCTCTTCCACGCCGGCAACTTCGCCGATGTGTTCAAGCACGCGCTCCTCGTACGCCTCGCGCTCGGGCTCGCCCGCAAGGAGAAGCCGTTCCTGTACGTGGAGACCCACGCAGGACGCGGCAGTTATGACCTCGCCCACCCCTGGGCGCAGAAGAACCGCGAGTTCGCAGCCGGGGTGGCGCGCGTGTGGCAACGGCGCGACGCACCGGAGCTGCTGCAGCCGTACCTCGATGCCGTGCGCAGTGCGAATCCCGACGGCACGCTGCGCCGCTATCCCGGCTCGCCGCTGCTGGTGCGCAGGCTGCAGCGGCAAGGCGACCGCATGGTGCTGATCGAGCTCAACGCCGAGGACTGCCGCGCGCTCGCGCGTGCATTCGCCGACGATCGCGCGGTGAAGGTCGAGCGCGGTGACGGCTTCCGGCTGCTCAAGGCATATCTGCCGCCCCCGGAACGCCGGGCGCTGGTGCTGATCGACGCCGCCTTCGACGCGCCCGGGGAGCTCGGCCGCGTGGTCGCGACGCTCGTCGACGCTCACCGGCGCTTCGCGACCGGCGTGTATGCCTTCTGGTACCCGCTGATGCCCGCCGCGATGCCGGCGTTCGACCGCGACCTCGTCGCGACCGGCATCCGGCGGATGCTACGCGCGGAGGTCGAGACAGGCGGCGCGCACGCAGCCGCGCAGGCGCTCTCCGGCTGCGGCATGCTCGTCGTGAACCCGCCGTTCGGTTTCGAGGGGGAGGCGCGCGACGTCTGCGGCTGGCTGGCCTCCGTGCTCGCCGTCGGCCCGCCCGGTGCGAGCCGCGTGGACTGGCTCGTACCGGAGTGAACGGAAGGCCGTGCGGAAGCGCTACCGCCCTGCGGTGGCGGGCTCGCCGACCGTCGCCGGTCGCTCCTCCGACCGGTAAGGCGGGTGCGACCGCAGCGCGCGGCCGGTCGCGATCCAGTCGTAGAGCGCGTATGCGACAGGCACGACCAGCAGCCAGAGCCAGAGACCTGCATCGAAATCGATATGCGGACCGCGCCGGAGGTGAACAAGCGAGTGCTCCGCGGGACCATGCAAGCGCGGCGCCCGCGGCCGGATCGGTGTCCCTCGCCACGAGCGCCTCGCGCCCGGCGCGACGCATCCTGCACCTCGACATGGACGCGTTCTTCGCCGCGGTCGAGCTGCTCCGGCGGCCCGATCTGCGCGGGCGGCCGGTGATCATCGGCGGCCGGGGCGATCCGACCCGTCGCGGCGTCGTCGCGACGGCGACCTACGAGGCGCGCCGTTTCGGCGTGCACTCGGGGATGCCGCTGCGCAGCGCAGCCCGTCTGTGTCCCGACGCCATCTATCTCCCGGTCGACTTCGGCGCGTACCGCGAGTACTCGGCACGCTTCAAAGCGGCGATGCGTGCGGTGACGCCCATGTTCGAGGACCGCGGCATCGACGAAGCCTTCCTCGACCTCACCGACCTTCCCGGCGACGGCGTCGCGATCGCGCTGGCGCTCAAGGAGCGCATCCGCAGCGACACGTCGCTCACCTGCTCCATCGGCATTGCGCCGAACAAGCTGCTGGCGAAGATGGCTTCGGAGCTCGACAAGCCCGACGGCCTGACCGTGCTCGCCGCGGGCGACGTGGAGCGGCGCATCTGGCCGCTCGGCGTGCGCAAGGTGCCCGGCATCGGCCCGAAGACCGAGGCACGGCTCGCCGAGATCGGCGTGCGGACGGTCGGCGAGGTGGCGGCGCTCGCGCCCGGCGCGCTCGTCTCCGCCTTCGGGCGCGCTTACGGCACCTTCCTGCACCGCGCCGCGCACGGCCTCGATGACGAGCCGATCGTCACGCACTGGGAGCCGCGGCAGCGCTCGCGCGAGACGACGTTCGAGGAGGACGTCGGCGACTGGCAGGCGCTCGCCGCGGTCGTCGCGCGGCTCGCGCACGAGGTCGCGGCCGACTTGGGCGAAGAGGGCCGCGAGGCGCGCTCCGTCGGCATCAAGCTCCGCTTCAGCGACTTCCGCACCGTGACGCGCGAGAAGACGCTGGAGGCGCCGACCCGCGATGCCACCGTCATCCGCAAGGCGGCGTTCGAATGCCTCGGGCGGGTGGTGCTCGACCGTCGGGTGCGGCTGGTGGGCGTTCGCGCCGGGGTCGAGCGCGCGCAGGCGAGATGACTTCTGCATCGGATGCGCGACACGGCGAGATGCGGTGGGGGCGATGACGCCGGGCACTGCGAGCGCCGTGACTCGGCGCGTCACCCGCATCCTCTCCGGCGGCCAGACCGGCGTCGATCGCGCGGCGCTCGACTGGGCGCTCGCGCACGGCATCGAGCACGGCGGCTGGTGCCCGCGCGGCCGGCGCGCGGAGGACGGCCCGATCGACGCGCGCTACCGGCTGCACGAGACGGCCTCCGCCGACTACGCGGTGCGCACTCGGCGGAACGTCGCCGAGGCCGACGCGACGCTGGTGTTGAACCGCGGACCGCTCGCCGGTGGCACGCTGCACACCATTCGCCATGCCAAGCGCATCGGCCGTCCCTGTCTCGTCGTGGCTCTCGACGCGCCCGACCTCGACGCGGAGGTGCGCCGCACGCGCGAATGGTGGCAGGCGCTGCAGGCCGGGTCGCTCAACGTCGCCGGCCCGCGCGAGAGCGGCCGGCCGGGCATCCACGGCGATGCGCTCGCGTTCCTGGAATGCGCCTTCGGCGATGCGGACCCCATCGACAAGTGACTCGCGCGGCGGCCTGCGGCCGCACCGGTCCTGCCGCTGTCGCCGTGCTGCACCTTTCACTGTCGCCTTGCTGCAATCTCCGGGCTCGAGAATGAGAGGTTGCGTCGCAGTGCCGGAGGAAGCGCCGTGGGCCGCACCGAAGTCGAAATCGCGAACGATCCGTGGAACCCCTCAACGATCAACGCACTGATCGACGCCCTCGAGGACCTGCGGCAGGAGATGCTGGCGCTCGAGACCGAGCGCGCCGACGAGCTGCGCGCGGTCGATCCGCGCCACGCGCCGGGCGCGCGCAACCTCGTCCACTACCTCGCGATGCGGCGGCGCGACCTGCGCGCGCTGCAGGAGTCGCTCGCCCGGCTGGGCGTGTCGTCGCTCGGACGCGCCGAGTCGCACGTCGTCGCCAACCTCAACAAGGTGCTCGGCATCCTGCACCGGCTCGCCGACCGCGAGTGGGCATCGCTCAGCCATCAGGAGCCGGCGGGTTTCGGCACCGGTCGCGCGGCGCTGGAGCGCAATGCCGCCGACCTCTTCGGCGGCGAGCCGAGCGGCCGCGAGTCGCGCATCATGGTGACGCTGCCGGCGGAAGCGGCGCGCGACGGGGCGCTGGTGCGCGCGATGCTCGAGGCCGGCATGGACGTCGCGCGCATCAACTGCGCGCACGACGACGCGGATGCGTGGGCGCGCATGGCGGAGCACGTCCACCGCGCCGCGCAGGAGCTGGACCGCCCGTGCCGCATCCTCACCGATCTCGGCGGCCCGAAGCTGCGCACCGGCCCGATCGCTCCCGGGCCTGCCGTCGTCAAGTGGCGGCCGGCGCGCGACGAGTTCGGCCGCGTGGTGCGCGCTGCGACCGTGGAGCTGCGCGCGAGCGGGGTGCCGCTCGGCGAATCGCGGGCGGACGCATGCATCGGCGTGGATCCCCACTGGCTCGCGGCCCTCAAGGTGGGGGACCGCATCGACTTCGAGGATGCGCGCGGCGCGCCCCGCAGCGTCGAGGTGACGCGCATCCTGCCGCGCTCGGCGCTGTGCGAGGCCGCGCGCACGGCGTACGTTGCGCCCGGGACGCGGCTGCGGCGCGAACGGAAGGGCCCCGGCACGCGCCTGGGCGCGGTGACCGACGTCCTCGCGCGCGAGCGTCGCCTGCTGCTGCGCGAGGGTGATCGGCTGCTTCTCACCGATGCCGGCGAGGGCACCCCGGCGGACGGGCGCAGGCCGGCGTCGATTCCCTGCACGCTTCCCGAGATCTTCGCGCAGGTGAAGGCGGGCGAGCCGGTGTGGCTCGACGACGGCAAGATCGGCGCGGTGATCCGCGCCGTGCACCCCGATCACCTCGAGCTGGAGATCACGACCGCGCGGCCGCAGGGCGAGAAGCTCGCGGCCGACAAGGGCATCAACCTGCCGGAGACGGCGCTCGACCTGCCGGCGCTCACCGACAAGGACCGCGCGGACCTGCGCGCGGTGGTGCGCTTCACGGACATGGTGGGGCTGTCGTTCGTGCAGCGTCCGCGCGACGTCGTGTCCGTGCACGCGGCGCTCCACGAGCTCGATGCGGACAAGGTGGGCGTCGTGCTCAAGATCGAGACGCGGCGCGCCTTCGAGAACCTGCCCGAACTGCTGCTCGCGGCGATGAAGTCGGACAGCGTCGGCATCATGATCGCGCGCGGCGATCTGGCGGTGGAGTGCGGCTACGAGCGCCTGGCGGAGGTGCAGGAGGAGGTGCTGTGGCTCGCGGAGGCGGCACACCTGCCGGTGATCTGGGCGACGCAGGTGCTCGAATCGCTCGCCAAGACGGGCCAGCCGTCGCGCGCGGAG
>Ga0209254_10003020_pt1 | contig 15362 bp, 12 predicted proteins | sample FrelakmetDIP11DI_FD_187148 | JGI IMG/M metagenome (GOLD analysis project Ga0209254, IMG submission 187148) | Freshwater lake sediment microbial communities from the University of Notre Dame, USA, for methane emissions studies - DIP11 DI (SPAdes)... | ecosystem: Environmental > Aquatic >...
TCGAAACTGTGCCAGATGCCCGCCGCCATTATGCCGCGAACCTGCACGAGGCAGCCACTCTGGTCCTAAGGTCGCCAGGGTGACTTTGCAACAGCCCTAGAAAGAACTCCAGTTCTACTTGACTTTTGCCGGTCTATGCTGTATAATAGTTGAGATCGAACATCGCGGTTCAATACTCCTAGTTGCCTCATTGCACATCATAGTGCTTCTGTTGTCGGCGGTGTGCCCTGGCAAAGGCGCACTGCTGTCGTTCTCTTGCCGACAGATCGGGAGGCTGCCGTATGCGCGAGACCTTTGTTTTGCTTTGGCCGGAAGCCGAAGGGATCGAGTCGATCGTCCAGGTTGTCGAAGCGATGGGCGGCCGTGTCTTGCTGAGCTTTCCACCTTATGCCGTCGTCGCATTCCTTCCCGCTGAGCGGATCGATGAGCTGCGTACCAATCCCGCCATTCAATTGGTGTCAACCGAGGAGATCACCCCCGACATGTCGGTGGGTTTGTCGAGTACGGCGCGGATGGCCGCTGATGCCTGGAATGGGCACCTTGCCAGGCAGCGTGATGGACCACCCAAGCAGCCATTCGAGGGCCTGTCGTGGGACGCGCCGGGCCGCATGGCGCCCGATCCCCCGGCCCACATTCAGGAGATGCTACGCCGCCGCGAGCGAGAATCGCAAAGCGATGACGGTTAGGCGCCGCTGCGAGCTGCGGCGCCTGAGCGATGGAACCAAGTGGGTTAGCCTCGATAGGTAGATCCTAATCTTACACAGGAGGAGTATTCGATGGGAACTCAAGTCGGAGGAATGCAGGACGTCTTTGTTCAGCTCAAATGGAAGACGATCAAGGGGGCAGAACGCGCGATTAAGGCCATCGAAAAGGTCGGCGGCCGGGTGTTGCATGCCTACATGCCGTCAATCATCGTTGCTTCTGTTCCGTCGGACCAGGTTGACCATTTGGTGGGCAAGGGCGGCATCGTATTGGCCACGACCGAGCCGATGTCGACGACGACGCTCATGGCAGCCGACCGCCAGTTGGGCTTTGCCATGTCGGCCTGGAATGCGCACTTTGACGTGGACCGGCGCTTGGCAGCTTTGGCCAGCCCGGAGTTGAACAAGTCGTGGGGTGAGACCGAGCGCCGTCCGCCGGATCCGCCAGCGGATGTGATGGCACAGCTACGCCATCTGGAGAACCAATTTGCGCCCGCAATGTTCGCCGCAGTCGCGGGCGCCCCCAACATGAACATTCCGGTGCTTGTAGGGAGGATTGCTGTTGGATTGGTGTACGTCGATAGCACAGTAGCCCAATATCAGATCACCGACCAGGAGAAGAGCAAGGTGCTGTCCGAGACGATAGAAGGGCTCAACATGCTGTCAGGGTTTGAGCCCCGGGCGAACATCCAGTGGTTCTACGACATCAAGCGGCCCAAGATCTCGATGACGGCTAACCAGTTCACTGCGGCGAACAAGAACCAGTGGGAGGATCTTTGGCGGAATGCGGCCATGGGGGCGCTTGGCCACAGCGCGGATTTCAATGGCATGAACGCTTACCTCAATAAAATCAAGTCCAACAACAACGCCGATTGGGCCTATGCCATATTCGTGACCAAGTATCCCAGCTTCTGGTTCGCCTACTACTGGAGCAATCACGTGGTCATGGACTTTGGGGTTAATGGATGGGGCATCGACAACTTTAGCCGGGTGGTGGCCCACGAGACCGGCCATGCATTCGGCTGCCCGGACGAGTATTCGAGCAGTGGCTGCAACTGCACCCAACTGGCCGGCCGCTACCAGATCGCAAACGGCAACTGCGAGACCTGCGCCTCGCCCTTCGTCCCATGCCTGATGTGCGCCAATACCCCGGCGGTGTGCGACTATACGCGCGGCCACCTGGGCTGGAACGATCTGGCGCTGATGTCCAAAGGCACGACGACCCTGAAAGGGACCTGGACGTTCGACTTTGAGACTGGCGTGCAGGGGCCGCCGACAGGAGCTGATGTCTGGTGGGAGCAGGTCAACGACACGATCCGTTTCTTGGTGCCACAGAGCGGGGCGATGCTGGCCCACATGGGCAAACCTAACTTTGATGCCGTATCGCTACAGACGCTGCAATCGCGGCCCTACACGGCCAACCCCATTACCGGCAGCAACAACGCCTCGAACCAACTGACACCTGGCACGGTCATCGCCGTCAAGACCAACACCGGGCGCTACGCCAAGGTCAAGATCAACTCCTATGGCTATAACCTTGGCATAACCTGGGTTACCTACAAGTAGCAGGGAACCCAACTTGGCTGACTCTGGAGCTAACCCACCCTTCTGATCCGATAATCCGGCTGAAAAGGCAGGGGCATCCGTATGGATGCCCCTGTTCTTGCCAGTTTGCTGGCCGGGCTCACACGTGCCGCATGCTCCTGGCGGCCACGCCCGGCAATTTGGGCAAGCGTTTCCATCTGTGGTACAATGCCACGGTCGCCAAATCCGGCGCGAAAAGGAGCTTCTCGATGAAATACCGCACATTCGGCCGGCTGGACTGGAAACCGTCGGCTTTGGGCTTTGGCGCCATGCGCCTACCGGTGCTCGATAGCGACCACGGCAGGATCGACGAGCCAGAAGCGACCCGCATGATCCGGCATGCCATCGACCATGGTGTAAACTATGTGGATACTGCCTACCCTTACCACAAGGGCACCAGCGAGGCGTTCCTGGGCCGCGCCTTGCAGGACGGCTACCGCGAGCGGATCAAGCTGGCGACCAAGCTGCCTTGTTGGAAGGTCGAGGCCTTTGAGGATTTCGACCGCCTGCTCAATGAACAACTGTCCAATCTGCAAACCGACCGGATCGACTTTTATCTCCTCCACTCCCTGGACGGGGAGAGCTGGCCCAAAATGCGCGACCTGAACGTGCTCACCTGGGCAGAGAAGGCGCTGGCCGATGGCCGGATCGGTTATCTGGGTTTTTCCTTCCATGATAAATACGAGGTGTTCCAGGAGATTGTGGATGCCTCTGACCTATGGGTTTTCTGTCAAATTCAATACAATTTGATGGATGTGGAGGAACAGGCGGGAACCAAGGGGCTTCAGTATGCCGCCAGCAAAGGCCTGGCCGTGGTGATCATGGAGCCACTGCGCGGCGGGGCGCTGGCGCGCAACATCCCGCCAGCCGTCCAGGTTCTGTGGGATTCTGCAGCTCGCCAGCGCACTCCGGCTGATTGGGCGCTGCAATGGCTATGGAACCAGCCCGAGGTGTCGCTGGTCCTCAGCGGGATGAGTACGATGGAGCAGGTGGAGGAGAACCTGGCGAGCGCCGACCGCTCGCGTGTGAGCACCCTCACCGCCGAGGAGCTGGTGTTGGTCGATAGCGTGCGGGAGGCGTATCGGGCACTGTGTGCCATCCCATGCACGAGCTGCAAGTATTGCCTGCCCTGCCCCAGTGGGGTGGATATTCCTGAGGTGTTCTCTATCTATAACGACTACCTGATGTACGGCGATGAGAAGCGGTCAAAGATGTTCTATGGCTGGCTGGACGAAAAGACGCGAGCCGACCAATGTGTCGAATGCGGCGAGTGCCAGGAAAAATGTCCGCAGCAGATCGAGATCCCGGACTGGCTAAAGAAGGCGCACGACCTGCTGAGCCAGAAGCAACAGGCCTGATGGAAGAGGGTTACATGAAGCAGGGTCTTTCCACGTATTCCATCGTCGGTTATGATCCCATTGCCCGGGAGTGGGGCATTGCCGTACAAAGCAAATTCCTGGCTGTCGGCGCTGTGGTGCCGTGGGCACAGGCCGGAGCTGGGGCGGTGGCGACCCAATCGTACGCCAATACGGCGTTTGGACCGGACGGACTGGCCCTGATGGCTCAAGGCCTGAGCGCGCAGGATGTCCTCGACCGGCTAATCGCCGCCGACGAGGGCCAAGATCACCGGCAGGCGGGGTTTGTTGACGCGCAAGGCCGCTCGGCCACCTTCACCGGGACGCAATGCCCTGCCTGGGCCGGCGGGCTTGCCGGTACCTGTTTTGCCGCCCAGGGCAACATCCTGGTCGGTAGTGCGACGGTTGAGGCATTGGCCAGGACATTTGAGCAGGCGCAGGGTGAGCTGGCCGACAGGCTGGTGGCAGCCTTGGCGGCCGGGCAGGCGGCCGGTGGTGATCGCCGGGGTCAACAGTCGGCTGCTATTCTGGTCGTGCGGGCCCAGGGTGGCTATGGCGGCCGCAACGACCGCTACATGGACCTGCGGGTGGACGACAGCCCGCAGCCGGTCGATCGCTTGAAGGCGCTTGTGGATCTGCATCATCTGTTCTTCAAGCCACCGGCACCCGGAGAGATGGCTGGGATCGAGGGCGACCTGGCCCGCGAGCTGCAGCAGATCCTTCGTTGGGCCGGATATTACGACGGCCCGATTACAGGCGAGTACGACGTTCGCACTCGGGCCGCATTGTCTTCTTTGATCGGCAATGAGAACTTTGAAGAACGGTTCGACGAAGAGAAGGGGCTAATCAGCCGCCAGGTCATAGATCTGCTCCGGCTCAAGTTCGGACGGTAGGTTGGCCGTGAGCGCAGCCCAGAGAAACTCGGTAGGCCTGTTTGTCTTCACAGTCGGCCCAGGTTGAATGTTGTGAGCTCGTCCCAGGCGTAGCGCAGCGGCGTCCACCACCGGTCCCGACCGATACAGCGAAAGTAAGGTGGCTGGACTGCCAGGATTGTATCTCCGATCCTATAGCGCGGTAGGATCGGGGTCGAGACGACCAGGCTCCCGCGTTCGCCGGGATGCATCTCGTGCAGCATCTTGACTCCTGACCCTGTCTGGACCTCGAAGAAAAAAAGATCATAGTTGGGCACCCATGCCCGTTTTTCGTCACGTTGCTGGCCGAACATGCCCTCGGTAGCGCCATAGATCTCACGAATGGCAATCGGGCCGTACAATGCTGTGAGCGCTGGCGCGTAGCGCGTGTTGATGCCTGGCACGCTGCCCAGCGTTGCTATCTGCGGCTTCCAGATCTTCTTGGGGTAAATGCCGTGGGCGCGGCGCAGGTAGTGGGCAAACAGGACGGCAGTTGGCGCCACGCCGCCGATCAGTGTCACGTTTTCGTCTCTGCACTTCTGATAAGCCAGCTCAAAGCGTGCTTCCCAATCCTGGGTGGTCTTGCCTCCTCCCAGGGCGTCGATTTCATCTTGGGACGGAGCCGAGCGGATGGGGGTAAAGGCTGACACATACTTGTTATAGATACCCGAGCTATAACCATACTCCAGCTCCCGATCTCCCACCCTCACAGTCCCAACTACCGAGGGAAAGTTCAGGTTCAGGTTGACCCCCTGAAAGAGATCGTATCGGCCGGTGCTCGCTACATAGTTCATCATGGCCCGGCCGGCGCTGGCTCGCATGCTCAAGTCGGTGGGGGTCATCGGCACGAACTTGGACTCACCCTTGGTCGTTCCTCGAGTGATTGCCCACCCTATCGGTTCCTCGGAAAGAAGCAGGCGCACTTGGCCGGCCATGACCCGGTCGATGAGTGGTTTGTACTCAGAGTAGGTAGTGACGGGAAAGGCGTGTCGATAATCTTCAATGCTGTCGATCCGTTCCGCGCCGTGCTGTTTTCCATAGTCTGTTGGGGCATAGATCTGCAAGAGGCGATGCAAGACCTGTTCCTGTGTCTTGGCCGGGGCACTGACGCCGTCGTGCCAGGGCTGCAACATTGCTGTGAGTATCTGGATGGCTGCCTGCGGATCGATGTTGGTCATGAAGCGGCCTCCTGTGGCAAATTGCTCGTACAGTATACCATGCTGAGTCGCCAAGCGCAAATGAGGCAATCGGCCGGCTATTCCTTTGCGTCCTGGCATTCCCGGTGGTATAATAGAGCATCGTATGAACTATAGGCAAGTAGTAGGTGGGGTGAAAAGAAGCCGGGGCCTAACCAGGACCAGTTTGGTGCTCTTGTGCCTGTGGGTGACCTTTCTGGGTGCCTGTGGCACGCCACAGCCAATGCGCGTCGTCCTGCTAGCCGACGGGAAAGAACAGGCCCTGGTGGTTACTGCCGAACAAATGACCATACGTGACCTCCTGTCCCATCTCGACGTTACCCTTGGCCCCTTGGACCGCGTGGATCCAGACCTGTATGTGTTGGTTTCACCTGGCATGAGGGTGAGCGTGACGCGCGTCGAGGAAGAGTTCGAGGCCGAGCGGCAGGTCCTGCCGTTTGCTCACCAAACGGTGCGCAGCGAGCGGGTACCCCTTGGCGAGCGCCGTCTGCTGCAGGCCGGGAGCAACGGCGAGCTGGAGATCACCTATCGTGTAACCCTCGAAGACGGGGTCGAAGTGGCACGGGAGCAAGTGCGCCGCGAAGTCCAGGTCAAGCCGGTTGACGAGATCGTGGTCGTAGGGGTACAGGGGGAGTTGACTACGGTGCCCATCTCGGGCACCATAGTCTATCTCTCCGGCGGCAATGCATGGCTGATGCGTGAGTCAAGCGACTTGCGGCGGAACATCACCGGTTCAGGTGATCTGGATGGCCGAGTATTCGACCTGTCACAGGATGGCGCCGGCCTGCTCTTTACGCGGGCAGCCGCCGGCGACGAGACCGAACCTCTCAACTCGTTGTGGATGGCGCAGCCTTCGTTGATAGGCGAGGAACCGCGATCTCTTGGCATAGCCGGCGTGATCTGGGCAGCCTGGGCGCCCGATGGCCGCCGGTTTGCCTACTCGACCGCTGAACGGGTGGGCGGCGTGCCAGGTTGGAAAGCCAATAATGACCTGTGGCTGGCCACATTGGACGATGATCCCGGTGCCCAGGTCAAAACGGAGAGATTGTTGCCTGCCACTGCGGAGATCCCCTACGCCTGGTGGGGACGGGTCTATGCCTGGTCGCCTGACGGAAGCTATTTGGCCTATGCCCAGTCCGATGAGGTAGGCATAATCACCCTGGTCGATGGGGTGCTGGTGCCGCTGGCATCCTTTCCCACTTTTCAGACGCGGAGCCATTGGGCCTGGGTGCCCAGCGTTTCATGGTCATCCGATGGCTATCTTCTTGCCTTTGTGGGCCACCGCGGTGATGTGGAGGGCTTGAGCCCTGAGGACAGCCCTGTCTTTGATCTCTTTGTGGTCAGCGTGAACGATGAGCTCCAGGTACCTTTGACTGAAGAGGTGGGTATGTGGTCTGGGCCACGTTGGTCTCCCACTTCGTCGGGGATGTTGGTGTATGGTCAGGCCCAAAGCCCGCGCAATTCCCAGGACAGCCGTTATGAGCTATTTGTGATCGATCGAGATGGCAGCAACGCCCGGCGTGTCTTCCCGCCCACCGGTCTAATGGGTCTTGTTGCACCGGACGTGGCTTGGTCGCCTAACGGTGATGCAGTCTTGATCGAATACGAAGGCAACCTCTACCGGGTGGACGTGGAAACGAGCCGCCTGGATCAACTGACGACGGATGGCCAGAGCTCACATCCTAGGTGGGGCAGGTGAACCACGGTACCGCACACCCGATAACTCGGATGGAGCCGCGCCGGCTGATCTCTATTGTTGCCTGCCTGGTATTGGCAGTTCTGCTTCTCATCAGCGCTGCCCTGTTGCAGGCTTACTTTGGGCCAGAACGCGCTGTCCTTGATGGTGTTCCCCCTTCTATGCCCCTTGCCGCAGAAAAATCCTTGGGGATCAATGCGGACCTTAGCCGTTATGATGCGGCCTCTCGTGAAGAGACCTTGTCAGCCATGGAGGAAGCCGGGTTCCGCTGGATCAGGCAGCGTTTCCCTTGGGATGCAATCGAGCCGCAACCAGGCGTCTATGACTGGGCTGTCTGGGATGAGATTGTCGAGGATGCACATAGGCGCGGCACCCCCATTGTCGCAGTTCTAGACGGGACTCCCGAGTGGGCAAGGGCAGAATCGGACGCAGGCAATCCCTATGCTCCGCCGCGTCAGTTCCGCGATTATGGAGCTTTCGTTGCCGCCTTTGTTGCCCGTTACCGGAATCAGATCGATCACTATCAGATTTGGGATGAGCCGAACATCGCCCCACATTGGGGTGCGCGGGAGATCGACCCGGCAGCTTACGCCAGCCTCTTGCGTGAAGGGGCCATCCAGGTTCGCAACGGCGACCCTGGTGCGGTGGTCTTGCTTGCCGCTTTGGCACCTAACGTGGAGCCAGGCGGGGCGAACATGAGCGAACTGTCTTTCCTAGACGCTCTCTACCAGTATGGAGCGGGGGAGTGGTTCGACGTCGTGGCTGCACAGCTTTACCCATTTGAAGATGAGGCAGATGCTCCGCCTGATCCGGGGCGGCTCAATTGGCGCCGTGCGGTTCTCTTGCGCCAGGTGATGGAATCCCACGGTGATCAGGAAACGGCGGTGTGGGGCGTTTCCTTCGGCTCTATGGTAGCGGATCCTGAGCCGTTGATCAGACAGGCGCGACAAGATTGGCTTTGGCTAGGGCCAATGCTGTGGGCTGCCTGGTCGCCTGCCGATCTGCATGGCGAGTATGCCCTGCTGGACGCCGCTGGTCAGACTACCTCACAGTACAACATTCTGCGCACTGTGGCAACAGCGCCGCCGATCGCTTGGCCTGGCGTTTACCAGGCCGATGACACAAGCGGACTATATGAGGGGAACTGGCGGGTGACCCGACCAGGGGCCGACATCGGCGAGAGCGGCGATCGGTTGCTAGTTAGGTTTTGGGGCACCCGTCTGGATCTGGCCGTGCGCCGAGGTGATTATCGCGCCTTTTTGTTCGCCACGGTCGATGGCCAGCCGGCCAATGCCTTGCCGCGCGATAAGACCGACCGAGCCTATGTTGTCCTGTATGATCCCTTGCGACAAGAAGAGTCGGTCACACTTGCCCGCGATCTTGACCTGGGCGAGCACGTTGTCGAGCTCACTGCCGAGGGTGGTTGGGAGCAGTGGGCCATCGCCGGCTGGACTGTTTCGCGCCAGGCGCCAGGTTGGGTTTCCAGTGCCACGGCCATCTTGAGCGTGGTAGCTCTGTTGCCGCTCGCAGCCGCTGTCTATCTGCTATGGCCTGGGCGCAGTTTGCTCTTGGCTGCCTGGCATCGGTCGGTTATGCGTTATCGCGCCCTCGATGATCGCCTGGCCCTGGCGCTGACCGCTGCCATGGCTCTGCTTGTCTATGTCGCTGTGGGCACGGTGCCAAGCTTGTTGGCGCTTGGCTTGTTGGTCTTGGCCCTCGTTTTGCGCCCAGAGATGGGACTGCCCCTGATCGCCCTGGCTCTGCCTTTCTCGCAGCTGGGTAAACCCCTGTTGGGCAAACAGTTTTCGATGGTCGAGGTCCTGATCGTGCTGACTGCACTGGCGTGGGCCATCGACCGGCTACTAGCCCACTTCCTGCGCCCGTTGGAAGAGGACAAAGAATCCGCAGCACCGATCAGGCCTATCAGACTGCATTTCACCGCCCTCGATTGGGCGGTCATGGCTTTCGTGCTGTGGGGTACGATCTCTTTGTTGTGGCCTTCCCATCTGCGCGAGGCGGCGCGCGAGTTCCGGACGGTCATCCTCGAGGCGAGCGTGTTTTACGGGCTTTTGCGGATCATGGTGCGGGCGCGACACAAGGCTTGGCGCATCGTTGATGCTTGGGTGTTGGGTGCCAGTCTCGTCGCGTTGATTGGCATCTACCAGTGGGCATTTGGCCAGAGCATCATCAGATCGGAAGAGGTGTGGCGAGTCAGGGCCTTTTATGGCTCGCCCAACAATCTGGCCTTGTATTTGGGGCGCGTGCTTCCCTTGACCTTGGCTGTGGCGGTCTGGTCTTCCGCCTCCCTAAAAAGGTTTTGGGGATCTCCCTGGGGGCGGCGCAGGGTAGCCTATGGCCTGGCGGCGATCATTATGGCCGTGACGCTCTTTCTGACCTACTCGCGTGGCGCCTGGATGTTGGGGGTGCCAGTTGCGGTGCTATTCCTGGTCGCCATGCGTGGGCGGCGGGCCATTTGGATTTTGGCTGTAGCGTTGATAGTTGTTGCTGTGGCAGTCATACTGATCGCCGGACCTGGCCGGATTGGCTCTCTACTGAACACCGAACAAGGTACCACCTTCCTTCGGCTCCAACTGTGGCGGTCGAGTTGGTCAATGGCGCGCGATCACCCGGTCCTAGGAGTTGGGCTAGACAACTTTCTGTACGACTATCGTACCAGGTATGTGCTGCCCACGGCTTGGGAGGAGTTCAATCTGTCTCATCCGCACAATCTGATACTAGATTTTTGGCTGAGATTGGGATTGCCAGGGTTGTTGTGGCTTGGCTGGGTCTTGATCCTATTCTTCCGTCGTGGTTGGCATGTCTATAGCCGGTCACGCTCTGCGCTAGACACCGACCAGTTGCTGATCCTGGGCCTGATGGCCGGCATGGTCTACTTCACGGCTCATGGGATGGTCGACGCTGCGTTTTTCCTGGTTGACTTGAGTTTTGTGTTCATGTTGATGGTGGCGTTGATCCAGCTTCCGTTCGGCACAGCAGGGTGGGCTCGGATGCCAGCAGACTCAGCACAGATTCAGTGATAGGGGGGAGGCAAAAGCAATGCGGATTCTGATTACCGGCGGAGCCGGATTCATTGGCTCACATCTGTGCGATTACCTGCTCGAGCGGGGGCACGAGGTGATCGCGATGGATAACCTGAGCACGGGCTCGACTGACAACATCACCCACCTGTCAGGGTGCGAGCGATTCCACTTTGTCAAGCACAATGTTACCGATTACATCTACGTCGCCGGCCCACTCGATGCAGTGCTGCACTTTGCTTCGCTGCCCAGCCCGGTGGATTATCTGAACTATCCGATCCAGACCCTGAAGGTGGGGGCGCTGGGTACTCACAAAGCCTTGGGATTGGCCAAGGCCAAGGGTGCGCGCTTTTTGCTGGCTTCGACTTCCGAGGTGTATGGCGACCCTTTGGTCCATCCGCAAGCCGAGGATTATTGGGGTAACGTCAATCCCGTGGGTCCCCGTGGCGTGTACGATGAGTCGAAGCGTTTTGCCGAAGCGTTGACGATGGCGTATCAACGTTATCATGGCCTTGAGACACGCATTGCCAGGATCTTTAATTGCTACGGCCCCCGAATGCGGTTGGATGATGGGCGGGTAGTGCCAAACTTTATCCGGCAGGCGCTATTGGGAGAGCCCCTGACGGTGTATGACGATGGCAAACGAACGCGTAGCTTTTGCTACGTCTCGGACATGGTAGATGGGATAGTCCGGCTGCTCATGTCGGATGAAGCCTGTCCGGTGAATCTGGGCAATCCGCAGGAGATGACCGTCTTGGAATTCGCTCGTGCAGTGTTGAAGGTGACACGTTCCACTTCTGAGATTGTGTTTGTCCATCCGAAGGATGAGCGAACAAAGGATGACCCCATGGTTCGCCAACCTGACATCAGCAAGGCGCGCCATCTGTTGGGCTGGGAGCCGGCGGTTTCTCTAGAGGAAGGACTGGCCAAGACTGTTGATTGGTTCTACAATCGCCTACGTCGATGAGCAAGTAGGCCGGGAGCTGGTCCTTGGCCTTCTTGTGGTGATAGGGCTGGCTCTGGTCATCGCCCTGTTGCCGCTCGCCTGGACGGTGTTGCTCATGCTGGGTGGCGTGATTCTATTCGCCACCTTGGTGCAACCACGGCTCGGTTTGGTCTTTCTGATCGTTGCAGTTCCCTTTGGCAGCATCCAGCAGGTGCGCGTTGGGGTGATGAACGTCGGCCTGGCCGAAGTGCTGGTGGTCTTGGTGACCAGCGCGTGGTTGATGCGCTTGGCGATCCGGCGGAAGAGCGTGCGGCATCGGGTCGCCTGGCCGGCGTTGGGCTGGCCACTCGTCATCTTTATCGGGGTGCTGCTTCTGTCGCTGTTGGTGACTTGGTCATTGCAACACAGCATCAAGGAACTCATCAAATGGTTTGAAGTCCTGCTTATATACCTGTTGGTAGCCTGGGGGGTGAACGACAGGTGGGCTCGAGCCCTGGCCTTAGCGGTTGTGGTTACCGGTGGCCTAACCGCATTGCACGGGATTTACCAATTCCTATTCCGGGTAGGACCCGAGGGCTTTATCCTCTTTGATCGGTTTATGCGCGCATATGGGACCTTCGAACAGCCCAATCCCTATGGAGGCTATTTGGGGCTAACGCTGCCCGTGGCCTTAGGGCTGGCTGTTGTGGCAGGGCTTGGTCTTGGACAGTGGTCACGCAGTTGGCGGTGGTTTACCTTGGCTGTTGCCGGCGTTTGTGCTGCCCTGATGCTGGTGGCGCTCGCTATGTCATGGTCACGGGGAGCCTGGCTGGGCTTTGGCGCCGCTGTAGTGGGCATGGCAGTTGCGTTGGTAGTGAGAAGCGGGCGGGGAGCGGTGCTGATCGCCATACTCGTGGCACTTGTGGCCTATGCCCTGCTGGCTGGTGGGCTGGCGCAGGTGCCACCTTCGCTGATCCAGCGTTTTAGTGACTTTGTTCCGTATCTGGGTGTGTCAGATGTACGTGGCGCCGAGATAACCGACGCTAATTTTGCTGTGCTCGAAAGGGTGGCTCACTGGCAGGCGGCCTGGCAGATGTGGACCGATCACCCCTGGCTCGGCGTGGGCATCGGCAACTATGAGCCTGTTTACCCGCGCTATGCGCTGCCACAATGGCCTTTGCCTCTGGGCCATGCCCACAACTACTACCTGAATATCGCTGCGGAGGCAGGTATTGTCGGCCTGGGCACCTACCTGTTGCTGTGGAGCATGGCGTTGCTTCAGGCCTGGCGCGCGGTGCGTCGTGGATCTGGCTGGGACCTGGGCGTAGCTCTTGGCGTGTTTGGGGTCCTGGTTCATCTCGGCGTTCACAATTTCGTCGATAACCTCTATGTGCATGGCATGTATCTGCATTTGGCAGTTCTGTTAGGGCTTGTTGCTGGTATTGCACGCAACCAGGAGGCCCGGTCTCAGTGATCCGCCTGTTTGCCAAGATTGAGGCCCACCCGCACTTGAGCCGGATTTCCACTTGGCTGGCGAGTCTTCCACTAGTGGGAGGTACATGGAGGAGGTTTGCCAACAACCCGAAGGAACTGGAGCGGTTCGTCAAGTTTGCCATCGTCGGGATTATCGGAGGAGTTGTCGATTTTACTGTTCTCAACATAATGAAGCGTGTGTTTGAGCAGATGGGTCTCGGCGAAGGGATGGGCGGACCGTTGGGTCCGCACGAGATTCAACTAGCTGTGGCCAACATCATCTCTTTTTCGGTTGCGGTAGTGAACAACTTTACGTGGAACCGGCTGTGGACCTTTCCCGAGTCGCGGGAACGGCCTATCGGCCCTCAGTTGGCAAGCTATGCTATCGTCAACGTAATAGGGCTAGGCATCAATACAGCACTGCTGCTGGTGATGGACTACGTGTTTCAGAGCTTTTTTGGCGAACGACTGAGTCCCAACCTGGCCAAGGCTTTGAGTTACAACCTGGCCAAGGCTTTTGCTATCGGTGTCGTGCTCTTCTGGAACTTTGGTGTGAACCGGATTTGGACTTATAAGGGTATCAAGTGAGCCACCTCTCTGGCAACCAGCGCGCGCACAAAGCGCGGATCGGCATCGATTACACGGCCGCCGTACGTCAGCGAGCTGGGATCGGCCGTTACACGCGAAACCTGATACGGGCGTTGTCCGAGATAGATGGCGAACGTCAATATGTTCTTCTTGTTGCCGGCGGCCGTGGTGGTGATGGGCTGGGGCCATGGCCTCCCAATTTTCGAGTGAGGTCGGTCCCATTATCCGATCGTTGGCTCAACATTCTATGGCAGAGGCTGCGTCTGCCGTTGCCTGTGCAGACCATCACCGGATCTCTGGACCTTTTCCACTCCCCCGATTTCGTACTGCCTCCTGTGGGACATGCTCCAGCGATCCTGACAGTGCACGATCTGTCGTTCATGCGGGTGGCAGAATGCTTTGTGCCTGGCTTTCGCAGCTATCTGGAGCAGGCAGTGTCATGTGCAGTGCGGCGAGCCGTACGGATCCTGGCTGACTCGCAGAGCACGCGTCGCGATTTGATCGAGTTGTTCAATGTAGCGCCAGAGAAAGTCACCGTGCTGTATCCAGGAGTCGAAGCCCGCTTCAGGCCTATCGATGAAGTGGAAGCACTGAATGTGGTCCGTGCCCGGTATTGCTTGCCCGATCGTTTCATTCTGGGGCTCGGGACGCTTCAGCCACGGAAGAACTTTGCCGGCCTGATCGAGGCCTTCGCCTGGCTACTTGCGCATAGTCATAGTGATGCTGACGATCTGCAACTTGTGATAGTTGGCGGGGAAGGGTGGTTAGCAGAAGACATTCGGGCGGCTATAGATCGATTGGGGTTGGATGGAAAGGTACGGCTAGTCGGTTTTGTACAGGATGCCGATCTTCCGGCGTTGTACAACCTGGCATCGGTTTTTGCTTTTCCGACTTTGTATGAAGGGTTTGGCTTGCCTGTACTGGAGGCAATGGCCTGTGGTACTCCAACTGTGGCTGCAGACAACTCCTCAATACCCGAGGCCGTCGGTGACGCCGGGCTGTTGGTGCCGACCAAAGACCCAGTGGCCTTGGCTGATGCCCTCGGCACACTATTGGCCGAGCCGGCGCTTCGAGATCGGCTGGTCGCAGCAGGTCTGAGGCAGGCAGCTAGGTTTACCTGGAATCAAGGAGCGCAGCAGCTACTTAAAGTCTACGGGGCCTATGCTCGGTAATCTAATGCGCATAGTCATACCGACGTATGATTACGCGGTAAGTGAGAGCCTTATTAGCCAGTAGTATACTATGCGAATCTTTGGCGTTTTTTTGGCTTGGTAGGGAGGGGATACGAAAGGTAGGAAGGGTAGATGGCTCAGTCGCTTCTCTTGGAGATTCTGCAGGAACGGACAGCCGCTACACTGCTCAAAGAAACGGCTCCGCCAGGAGTAGTAAGCGGGCAGGTCATGCCCTTTCCATTCCTGGCTCTTGTGGGCCAGGCGGAAATGAAGACCGCATTAGTCTTGAATGTCATTAACCCGGCCGTGGGAGGCGTTTTGCTTATCGGCCCACGCGGGACAGGCAAGACAACGGCCGTTCGCGGACTGGTCGATCTGATGCCGTCTGTGCGGCGCAGTCTTTGTCCCTATGGCTGCGAGCTTGAGGCTGTCGAGACATGGGGAGTGGATGCCGTTTGCCCGAGCTGCGCTGCCAAGCTGGCCCGCGGTGAGGAGTTGACTGGTATCGATCGGATGCGGCTAGTGGAATTACCTCTCCACGCCCGACTGGAGGATGTAATTGGCGGCGTTAACGAAAGGCTAGCAGTCGAGCAGCAGAAAATCCGCCTGGAACGCGGCATCCTAGCCCATGCGCACCGGAACCTACTCTATATCGATGAAGTCAATCTTCTTGACGATGTGATCGTAGATGCTATCCTCGATGCTGCGGCACAGGGGCGGGTG
>Ga0209254_10003021_pt1 | contig 15362 bp, 17 predicted proteins | sample FrelakmetDIP11DI_FD_187148 | JGI IMG/M metagenome (GOLD analysis project Ga0209254, IMG submission 187148) | Freshwater lake sediment microbial communities from the University of Notre Dame, USA, for methane emissions studies - DIP11 DI (SPAdes)... | ecosystem: Environmental > Aquatic >...
CAGATCACGCGCAGGAGTTCCGACTCCGGGACCGTCATCCGACCATCGTGAGAGATCGCGGTCACGAGCGATTCCACGACTTGCTCCTTGGCAGCCGGCTGCAGCCGGTCGAGTCGCGACAGCGCCGCATCGAGCTTCGGCGGCCAGTGCGCGAGCTGCAGCATCGGCGGGCGGATGCCCGGCAGCAGGCCCTCAATCCCCGCCTCGTAAGCCTTGCGCGCCGCCTGCTCGTCGGCGTTGCCCTGGACCGCGAGCACCGAGAACAGCAGCTGCAGCTCGTCGCGCGCGCCCTGTGCGCTGAGGTAACCTGCCGCGCGCCGCCGCGGGTCGAGGTTGTCCTGCAGCTGCACCTGGGCGAGCTTGCGCAGTGCGTAACTGAACACGGAGGCCCGGCTCTCGCGCACCAGCAGGCCGTTCAGGCACTTGAGCAGCGCGACACGCTCGGGTCGCCCGAGCTGGCTAAGCGCGGCGAACACCTGCAGGAGCGCCGGCATGCGCTGTACGGACGCAAGCGCGTCCACCTCGGCGAGCATCGCCTGCACCTGACCGTGGAAGTCGCCGCCGAGCTGCTGGCTGACGAACGCGAGCTGTCGCTCGCGGGATTCCGGCGCGGTATCGATCGCGAGCGCGATGAACAGGGCCGTCGCATGTTCCGGCTGGCGCGCCGAATGCTGGAAAGAAAGCGGCAGCGACTGGAGCACCGCCTGCGCCTGGAGCACGTGCTCGGTGCCGGGGTTGGCGACGAGTTCCGCGACCGCCGCCGGCGCCAGCACGATCGCGCCCTCGAGCAGCCCGCCGCGCCGGGCAGCGGGCGCGGCATCGCGCGCGGCCTCCTCCTCCGCCATGGCACGCGCCTCGCCCAGGCGGCGCCGGACCTCGTCGAACTCGGACGGCTGAAACCGCGGGTCGATCTCGCGGATGCGCTCGATCAGCGGCGGGTGCGTCGCGAAGGCGCGCTGGATGCCCGGCGCGAACAGCATGTGCGCCACTTCCTCCGCGTCGGCGTCGGCGAAGCGCGAGCCTGCGCCCAGCGCGCCAATCTTCACCAGCGCATTGCGCAGGCCCTGCGGGTCGCGCGTGAACTGCACGGCCGATGCGTCGGCCAGCGACTCGCGGTTGCGCGACACCGCGGCCTGGATCAGCCGGCCGAAGAACAACCCGATCCAGCCGAGCGCAAGCACGATCAGCGCCGCGACGATGATCACCGCGAGACCGCCCCCGCCCTTGCGTCCGCCGCCGCCGCGCGGGGCGATGCGCAGGATCGTGCGCGCGACCATCGCGATCACGGTCAAGCCGAACAGCAGGCCGATGAGGCGGGTGCTGAGCCGCATGTCGCCGTTCAGCACGTGGCTGAACTCGTGCGCGATCACGCCCTGAAGCTCGTCGCGATTGAGGTTCACGAGCGTCCCGCGCGTGACGGCGATCGCGGCATTCGCGGGGCTGTAGCCGGCCGCGAAAGCATTGATGCCCGCCTCACGCTCGAGCACGTAGACCTGCGGGACCGGCACGCCCGAGGCGATTGCCATCTCCTCGACGACGTTGCGCAGCCGCTGTTTCAGCGGGTCGGTGGTATCGGCGCCGACGCGGGTGCCGCCGAGCTGTTCGGCGATCTTGCCACCGCCCGCCGCGAGCGACACCGTGCGCGCAAGGCTCGAGAAGCCGATCGTCCCGAGCACGACTATCGTCGTGAACAGGATGACCAGCGGGAAGCGCGTGAGCGAGAAGTCCTGGCTCGCCAGCAGGCCGCCGTCGTCCTGGACCGCCAGGATCGCGACCGTCGTGACGACCACGAAGTCGATCGCGATCACGATCGCGATCACCGCGAGCACGAACAGGAAGACCATCCAGCGCGACTGGCGTCGCGTGGCGGCCTGCCGCGCGAAGAAGTCCATGGCTCAGGACTCCCGGCGTAGCCTGCGGGTCAGGTGAAGGCCACCTTCGGCACTTCGCGCTTGGCCGCGGACTCGATCTCGAGCAGCTGCGCCGGCGTGAAGGCGAACATGTTGGCGACCACGCTGCTGGGGAACACCTCGCGCTTGTTGTTGTAGCCCATCACCGAGTCGTTGTAGGCCTGGCGCGCGAAGGCAACCTTGTTCTCGGTCGTGGTCAGCTCTTCGGAGAGCTGCATCATGTTCTTGTTCGCCTTGAGGTCCGGGTAGGCCTCGGCGAGCGCGAACAGGCGGCCGAGCGCACCGGAGAGCGCGTTCTCCGCGCCGGCGAGCTGCTGGACCGCAGCCGGGTCGCCGGGGTTGGCCGCTGCGACCTTCAGGCCGCTCACCGCGGCGGTCCGGGCATTGATCACGGCCTCCAGCGTCTGCCGCTCGTGCGCCAGGTAGCCCTTCACCGTCTCGACCAGGTTGGGGACCAGGTCGTGACGCCGGGTGAGCTGCACGTCGATCTGGGCGAACGCGTTCTTGTAGGCGTTCCGCGCCGTGACCAGGCCGTTGTAGATGCCGATCGCGAAGAACGCGAGCAGCACGATGATCCCGAGAATGATCCAGCCCATGTCGCCTCCTTGGTGCCGGGTCGTAGCTTTCGTAGTTTAGCCATTTACGCGGAAAGAGCGGAGTTTTACTTGCAGCGCGGCGTTCCAGCGAGCCGTAATCTCCTCAGGTCGGCTTTCCCTGGACGGGATTCGATGGCAAGGCGGCTGCGACTGCACGTTCCCTGGGGTTTCTATCACGTGACACTGCGCGGCAATCATCGCTGCCCGATTTTCTTCAGCGAATCCGACCGTGACCTGTTCGAGCAGATCCTGGCCGGATCATTGGAGCGCTGGAGCGCACGGCTCCATGCCTACTGCTGGATGACCAACCATGTGCACATGCTCATCCAGGTTTCTGATGCGCCGCTTGGGCGGATCATCCTGAGGACGGCAAGCGCCTACGCACGCCGGGTCCAGTTCCGCCTTGCAACGACCGGTCACCTGTTTGAGCGGCGCTTCCATGCCGTACTCGTGGACACGGACGCGTACTTGCTAACGCTGTTGTGCTACATCCACCTCAATCCCGTGCGCGCGGGGCTCGTGCGCGAACCCGGCCTGTACCCGTGGTCGAGTCATCGCGACTACCTTGGTGCCCGGAGTCAGCCCTGGCTGACCACCCGCTTCGCCCTTGGGATGCTTGCGTCTCAGGGCCACCGGGCCGTAGACCGATACTGCGAACTGCTGGGCAAGTCGGCACCCCTTTCCTGGGGTTCCGGGGCGCTCACGCCAAACCGCTCACAGCCTCAGATCCTGGGCGACGATGCATTTGTCGCACGCGCGACCGCACGGTTGGCCATGCCAGCCAAACGCACATCTCTTGCCCAGTTGCTTGACGATTGCAGTGCGCGTTTCCGCCTGTCCGCTGCCGAAATATCCTCGCCCCGGATCAGCCGAAAACTGGCGAAGGCGCGTGCGTGGCTAGCGCATCAAGCGACCTGCATGGGTGTCGCCTCGATCAGCGATGTCGCCCGTTTCCTCGGTCGCTCCGAGGGCGCCATCAGGCAGGCCATGCAACGTCACTCCCTGGATGCCCTCGAGGCGTGATCGCCACGACGCTCGTAAGCTACGAAAGCTACGACCCGGCACCAAGCAGCCGCAGCCAGGCCCCGATGTCCTGGATCTCCGGCAGGCAGACCTGGTGCTGCATCGGGTACTCCTTCCAGTCGACTTGGTAGCCGGCGGCGCGCAACCAGTCGCGGGCCATGAGGCCGAGCGCCAGCGGGAGCACGGGGTCGTGGACGCCGTGGCACATCAGGATCGGCGTTGGCCTGTTGGCCTCGGAGAGCTCGGCCGCGAGCGTCGCCTGCAGCGGCAGATAGCAGGAAAGCGCGAGCACACCGGCGAGCGGCTCGGGATGGCGCAACGCGGCATGCAGCGCGACTGCGGCGCCCTGCGAGAAGCCGGCGATGACGATCCGCTCCGGGGCGATGCCGAGCGCGCGCTCGGCGGCAATCAGGCTCGCCACCCGGGCAACCGACTCGCGCAGGCCCGCCTCGTCCGCGCGCCCCTCGGCCGTCAGCGTCTTGATGTCGTACCAGGCACGCATGCTCATGCCCATGTTGAGCGTCACCGGACGGACCGGTGCGTGCGGAAACACGAAGCGTACGCCGGGCGATGTCGGGAGCTTCAGCTCCGGCACGATCGGCACGAAGTCATGACCATCTGCGCCGAGGCCGTGCAGCCAGATCACGCACGCCGAGGCCGGCGTCGCGGGCGCCAGGACGACGGCGTCCGCGGATTCCTGCTTGCGATGGGTCATGCGCTCATGAGCGCATCCAGCGCGGCTGCAACCCGCGCAGGACGTGCCAGAGACCGAGCGCGAGCACCGCAAGGCCGAGATACGTCAGCGTGCCTGGTTCCGAAGCGACTGCGAGCGCCTCCCCGGTCCAGCGCGAGACCGCAGGCCCGTGCCGCCAGACGAGGGCGATCGCCGCGGCACCGATGCCCGCGACGCTGGCCGCATTCATCCACGCTTCGCGGCGCAGGCGCTCTGCCGCGCGCAACTTCCTGTCTTCGATGCGTGCGCGCAGGACATCCGCCGGCTCGACGTGAAGCGAGGCGATGCGGGCGGCGACACGAGCCTCGAATCCGGGGCCCGTATCGAGTTCCGCGAACGCGCGTCGCATCCGCGCATCAAAGTCGACGGTCGGCCCGGGGCGCTCGCTCACGCTGCGCCCTCCGCCGTGGCGCCGAGCACCGCAGCGAGCCCCGCGCGGGCGCGGTGCAGGTGCGTCTTCACTGTGTTGGCGGGCAGGCCCATCATCTCGGCGACCTCCTCGACCGGGCGCTCATCCAGATAATAAAGTGTAACGGCCTGGCGCTGCTTCTCAGGCAGCGCCTCGATCACGCGGCGCAACTCCCGGTCCTCGGTCGCGGGCGCCGGCGCCGCCGCGATGCCCTCTGCTTCCTCGCGCACCGGGTGGTCGGACAGCGAGAGCGTGCGGCGCCGCGCGCGCAGCGCCGACACGGAGGCGTTGCGCGTGATCGCATAGATCCACGTCGAAAGCTTCGCGCGACCGTCGTAGCGCGGCAGCGCCTGCCAGAGCTTCACGAACACCTCCTGGGCCAGGTCCTCGGCCGCGGCACGGTCGCGCAGGATGCTGAATGCGAGCCCGAAAACGCGACGCCGGTACGCGGGAACCAGCCGCTCGAAGGCCTCCTGCCCCCGGCCGGCCTGCGCCAACTGGATGATTACCTCGTCGGCCGGCATTCGGGTCAGACCTTCTCCGCGGTTGATACGCGGCGAAGGCGCCGCCGGTTTCACGGCATTTTAGACCGGCTGGCGAAACCTTGGGCCGCGGTGCGGCGTATCAACGGGCATGAAGCGGCCAGGCGGCAGATCGGCAATCGACACACGGGCGCTCGAATGCGCGCTCGCGGCGGTCGCCGCGCTGCTCGCGGTCAACGGGATCCGTGCGGCGCTCGAACCGCTGTACCGGGTGCTCGGCCTGATACTCGAAATTTGACCAGGGAGTACGTCGATGGATACTGAAAACATGGCACTGTTGATCCCGATCTTCTCGATCGTCCTCGGCATCGCACTCGCGATCGTCGCGATCGTCTCGTCGCACCGCGAGAAGGTGAAGCGCGTGGAGCTGCGGCACCGCGAGCGACTCGCGGCGATCGAAAAAGGCATCGAACTGCCGCTCGATCCCGATCCGAATGGCGAGCCCAGGAAGGGCAGCACGCTGAAGAGCGGCCTGACGGGACTCTTCATCGGCGTCGTGCTCTATTTCGCGCTGCGCGAAGTCGCCGACCCCGACGTTGCCCTGTTCGGGCTGATCCCGGCCGCGTACGGACTGGCCAGCCTGATCAGCTATTTCGTCGAGTCGCGCCGGAAGGCGGTCAACGGCGCCGACTCGAAGTGAGCGCTGCCGGCGTCGAGCTCAGAGGTTGCCGCGTTCCCAGGGGCCCCAGATGGCGAAGGTGATGCCCGGGACCTGGATGTTGACGAACAGCACTTCGCCAGCCGGGTCGAAGCAGGCGCCTGCCCACTCGGCGTCGCGGTAGTCACTGGGCTCGACGCGCTTGCCGGCGCCGACGGTATCCTCGAGCGCCAGGTCGATGTTGTTCTTCGCGAATGCGAACGAGTCGCCGTCGGCCGTGAGACCCAGGAGCCGGCAGCCCAGCCCGTGCTCGTCGGTGAGGCCTTCGCCGTCCTCGCAGAGCAGGATGCCGCCGCGCGGACTCACGGTGATGTTGTCGATGTTGTCGCCGACCTGCTGGCTGCCGGCGACGAAGATCGCCCGCAGCGTCTGCTCCTTCGGGTCGTACTCCCAGATCGCCCCTTCGCCGCGCCCGGGCGTGCCCTGGGCGTCGCGACCCGCTTCAGTATCGACCATGTATATCCGCCCGCCGTGGTGGTAAATGCCCTCTCCGCGGCTCAGCAGCAGCGCGCCCCGTGACCAGCCCTGCAGGAATGGCCCGCTCGCGCGCGCGGGAAGCGTCGTGATTGCCGCCGAAGGCTTGCCGGGATTGGCGTCCGGATCCTCGATGTCCACCCACGCGATACGATGAACGTCGCCGACGGCGGGCACGCGCAGGTCCGCGTTCGATCGGTCGGCCACTCGCGCTGCCTGCAGCCGTCCGCCCGCCTCGTAGCTACCCGCGCGCCCGCTCGCGTCCTTCGGGACGTAGCGATAGAACCCGGAGTTGTAAGACTCGTCTTCCGTCAGGTACGCAATATTGGTCGTCGGGTCGATCGCGACGGCCTCGTGCTGCATGCGACCCATGTCCACGATCGGCCGGCCGGTCGTCGCAGCGGGATCAGCGCGAACCTCGAACACGTAACCATGCTTGCGGCCGCCGCGGGACGTCAGGTCGATGACCGTTTCCTCGCAGGTCAGCCAGGTGCCCCAGGGCGTCGCGCCACCCGCGCAGTTGTAGATGGTGCCGCCGAGCGAAGGCACGGCGCTCACCCAGCGTCGGCCGCGGAACGTGAGCGTCGTCGTTCCGCCTGCGGGTACGAAGGCCTGGTCCGCCGGCGTCATTACGTCATAGCGCGCGGGCGCCAGGATCGGGCTCGCCAGCGCGCGCTCGTGGTTGCGTACCAGGGTGGCTTCCAGCTCGCCGTCGACACGCCGAGTTCCGATCACGCCCATACCGTCATGAGCACTGGGAGTCAGAGAACCGTCCGACATCGGGTCGCCGGTCCAGGAGTAGCTGCGGTACTCGAATCCCTCCGGCAGGAGGATCAGCGGCAACCCGGTCTCGAGGTCTGCGATCGGCCGGAGCGGGCCGTAGGGGCTCGGCACGAAGCGCGACTCCCGCGCGGCGGCCGAGGCGCGGCGCGCCTGCGCGGCCCCTAGAATCGCGACGAGCGAAGCCGAGCCCGCGATAAACCCGCGGCGATTGATGCGCGACGGCATGCCGCCAGTCTAAAGAACTCGCATTACAAAACTGGGACGTTCACCTTTTCCTAAAAGGGGACACTCAAGCTCGGGATAAAGGTGAACGTCCCATTATTCGGGAAAGATGTATAACCTATATAATTCAAATAGTTAGCGATTCTCCCGGGTCCCGCTTTTGCCGCCGGCCTGCCGTCGTAGGTAGGATCCGCCAAGCGGTACCCGGCTGACAGGGCCGCGTCCATAACAAGTCAGGGGGGATGAAAAAGTGAATCCATTCAAGATCGTGGGTTGGGTAGCCCTTGCCATCGCGGTGATCGGCGCCTTCGCCGATATCCCGTACGCGGGTGCGCTACTGGTGCTGCTGGGCCTGGTGGGCGGCTACGCCATTGCAGCCGAGGATCACGTCCGGGTGCTGGTCTCCGCACTCGTGCTGACCTCGCTCTCCGGTGTGCTGATGAACATCCCGGAGCTGGGCCAGTACCTGACGAGCATCTTCAGCGCAGCGGGCACGTTCGCGGCCGGTGCGGCGCTGATGATCGTCTCGTGCAACGTCTGGAAGCGTTACAAGCCCTGAGGCAAGTCCGCAGGACGCGGTCTGCGAAGAGGCCCGCCACGAGGCGGGCCTTTTCTTTGGTGACAGCGTGCTCAGCGGGCCGCGATATTGAAGTGCAGCTGTGGGTCCTGGTAACGGTCGTCGCGCTTCGCGGCGCCGGTCGCGACCAGCACGTAGAGGATGTTGAGCGCCTGCAGCGCGTCGCGCACGCCCGCACCGCGCGAGCGCATGGCGAGCGCCTTCGCCGTGACGTCCTGCTTGCCGGCGTAGCGCTTGCGGATCCGCGCGACGGCGTCGCGGCTCACGAGATTGAAGTAGCCGCTCGCGCGCTTGGTGCGCGAGGCCGACATGACGACGAACCCGGCCGCGCTTTCAAAGACAAAGTACGTCTGACGCTTGCCCGTCGCTTCGCCGCAGTACTTGAGTCCTTTGGCCAGTCCTCGGATGTTCATAGACATCCCCTTGTTCGCGTCTGTTGTCGCATCTTACGCGCGCTTGAAGGGGTGCGTCCCCTTCACGAATATGAAGGGGTGCGTCCCCTTCATTTGACGAACAGGTGGGCGCCGGCCCATTCCTCGAACCAGCGGCCCAGGCGCCGGGCGACGCGATCGGCGCTGGCGGGACGACCGCCGATGCTTGCGCGCAAGGCGGTTGCCAGCGGCTTACCCGCCGCCAACGCCCGCAGCAGCCGGAACTGTTCCGGCTCCTGGTCGCGGCGCAGCACCTGGAAGCCGCGGCGGAAGACGATGACGAAAGTCGCCCGCGGCCGAGGGATGCGCGGCCGCTCGCCGCGGCGCAGGGCATTCATGTAAGCGTTCGCGGGATAGCGCAACTCCAGCAACACCAGTGCCGGGCTTACCCGCAGCCGCGTCCCCTCGCCGACGGCCGCGAACTCCGCCGCGGTCATCGGCACGGCGGCAGGCGCGTCGAACACGTCCTCCATCGCCCGCTCGATGCGGGCGATGTCGACGGCAAGACCGCTGCGGCTCGTACGCGGCAGCGTCCGCGCCAGGTAATCGGGAAATCCAGCGCTCAGGCCATTCAGCAAGCGCGAGCGCGACGGGTGCTTCGCCACGAAGCGCCGGCAGGCCGACGCGAAGGCATGAGGCCCCAGGAGCTGCCGTACCGACGGATACTCCGCCTCCATCACCTCGACCAGGCGCGCGAAATACATGTGCGCGTAGATCTCGAGCCGCTCGATGGCGCTCAATTGCTTCGACGGAAGGACCACTCTCGAAGGATCGCGCGCGGCCGCAGGCACCAGCCGACGCGCCGGCGCCGAGCGCAGCCCCGCTTCCGCGCCCTGCGGGTGCATGACCACGGCCTGCATCCAGCGCTCCAGCGTCTCGAGCTGCCCCGCCGCCTTCACGCAGCCGCCTCGCGGAGCCCGCTCCGGAACCTGGACGCCTTCCTAACCTCTTGTTGCAGAACGGAAAATTTCGGGATGTTGGCATCCCACTCGAGCAGCGTCGCCCGCCCGCCCGCGCGCGCGGTCACCTGCTTATAGAGGTCCCAGACGGCGTCGATCACCCGCCCGTCGTGGGTGTCGATGCAATGCGTGCCGTTGTCCGTGTGGCCCGCGAGGTGGATCTGCACCACGTGCTCAAGCGGGATCGCGTCCAGGTAGGCGACCGGGTCGAGGTCATGGTTACGGCAGGTCACGTAGACGTTGTTGACGTCGAGCAGCAGCGCGCAGTCGGCTTCGACGGCGAGCCGGGCGATGAATTCTTCTTCGGGCATCGAAGACGCCGCGAAGGTCAGGTAGGTGGATGGGTTCTCGAGTACCAGCGGCCGCTCCAGGTAGTCCTGGATGATCCGCACGCGCGAGATCATGTGGCGCAGCCCCTCCTCCGTGTACGGCACGGGATAGAGGTCGTGGCCGTTCACGCCGTTCACGCCCGTCCAGCAGACGTGATCGCCGAGCCAGCGCGCTCTGGTGCGCTTCGCGAGCGCCTTGAGCTTGTCCAGAAAGCCGAAGTCGATCGGGTCCGTGCTGCCGACCGAGAGTGAAACCCCGTGCATCACGATCGGGTAGCGCTCGGCAATCTGGTCCAGGAAATGCATCGGCCGGCCCGCGGTGTCGATGAAGTTCTCCGACACGATCTCGAACCAGTCCATGGCCGGCCATTTCGATGTGATATGCCGGAAATGCTGTGTGCGCAGGCCCACGCCGAGGCCGAGGTCTGGCAGGCCCCATCGATTCCGGCTTGGTGCCGGGTCGTAGCTTTCGTAGTTTTGGGTCATGTCCGGGAGTCACCCGGGCCTTGCGGCCCGGGCAATCCCATTCTCCGATCAGCCCTTGACCGGAACCGCGCAGCCACCCTTGCCTTTGCAGGAGTTCTTGCCGGCGCAACCGCCGTCGCCACTCTTGCAGCCGCCCTGGCCCTTGCATGCGTTCGCGCCCGCGCACTCGTGCTTGGCCTTCGTGGCGCAGCCGCCCTTGCCCTTGCAGGAGTTCTTGCCGGCACAACCGCCGTCGCCACCCTTGCAGCCACCCTTGCCCTTGCAGGCGTTGTGGCCCTTACACACGTGGTCTCCACCGCCGGCTTCCTCGCCGGCGTAGGCGACCTTGGCGATCTCGGCGCCGGCCAGAAGGCCGCCCGTCACGCCCAGCATTACCTTGCCGAAATCACGACGATTCATAGCCATGTCATATCCCTCACTAGTGATTAGTCAACCCGTCAGCCAATCCCGACGGTCAGTCATAAGACCGAACCATCGGCCTAAATACTACGCCGCGACAGAGAAATCGGCTTGAAGGGGACGCACCCCTTCATATTCGTGAAGGGGTGCGTCCCCTCCGTGCCACCATACTGACATGCACTTCACCCAGGCGCTGCTCCGGCTCCCCGGCGACAACCTCGCGCAAGGGCTTACGCAGTCCGGCGAAGGCGCGCCGGACCCGGCGCTCGCGCTCGCCCAGCACCAGCAATACCGCCAGGCCCTCGAGGCCGCGGGGCTCGCGCCCACGGTGTTGCCGGCGGACCCCCGCCACCCGGATGGCTGCTTCGTCGAGGACACGGCCCTGCTCACCGCACGCGGCGCGATCCTCACCCGCCCCGGCGCGCCCTCGCGGCAAGGCGAGGTGGACAACGTGGAAGCCGCGCTCAGGCCTTTTTTCGACGAGTTCGCCCGCATCGAGGCGCCGGGCACCGTAGATGCGGGCGATGTCTGCGAGGCCGACGGGCATTTCCTCATCGGCCTCTCCGCTCGCACCAACGAGGCAGGCGCCGCGCAACTCGCCGGGCTCCTCGGCGACCTCGGCTACCGCGCGGACATCCTGGACATCCGCGGCACCGGCTCCTTGCTGCACCTCAAGACCGGCATTGCCTTTCTCGGCGAGGGCCGGATGCTCGTGACGACGGATTTCCCGCGCTACCCGGCGCTCGCCGCCTACGAGCGCATCCCGGCGCCTGCATCTGAAGGCTATGCCGCCAACGCCCTGCGCGTGAACGACCGCGTCCTGGTCGCGGCCGGCTACCCCGCGACGCTCGCCGCCATCGAGTCGCTCGGCTTCGAGGCGGTCGCCCTCGAGATGTCGGAATTCCGCAAGCTCGACGGCGGGCTCTCCTGCCTGTCGCTGCGCTGGTAGCCGCCAGCCCCCGCTTTCACGCCGCCTTCACCGGGCGTTCACCGCGCAATCACGCGGCGCACGCCATCCTCCACGTCCTCGCTCAACCACATCCTTGGAGGATCGACATGTTTTCTCGTAGCAAGATTGGAGGCATCGGCCTCGCACTCGCCAGCACCCTGGTTTTCGCCCAGCCGGCGGTAGCAGCACCCTCCGTCCAGCTCGTCTCCGGTCACACGACCGTCGCGCTGTCCCCGGACCTGCTCAACGCGCTCGGCTCGCTCGGCGTCACCCCGGACAACGTCCTGCCGGGCGGCCTGAACCCGACCAGCACGGGTGCCAACATCGTGTTCCCGATTCCGACTGGCGAACTCGACGCGGCAGGCCCGAAGCTCGAGATCCTGCACTCGGGCGGCCTGACCCTGACGGCGGGCGGCACGCGCGTGGCACTCACCTCGTTCATCATCGAGAACATCGGCTCCAGCGGCCGGCTCCAGTTGACCGGCGTGGTGAAGGCCAACGACACGATCGTCGGCCGAATCCCGCTGTTCTCGATCCGGCTGACCCAGGCCCCTGAAGTGACGGCGGAGTCCGGCACCACCGCCGGCCGACTCACGGTGCGGCAGGCCAGGCTCACGCTGACGCCGCGCGCGGCCGAGACGCTCAATGCCGCCTTCGGCCTCGACGGGGTGTTCACCTCCGGCTTCCCGATCGGCACGGCCCGCATCGAGGCGCGCATCCGCGACCTCGACGGCTGAGTTCCCGCGGACGGGCGGTCGGCAGACCCGCAGGCTCCCCCCTGCTGCCGGCCGCCTGTTCCGCATCTTCGTACTGCGTGCCGCGGTACACTCCGGTCGCTTCATGACCCGACAGCACGCCCAACCGGACGACGCGCGGCAGTCAAGCCTGCTGCTGATCGAAGACCACCGCGACATCGCGGAGTCGATCCTGGATTTCCTCGAACTGCGCGGCTATGAGGTCGACTACGCGGCCGACGGCGTCACCGGCCTGCACCTCGCGGTCACCAACACCTACGACGTCATCGTGCTCGACGTCATGCTGCCGGGCCTCGACGGCCTGACCGTCTGCCGCAAGATCCGCGAAGAGGCGCGGCGCGATACGCCGATCCTGATGCTCACGGCCCGCGATACGCTGGAGGACAAGATCACCGGCCTCGACGCCGGCGCCGACGACTACCTGGTGAAGCCTTTCGAGGTCCGCGAGCTGGAAGCACGCCTGCGCAGCATGGTGCGTCGCCATCGCGGCGCGACCGCGCGCGAACTGCACACGATCGGCGACCTCACGCTGGACCTCGCGACGCTCAAGGTGACGCGCGCCGGCCGCGCGCTCTCGCTCACGCCCATCGGGTTGAAGTTGCTTACGGCGCTCGCACGCGCCTCGCCCCGCGTGGTGAGCCGTAACGACCTCGAGCGCGAGGTCTGGGGCGACGTGCCGCCCGACAGCGACGCGCTGCGCAGTCACCTGTACAGCCTGCGCAAGGCCATCGACCGGCCATTCGACCATCCGCTGCTGCACACCGTTGCAGCCGCGGGTTACCGGCTCGCAGACGATGCCAGCAGCTAGCGGTATCCGCGCGCGGCTCGGCCGCACGTTCCTGCTGCAGGCCGCGTTCATCAGCGCCGCGGCCATCGTCAGCGTGTTCCTGGCGAACGTGATGCTCGAGGGAGTTCTGATCCGGCAGGCGCTGCGCGACGAGGCCGCTTTCTACTGGGCACATCGCGACGGGAATCCCTCGCATCCCCTGCCGGCGACCCTGAACCTCACGGGCTACATCGGCAACGCGCCGCCGGCGATCGCCTCGCTCGTGCCCGGCTTCCACGATTACGAGGATGGCCAGCGCCGGAACGTCGTTTACGTCTCTGAGCGCTCCGGCGAGCGCCTGGTCCTGGTCTTCGACCGCAGCGGCGTCGGGCGACTCGCGATCCTGTTCGGCCTGCTGCCGCTCGCCCTCGTGCTGCTGGTGCTGTACCTCTCGACCTGGCTCGCATTCCGCGCCTCGCGGCGCGCCTTCTCGCCGATCGTCGCGCTCGCCCGCCAGGTGCGCGAACTCGATCCCTCCGCGGCGGAGCCCGGGCGCTTCGACCGCTCGCGCCTGCCGCCCGCGGACGACGAGGTCCAGGAGCTCGCCGACGCGCTTGCCCGCTACTCCGAGCGACTCAGCGAATTCATCGGCCGCGAACGGGAGTTCACCCGCGACGCGAGCCACGAGTTGCGCAGCCCTTTGACCGTGATCCATATCTCCGCAGAGCTGCTGCTCGCGGACGAGCGGCTTTCCGACGCCAACCGGCGCGCCGCCGAGCGCATCCGCCGCGCGGCGAGCGACATGGACGAGCTGACCAGCGCTTTTCTCCTGCTCGCACGCGAATCCGAGGCGGGCCTGCCGTCGAGCACCCTGTGCGTCAATGACGTCGTCGCAGGGGAGCTCGCGCGCGCGCAGTTCCTGGCCGAGGGCAAGCCGATCGAGTCGCGGCTCACCGCCACCCATCGCCTGCACCTCGACGCTCCCGAGCGCGTGCTCGCGGTGCTGGTGGGCAACCTGCTGCGGAATGCGTTCTCCTATACGGACCGCGGCGAAGTGGAGGTGACGATCGACGCACAGGGCGTCGTGATCCGCGACACTGGCATCGGGATCGCGCCGGAACAGCTCGGCGAAATCTACCGGCCGTTTGCGCGCGGCGGATCCGCGCGGCGCGGCGGCTTCGGGGTCGGGCTTTCCATCGTGCGGCGCCTGTCGGATCGCTTCGGCTGGCCGGTGCGCATCGACAGCCAGCCAGGCGTCGGCACGCGCATCGAGATCCGCCTGCCGGATGCGCGCAGCGAACCGCTTCCCGCAGGTTTTGACCTGCCCCCCTGCAGGTAGGTACGCTCGCCCTCGACGCCGTCCCGATCCCGGGCCGGTGCGGAGCTTGTTATGCGAATCCTGGTGCTTTTCGTGGCTGCAGCGCTTTGCCTGTCGGCCTGCGGCGGCGACGCGGACCGCGACGTCACCCGCGCCAAGCGCGGCAAGGGCGCCGATGCCCCGGGGGCCGCGGTGGGCATCCCTGCTGTTCGCACGCACCGCCTCGACTTTGCCGCCTGCCTCGCCGAGGACATGAGCGACGACGCCGCGCAGAGCTCGCGCTGTCCCTCCTTCGCGCTGCTTTCCCTGGACTACATGGCCAGCCAGTGCGCGGCGCACGGTGGCACGCTCAAGGCGCGCACGCCCTCGGAGGCCTGGTCTCTGGACGTCGACGGCGACGCGAGCGCCGAAGTGCTCGTCGACCTGGTCGGCAACTTCGACTGCGAGGGCGCGCCGGGCGCCTTTGCCTGCGGCAGCACCGGCTGCCCCTTCCTGCTCTACAAGAAGCGCGACGACACCTGGGCCGAGATCGGCGCCATCAACGCCGACGACGGACCGGGCATCGAGGTCCTGCCGGCGGCGGAAGGCACGTTCGCGACGCTGCGCGGCGGCTGCCTCGGCCAGCAGCCCTGCAGCGAACTCACGCATTACGAGTGGAACGGGCAGGCCTACGAGCGCACCTGGATCGACTTCAAGGGTCACCCGGTGGACGTCGCACCGGGCGGCCTCATGAGGCTCACGCAGGACAGCGCCGTCCTTGATGCCCCCAATGCAAAGAAGGGCCAGGTCCTGGACGAGTACCCGGTCGGCACGACCGTGATCGTCATCGGTACGGCACGCGATGCGCCGTGGTCCTTCGTCTCGCCGTGCAGTGCCTGCCGGCGCGGCTTCGTCGAGACGGCGCTGCTCGCCAGGTAGCTCGATTCCCCAGCATTCGCGGCAGAAATCGCCGTTGCGCCCGCAAGCGCCGCGTCCCACGCTGGCATTGGAATCGCGTTTCGGTGCTAGCATAATGCTGGCACGATGAAGACCACCGCCACCCT
>Ga0209254_10003022_pt1 | contig 15358 bp, 13 predicted proteins | sample FrelakmetDIP11DI_FD_187148 | JGI IMG/M metagenome (GOLD analysis project Ga0209254, IMG submission 187148) | Freshwater lake sediment microbial communities from the University of Notre Dame, USA, for methane emissions studies - DIP11 DI (SPAdes)... | ecosystem: Environmental > Aquatic >...
TAGAGCCGGTGCTCCTTCCACATGCGGTAGGCCGCCCGGCCGCCACCCATGTAGAGGATCAACAACATCGGGTACAAGACCAGAAGGGAACGCGGCACCACTTGCTGCCCGTGGCGATAGAAAGCGAAGAAGGCTAGCAGCGCAACGGTCGAGAATCCGACGGCTCGCAAGACCCGCTTCAGGTCGGGCAGGCTGGCAAACATCCAGATCCCGCGATAGAGGCCGGCGAGGCGGCACGCCAGCGCGTGGGCAGGCAAAAGGAACACCATCCCCCAACCCACCACGACGACAAAATTTGGCGGCAGATCAAGGTTGAAGCGCAGTAGGAAACCGCCTACCCAAGCAAAGACGACGGCCGAAAGGTCGAACAGAAAGACGATGATGGAGAGAAAAGTCTTGGTCACTTGAATGTGCAAGCGAAGCGGCACAGCGTTTCAGTCAAGGCTTAGATTGTACCCCGTTCCCGGCCCAATCCCGGGAACGCTAGCCATCACGAGCAGCGCAATCGCATGAACCCCAAACAAGCAGCGCAGATTTTCGCGATAGCGCTCGGAAGTAGCGGCGATGAATCGACGCGCCCGGATACCGCCCTTGCGTTTGATGGATTCAAGGCAGATGTGATTCAGGGGGATCCAAATGTCCGAATTTCTGGCGCCGGCTCTGCACACCCGCGCTGACGATCAGGAGCCGCATCATCAGTGCGACACCCCGTCGCGCTTGATGACCTTGACGAAAGTCAGCCAGAGAATGCGAATGTCGAAGACCAGCGACCGCCGCTCGAGATATTCCACATCCAGCGCCACCTTGGCCGGAATCGGCAATTCGTCACGACCATTGATCTGCGCCCAGCCCGTCAGGCCCGGCACGAGTTGATCGATGCCCGTTTCGGTGCGCAAAGCGATCAAGTCATCCTGATTGAACAACGCCGGGCGCGGCCCGACGAAGCTCATGTCACCAACCAGAATGCTCCACAACTGCGGCAACTCATCAAGGCTGGATTTGCGCAGAAACGAGCCGATCGGCGTCAGATATACCTTGGGTTCCTGCAGCAGATGCGTCGCCACGGCCGGGGTTCCCACCCGCATGCTGCGGAACTTCGGCATCCTGAAAATGCGATTCCCCTTGCCCACCCGGTCAGACCAGTAAAGCGCGGGCCCCGGCGATGTCAGCCTGACCAGCGTTGCCACGATCAAGATCGGCACGGCCAAAGCCAGCACCGCACACAAACCAAGAGTCAGATCAAACAGCCGCTTCATGAAGAACCTAAACAAAAACAAACACAGCGCATCAAGCCTCGCCTCCCTGTACAACAACACTACCCGGAAACACCTTGGTGCTTGCCCCCAAGCTTCATCCAGTGTTCCGCCGTTCGCCGCAAACCCTCATCCAAGTTCACCGGCGGCGACCAGCCGAGCAACTCCTTGGTTTTGCCGATATCTACCTGCAACGAGCCACACAGACGTTGGGCAATGCCCGGCCTTCCGATCACTTTTGCTCCCAACGCGATCAACCCAACCGGCACCGGGATCAGTCGTGCAGGCCGTCCCAGCGCGGCGGCCATCCGCCGCAACAATGCTGCGGTCGACAGGTCTTCATCATCGGAAACCAGAAAGGTCTGGTTGGCGGCTGCCGGATGGTCGATGCAGGTGACGATCAGATCGATAAGATTGTCCAGGAACACGAGACTGCGCCTGTTTTCCGTAATACCCCCCAAAGGCAGCGGAACACCGCGCCACAACCAGCGCATCATCGCCAGAAAATTCGCCTTGACGCCCGGCCCATAAACCAGCGGAGGACGAATGATGACCACCTCCATACCCGACTCTTGCGACAGCGCCCGCAATCCCGCCTCCGCCTCGCATTTGGAAACACCATAGGGATCTCCTGGTGCCGGAGGTTGATCAGCCGTGAACGGATGACCCGGCAGGGAGTGCTCGCCATTGACCTTGATCGAACTGACAAACAAAAAGCGCCGCACCCCCGCCTCTGCAGCTTGACGCGCCAGACGTAATGTACCCTTGACGTTTACCCGACGGAACTCGGCCAATGGATCGTTTGCTTCGTCATTCGTCACATGTACCCGCGCAGCGCAGTGAATGACGACCGAGACCCCAGCCAAGACACCACTCCAATCCTGATCCGCAGATAGAGAAGCCTGCACAGTGTCTACACCGTCCGCCCAATTGCCTGTTTCCCTATCCCGCACCGCAATCCGCAAAAATACTCGATCACGCAGAGAGGCGCACAACGCCCTACCGACAAATCCAGTCGCGCCGGTAACGAATATCATCGACCATCTCCCGCTCGTTTGAGTCTGCTCGCTGACAAATCCTAAATCATTCCCGCCAAGATGCCAGTTCGGGAGGGCCACCAATATCCGGTTACGCTATCGACCTTGAACCTGTTCCTTGTCAAAACCAATACGAAGATACTGCGGAAGTCGACTGGCAATTTTTCGGACGATAAACCATGGGGATACGGCAAAGCCACGCTTTCGGCAAGAACGCCATGCTTCGAGGTTCCCCTGCCACACATTGCCGATACTTTCATTGCTGGCCCCCCCCATGCGCATGCGGACCCATATCTCCGGCACATAGCGCGTCGTGATTTGATGTAGTTCGAAAAGCCGGACCATCAGATCGAAGTCCGATTGCAGCTTGAAGGCAGTGTCGAAGCCGCCATACCTGTCGAGAACAGCCTTGCGCACGAAAAATGTGGGGTGGGCAGGCATCCAGCCCTTCAGGCACAAGCCGGGTACGTAGGGCTTGGACTTCCAGTAGCGAACGATGCGGTTCGGATCATCCTTACTGACATAAATCAAATCCGCATAGCAGGCATCCACGTCCGGGTCCGCCAATATCTGTGCGACACCGGCGAGGACACCATTGTTCGCGTAAATGTCGTCTGCATTCAGGAAGGTCACGATCTCCCCGGTAGCAAGAGCCAGACCCTTGTTCATGGCGTCGTAGATTCCCTGGTCAGGCTCGCTGACGACCCGGGCCAGCCGGTTCTCGTAACGCCGAACGACGTCCATGGTTCCATCCGAAGAGGCACCATCGATGACGATATGTTCCACATCGACATGTGTCTGGCGTGCCACCGACTCGAGAGTACCGGCGATTGTTTCTGCAGCGTTGAAGCACACCGTGACGATAGAGATTTTCATGCGCGCCACGCCTGACAAGTCTCGCGGACGATGCCGGCGAAGGCTTCGGCATAGACCTTCGCATTCTCGCCGGCATCACCCCTTGGGGATCGGGGCGAAATAGTACCACCCTGAGACGACAGGGCATCTGCGAGCATGTCGGCCAGGGTCCCCGGGTCGTCCGTGGCGAAATATTTCGCGTTAGGCCCGGCCTGCTCCCTGTGCACCGCCAGATCGGACAAAATCATCGGGACGCCAAACAATTTCGCTTCTTCGACTCCCGAACTCCAGCCCTCGCAAACCGAAGGATTCAGAAACGCAGTGCATGTCCGCATCAATGCGATCACGTGCGGGCGCGGCACGACGCCCAACGCTTGGAACATCGTCGATGCGCCGAGCGTTTCCAGCCTCGACGACAAGTCGTCGAAGAGCGCAGGATCCCGCGGATCGCTCTTATTGCCGGTGGCGACAACGCTCGCGACGATGCCCCGCTGCCGCAGGATGCCGAGCGCCGCAACGACGACCGCATGGTTCTTGTGGCGCCAGAACTGATTGGGAAGGTAGATGAAGTGGTCGGGTATTCCATACTGGGCTCGCACGGCCACTGGATCCGCGGCAAGATCTTTCGGCTCAACCATGGCAGGAAATCGGAGTACCCATATTCTCCCCTTCGACTGCGGGTAGTAGCTCTCGCAGTCACGCCGGGCATCTTCGCTGCTGAGCAAGATGGTCCTGCCGTGACCAAGCTGCATGCGAAAACCGATGTCGCGCCGCCACCACGCCAGGCGGCTGAACAACTCCGGCAGGCGCCGATGCTGGAAATCGGGGAACCACGCGATGGCGGCCTGAGGAAGGCGCCAGCCGAAGAACCTCGCGGACTCGAAAACGGCGTCGATCCCGCGAGCAGTGAACACCGAGGCAGCATCCTTGTCCAGGCCGAGAAGCAAGGCCCGCATCAGCCTGGCCCCCTGCCCCGAGTGCGAAAATGCTGCATCGCGCACCACTTCGACCCCGGCATTCGCCGCGAATGCGGCAACGTCGCCATCATCTGCATCCTCACCGAAGAACGCCACCGGTTGAATCCGGTCGGCAACATGAGCGGCAAGCGAACGCACGAGATTCAACTGGTAGTTGAAGCCGCCTTGCCATGCCCGGCTGGAAACGATCGGAACGGCGATGCGGAGTGGAGGCGTCAAGAGCAGGTCTTCTTGAACCAGTCGACATAATTCGGAATGCCGGCGGATACCGGAATCTTCCACGCGAACGGACTACCGTCGATGGCGCAGGGAGCCGAGACCAGGCTGTACGGATCGCCGGGGCGCACGACGCCCGAGAACTCGATCGGTACTGGTCGCCCCCAGGCCTGGACAAGCATTTTCGCGATATCGCTTACTGGAGTCGCGATCCCGGAACCACCGTTGATCACCGCAACATTGCTGCTGGCAACGCTCTCGGCCAGACACAGAAGCCGTGCGATGTCGCCAACCTCGGTCCAATCGCGCAACTCGCCGCCGTCGCCGCCGAGTTGAAGTCGTTCAGCCCCCGCCGCCAAACGGGAGCACAGGTCCCAAAGCAGTTGCTTGTACAACCACGGTCCGTACACCGAAAACAAGCGAACGATCACGCAACGCAAGCCAAAGTTATCCGCGTAAGCCCTAGTCAGTTGCTCCAGCATGAGCTTGTGGTGGCCATAGGGCGAGAACGGTCTGAGGGAGGCATCCGGGCCGATCGGCCCGACATGGCCGGCACCGTGCACCGCCGCGCTCGACACAACGACGATGGGCGCCGCGGCGGCCTCTTTCCTCAGCCAGTCGAAAATCTGGGCGCCGGCGCTCACCGTGCGCGTGAAGTCCTCCAGCGGTGCGCGCATCGACGCGCCCACGGACGATCCGCCCGCCAGGTGATAGACGGCGGTCGGCACGCCGCCGCTCGATGCCAGCAGATCGAGATTGGCCGGCTCGATGGCGCCGTTCAGCCAGGCTCTCACGCCCCAGCGCTGCGCTTCGTTCTCGGGCCAATGGCCGTGGCCGATGCCGAGCACGGTCGCGCCGCTGTCGGCGAGGTGCCGAGCAAGGTGGCGCCCGATGAAACCATGCGCTCCGGTAATCCAGATCACAGCCATCGCAGACTAACCTCTCGCTCCCGCAACCAGATTCTCCGGCGTTTCCCCGTCGAGATGCAGGCGCGCCCAGCACTCGAGAAGCACCAGCTTGTAGAGGAACGGCAGATCGAACTTCCCGAAACACGACATCGCCTGGCCCCGATCCAGCAGGCCCTGCCTGACGAGCGAGCCATCGGGGACCAGGGCGCGGAAGCGGCCGACGATGCCTTCCATCCAGCGCCAGACCGGCGGTGTGAAGCCCTGTTTCTTGCGTTCGAGCACCTCGGCGGGCAGAGTGTCCTGCAGCGCCTGCACGAGCAAGGCCTTGTGCGGCTGCGCCCAGTCGGCCAGCCCGGAATTCCTCATGCCCGTAACCTTGTTGACGAGATCCACGTCCAGCAGCGGCAGGCGCACCTCTACGGAATTTGCCATGCTCATCCTGTCGACCAGAGCCAGGCAATTGGATCTCAGCCAGGTGCGATTCAGAAGCGTCGTCACAGCGAGGTGGATGGGCAGCTCCGGATCGATGGCATTCTTCGCCAGCCAGAGCCCGGGCGCGACCGACGCTCGGGCCTCGCGGGTCATCAACTGGCGCGACCAGGCGTCGCCATCGCGCAGTGCCGTATGCACCCCGAAGAAATCCCGCTCGCCCGTGGGTCGGCCGAGCATTCGGGCTAGCCAGTAGCGCCAACCCTTGGCCGCATGGTAGGACTCGTTACGCTTCACCGCATCGCGGACCCATTGGTAGCCCCAGAAGAACTCATCGCCCCCCATGCCGGACAACAGCACCGGGTAACCCGCCTCGCGCGCGGCGCGGCTGACGGCGTAATAGCCGTAGGCAGCGATATCCGCAATGGGCGTGTCCATGAAGGACATCATGCGCGGAAATTCGGCAATCACCTCCTCGTCGGACAACTCGACCTCGGTGAAGCCGATGCCGAGCGTCTTTGCCAGACCCTCGGCCTGGCTGCGCTCGTCCGTCGCCGGACGTCCGGTGTAGCCGATGGTGAAGGCATGGAGGTCGCGCTGGTAATAGCGTGCTGTGATGGCAGCGACGAGGCTGGAGTCGATACCGCCGGACAGTGCTACGGCGACCGGTACGTCGGCCGTTCCCATGAGGCGACAGGCCTCGTCGAGAGCGTGCTCCACGGTCGCCACCGGATGGCTCGGGTCCGCGCGCAGGGTGGAGGGATCCCAATAGCAGCGGGCTTCCGCGTCCAAATTTCCAGGTGACAGTTCCAGATAATGCCCTGCTGACAATTGCCGCACGCCGGCCACCGGTGTCGCGGGTTCGGGAAGGTACTGAAAGGTCAGGAAGAGGTTGAAGGCTTCCGGCGTCAGCTTCAGCGGTCCGTCCATCGCCTGGAAGAGGCTGCGCAGTTCGCTCGAGAACCAGAGATGTCCTGATGAATCGAGATGATAGTAGAGCGGCTTCTCGCCCAGCCTGTCCCTGGCCAGAATCAGGCGTTGCCGCTTTCCGTCCCACAGCGCGAACGCGAACATGCCACGCAGGCGGGACAGAAAATCGTCGCCATACTCCTCGTAAGCGTGAATGACCGTTTCCGCATCGCTGTGCGAGGAAAAGAGGTGCCCCTTTGCTTCGAGGTCGGCGCGCAGTTCCAAGAAATTGTAAATCTCGCCGTTACAGACGAGAACAATGTCGCCGGCCTCGTTGAAGAGCGGCTGACGGCCACCCGCCAGATCAACGATCGACAGGCGTCGCATGGCCAGGATGACATGCGCGGAGGAATGCATTCCCTCCGAGTCCGGGCCACGATGCTCGAGAAACTGGTTCATCCGACGGACGAGGGATGACTCCCTTTCGCTCATCGGTGTCATGGAGATCACTCCGCTGATGCCGCACATAATCAAAAACCCAAGCCGAAAATCTGGTTAGTCCGATGTACCCTTGGATACGAGGTCAATCGGTTGGAGAACTACTTGGTCAATTCGGCATAGGTATTCAAGCCGATTTGTGTGGAGCGGGTGTCCAGCCCGGCCAGTTCCGGATGCTCGGACTTGCCGTACTCGACGAAGGTCGCTTGCTTGAAGCCGATATGCTTGGCGACCAGCACCAACTCATCCTTGGAGTAGAAGTGGATGTGATCCCAGAACGAATAGGCCTCGAACTCTCCACGCCTGACAGTCGTCTCCGATACAGGGGTGTAATGCCGTTCGAGCACACCCTCCAGACCAGGAAAGCTCAGGCGCACGATGCCTCCCTCCGCCAGCGTCCTGTAGATCTCACTAAGGAAGAAGATCGACTCGGCCTGATTCAGATGTTCGAGAACGTCCTCGGAGAATCCGAAATTGAACGCCTTGTCGGGAAATGGATGCTTTTCAAGCAAATTAATGAAACGGTAGTTAGGCGCATCGGACTGGAAAAGATCGACATTAAGCCAGCCAGCCATCAAGTTACTGCCGCAACCATAATTGATCTTGGCGAACCCACTCCCCGCGTCAATAGGCAGAGCGTCCGCTGCGCCAGAACTTGCCGTAGCGGCATGCGTCTTCTCCAGCCACGCGCCGTTTCTTTCCGAATAGTCGTATCGGGACAGAAACTCAATTTTGCGTTCCCAATGAGGAATGCGCGCAAGCTGGCCGACCATTTCCCGCTGCGTCACTCTGGGGCCTGGGGAAGCAATACCATCGGCCCCACTGTCGGCGAACAATCGCTTCAGGCGACCGGCGACTTGAGATGCCTGTCGAGTCAGCTTGGAAGTCATGCAGAAGTCCCTTTCATGGCCAGCGCAACGCCGGCGATGTCACAAAATTCGCGGGCCGAGTCCAGTATCCGCCCTTCCATCTCCAATCTGGCCACATGCTCGGCATTCAAGTCAGGGCCGGGCGAAAGAGAATACCACCTGTCCGCCAGCAAGGCCGCCAATTCTTCGTCCGACTCCGGCGAAAAATATGAGCCGTGTGCCGGAGCCTGCTCCCGATGGACCGGAATGTCGGAAAGAAATATCGGGCGCCCCACAGCGCGGGCGTCTTCCACGACAGTGCTCCATCCTTCGAACAGTGAAGGCTGTACTACGGCGGCAGCACCACGCAGCACCTCGATTTGTTCCTTCCGAGGCAGCAGTCCCAGAAGATGCACCTGATCAGCGATTCCTCGCTCGCTGATGAATTCTAGCAGGCTGTCGAAATGGGCCGCATTTCGGCGATCGGACTGGGCACCGGTACACACCAGCGGTATGGACAATCCCCGTCGGTCATGAAGGATGGCCAACGCCTTCAGGACGGTGATATGGTTCTTGTGCGCCCAAAACTGATTCGGGAGATAGAGATATTTTTCCGGTATCCCGTACCGCTGCCGCAACGAGTCCTGCGATCCGCCGCCGGAGGTATCGACAAGGGAGCAGAAATGCCAGACGCGCGACATAGCGCGATGCTCCGGGAAGAAGCGGCGAAAGTCGGCCGCTGCCACTTCGCTGCTCAACACCACCACCCCCGGACTGGAAGCGATCTCGCCAATGGAGCGGTCTCGAGCCTCAATCTCGTCAGTCGAGAACAGGCCAGGCAGATAGCGGTGCTGAAAATCCGGAATCCAGCGAATCGTCACGGCATTCGGAACATTGGCGCCAAAACCGGGATAGACGACGTCGATCTGTTCTGAGGGCGCACCGCTACGCCAGCCCAGCTTACGCAGCGCCTTTCCCCAGACCGTTTCTCCGGTTTGATCATCGAAGATAGCAGTGTTCCCGCACTCTTCGCGGAAACGGAGAACGACCGATCGGTTGCCGAGCAGGCGGATACCCGGGCGGACATCTTCCGGCAGACGCCCAAGGCACAAGGCCAGGTTGCGCAAGTAGAGCGTGCCACCCATCCAGCCCGGCTCGTCGATCAACTCGATGCCTATTGTCAGGCGCGACCTTGGCGATGCGTTACTCATATCTCGAGCCTTTTGCACCGAAGGCTCTGGAACGGAAATGTCAATTGCCTCCAGTCGAGGTGGCAAATCCAGATCGTGTGAAGCATGCAAATCCTATTTCGAACCGATGAAACGCCGATTGAGCACCAGGAACGATGCATCGTCCAAGGGGTCCTGATCGCCTTATATTTTCAATTTTACGACAAAGACCCAGTCACCAAGTGAGACATTCGCTGAGCCAATCAGAGATCAAAGCTCGTTGCCACTCGCACCCGCGGCAGCTTGGCTCGCTTTCCGCAGGGCCAGCCAATTCCTCACCTTCAATATCGGGTTCGATGCCTTTATGATCAACCGCGCAACAACCCTGCCGTTGGGGACATTGCGGCGCAGCAGGCGGACCAACCCGCGCCAGCGCACGATATACCAACCGTCGACGGCTGCGCCGCGAACGACACCGGCCGCGATGAGATCTTCGGGCGTCAGCCCTTCCGACACGATCATCGCGGCGTCAATGGGGCCGGGGCGTACCGAAAACAGCAGCAGCCGTACCACCCCCGAAATCACGAACCAGACAGGCTTGGCAATCCAACGCAGAGTCGTGCGCATGGCCAGCGAGTGGCACAGGCGGACGATCAGCCTCAGCCAGAGCCAAGGCTTTCTTCCTCTGGGGGCATAAAGGCTGATGAATCGCCAATGATCGACAATGTTGATCATGGATCTGCGGCTGAACGCTTCGCGCAACACTTCGCCGACGCTGGCGACATCTGCCGAGGGGACAATCCCTGTTTCCTCGATATGTGCGCGCAACGTCGTCTCATAGCACACGCCGAGACGAAATCCCTGTCGCTTCAGACGGTAGAAGAACTCGTAGTCTGCAAGGTAGTGAGGGAAACGCCGCGCGTCTACGTTGCCCGCCGCTCGAATCATCCGCAGCGGCACCAGGCTGCCACGTCCGGGGAGGACATCGACGTCATCGCAGAAGCGTTCGGCCGGGCCCAGAACCGTCTTAACCGGAAATGAATACGGCGACCATCGCACATATTCGCCTGCATCGAGCACGTGCGTCTCGTCCCGGCTGTCGACGATCAGCGAACCGACGGCTGCATCGAAATGTTGGCTGGCGGCGACAAGCGTCGAGACGTAATCCGCAGGAATTTCCGTGTCGTTGTTCATCATCAACACCAAATCGGTGTCGGATCGACTTTCGTGCAACGCATAGTCGATGCCCGCTGCCATCGAGCCAGCCCACCATAGCTCTTCTTTTGCGGTAAGCACGACAACATCCGGGAAGGCGGCGCGAATCGACTCGGCGCTACCGTCGGTCGACCCGCCGTCGGCCACGATGATTCTGAGTGGCGCATAGGTTTGCGCCTTGAGAAATCGGATGCAAGCGAGGGTAAAGTGCAAACGATTAAATACAGGAATTACTGCAAATACTGTCGGATGTTCATCCAAGGTCTGCCGAGTTGATGCCCGTATCTCCCCGATTCCGTGAGAGGTAACAAAGCGCCGACTACGAACGACGAAGGCCGCGCCATCAAGACTGTCATCCCCTCCCAACTTCAATATCTCGACAGCAAACACATGGCTTGGCGGAATTCCAGAAAGGTCCAGCAACACCCGCGTCCAGGAGCCGGCCATCAAGCGACTCTCGCAGACTATGTGACCATCGAGCAGCACTTGAATGGACCCTTCGGCGGTATTGGAAGAGTTCACAAGGCCGGCTTCGAAGACCAAGGCATCGGCGATCTCGGGCCGTCGGATGAACCATCGCCCCCGCCGATATGCTGTCCGCGCATGCTGAAAAGGTTTCTGCAATCTCCAACCATTGAGAAGTTCGAACTTAGAGCCACGACCACCAGGAAACGGCAAATCGATACAGCTATCGGGCATCAGGGATGCGAGCTTGGCTATCGCAGAGGACTCTGAAGTCAGCCACTCAGCATACCGCGCAGGCGTAAGCACTGCATCGGCTTGAAGCTTTGCAGGCTCGGGCCATGGCGCATTTAGGCGGACACGTAACGCAAGTGAACCACTATGCTTGGACAACATCCCGCTGTCTTTGGCGAAGTTCCAAGGCATAAACTCCGTCAGGGTTCCTCCCGACGGGGCACCGTAAAGGGTGTGCGTAAAAATTTCGACCTCTAACAGTTCTGGATGCAGACTGAAAGTAGAGGCGAATTCCGAAAATCTGGGTATTCCTTCGTTAACCCCCAGAAGAACAGATGGTTGTCCATCGAAAATCTCCAACTCAGCATCGTCCTTTGCGGCGCTGGGACAAAACGAATCGCATGTCGTAATCAGGAGTCCGCCCGGTCGTAACACGCGCAAGGCCTCGGAAATCGCGGCGGGAATGTCACGCATGTGATGAAGAGCAGCATTGCAGAATACGGCGTCAAAGCTGCCGTTCCGGAATGGCAATACATGCGAGAAACCACCGATCCAGCGTATGTGCGGGAAGTTGATATTGCCCGCTTCTGCCAGCAAAGGCGAAAACTCTAGTGCAGTCACGTGTGCGCCACGCTCCGCAAGCCGGTGACTGTCAAAACCCAATCCCGCCCCGATATCCAATACATTCCAACCTTGGAGATTCATATCCCGAGTGAGATGGGTGATCTCAACCCATTCGCCGTAGCGGTTCAACAGAAAGGGCGACTGCGCTTGTGAATTATTCCTGACGAACGCTGGCTTATCAGATGCCTGATGATAGGACGCAAGCAGTCGCTCCCAATCCTCTACGACTTCCGGAGTAACGCCAAACTTGCCACGGTTCCCCGCGTTGGCGGCAATCTCGACTAAACCGAGAATATCGTCTGCTTCATAGTTCCCAAAAAACGGCACCCCCCACACCAAGCCATATTCTGCCTGACAGTCGTTGCATTGGAAAGCACCTATCCCGGAAACCGCTGACGACATATTGGCGCCACCACAGACGACGCACCTGACATCGCTCATCGCCTGAGTCACGCGACCGCATCCCCGGAAGAAGCGTCGATGACGATGCCATTTTTGTAGATTACCCTGAATTCGAATGTATCGGTCCAGTGACACGATGAAAAGAAAATGTCGCGGTTTTGCTCGAAAAAATCCTGGAAAGCATTCGAGTACTCGCTATGCAGCGCATCAAGAATCTTATTACGTTTATTCATGCTCGATAGATTAGCGAATTCTATTTCAAAGCTTAATGTCATTTTCGATCAGTGAAGCACGGGTGATTCGTTGCTCCACAAAGCGACGACATAATTCGAAACGCCATCTCAATACCTGTTACGCCCTGCAGTTGTGGCCTTAGCAGGTGATTATAGTCGAGCAGTTGGCCATGATCCTGCGCAAGCGAGTCTATTTTCCTGAGTGAGACGAAACGAACTTCAGAGCCGCCTTGATATCCATTTGATGGCCCCCGGCATGCAAGTGTTGTGAAACTTCGCCACCCTTCATTTTCCACAATGATTTAAGAATCAACATTTGTCCACCGATCTCATCAGTCAACACATCCCTAGATGTGCCTGCGAACCAGTCGCCCTGCCGCGCAAAAGGCTCGCCATTAGGATATCCAGGATCTTCCTTTCCTAACTGAAACTGGACGGGGCGAGGCGCGATTAGCGCTTGGATAGGGGTATAAGATGCCAACTTTGGAATATCCCAGCAATCTGGATGATTTTTTATGCGATATTCTTGCCGCAGAAAAACCAATGGAAGTTGAGCGCCTGCAAATACGCCCACTTGAATATCGGATCGGTAGGCCATTAGCAAAAAGGCGATTGATCCCCCCGAGGACACCCCTACGGCTGCAATGCCTTTGTGCGGAACTTGGACAGTCTTCGAAGTGACAATCTGATCAATACCTTGGGAAATCTCCTTGGTCCATATCGGCAAGTAACCCTGCATCGTTGCCAGGCTGGTTATACCCGAATGCCGCATGCTCACAGGCACCCAAACAACGTAGCCGTTTTTCAAGAACTCCAGCGGCCACTGCCCCTCAACCATTAGCCCGTCGGGGTACATCTCCCATTGCCCATGCTCATGGCCGTGAATTGCAACAACCAAAGGCTTCGTAGCATCTATGTGTTTGGGTATAGCAAGAATCCCACCTGACACTTTGCCGTGCAGAGGGCTGCTTTTTTGATAGTCAAAAGCTATAGTGTGCAACACACCATAAGGAGACTGCGTCCTAGTAACAATGCGGCTTCCGGATGGCTGGAACTGTTGGATGTCATCGATCCATGAACTGTATTCTTTTCTGAATTTTCCAGCCCACGCATCAAATTCGGCGCGGTCGCCAAGGATGGCCTCCAAAGGCACTTCTGCACGGGCCTCAGCCTTCGCAGTCGCGACGCTGAAGGTACTACCAGAAATCAAAACCAAAACCAGAATCCTGAGCAAGCTCATAACTTATGACTGCTTCCTGATGAATCGATAATGCATCCGCGCTTGTCAATGATTAGAAAATTGATTTTGTCGACCCAGTGACACGACGCAAAGAAAAGATCACGGTTCCGCTCGAAGAACTCTTGGAATTGGTTGGAGTACCCGCTGTGAAGAGCGTCAAAATATGTATTTCCTAAGTCCCGCCGTTCCCAATCGTTCCACTCGGTGAGCACTAAAGTTGAACCCACCATCAAACCATGCCAGCGATGATGATTAGGTAATCGAGTAAAGTTGAACATCACGTCAGATAAGCGGGTGGGTACCTCGATATACCCCTTGCGGCCAACACGCATCAACTCCCGTATTGCCAGTCCAGGATTATCCATGTGCTCAAGCACATGGGAGCAAAAGACAAAATCATAGGCATTGTCTTCAAACGGCATGCGCTCAAGATCCACTTCGAAGAACGGCCGCCGGTCACGGACGATGGCTTCGACTCTATGGGTCGTTTGGTCTGGGTACTTGTCTGCCAAATGTGTTGCTCTATTAAATGGCCAACCACCTGAACCCACATCCAACACTTTGGCATTAGTCGGAAGATCCCATTCCATGACTTCATTTTGGTAGGTCCACGTATTTTGGACGGGAACATCTCTTTTTTTCAGGGTTGGAACAAGGTTCCAGGAATCCTGCGGAAGGGTCGACACTAGGATCCCGCGAATCGATGCACGGAATTCTGGATCAGAGTTGCCGCTCTTACCTAGCGTATAACGTGCAACCGCAATCCCAAGCGCTCGCAGTGCGTCGTCTGCAGAAGAACGAGAAGAGAGCCTAGGCGACCGACTGAGCAGCCACAATAAGCCGCGAATGCCGAAAACCAAGGCACTCTCAATCCACAGATACAGCTTGTCGACAATCATTTGCATTCCTGGCTACCGACTACGGAAATACAGGCCAGAAATTCACGGGCTTCCGGCAATCGAATTACCTGGGGATTCCAGTCAACAAGCAATTGGTACAGGCTGTCTTCGTTCCAAAACCAATAATGGCCAAAGAATTGGTCGACGTCGCCATCGGGAACCACGATTCCCACCACCCCCCCTGGACGGCAAATTCGAACCAGCTCCGCTGCAATCGACTTGGGTCGCTCTAGGTGCTCTAGCACGTCGGTACAGAGAACGACATCAAACTGAGCCGACGCGTAGGGAAGCGTACGGTCGATGACGTGTTGGACAAAATTTCCGTCAGCAAACGCCACTGCTGCAGTCTCGACCGCCTTCTGCGAGAAGTCGAGTCCTGAAATAGCGACTCCGGGCTTGCGCTTACGTATCTCCGCCAGCAGGTCGCCGACTCCACAGCCGATATCCACAATGTTGGCGTCACCGTCAATCCGCGACTCGAGGGCATCGACGATTTCACGGGTCAGTTTCTCGCGAACGCCATCTGCCTCCTCGCGGAACGCGGTCAATTTCGCCTGATCGCCCCAGAGGAGGTCATAGCCGACTGCAGAGTTGTCCTCGGTAATCCACCCGACGCCACGATCGGAGCTCGTTGCCTGGTCGGGTAAGAGGATTAACTTGTAGCGGTTCTTCGGGACGAGGAGATACTTGTCGGCCGGTCCGTAGACCCAGGTACCCTTCGGCAGATAATCGTACTGGTTTTTCGGGATCAGGTCGTATCCCTCGTCGGCATGTCCCTCTAGGGCGCGAGAGCTTCGCAATATCGCCGCTCCTGCCCTATACAGCAGACCGACGACGCGAGAGCGCAATCTGGGAAGGATAGTCAAGGCTGCGTCCTCTTTTCGCACAGGTAGGCGAATCCGAAGGCATACCGCGCATCGTGCGCCTTCAGCCCGGCGGCGAGGAAAGGA
>Ga0209254_10003023_pt1 | contig 15354 bp, 8 predicted proteins | sample FrelakmetDIP11DI_FD_187148 | JGI IMG/M metagenome (GOLD analysis project Ga0209254, IMG submission 187148) | Freshwater lake sediment microbial communities from the University of Notre Dame, USA, for methane emissions studies - DIP11 DI (SPAdes)... | ecosystem: Environmental > Aquatic >...
CGATGCACGATGTCGAGCCGGATCGGTGGCACCGCGTTGCCGACGTCGAAGGTGTCGCCCACCGCCAGGCGTACGGGTACCGTGATGACCTGGTCCGGAAATCCGACCGCCGTCAGCGTGACGGTGGTGTCGAGGATCTGGCCGTCCGCGAACCCGGCGGGATTCGCGCTCAATGTGATCGTGGTCGGCGCGGTGCCACTGGAGGCACTCGGCGTCAGCCAGGGCGCGCCGCCGCTCAGCGCGAACTGCAGGATGCCGCTGCCGCTGTTGCTGATGTCCAGCGTTGCGGTCTGGGCCAGAACCTCACCCGGACCCACCTGCCATCCGATCTGTCCGGGTCCCGCGGTGAGGGTGGGACCGCGTGCCGCCAGGTTGCCGTCGACCGTGACCGTGACGGTGCGCGTGGCCGCTAGGCCGAAACTGTTGGTCGCGGTCAGCGTCAGCACATGCACGCCCACCGGCAGGCTCGCCACCGAAACGCGGCTACCGGTGCCCAGGGCGCCCTGCGCGCTGCTCCACGCCAGGCCAGCCCCGCTGATCGCGCCATCCTGCGGGTCCATGGCATCGCCCTCCAGGTTGACGACCTGTCCGAGGTAGACATGGGCGTTGGCCGCGGGCGTCAGGATGCGCGCCAGCGGCGGCCGGTTGACCAGTACCACCACGGGGCTGTCGGAGAACGCGGTCTGCAGTCCATCGCTGGCAATCACGCGGAATCGCACCGGGCCGCCGCCCAGCGCCAGGGTGTCGATCGAGGCCGGGCTTTGCGCCAGTCCCGATTGCAACGGCAGTACCCGGTTGCCGTTGTCGCGCACCACCTGCAGGTCGAAGCGCACGCTGTCGCCGTCGCCGTCGCTGGCGGTCCACGCCAGCGGCAGCAGTCCGGTCGCGGCATCCGGCGTACCCGCCGTGACGTTGCCTGCGACCGGCGCGTTGGCGCTGACCGGCAGGGTTGCTAGCACGCTGCCGCCGCCGGCGAGATTGACGATCCGCACCGCCCGGGTACCGCTGACGAAGGGTACGGCGTGTCCGAAGCCCAACCTCGGGGCGCCCTGGCCACGCGGTAGTCCCGCATCGCCCATCGCGACCGGTGCAAACGAATAGTCGGCCAGGGTGGCGCCGGCACCATCCACCAGACGGATGCTGAGGTTGCCCGGCGGCCGCGGCGGCTGGTTGACGATCCGATCCACACGCCGCGTGTTGAGCAGGGTCGCGCTGGCCAGATCCGGTGCGACCTGACCGAACACCAGCAACCAGTCCCCCAGCAGGGGTGGAACCGCCGGCGCCCGGGTGGTGTTCGCCGCCGCAGGCGCGGGGCCGGTACCGACGCCCGGATGCAGCGCCTGCAGGCTGATCGACAGGCCCCGATAGGTGTAGTCGCTGATCCAGGTCGTGGGTGCGCAGTAGCCCATGATGTCGAAGCTGCTTGCGGGCGACAGGAACCGCTGCGGCAGCAGCAGGCTGGCGTCGCCGCCATCGAAGCCTGCCAGGCTGGTGTTCGGGTTGGACAGGGGCGGCGCGATGAAGGTGTAGAAGTAGGGATAGTTCGGATCGTCCGCGGTGTGCCCGCAGTCCATGGCGCCCGAGGCCTGAGCCGGATGCTGGCGACCCAGGAAGTGACCGATCTCGTGCGCCGCGTAGTCATCGTCGTGCGCCGGGCCCGCCCCGGCGCGGCCGTTGCAGCAGGCCCCGCGCGTGAACAAGCGACGGGGATTGGGGCTGGGCTGCGGGATCAGTCCGTATGCGACGTCCGCACCATCCATGAAGTTGGTGGTCGTCGACAGCATGGACAGGTAGGAGCTGACGGTGTAGTAGGCGCACTGGTTCTTTTCCTCGGCCGATAGCAACACGCACGTCGGCAAGCTCTGATCAACGGCTGCGCCAAGGAAGGGATCGAACAGCGCCAGGTCGGGCGCGAATGTGAGCTGCGAGACCGGATAGGTCCGGGTCATCCAGGATTCCGAGCGCCGTTGCTCATCGAGGCTCGTCTGCGCCAGTGCGTCGGCGGGATTGGGAAACATGCCGGGAAGGGCATAGCCCATCCGCACGAAGGCGACCTTGAGCGTGGTGAAAGTGCGGAACGCGACCACCGGCGCGGCAGCGACTTCGCCTTCGCAACTCGAGGGCGGCGGTGCATTGGGCTCGCTCAGCACTGCGTGCAGCCGCAGACCGGCGAAGCTGCTCCATTGCCAGGGCAGATCGAACAGGAAGCCGTCATCGCCGATCGATCGCTTGGGGTCCGACTGCACGGTGATGCGTGGACCATTCACGTTCGACGGCACCAGCGGGCCCAGCGGTACGCTGACGGTACTGCCGCCCGAGGCGTAGGAACCCAGTCCGCTCAGAGTCGCGGTCACACCCGCGATCGCGGGGCCATCCGACTTGACATAGACGCGGGCGGTCGTGCGCCGACTGAGTATCAGGGGCACGCTGTTGGCCAGGTCCTGGATGCCCTGGGTGACTTCGATGCCGGTGACGCGAATCGGCGTCAGTACCGGTGGCACGACCACACCGTAGCTGAATGCGATTCCGTTGGGGCCGCCGCCCGGTACGCCGACTTCCACCGACCCCAGCACCGTGTTGTTGACGGTGTCGATCTCCGCGACGAGGTTCCCGAAAGCGATCGACACGAAGGCCCGATTGCCGGCCGGGCTCACGGCAATCCTTCGTCCATTCAATAGGGGGATGGTGGCGATCACGCTGTTGCAGGTGGTCGCGTCCGTCACCGTCACGCCATTGGCGTTCGTCACGTAGACTCGGGTGCCGGCAGGGTTGATCGCCACGTCACTCGGAGGATTGAACGAGGATATACGCACCGCGCGGAGCACGCTGTTGGTGGCCGTGTCGATCACCAGCAGACCATAGGAATTCAGGCTCAGGACATAACTCGACACGAAGATCCTGGTGCCGGCCGGATTGACCGCAATACCGCGCGTAACGCCTCCGGTCGGGATGGTTGCGATCACCGAGTTGCTGGCGGTGTCGATGACCGAGATGCTGTCGCCCACGCCGTTCACGAACATGCCGTTCACGACATAGGCCCGGGTGCCGGCTGGGTTGATCGCCACATCGAGCGGGTAGGCCTGTACCGGGATGGTGGCGACCACGGCATTGGCGGTGGTATCGATCACCGAGACGGTGTAGGACTGCTTGTTGGTCACATAGGCGCGCGTGCCCGCGGGGTTGACCGCCACACCGTAAGGGCTGGCGCCCACCGGCACCGTGGCGATGATCGCGTTGGTCCCGGTGTCGATGACCGAGACGTTGTTGGCGTCGTAGCTCGGCACGTAGGCCCGGGTACCCGCGGGATTGAGCGCGACCATCTCCGGGCCGTGCGGTACGGGCACGCTGGCGACCACGGTGTTCGTGGCGATGTCCAGCACCGAGACCTGGCTGGAAGCGGAGTTCGTGATGTACGCGAAAGGTGCGGACCGCGCCGCGCCTGCCCCCAGCAGGAGCAGCCCCAGCAAGGCGGCAGCCGCGAGTTCGTGCACGGCAGGGGGGCGCAGGTCTGGTGCAGTCATGATCGTTTCCGTCCGCTGATGAGTGCTCGCACCGCCGAGGTGGCAACTGCACCGGGCACGGCATGCTGTCGGGGTATTACGCGAACTGGCGTCGAATCCCGACATCGACGGCAGGGGCCGGGACATCGAAGCCGGGCATTTCCTGCCAGAATCGGCCAGTGCGCGAACCCCGAGCGACACCGGCCGACCTCAGCGAACTGACGACCGGTCTCCTGGTCGATGCCTTCTATGCCGACCTGTGCAAGCTGGCCAGACGCCAGCGACGGCGGGTTGGCGCATCGGAGACGCTGCGCACGACGGCGCTGGTGCACGAGGCGTACCTGAAGCTGTTCCAGGGCGGTCGCTGGCGCGACCGCGCGCACTTTCTCAACACGGCCGCCATGGCCATGCGCCAGGCACTGGTGCAGCATGCACGGGCCCGCTACACGGCGAAGCGCGGCGGTGGCGCTTCCCATGTCCCGCTCGACGACGCGGACAACATCCTGGCCGAACCCGAGGAGCGCATTCTCGCGCTGGGCGAGGCGCTACAACGCCTGGAGCAGGTCAATCCGCGGCTGGCGCGGTTGGTGGAATGCCGCTACTTCGCCGGCTACACCGAGGCCGAGACCGCGACAGCGCTGGGCGTGACCGAGCGCACGGTGCAGCGCGACTGGGTCAAGGCCAAGGCCCTGCTCTACGATGCGCTGGGCAGCGAAGCCTGAAGCGGTCGACGGACCGGGACCGGCGCGATCCCGGCTGCGGCCTGGCTACAAGCGGGACGCCGCGCGTACGGCTGCCTCGGCCGCAGCGATGGCCGGGCTGGCCGAGTCGTCATGCAGCCGGCTTGCCGCCAACGCTTTCTCCGCCCATTGGCGCGCGCCGACCGCATCGCCGCCTTGCAGCAGCACGGCGCTGTGCGCCAGCCAGAGCTGGTCGCGCACCCGCAAGTCGTACACCTCACGCAACTGCTGCAACGACGCCAGCGCGCGCTGGCTGTGGTCGAGCGCGGCCCCGCTGTCGCCGCGCGCGGCGGCGATGCGGGCGAGGCCGGAATGGGCCAGAGGCAGGTCTATCCACGGCGGGACGGCGGGCATCGCCAGCACCAGTCGGAACTCGGACTCGGCGAGGCTCATGTCGGCGTCGTCCGGCTGCGACTGCCGCAGCAGCATTCGGGCCCAGCGCTCGCGATAGATCGACGCATTGGGGGAATCCGGCCCATCCTCGGCGAGCGTCTGCTCCAGCGCGGCCTTGAGCATGACGCGCGCCTCGCCGGCGCGCCCGGCAAGATCGTAGGCGTCTCCCAGCGCCAGTCGCCACACGGCGACACTGCGCGTGTAGTCGCGCTCGATGAACTCCGCGAGGGTAGCCTCGAGCAGCGGGATGGCGGCGGCGGCGCGCCCCTCGGCGGCGAGGCAGCCGGCATACAGTCCGCGCGCCCACGCGTCCCTGTTCGATGCGTCCAGATCCGGCGGAATTGCCGCATTCATCTGCCGGAACAACTCCAGCGCGCGCTCGCGTTCACCGCGCCGGTGCAGCATGCGGGCGTGGTATGCGAGCGTCAGCCAGTAGCGTTCATCCTGCGCACCGTAGGTATGCAGCGCGAGGTCTTCCGAGCGCGTGTATGCGTCCTGCGCGAGCTCGAACTCGCCCAGCAATTCCAGATTGCGGGCGTGGTTGCCCAGCACGACCTGTACCTCCGAGTCGTAGCGACCGGGCGTGGCCGCGTACACGGCCAGCGCGCGTTCGTTGAACCGGCGTTGCTGCACGGGATCGCCGCGCTCGCTGTAGATGTTCGCGGCATCGCTCAGCGCGGTCGCGTAGCCTGACGCGCCCGGCGCGAGCTTCTCGTACAGCGCGAAACACTGCTCCAGCGACTTCGCCATCTCGTCCATGCCGCCGCCCGTCACATAGATCTCGCGGGCCTTCTGCTGCCACCAGTCGGCCCGCAGCAGGCTCTGGTTCTGGCCCGATCGATCGAGCAGCATGTCGATCTCGTCGAGGAGCCTGCTGACGCTCGCGTGGTCCAGTCGTTCGCCTGCGGCGGCGGCTTCGCTCAGCAGTCCCTGCAGCACGATCGGGTGGCTGGCCCCGTAGTGGGCGCGGGCGAGCCCGATTCGACGCTTCTGCATGGCCGCAAAGCGGTCGTCGTCGGCCAGTTGCGCGTAGATGTCCGCGGTCAGTCCCAGCAATTCGATCTGCAGTTCGGGCTGGCCTGCGAACTCCTTCTCGATTCGCGCCGAGCCGCGGTCCAGCAGTTCCCGGGCGGTGGTCTCGCCGCGCGACTTGTCCGCGGCGATGCGTGGATCGCTGGCACGGAACACGCTGATCAGGAAGTCCTTGGTCGCCGTCGCGCGCGCCGCTTCGCCCTGGGCGCGACGGGCCTGCCAGGCAACACCGGCGATTCCGGCAACCAGCGCCAGCACGACCAATGCCGCTGCCGACAGGGGCATCCGGTTGCGGCGCAGGAAACGGCGCAACGTGTAGGCGCGGGTTCCCATGCGTGCCTGTACCGGCTCGTGATTCAAGTAGCGGATGAGGTCGGCGGCAAGCGCGCGGGCATCGGCATAGCGCGCATCCGGCTCCCTGCGCAGGGCCTTGGCGATGATGGCGTCGAGGTCGCCACGCAATCGGCTCGCCGGCACCATGGCGGTATCCGACGCGACGTCGCTGGCGCGCAGCGGCGCTTCGTCCAGCAGGCGCTCCAACGTCGACGCCAGCGGTATTTCCTGCACCTGCCACGGCAGCCGTCCGGCCAGCAGCTGGAACAGGGTCACCCCAAGTGCGTAGACGTCGGTGGCGGTGGTGACCGTGCCACCCGTGAGTTGCTCGGGCGCCGCGAAGGCGGGCGAGAGGTGGGTATCCTGGGTGGCATCCGCGACCGCATCGGCGTGCAGCAACTTCGCAATCCCGAAATCCAGCAGCTTCACCTGACCCTCCGTCGTGACGAAGATGTTGGCCGGTTTCAGGTCGCGATGCACGATCAGGTGCGAGTGGGCGTACGCCACCGCGTCGCATACCTGCAGGAACAGCGCGAGCCGTTCCTCCAGCGTGGCGCCGTGCGTCGCGCAATAGGCGATCAGGTCCTGCCCGTCGACGAACTCCATGGCCATGTAGGGCCGCCCATCGGCCGACAGTCCGCCGTCGTACAGGCGTGCGATGCCCGGGTGGTCGAGCCCGGCCAGGATCTGGCGCTCGGCGTTGAACCGTTCCAGGCTGCCTCCGACTTCGGGGCGCAGGATCTTGAGCGCGACCCGTTGGCGGAATCCGCCGTCGGTGCGTTCGGCGAGGAACACCTCGCCCATTCCGCCTGCGCCCAGTCGTCGCACCAGGCGAAACTGGCCGACCTGCGGACTTGCCAGTTGATCCGACGCCTGGTCGAGCGACCGGGGTTCGATCCGCACTGGCGCGCGATCGAGGAAGCCGGCGCCGGAATCGGCCAGCGCGAGCAGATTCTGCAGTCGCTCCCGCAGAGCCGTGTCCGCACCGCAGCTTTCGCGCAGGAAGGCTGCGCGATCGTCCGCCGGGAGGTCGAGCGCGCGGTCCAGCAGCCGTTCGATGCGGCCGTCGATCATCTGCGACATCGGTCGATCCTAGCGCCTGTCCGGGTTTGGTGCCGGCGGACACGGTAGTGGCGCGCCGCCGGGCTGCCGCAGCCGGCAGTTCCAGCCCTCGCGCACGGACAGCTCGATCATGGCGTTGGCGTCGCGCCGGACCAATGCCGCGCCCAACGCCGCGACCCAGGCAGGCTGCGCGTCCGCTGCATCGGCCGCGCTTGGCCCGGTCGCGGCCGGCGCCATCGCCAGTACGTCGTCATCGGACATCTGCCAGTGCACGAGCAGGTATTCAGGCGCCGGCCCCCGGGGCAGGACCGCGTTCCAGTCGAGCTGCGCGGTGCCGTCGTCGTAGCGGGTGCGCTCGCGCACCAGGTAGCCGTGGGAGCGGTCGCGCAGGTAGACCTCGCCCTCGCCGGCCACGCGCAGGAAGGTGGCGGCGACCATCTCCGCCAGCGCGGCGCGCACGAGGGCGCCGCGGTCGTCGCTGCAGGCGCGCCGTTCGCCGTGCCGCGTCATCGCCTCGACCAGCAGTTCGTAATAGCTGGGTCCGCCCTCGAACCAGCGCGCGCCCAATCCGTCGGCCGCGGCCAGACTGAACATCACCAGGCGCGGCGGGTCGCCGGCCAGTTGCAGGACCGCGGTGTCGAGGCGCGCCAGCGTCGCCTCCAGCATCAGTTCGACCACTGCGGCGCGCGGAATGGCCAGGCCCAGGCGATTGCCCATCGGAACTATCCAGGCCGTGCTCGCGGCGCTGGCACGTCCCGCGGGCGACAAGGCGCGGTCGCTCAGCTTGGACTGCCAGCTCGCCAATTCGGTACACAGCGTGTCGAGCTTGAGGACCGGCGGCGGAACCCCCGGCGGCGCTGCGGCCCACGCCCCCTCGACCAGCAGCAGCAGGATTGTCGCGAGTCGCGCGCTGCCGTTCACAAGCCGCCGGCGGCTTGCGCCACCGCGCGGAACAGGGCGCGGCCCTTGCTCAGGGTTTCTTCCCACTCGCGCGCCGGATCGGAGTCGTGGACGATGCCGGCGCCGGCCTGCACGTGCAGCATGCCGTCGTGGATCACCGCGGTACGGATCGCGATCGCCGTGTCCATGTCGCCCCACCATCCCAGGTAGCCGACCGCGCCGGCGTAGATGTTGCGGCGGATGGGCTCGAGTTCCTGGATGATCTCCAGCGCGCGGATCTTCGGCGCGCCCGACAGCGTGCCGGCGGGAAAGGTCGCCTTGAGCACGTCGATGGGCGTGAGCCCCTCGCGCAGTTCGCCCTCGACCTGCGAGACGATGTGCATGACGTGCGAGTAGCGCTCGATCCCCATGCGCTCGGGCACGCGCACGGTGCCGGTCTTCGCCACCCGGCCGACGTCGTTGCGGCCGAGATCGATCAGCATCAGGTGCTCGGCGCATTCCTTCGGGTCGGCCAGGAGCTCGCGTTCCAGGCGCGCGTCCTCCTCGGGCGTGGCGCCGCGCGGGCGCGTGCCGGCGATCGGCCGCAGGGTGACGCGGCCGTCGTTGACCCGCACCAGGATCTCCGGCGACGAGCCCACCACCTGGGTCGGCCCGAGGTCGAGGAAGAACAGGTAGGGCGAGGGATTGAGCGCGCGCAGGGCCCGGTAGACATCGACCGGGCGCGCGCGGAACGGCACCGACATTCGCTGCGACAGCACGACCTGGAACGCATCGCCAGCCTGGATGTATTCCTGGCAGCGGCGCACCGCGGCCTCGAAGCCTTCGCGGGTGAAACCCGAGACGAAGTCCTGCTCGCTGAGCGAGGCCGGGTCCAGCACCGCCGGGTAGCCGCTGCCGGCATGGCGCAGCCGGAACGCAAGCTGGTCGAGGCGGCGCAGCGCGCGCGCGTACGCCTGCGGCTCGGCCGGATCCGCGTGCACGATGAGGTACAGGCGGCCCTTGAGGTTGTCGAATACCGCGACCTCCTCGCTCAGCATCAGCTGCACGTCGGGCGTGCCCAGGGTGTCGCGCGGCGCGGCGCGGGCGAGGCGCGGTTCGATGTAGCCGATGGTCTCGAAGCCGAAGTAGCCGACCAGGCCACCGGTGAAGCCCGGCAGGCCGGGCAGGCGCGGCACCCGGTAGGACTGGCGCAGCGCTTCGATCTCGCCCAGCGGATCGTCAAGTTCGCGGCGCTCCACTACTTCGCCGGTATCGCGGATCTCGAGCGTCTTGCCGCGCAGGGTGAACACGCGCCGCGCCGGCAGGCCGATGATCGAGAAGCGCCGCCACTGCTCGCCGCCCTCGACCGACTCGAACAGGTAGCTGTACGGGCCATCGGACAGCTTCAAGTACACCGACAGCGGCGTATCGAGGTCGGAGAGCACCTCGCGCACCACCGGAATTCGGTTGTAGCCTTCGGCGGCGAGGCGACTGAAGTCGTCGGCGGAAACCACGGGGATGCGCCTGGCAGGGCGTGGCAGTATGCCAGTGCGGGCCGAACCGTGGCGTTGGCGAGAGGTTGACGACCTGACCTTGTCGGACTCGCTTTCGTTGCGACCGAGGCCCATCGCCCGCAGAGCGGGCTCCTACAGAGCCGGCTTTGCAGGAGCCCGCTCTGCGGGCGATGGGCCTCGGTCGCGGCTGAAGCCGCTCCTACAGCGGTCGCCGCGGCATGCCCCCGAGGTGCAGGCTGAAGACCACCCCGCTGCCATCGGCGAGGTTCTGCGCGCGCGCCTCGCCGCGGTGCAACTCGGCGACCAGGCGCACGATGTAGAGCCCCAGGCCCAGGTGGTGCGCGTCGACGCCATCGCGCACGCTGACCAGCGAATCGAACAACCGATCCTGCATCCGTGCCGGCAGGGGCGGACCATTGTTGGCTACCGAAAGCACCACCCCTTCGCCCTCGGCGGCCAGCGCGAACCGGATCCAGCCATCGGCCGGCGCGAAGGAGCGCGCGTTGTCGATCAGCTTGTCGAGCGCCTGCGCGATCAGGTCCGGCGCGCCATGGAAAGCCAAGGGCCCGGCCGGCAGATCGAGCAGCACGCGGCGTGGCGCGGCGAGGTCGCGATAGGCCTCGGCGCAGCCGCGGGCCAGCGCGGCCAGGTCGAAGTCCTCGCCTTCGGCGCCGGCGATCGCGCGCTCGACCCGGCTGGCTTCCGCCATCGCGCGCAGGATGCCGGCGAGCCGGTCGGCACCCGCGCGCGCGCGCAAGGCATAGGTGCGCGCCTCCGATGGCAGGCGCTCGTGCTCGAGGTTGTCGAGCGAGGAACGCACGATCGCCAGCGGCGTCGACAGTTCGTGCGAGAGCTTGCTCGCCAGCGTCCGAAGGTAATCGGTATAGGCGCCGACCTCGCCCAAGAGGCGCGCGAAACTGCGCGAGAGATCGCCGAGGTCGTCATGGGCGGCCAGGTGCGGCAAGTGCGCGTCGAGCCGGCCGTCGGGACGCAGCGCCCGTTCCGCCGCGTTGCGCAGGCGCCGGATGCGAAGGCCCTGCACGCCGGCGAAGCCGGTCAGCAGCAGGCCGGCGACCAGGACCGTCGCCAACGTCGCGGCCACCAGCGTCGACAAGCCGCGGTTGGCCAGCACCAGCAAGGCGTCGCTGGATTGCTCGAGCAGCAGCGCGCCATGTCCGCCGGGCAAGGGCACCGCGGCGCTGACGACCACGCTGCCGCTGGCGCCCGAGGCGCGCACGTGGCTCGCCGGCACGCCCGACAAGGCCTGCCAGACCACGGGCGCATCGATGCGGGCGCGATCGTCGGCGAAATCGCCGGGTGCGCCGGCGGGCGGCGCCAGCAGGAGGCGGTACAAAAGGCCGCGCCAGCCGCCGGCCTGCGTCGATAGCGTCGGTGCGGTGTTCAGCGCACCCGCCTGGCCCACCACCCACCCGTCGCTGCTGACCAGGCGCAGGCGCGCGCCGTCGGGTGCCAGTGCGGCCAGTGCCTGGTCGCGGGCGGCATCGGCGCGCAGGATCGGCAGCGTGGAACCAGGCTCCGCCCCGAGCGTGAGCGCGCCCTCGGTCCCGTCCTCGCGCAGGTCGCGCGCAACCAGGCCCAGGGACCCGTCGGCAGCAATCGGCGGCAAGCGCAGCTCGACGCGATATCCGCCCGCAGTCTCCTGCCACTCGCCGCGCAGGGGGGCGCCGTGTTCATCCAGCGCGTTGATGGGGCCGGGCGCGGCGTTGGCCAGGCGCCACTGGCGCAATCCGCGCGGATCACGCAAGGCAAGCTCGATCCGGTCGCCGCGGCGACCCAGCGGATCGGCGGCGTCGGCGCGCACCCGCGTGGCGTCATCGACCTCGATCAAGGCGTGGACTGCGCTGCCGTCGTCGGCCAGCGTCACCGCAAGACGACCATCGCTGCTGCGGCTGGCTTCGAGTCCGGACCAGTCGTCGGCGCTGCCGTCGATCACGATCGGCGCTGGCACGCGGTGCAGGTAGTACGTCGCCCCGGCGGGCGGCAGGCTGGCCTCGACCGCCACCGCGCGCGCCAGGGCCTGCGCAGCGCCCAGTTGCGCGCGCTCCTGTCCTTCGCGCAGCAGGGCCTCGGTCTGGCGTACCAGCTGCCAGCCGGCGACCGGCAATGCCAGCGCCACGAGCAGCGAGAGCAGGAGGGTCAGGCGGGTGGACATCGGTTTCGCGGCCCGTGCCGGCGCATCCGCGCGCCGGCCGCGTTCAGGGCTTCCAGCGGTAACCGGCCCCGTGCACGGTCTCGATCGCGTCGAAGGCCGGGTCGATGGCGATGAACTTCTTGCGGATGCGCTTGACGTGCGAGGTGATGGTCGCGTCGTCGACCACGACCTGGGCGTCGCGCATGAGCTGGTCGCGGTTCTTCACGTGGCCGGGATGGCGCACCAGCGTATGCACCATCCAGAACTCGGTCACGGTCAGCGGCACCTCGGTGCCGTTCCAGGTCACGCGCATGCGCTCGGCGGCGAGCGCCAAAGGTCCCTGCAGCACCTGCGCCTCGGCCGAGGGCGGGCGCCGCAACGCATCGACGCGACGGAACAGGGTATTGATGCGTGCGGTCAGGTGCGGCAGCGAGACGTCCTTGGTCAGGTAATCGTCGGCGCCCAGGCGCAGCCCCGAGATCACGTCGAAGTCGGACTCGCGCGCGGTCAGGAAAATGATCGGCAACTGCGGCGCCTTGCTGCGCAATTCGCGGCACAGCTCGAAGCCGCCCTCGGGCTCGTCGGCCAGGCCGATATCGATCAGCACCAGGTCGGGCAGCCGCAGTTCGAAAGCGCGCGAGGCTTCCGGCCGCGAGCCATGCGTCCACACCTCGAAGCCCAGGCGCTTGAGCGCGTCGGCGTAGTTGGCGCGGATGACGGGTTCGTCCTCGACGATGGCGATGGTGCGGGCCATGGGCCTGTTTCGGTGCGGAGTCGGGACCGAGCATACGGAGCACGGTGCCTGCACGGCAATCGCGCCGTGCGCTACTGCCCCGATTCCGTCACAAGTCATCGCCAATCGGGCCGCGCGCACGCCGCGCCGCTCCATGCGGCGGCGGCGTAATGGCATCGCGCCCGCTCCGGGCGCATCCCGACCCCGACTTCCATGAGAACCCTGATGTTGCGTTTCGCAGGCGCCGTGTTCCTGGCCTGCGCCGCGTGCCTGTCCGCGTTCACGGCGCAAGCCCAGGACGTGGGCGCGCCCACCCTGCAATGGCACGACGCCGAAGGCCGTCCGGCGGCGGCGGCCTCGCATTCCCTGGCCGTGACGTTCAAGGTCAGCGGCCTGGTGGCCGAGGGTCGGCTGAGCCAGCAGTTCCGCAACACCGGCAGCGTGCACCTCGAAGGCCAGTATCTGCTGCCACTGCCCGAGGGCGCGGCGGTGCATTCGATGCGCCTGCGCATCGGCCAGCGCGTGATCGAGGCCGAGATCCGCGAACGCGAGCAGGCCCGCGCCGAATACCGCGCCGCCGCCGCGGCGGGGAAGCGCACCAGCCTGGTCGAGAAGCACCAGGGGAATCTGTTCCGCACCGCGGTCGCCAACGTGGCGCCGGGCGAGACGGTGGAGATCGAGATCGACTGGTGGCAGCCGGTCGAATACGCCGATGGCCGCTTCACCCTCGCCTTTCCGCTCACCTTCGTGCCGCGCTACGACCAGGGCCTGGCCATCGGCATGGCGGTGCCGGGACAGCAGGCCGCGCCGGTTGTCGCTGCGCCGGTTGCCGTGGTCGCGCCGCCACAGGTCACGATCGCGGTCGAACTCGACCCCGGATTGCCGCTGCAGTCCGTGTCCAGCGAAAGCCACGCCGTGGACGTGCAGCGCGAAGGCGAGACCTATCGCGTGGCGCTGGGCAAGGGCCCGGTGCCCGCCGACCGCGACTTCGTCCTGCGCTGGCGGCCAGAACCCGGCCAGCAGCCGACCGCGGCCCTGTTCGTCGAGCACGCCGCCGATGCCGACTACGCGATGGTGCTGATGCTCGCGCCCGACGCGCCCAGCTCACGTATCCCACGCGAACTGGTGCTGGTGATCGACACCTCGGGCTCGATGACCGGCACCTCGATCGAGCAGGCCAAGGCGGCGCTGGACCTCGCGCTCGCCAGCCTGCAGGCGCAGGACCGCTTCGGCGTGATCCAGTTCAACTCCACCACCGAGGCCCTGTTCGAGCAGCCGGTGCCGGCCACGCCGCAGGCGCTGCGCGTGGCGCGTGACTGGGTCGCGTTGCTCGAGGCGCAGGGCGGCACCGAGATGCTGCCGGCGCTGGATGCCGCGCTCAGCGGCAGCGCGCCGCAGGGCACCGTGCGCCAAGTTGTGTTCGCCACCGATGGCGCGGTGAGCGGCGAGGATGCGCTCTACACCGTGATCGAGGATCAACTCGGCGGCTCGCGCCTGTTCCCGGTCGGCATCGGCGACGCCCCCAATGGCTATTTCCTGCGTCGCGCCGCACGGATGGGCCGCGGGTCCAGCGTGGTGATCCGCGACGTGGCGGAGGTGCAGCCACGCATGGCCGAGCTCTTCGCCAAGCTCGACCGGCCGGCGCTGCGCGACGTGCAGTTGGCCTGGAACGGCAGCGCCGAGGCCTATCCGGCCCGCGTGCCGGACCTCTACAGCGGCGAGCCGCTGGTGGTGGTGGCGAAGCTGGCCCGCGGCACCAGCCGCGTGGACGCGGTGGGCTGGCAGCGCGAGGCCGCATGGTCGAAGTCGCTCGATCTCGCCCGCACGCGCAACGATGCCGGCATCGCGCGCCTGTGGGCGCAGTCGAAGATCGAGGACCTGGAGGAGCAACTGCGGCGCGGCGGCGACGAGGCCGTCATCCGCGCGCAGGCACTGGACGTGGCGCTGGCGCACAAGCTGGTGACGCGCTGGACCAGCCTGGTCGCGGTCGACCGCACGCCAGTGCGCTCGACGGATGCGCCGCTGGCGGGCGTGCAGCTGGCCAACGGCGCTACCGCCAATGCGCTGGCCTTTGCGACGACCGCCACCTCCGCACGGCAGTCTTTGCTGATCGGGCTTGCGGGCCTGGCCCTGCTGCTGGCGGCCGCGCTGCGCGGGCGTCGCTTCGGCGCGGGGAGCGTGGCATGAGGCCGCTGGTGCTGGTCGCCGGCGCGGGCGCGCCACCTCGTGTGGCCTTCACCGACTGGTTCGCGCGCGTGCTGGTCATGCTGTTCGTGCTGCTGCTGTCGTGGCGTACGCCCGACGGCCCCGCTGCCGGAGGTGCCTGATGTCGCGCTCAAGCCTGCTGGTGCGACACGCGCCTGCAACGAGTCCATCGATCCTGGTGCCGTGGCGCCGCTTTCGCGTGGCGCAATGGCTGCGCCGCATGCGCGGCCTCCTGCAGGCGCGCCATGTCTCCGCCCTGCTGGGCGGCGTGCTCGCGATGTGGGGCCTTGGAAGTGCGGGCTACGTCCACGCCAAGGCCGCCTTGGCGCAGGTGCTGCTGCGTGACGCATGGGCGCGCGCGCAATCGGGACACGTCACGCCGCGACCGTGGCCCTGGGCCGACACCTGGCCGGTGGCGCGCCTGACCGTGCCACGCCTGGCCGTGGACCAGATCGTGCTGGCCGGCGCATCGGGCCGCACGTTGGCCTTCGGCCCTGCGCTCTCGCCGGCCGGGGCCGCGATCGGTGGCGCAGGCACCGCAGTACTGAGCGGCCATCGCGACACCCACTTCGCCTTCCTGCGCGAACTGGTTACCGGCGATCGCGTGTGGCTGGACACCCCGCAGGGCCGGGTCGCCTACGTGATCGAGCAGACCTCGGTCGTGGACGCCCGGCGCGCCCGCCTGGCGACCGCCGGCGAAGGCGCGCGACTGGTCCTGGTGACCTGCTGGCCCTTCGACGCCGTGGAGCCGCACGGCCCGTGGCGCTATGTGGTGGAGGCGCGGCTCGCCGGCGGCGCGGCAGGCGGCGGG
>Ga0209254_10003024_pt1 | contig 15346 bp, 10 predicted proteins | sample FrelakmetDIP11DI_FD_187148 | JGI IMG/M metagenome (GOLD analysis project Ga0209254, IMG submission 187148) | Freshwater lake sediment microbial communities from the University of Notre Dame, USA, for methane emissions studies - DIP11 DI (SPAdes)... | ecosystem: Environmental > Aquatic >...
GGGGTTCTAGGGGGGGGGTTCTCTCAAAAGATTGAATTTTAGCGGGCAAATTTCAAAGTGGTCGCTAAATACTTACGCTAAAGTGGTTCCGAGTTTTTATCCATACTTTTAAGGTCCTTCTGGGTTAAATTTTAGGGAAAGTTTGAATCTGGCTTTGGCTCTATTTTGAGTTAAATCTATATATAAACAGGGGATTTAAATAAAACAATAAGTAGTAGTAAGTTTTAGGAAACAAATATTTGGGCCTAGTTAAACTCATAGAATTGACTAAAATCGTGCCAGCCGTCGCGGTTAGACGAAGAATTTTAGTAGAGTAAAAGTTTTGTTTAGTTAACATTCGATCTCGTAAAAGATGGTGAAATTTTGTTGATAAGGTGAAATTTTTAATTTAAGGGAAATTCTTAAGAAATCTGTTGAGACTAAAAAATTTAGGTAAAAAACCAGGATTAGATACCCTGTTATTCTAAATAATAGTGTAAATAGGGTAGTAAAAGTTGTTCTTCAAACCCAAAGATTTTGGCGGCATCTTATCCTAATAGAGGAGCTTGTCCTGTAATTGATAGTCCCCATTTTATCTTACCCTTTTTTGTTAAGCTTGTATACCGCCGTTGTCAGATTACTTTAAAAGAACGTTTTCAGGAAAAATATTTTTCTTACTTCAGGTCAAGGTGCAGTTTATAAAAGGGCAGTGATGAGCTACAATTTTTAATAGAAATACGGATTTTAGGCTTAAAACTCAGGTGAAGGTGGATTTATTAGTAAATTTACTTAAGTACAGTAAGTTGAATAAGGCAATAGGATGTGCACATATCGCCCGTCACTCTCTTCTCAAGAGGAGATAAGTCGTAACAAAGTAGGTGTACTGGAAAGTGTATCTAGAATGAAATAAAGAGCTTGACTAGTTAAGCAACTCGTTTACATCGAGTCTATATTTGTGCAAATCAAATTTTATTTAGTTTTTATCTTGGGGAAAATATTTTTAACAGAACCATCTTTGTCCAAATTGTGTAAGTACGAGTTAAAGAAATTATCAGCCATCCCTATAGATTACAGTACTGTGAAGGAATGTTGAAAAACTATGTCAAACTTAAAAAAGAAGATTTATTTTATCGTACCTTGTGTATCAGGGTTCTGCAAATTTCTTTTTACATAAATTATTCCCGAAGTTAAGCGAGCTATATTTCAAGGTTTATAAATGTAGCAAAATTTTTTTGAATTGAAATATGGGGTGAAATGCCATTCGAGCTTTTTTATCTGGTTTTCTGGGAAACGAATTTAATTCGATTTATCTGAGTTTTTATTTTAGTGTTTAATTTAAAAATTTGGGTGGTTAAAGTCTTGGGGGGATGAGCTCTCGAGGCAAATTTAATTGATATAATAATTAACTTGGTTTTAGATGATTTTAGGCTTAAAAGTGGCTTAAAATAATAAGTTTTTTGTAATTTACATCTCAGTAGTCAGTATTTTTTAGTGTTTATCTATCTACCAGAATACTTAAACTAACTTTTGATTTAAGGTAAAGATGCTTAAATTAGTAGAATTTAATGTTGATTTTTTATTAGCAGGGTAAGTTAAAATTTAAAGTAAATTTAAGTATTTTAAAGGAACTCGGCAAATTGTTTTCCGCATGTTTATCAAAAACATCTCCCCCTGTTTTTATAGGGGGTATCGCCTGCTCAATGCATTAGTAAATAGCCGCAGTATTCTGACTGTGCTAAGGTAGCATAATCATTAGTCTCTTAATTAGAGGCTGGTATGAATGGTGAGACGAGAAAAAAGCTGTCTCTAAAATATTTGTCGAATTTCATTTTTAAGTGAAAAAGCTTAAATGCGTTTGGGGGACGATCAGACCCTTTGGAGCTTTATTTCATTAAAGTTTTAGGTTACTTTTTATAACAAAAATTATGATGAAATTTTGTTGGGGCGACAGAAAGTTAAAAAGTACCACTTTCTTTAAAAAACATGTATAGATGGAAAATTGATCCCTAAGGAGGGATTAGAAGACTAAGTTACCCTAGGGATAACAGCGTAATCTTTTTGGAGAGTTCTTATCGATAAAAAGGTTTGCGACCTCGATGTTGGATTAAGAAATTAGCAAGGTGCAGAAGTTTTGTTGGAAAGTCTGTTCGACTTTTGATTTCTTACATGATCTGAGTTCAGACCGGCGTAAGCCAGGTTGGTTTCTATCCTCAAATTTTATGGCCTATTTTTAGTACGAAAGGATTAAGATAGGGGGAAGCTCTTATAATGAAGAATCAAAATAAACTTTCAAAAGTGATGTCAGTCTGACAGATAATGTAATAGACTTAGGATCTACTTATGTAGGTGGTAGCCCTACGGCTGATTAAAATGATTCAAGTGATTCTCTTCTTAGTTGTGGTGGTGTGTGTTCTCGTAGGGGTAGCGTTTTTCACTTTATTTGAGCGTAAGCTATTAGGGTACATTCAGTTGCGTAAGGGGCCTAATAAAGTAGGTTTGGGGGGGATTCTTCAGCCCTTTTCTGACGCAATTAAATTGTTTTCAAAGGAGCATGTTTCCCCCTCCACCTCTAACTATTCAGCCTTTTTAATCGCCCCTTGTTTTAGTTTGGGGCTATCTCTTCTTATATGGCTAAGAATTCCTTCTTTTTTTAATTTACTCTCTTTTAATAAGAGCGTACTCTTTTTCTTATGTGGTTTAGGCGTTGGTGTTTATGGGCTTCTCGCGGCAGGGTGGAGATCTAATTCTAAGTATTCTCTTATTGGATGTCTACGAGGAGTAGCCCAGACTGTTTCTTACGAGGTAAGATTAGTCTTAATTTTGTTTACCCCTTTAGTAGTAACTGTGGGGTATGAGTTGGGCAGTTTTTCTTATTTTCAAGAAAATTTATGGTTTATTTTTATCTTTCCTGCCGCAGGATTAATTTGATTTATTTCTTGTCTTGCTGAGACTAATCGTACCCCATTCGATTTTGCTGAGGGGGAGTCTGAGCTTGTGTCGGGTTATAACACGGAGTACAGAAGTGGGGGGTTTGCTTTAATTATATTAGCGGAGTATACTAGAATCTTATTTATATCTTTTCTATTTAGTGTCATTTTTTTAGGGGGTGACTGTTCTTTTTTTGTGCTAGTTTCTTTCGGGGTAATAGCTTTTATTTTTGTTTGAGTTCGAGGGACTCTTCCCCGATTTCGGTATGATAAATTAATATATTTAGCTTGGAAGTTTTTTTTACCTTTTTCTATTTCGTATTTAGTACTGATAGCAGGGCTATTAAGTATGTTGTTCTTAGGGTTTAAAGAGTGCTAAAAGATTTTAACTTTTATGACTTGCTTTCAAAACAAGAACCTTAATTAGGTTAAACAATCTTATGCTAGGATTTTATCCCAAATTTTTAAAGTAAGAGGGGCTAGAATAAAGTATCTAAAGTAGATGGCGGTAAAAAGCTGGCCCACTAAAACGTAGGGGTCTTCTACGGGCTTTGCTCCGATTCAGGTTAAAATAAATACAGTCCCGATTAATGATCAAAATAAAAACTTATTAAATGGGTAAAATTCTAATCCCTTTATTTCTCTCTTATGCCAAATTGGTATGATGGCTAGGATTAAGATTGACAATAAAAGGGCTAGAACCCCCCCCAATTTATTAGGGATCGATCGAAGAATTGCATAGGCAAATAAGAAATATCATTCAGGTTGAATATGTACAGGGGTAACCAGAGGATTGGCGGGGTTAAAGTTTTCTGGATCTCCTAGCAAATTAGGGGCTAATAGTGTTAAAATAATTAAAAATCTTAATATGAAGAGGAATCCTACTAAATCTTTAATAGTAAAGTAGGGGTGAAAAGGGATTTTATCAGAATCTCTCTTAAGACCAAGAGGATTATTTGACCCTGTCTGGTGGAGGAACAAGAGGTGAATAATAACTACTCCTATAATAATGAAGGGGATCAGAAAATGAAAGCTAAAAAACCGGTTGAGGGTCGCATTATCTACAGCAAAGCCTCCCCACAGTCATTGAACAATTATATCTCCTATATAAGGGATAGCAGAGAGTAAATTGGTAATTACAGTGGCCCCCCAGAAAGATATTTGCCCCCAAGGAAGAACGTATCCTATGAAAGCGGCTGCCATAGTTAGGAGGAGAAGTAAAATCCCTGAGAATCAAGTGAGTAAGAATAAATAAGACCCGTAGTATAGTCCACGCCCAACGTGGAGATATAGACAAATGAAAAAAAAGGAAGCCCCGTTAGCATGAATCGTACGTAAAAGTCAGCCATAATTTACATCTCGGATGATATGAATGACACTTGAAAATGCTATTTCAACGTGGGGTGTATAATGTATAGCTAGGAAAATTCCAGTAAAAATCTGGGTAACTAAACAGAGACCTAATAATGAACCAAAATTTCACCATCTTGAGATATTTGAGGGTGCAGGGAGATCCACTACGGCTCTGTTAAGAATCTTTATTAGGGGATGAGTATTTCGGAGAGTTGCCATTTAAATATTAAAGGGCTCGCAGAGAAGAGGAATCGTTCTTGCTGATGGCCACTACTACAATAAGAGTGAGTAAGAGGTAAAGGACAAGGAAAATAGTCATTCCGCCTAATTGTTCGGAGTACAGTAAATTTAATCAGTCTGTACTTTCATTGTTGTAGTGGGTTATTTTTAAAAGGGCATTGGTTTTAGAGTCAAATACTTTTAGTCTGGAAGAAATTATAAGAGAGCCCGCTAAAATTGATGTGATACTTAAAAAAAATATTTTAATTTTATTACTTTGGGGTGTCTGATTTTCATTGGAAGCAAGGAGTGAAATGTAAATAAAAATAACAAGTAATCCCCCCAACAAAATTAATACTAAGACGTAAGAGAGTCAAGATCTTAGCCCCCCAAGCCCTAATGTTGCAGCGATTATAAAAGTAATAATAAGGATAATTAGCCCTATGAGGAGGGGGTGTCTGACTAAGGGGAATATAAATACTATAAAGACTGTCCCAGTAAGAAGAAAAAACTGTCCAATTTCAAAAAGTAGTTTAATTAAGAATTGGAGCTTTGGGAGCTTTGGGTGTAGGTTCCTATCTTTTTGAAGTCTTAGAAAGTTGCTTTGTCTCTGATTTACAAGACCAGTGTTTTTAATTTAAACTACTAAGACCGTGAGTCAGTCATCTTTCGTCAGTCCTTTAATTGTTTTATTAATAGGGTCCATATTAATCTTTCTTTTTAGATTTATTTCTAAACGTAAGCATCTTCTGGCTACTTTACTTAGTTTAGAGGGTTTGATGCTTATGATTTTTGGTGTTCTTTTTTGGGTAAGATCTATGGTGAGTTTTAGAAATTTTGTTCTAATTTTTTTGACTCTTACAGCTTGCGAGGGGGCTCTAGGGCTCTCACTATTAGTTTCACTGGTCCGAACCCATGGCGGAGACAACTTTAACTCTTTAAACGCGTTACAGTGCTAACAATGTTAAAATTCATTTTGATGGGGTCTTGTATAACGCTATTTTTTAGTAACTGAGGGGTGGCAGTTACATTGCTTTTTTTTATAGCTTTTGTTTTTGGAGTGGGGATAAGCGGTTTCGGATTAGGCCTAGTTAATCTCATTCAGGTTGATTTAATATCTTACTTTCTAAGATATTTATCTATTTGAATTCTAGCCATGATGATCATAATAAGCTTTTATGTCAAAGATCACAAGAGTTTCCCAGAAGTCTTTTTAGGGTTGGGAGTGGGAATACTAATTTTTCTATTAGTGAGCTTTGGAACTTCAGATCTTTTGATATATTATATTGCTTTTGAGACTACTCTAATTCCTATTTTTTTACTAGTTATGGGTTGGGGGTACCAACCCGAACGTATCTCTGCTTCTTACTTCCTTTTATTTTACACCCTTGCTGCCTCCCTGCCCTTACTTTTGGGCATCCTCTGAGTTAATTTTACGGATTGCAGTCTTGACTACTTTTTTTTAGGGCAGGGGGCCCAATTTTCTAATCCTATTTTATTTTGATTAATACTGTTGGCGTTTCTAGTCAAGCTTCCCGTATATTTTGGACATTTGTGACTTCCTAAGGCCCATGTTGAGGCCCCAGTTGCAGGGTCTATAATTCTAGCGGGGGTTTTATTAAAGTTAGGGGGGTACGGAATAGTTCGAGTTGTCCCTTACATCGAATTAAGTCTTAGTGAGTTTTCTAGTTTTCTTATGAGAGTTAGACTTGTGGGGGGGGCGACTGCCTCTGTTATTTGCATCCGCCAAACTGACTGTAAATCGTTAGTAGCTTACTCTTCAGTAGCTCATATAGCTTTAGTTCTTTTAGGGGTGGTTATTAACTCTTCTGTTGGATTGGCGGGTGTAGTAACGATTATAATTAGTCACGGCCTCTGTTCTTCGGGGCTATTCAGATTAGTCGGGATAATCTACGAGCGTATGGGGACTCGAAGAATTATTTTAATTCGTAGTTTAATTACTTTAGCCCCTCTCTCTACTTTGTGGTGGTTTCTTTTTGCTATTAGTAATATAGCTGCCCCCCCATCACCCAATCTCTTGGGTGAGATTTACTTATTTATCTCGTCGATTGGGTGATGGGGGGGCAGCTCCCTCCTCGTGGGGGGGCTTTCTTTTATAGCAGGGGCCTATAACTTGTTTTTATTTGTGTCTACCCAACATGGAACAGACAGCTTCTTATCGAATAGAATGGGGGACTGTTCTTTTCGTGAGCATCTGGTGTTATTCTTACACATGGCACCATTTATTCTTCTTTTTCCTGTTCTATCCCATCTTTTTCTGTGTCGTTGTAGTTTAATGAAAACCTAGGTTTGTGGGGCCTGAGATGTGCAAGTGCACTGATGACCGTGGATAAGTATCTTTATCAAAAAATTTCTTTTTTCCTGGTTAACCTCATATTTATTGCCGGGTTCACGGGGGTCTTTTTGAGTTCTGAGGGGACGTCACTTTTTTTTGAGTGATTTTTAGGGGGGAGAAGAGTTAACTTTAGAATAATTTTTCTTTTAGATAGAATGAGTTGTTTTTTTCTCGCTGTGGTTTTGTGTATTTCTGGTAATGTAGTCTGATACAGTAAAAGTTACATGGCTTTAGACCCTAATGCTAATCGGTTCATTCTCTTAGTTTTAGGTTTTGTTGCTTCTATGGCTATCTTAATTCTAAGTCCTAATATTTTAAGAATCCTACTAGGATGGGATGGGTTGGGTCTAATTTCTTACGGTCTAGTAATTTATTATCCTTCTAAAAAGTCAAGTAGCGCGGGTATAATTACAGTCTTATCTAACCGGGTGGGGGATGTGTGCATCTTACTCTCAATCGCTTGATTCGTATCAGTAGGAGATTTTAATTTTAGAATTTGGGCCTTTTATAATAATGTGGAGTTTAGAAATTGGGTCTCTCTTCTTGTATTACTGGCCGCTATAACTAAAAGAGCTCAAATTCCCTTCTCTGCTTGATTACCTGCTGCGATAGCGGCTCCAACCCCAGTCTCTGCTTTGGTACACTCCTCTACTTTAGTCACTGCCGGGGTGTATCTATTAATTCGTTTCTCTTTTATGTTAGGAGAAACTTGTTCAGCACTGTTACTATTTATTTCTATTATAACTATGTTCATGTCGGGGGTTGTAGCTATCTTTGAATATGATCTTAAAAAAATTATTGCATTGTCTACCCTTAGACAGTTAGGGATGATAATGTTCTCCATTTCTTTGGGCCTCTACGAGTTGGCCTTTTTCCATTTATTAACACATGCCCTATTTAAGGCCCTGCTTTTTCTTTGTGCAGGGATTCTTATTCACGGGGCCGGGAATACCCAGGATATTCGATCTTTTGGGGGGCTTAGCTTGAATTTTCCGTTGGTTGCGGTGTGCATAAATCTAGCTAATTTATCTCTTTGTGGGGTGCCTTTCTTAGCGGGGTTTTACTCTAAGGATTTAATTGTCGAGCTTGCTTGTCAATATTCTTGGGGAATTTTTGTCTTACTTATAATATTTATTTGTCTCAGATTAACAGTTCTTTACTCAGTTCGGCTTACTTACTTAAGTTTTGTTGGCCCATACGGGGGGGGGACTTCGATTTCTGTTTGCGAGTCGGATTACTCGTTAGTTGGGCCGGTGGTGATTCTTTCTTTTACTTCCCTTGTTTCAGGCCCAATCTTGAGATGGCTTAATTTCCCCACCCCGGTTCTGATTTTCTTGCCTGTATTTTTAAAGTGGGGGGCTCTCTTTTTTGTTGGTGTTTCCCTGCTGGTGATACTAAGTCTACAGGGGTTAACCTACTCTTATAAATGGGGGGCAGTTAGGAAGTTTAGAGGTTTAATATGGTTTCTTCCTTGACTGACAGGCCAAGGTTTTTCAATTAAAACTTTAAAGAATGCGGACCTCCTTTTAAAGATTTATGACCAAGGTTGATTGGAATTTTATTCAAGAAAAGGCCTGGAAGTTGTAGGGGGGAAGGTTAACACACTCAATTTAAAATTTCAGCATAGTAGTTTGAAGCTCCACTTTCTAATTTTTTTACTTTGACTTTTCTTATGTTTTATTTATGTTTTATGTTCTTATAGCTTAAATTAAAAAGCATAGCACTGAAGATGCTAGTATAATCAATGATTTGAGAACAGCTGTTAGAACAATCTTTGTTCATTTTTACAATGAAAATGTAAAGTATTAACTTATACTATAACTGCAGAAATACAAACGGAGTTCAACCGCTTAGAGACAGAGTTAGCAGCTCTTCCCTTACTTTTACTTCCTTAGTTGGGGTTAGACACCCTAAATCCCATTAACAGTGAGATGCTGCCTACTTTAGCTTCAACTAAAAAATCTGGATCTTTATGATCAGTCTTTTAGGCCGAAACTAAATGTAATATTTTACTTCAGATTTATGAGGAAGGCCAGTAATAATAGCACCTCTTGAATGCAAATCAAGTATTATAATTAAATACAACCCCTAGATAGCTCAGTTAAGACTTCCTTGTTTCCATTCATGAAAAAGTCCCCCCAATAAAATAATTAGAAAAGAAATAAAAATAAAATTTCAGTAAAATTCTTGTGAGGTAAAAATGCTTTGGATAGCAGGGAACAGGATAACAATCTCGACATCAAAGATTAAAAAGATAATTGTTACTAAGAAAAAACGGAGCGAGAAAGGAAGGCGCTGGTTAGAATTTGCGTCAAACCCACATTCAAAAGGCGAAGACTTCTCTCGATTTATTTTACTTTTTTTTCTGAGAGCTAGAGAAAGGACCAAGACCACAGATCTAATTGTTAAAATTAGGGGGGTAAAAATTATTAGTTGAAAAATTATCTTTCCCCCAAGGGGGCCTTTTTGATTGGAAGTCAAATATACTAGTATATTAGAAAGATTTAGTTGCCTCACCAGTAGATAGAGATAAAAAGAAATAGTCAAACAACGTCAACAAAGTGCCAATATCATGCTGCCGCTTCAAACCCAAAATGATGGGTAAAAGAAAAATGATGAAGGGTATGACGGATAAGGCAAATTAGTAAGAAAGTTGTCCCGATGATAACATGAAGTCCGTGAAACCCTGTTGCCACAAAAAAAGTGGTTCCGTATACAGCGTCGGCGATAGAGAAAGGGGCCTCAAAGTATTCTAGGGCTTGTAAAGAGGTAAAGTAAAAGCCGAGAAAGACTGTTAAAAATAATCCTTGAAAAGCTTGAGTATGGTTATTTTCCATTAAAGCGTGGTGTGCCCAAGTAACTGTGACCCCCGAGGCTAAAAGAATAGCAGTATTTAGAAGGGGGATCTGAAATGGATTAAAGGGTTTAATACCAAGGGGGGGCCAAGCTCTTCCCAACTCAACGGCGGGGGCAAGGCTACTGTGAAAGAACGCCCAAAAAAATGAAACAAAAAATAAAACTTCTGAGGCAATGAACAAGATTATTCCCCAACGAAGCCCTACGCCAACTTTACTTGTATGGAGGCCTTGGAAAGTTCCTTCGCGGACTACGTCTCGCCACCATTGAATTATCACTAGGGTGGTAGACAAAATGCCTAGGATTGCCAAGTCTATATTAAAAGTATGAAATCATTTAGCTAGACCTCTAACTAATCTTATTACTCTGAAGGCTCTTAAAATAGGCCAGGGGCTTTTATCTACGAGGTGGAAGGGGTGATTTATATGATTTGACATTAAACTACTTCTCTAGAGTAAAGAGTCGCCAGAACAGCAAATACGTAAGACTGGATGATAGCTACCGCGCTTTCTAGCGTTAAAAGTAAAATCTGGGTAACCAGAAGAATTCTTAAAAGAGAAAAGGACAACGAGGGCCCTTGATTACCTAGCAGTACTAGAAGTAAGTGGCCAGCAATCATATTAGCTGCTAAACGTACAGCTAAGGTCCCAGGGCGGATAACGTTACTCACGGTTTCGATAAGAACCATAAAGGGTATCAAAACTGGGGGGGTCCCTAGAGGAACTAAATGGGCGAGCATATGAGTAGTGTGATTAAGTCACCCGTAAAGAATAAATGCTAGTCAAAGTGGGAAAGCTAGGGCCAGGGTCATAGCTAAGTGGCTGGATGCTGTGAATACGTACGGTGCCAACCCAAAAAAATTATTAAATAAAATAAATAAAAATAGTGAGATAAAAATGAGTGTGTGCCCCTGAGCCCCCCCCACTCCTACTAGAGTTTTAAATTCTCTGTGAAGTTGGTCTGAGACTAGAGTAAAGAATTTGGTGGTTCGGTTAGTTCTAATTCAGAAGCCTCAGGGAAGGGCAAATAAACCGACAAAGATGGCTAACCAATTTAAAGGGAGGGTTAATATAGAGGAGGGGTCAAAGATAGAGAATAAATTAGCTATCATTTTCAGTCTAGGGGGCTCAGGGTAGTTTGATGGGACTTCTCTAGTCTAATTTTGGGAGAAAAGTTTGTGAAATAAAGGAAGGTCATAAATATCACAAAAGTCAAAGCGAAAATCCAAAAAAGAATAACTCAATTTATAGGTCAGATTTGGGGCACAGAGAAATACTCTCAGAGTAACTCTAGCATGACAAGCTAGTATTATCAATTTAACCAATTTCTCGTAATCATCAAAGCTAGGCGTTGACTAGCATCTTTAAGCTTAAGAGGCTTTTGCTTACTTTAAGCTATCTGATGAGAATGATTTAACTCAACTCAGGAAGTCCGCGGGGTTAACCGCCTCTACAGTGATGGGTATAAAACTATGATTGGCCCCACAAATTTCGGAGCATTGACCATAAAAGACACCTGGCCGATTAAAAAATACGTTAAGTTGATTTAAACGACCAGGTACGGCGTCAGCTTTGATTCCTAAACTGGGGATTGTTCAGGAGTGGATTACGTCTCCTGCTGTGACTAGTAGACGTACCTGGGTGAGGTATGGTAAAATCACTCGGTTGTCTACTTCAAGAAGGCGGAATTGCCCTTTTTCTAGGTCGTTTGATGGCATCATGTAAGAATCAAATTCGATATCCTTGAAATCAGAATATTCATAACTTCAGTATCATTGATGGCCTACAGTCTTTAAGGTGATTCTGGGTTCTGTGGTCTCATCAATGAGGTAGAGGAGCCGTAATGAGGGCAGGGCTAGGATGATTAAAATAACAGCAGGAAGAACAGTCCAGATAATTTCGATTATCTGTCCGTCAAGCAAGTAACGGTTGACAAATTTGTTGGTGACTAAACTAAGTATAAAATATCCTACTAGAGTGGTAATCAAAATAAGAATAAGAAGGGCGTGGTCGTGGAAAAAGATAAGTTGTTCTATTAGAGGGGATGCTCTATTTTGGAATCCAATTTGTGCTCATGTTGCCATTTTCTAATAGAAAGGCTTTCACTTTCATACTCAGAGCTTAAATCTGATGCACTTTTCTGCCATGTTAGAATTGGGAAATAAATACTAGTTCGTTATAACTATGCTCAGCGGGGGGAAAAGAATGCTGTCATTCGATTGAAGTTGATAAGTGTGTTGAGAACAAAGTCGGTCGCAGTCTTACAAAAGACTCCCAGATAATAAAAATAAACCCCAGGGTAGCCACAAACGAGATTATGGACCCTACAGATGAGATAACGTTTCAAGTCATATAGGCATCAGGGTAGTCTGAGTAACGCCGGGGTATACCTGCTAATCCTAAGAAATGTTGCGGAAAAAAGGTCAAATTTACTCCTACGAATATTGTAAAGAAGTGAACCTTTAACCAACGGGCTTGCAAGGTTAACCCGGTAAAAAGAGGGAATCAATGAGCCATCCCTGCAAAGATAGCGAATACTGCCCCTATAGATAAAACGTAGTGAAAATGAGCTACGACATAGTACGTGTCATGAAGAATAATGTCAATTCTTGAGTTGGCTAAAACTACCCCAGTAAGCCCCCCTACTGTAAACAGAAACACAAACCCTGCCGCTCACAAGAGAGAAGGGGTAAATACAAGCTGGGTTCCGTGAAGTGTACCAAGTCATCTGAAGATCTTAATTCCTGTGGGAACCGCAATAATCATTGTAGCTGCAGTAAAATACGCTCGTGTGTCAACATCCATGCCCACAGTAAATATATGGTGGGCCCATACTACGAAGCCTAACACTCCGATAGCTAGTATAGCGTAAATTATCCCAAGCGTGCCGAATGCTTCCTTTTTACCTCTTTCGTGGCTAATAATATGAGAAATTATACCAAACCCGGGTAAAATTAAAATGTATACTTCAGGATGGCCAAAGAACCAAAACAAATGCTGGTATAAGATCGGATCCCCCCCCCCTGCAGGGTCAAAAAAGGAGGTATTAAGGTTACGATCAGTAAGAAGCATAGTGATTGCCCCTGCTAGGACTGGTAGGCTTAATAGTAGAAGTAGCGCAGTAATGCCTACTGCTCACACAAATAAAGGAATTCGGTCTAATGATATCCCAGCCGATCGTATATTGATAATAGTAGTAATAAAGTTGACAGCCCCAAGAATAGAAGAAATACCCGCCAAATGGAGGGAGAAGATTCTTAGATCTACAGAGGCCCCCGCATGAGCAATCCCAGCCGAGAGGGGGGGGTACACGGTTCACCCTGTCCCAGCCCCTCTTTCTACTGCCCCCCCAACTAAAAGTAGTGTAAGTGCCGGAGGAAGAAATCAGAATCTTAAATTATTAAGTCGAGGGAAGGCCATATCCGGGGCCCCTAGTATAAGGGGGACTAATCAGTTCCCGAACCCCCCAATTATGATGGGCATAACTATAAAAAAAATTATTACGAACGCGTGGGCGGTAACAATTACATTATAAATCTGATCGTCTCCGATTAAACTTCCTGATTGCCCCAGTTCGGCGCGAATTAAAAGTCTGAGAGCAGTGCCCACTATCCCTGATCAAATACCAAAGATAAAATAGAGAGTACCAATGTCCTTATGATTAGTTGAGAAGAGTCAACGTCGCAATAATACGCTAGTCAAATGGCCGAGGAGTAGGCATTAAATTGTAAATTTAAGTACGGGGCCCCCCCTTTGACTAAACAAACCAGCGGTAGAGTAGTTTAAATAAAATATTTAGATTGCAAATCTAATAATGGGAGCATCCCCTCTACCTATAGAATTTAAGAATACAATCTTAATTAAAGCTTTGAAGGCTTTTAGTTTAATTAACTTAAAATTCTAAAGATAGTAGATCATGGATAACCCCCCCCCAGTAATTGAAAAGAGAGCAACAAAGTAAACAGGAAAGGGGAGTGGGTCTCTTCTTAAAGTTGTTAAGTTCACCCCCCCCATCATAAATGCCGAAAATATTAGTCGTAAGTAGAAGAACAAGACTACTAAGCTTATACTAATTATAACCCCCCCAACTAAAAGCAATGAGTAAGAGACAGTTAGCTGTAAGATTATTCACTTTGGAAGAAACCCTAAGAAGGGCGGCAGCCCCCCCAACGATAGCAGGGCGAAAAATAATAGCATCTGGTTACTGGGCTTAAAACTCAAAAGAGGTAGTTGATTAATATGAGACACGTTAAATATGTGGAAAATCAAGATCGAACAAAGAAGAGTCGTTAAATAAATAAGAAAATAGTAAGTCCCTACTCTTAAACTAAATCTTAAGGCTGTCATCAACCAGCCTACATGGTTGATTGAGGAAAAAGTTAAGATTGATCGAACTCTTGTCTGAGTTAGGCCTGCTAACCCCCCCACGATTAAAGAGCTTAAGACCACCACATAAAAAAAAGGCATTCTTAAATGGCAAAATATTCATAATATTAGCAACGGGTTAATTTTTTGAATAGTGAGCAGGGCAAAAAGAGGGACCCACCCTCTTGCCTCGGCGATAGAGAGGACCCATCTGTGGAAGGGGGCAGCCCCCAGCTTAATTCTTAACCCCAGCAGGAGGGTTAATGTTGCCAGCCCCCCCCACGAGGCTAGAAACCACAATCCCCCTACTAGGATTAAAACTGAAGCAAGAGTCTGAGTAAGAAAGTACTTAATAGAGGCTTCTCTAGCCAATTTAGATTTTTTAGATAAAAGGAGGGGTAAGAACGCTAAGGTATTGAGTTCTAACCCAATCCATGAAATAAATAAAGAAGGAGAAGAAATCACGAGACAAATTCTTGTTACGATGCTGATAACTATTAGAAGTAAAGAAGGAGAAAGTCACATTAGAGAGGAGGTATAACCTATAAATGGGGCATGAACCCACTAGCTTTATTTAGCTTACCTATCTTACATGTTAATGTAAATGCATAAGAGATTTTGATTTTCTAAGATTTGGTGAAAATCCATTACATGTAAATAATTTGAGCAACAATTTGCATCATCTACCCTATCAAGGTAGCCCTTTAATCAGGCATCAAACTTTTGTTAGTTAAAAAAACTTTAAAAAAACTACTCACTTGCTTGCATAAAAATATCAACGAAAACTCGGAACCACTTTTCAATATTATTCTGAGGAACTTTTCAACTTTTTGGGGGCGCAGACCTTTTCTTCAAAAAAGTTGAAAAGTTCCTCACGAAAGTGGTCCCTAATAAGTATCTATTCAGTTTAAACCCCTTTTCTAATTTTTGGGCCAAACACAAAAATGTTTGTTAGTTGATAAATAGCTTTAGAGTAAAAATATCCCTCCCTTTTGACTAAGGTCAAAGTCTCAGTTCTTTCTTTGAAGAAGAAGGGGCTCTCCAAGCCCCAAAAGAAAGAATGAGACTGAAGACTTTCACTCTTCAAGGAGAAATTAAGATATTCATACTAATGAAAGTTATTATTATAATCTTATTCTTCAAGCGGATTTGCTAAAATTATACGAACATGCTTCATTGCATGAATTCTTCAAGCGGATTTGCTAAAATTATAAATCTAAAAAAAAAAATAAAGAAGAGATTTTTAAAAAGTAAATGAGGTAAGGCATTTATGATGGGGGGGGGTTCTAGGG
>Ga0209254_10003025_pt1 | contig 15343 bp, 13 predicted proteins | sample FrelakmetDIP11DI_FD_187148 | JGI IMG/M metagenome (GOLD analysis project Ga0209254, IMG submission 187148) | Freshwater lake sediment microbial communities from the University of Notre Dame, USA, for methane emissions studies - DIP11 DI (SPAdes)... | ecosystem: Environmental > Aquatic >...
AACAGCAAAATGGTTGATGACCGCATGTTTATCGTCAACTGAAGCATCGAATGTGGCCTGCGGGGAGGAAATCGAACCCCCTCTCCGACAGGCTGCTAGCGCGGACGTTCTGCCCTGTCAACTCCCTGACCCTGGCAACCCCCTCACCAATTCCGCACCACCAGCGGCAAGTAGACGCGAAACGGCGTTACGGTGATCACCATCTCATCCGGTGTGGGATCGGGCAGGCCCAGGCTGTCGGTGACGGTCAGGGTGAAGGTCAGCACTCCCGGGTCGCCTGGCGTGGTGAAGGTGGTCACGCTCAGGTGCGGTGTGAACGTCACCGCCGGGCCGCCAGTCTGCGCCCATAGATAGGTCAGTGGTAGGTCGCCGTCCGGATCGCTGCTCCCGCTGCCGTCCAGCGTGACCAGGGCCAACGTATGCACGGTCCGGTCCGGCCCCGCGCCGGCCGCGGGCGGCTCGTTGTTGTAGAATCCGGTCGCCAGCCAGGTATCACCCTGGTAGGAGCCACAGGTCCCGCCAAACAACAGAACCTGATCCCCGCCAAGGGAGGCCATGGCATGATGACGTCGTGCCGACGGGCCGGCGGCGGGGGATTGGTCCATCCAGGTGTTGTTGCTGAGGTCATAGACCCAGGTATCACCGAGATAGGAGCCATCCCACCCGCCAAACAGGAGCACCTGGTCCCCACCGAGCGAGGCCATGGCATGGCCGTCTCGTGCGGACGGGCCGGCCCGCTCCCTTCGGTCGGGATTCGCTTCGGTCGAGGCGAGGGCTTGGTTCGTCCAGATGTTGTCGCTCAGGTCATAGATCCAGGTCTCATCGCTATGCGAGCCGCCGCCTACGTACCCGCCAAACAGGAGCACCTGGTCCCCACCGAGCGAGGCCATGGCAGGACCCCATCGTGCGGACGGGGCAGCGGTAGGGGCCTGGTCCGTCCAGGTGTTGGCGCTGAGATCGTAGACCCAAGTGTCATTGTAACGGCTGATGCCATCGTACCCGCCAAACAGGAGCACCTGGTCCCCGCCGAGGGAGGCCATGGCATGCCAGTGTCGTGCGGACGGGCCAACGGCGGGGGCCTGGTTCGTCCAGGTGTTGGCGCTGAAGTCATAAACCCAGGTGTCACTGTAATAGCTGGCGCCACTGCCCCCGCCATACAGCAGCACCTGGTCCCCGCCAAGGGAGGCCATGGCATGGTACGATCGTGCGGACGGGGCGGCGGCGGGGGCCTGGTTCGTCCAGGTGTTGGCGCTGAGATCATAGACCCAGGTCCCGCCGTCAAGGCCGCCCCCGCTAAACAGGAGCACCTGGTCCCCGCCGAGGGAGGCCATGGCATGGCCGGATCGTGCGTACGGGCCGGCGGCCGGGGCGACGTTCGTCCAGGTGTTGTCGCTGAGGTCATAGACCCAAGTCTCACCGTTCACGTTGTAGTTGTCATCCATCCCGCCAAACAGGAGCACCTGATCCCCGCCGAAGGAGGCCATGGCATGCAACCGTCGTGCAGACGGGGCAGCGGCGGGGGCTTGGTTCGTCCAGGTGTTGGCGCTGAGGTCATAGACCCAGGTCTCGCCGCTCAGGTCGGTGGCAGTCTGCCCGCCAAACAGGAGCACCTGGTCCCCGCCGAGGGAGGCCATAGCAGGGCCCCATCGTCCGGACGGGGCAGCGGCGGGGGCCTGGTTCGTCCAGGTGTTGTCGCTGAGGTCGTAGACCCAGGTCTCACCGTGATAGGAGCCATCGTACCCCCCAAACAGGAGCACCTGGTCCCCGCCGAGGTAGGCCATGGCAGGTTGGACTCGTGCGGACGGGCCGACGGCGGGAGCCTGGTTGGTCCAGGTGTTGTCGCTCAGGTCATAGACCCAGGTCTCACCGTCCCAGGTGCCATCTTCCCCGCCAAACAGGAGCACCTGGTCTCCGCCGAGGGAGACCATGGCATGGCCCCATCGTGCGGACGGGGCAGCGGCGGGGGTTTCTTGCATCCAGGTGTTGTCGCTGAGGTCATAGACCCAGGTCTCGCCGTCATAACCGTCGTCATCCAACCCGCCAAACAGGAGCACCTGGCCCTCGCCGAGGGACGCCATGGCATGATCCCCTCGGGCGGACAGAGCGGCGGCGGGGGATTTTAGCGTCCAGGTGGTGTCGCTCAGGTCACAGACCCAGGTCTCACGGAGATAGGAGCCATCCCACCCACCAAACAGGAGCACCTGGTCGCCGCCAAGCGTGGCCATGGCATGCTTCTCTCGTGCGGACGGGCGAGCGAGGACCTGCTTCATCCAGGTGCCGCCGGCATTGCGAAGCGAGTCCCGAGCGAAGCCAGCCCCAAGCGAAGCGAGTGGATGGACCGAGGGCGCGGCCGCCAGCAGCGGCATTGCGAAGCATCCCAAGCACAGCGAGTGGAGGGTGGCAAGCGCCACCATGCTACACAGCCGTGTCGCTCGGTTCGCCGTTCGCTTGTAGCTCATTTCGTACCTCCCATGGATTGTGATTTGGTCATTTTCCAGGGGATGTTGTGCTAACCAATGAAGGCGATGAACCTGTGCAACGATTATATCACTGCATCGAGATTCGTCAAGTCACTGTCCATAACCTTCACAAGAGTCCTGGCTCCTCGGCCTCTCCGGTCTCGTCACCACCCCGGCCGCCGCGCGCAGCGCCGTCAGACAGTCCGACCTCCAGCCCTGCGCGACACCATCACCGTCCTCGAAGCCGAGAACACCCGCCTCCGCCTCACCCTTTGAGAATGATCCAGCCACGAAGGACACGAAGAGCGAAAGGGCAAGGCGTCCCAGGAAGCCGGCTTCGGCTTTGAATCTGGCACCGCCAAGCCGCCAGAGACATGCGGCACATGGGGCAGATCCTGGCCGCGCAAGTCACAGCGCGGGATGCCTTGCCCCTACAAGACCCCAATGCGTTTGCCCTACTGGAGGGTCAAGCCCTCTTTGTCCGGTATGCTGATCGATGGTACAATGGCGCTGAGATGGTGATGCAATATGGCGATGCTTGATGTCATCTCTGTAGAAAAGTCTTTCGGCGGGGTGACCGTACTTCGCGACGTGTCGTTGCATGCCGGCGAAGGGGAGATTGTGTGCCTGCTGGGGCCGAGCGGCTGCGGCAAGACGACGACGCTGCGCATCGTCGCGGGGCTCGAGACGATGGACAAAGGCGCAATAACGCTGGATGGACAGTCTCTGGCCGAGGTGGCGGTGCACCGCCGCGGCTTTGGGCTGATGTTCCAGGATTTTGCCCTGTTTCCGCACAAGGACGTGGCGGCCAACGTGGCCTTTGGGCTGCGGATGCAGGGGATGCCGTCAGGGCAGGTACAGGCCCGGGTGGCGGAGATGCTCAACCTGGTAGGCCTGACCGGCTATGAGCGGCGGCGGGTGTACGACCTGTCGGGCGGCGAGCAGCAGCGGGTAGCGCTGGCCCGCAGCCTGGCCCCCGGCCCGCGGCTGGTGATGCTCGACGAGCCGCTCGGCTCGCTCGACCGGGCGCTGCGCGAGGAGCTGCTGAACGAGCTGCGGGCGATCCTGAAGCGGGTGGGGGTGACGACGCTGTATGTGACGCACGACCAGCAGGAGGCGTTTGCCATCGCCGACCGGGTGCTGATCATGAACCGCGGCCAGATCGTGCAGCAGGGCACGCCCCAACAGGTGTACCGGCGGCCCGCCTCGCCGTGGGTGGCCCGCTTTCTGGGGCTGAGCAACCTGCTGCCCGGCCGGGTGGCGGCCGCCGAGCCGGGGCAGGTGATGGTGGACACGGCGCTGGGCCGGGTGATGCCGGACGCAGGAGGCCCGGTCGCCGCCGGGCAGGCGGTGACGGTGTTGATCCGGCCGGAAGCGGCCCGATTGACCGGCGAGTGTCCCGCCGGCAATGGGCTCGCCGTCGAGGGAACGGTGAGCGAGACGTCTTTCCGGGGCGGGCACGTCCGGCTGGTGGTCCGGCCGGGGGCCGCGCCGGAGGTGGAGCTGGCCTTTGAGCTGGCGGCGGGCGCGGCGGAGCTGCCGGGGCCGGGGGAGGCGATCAGCCTGGTGCTGCAACCGGAGGCGATCAGCCTGCTGGCGGCGGTGGAGGAAGCGGATGGCCGATAAGCCAGCCGTCGGCGCCGAGGAGGACCCGATCTCGGTGGAGGTGGTGCGGGATCTGCGCCTCAGAAAGACGATCCGGTGGGAGTGGAAGGGCAACCAGATCCGGATCCGCGCGCCGTGGCACCTGCGCCAGGATCAGCTCGACCGGCAGGTGGCGGAGATCGTGGAGAAGGTGAAGCGGAAGCGGGCCCGGGTGCGCGCCCGGGCCGACGTGGACCTGGAAGCACGCGCCCGGCAGATCAACAAGCGCTATTTTGGCGGCGAGCTGGCCTGGCACTCGATCCGGTGGGTGAATAATATGCACCAGCGGCTGGGGAGCTGCACGACGGGCGGCCCGACGGACGGCGACATCCGGCTCAGCAGCGAGATGAAGGGTTGGCCGGAGTGGGTGGTGGATTACCTGATCGTTCACGAGCTGGCCCACCGCAGGTATCCCGGCCACAGCGCCGAGTTCTGGGCGTTGGTGAACCGCTACCCGCAGGCGGAGCGGGCGCGCGGGTTTGTCCTGGGGGTGGCGTTTCGGCTCGGGCGGGACGAGGAAGGCTGGCTGTAAAGGGTTTTCTTGCCCGGCCGGGTATCGATTGGACCACGAAGAGCGCGAAAGAACGCGAAAGACACGAATAGCTTCGGACGCGGACTGCGGTCTGCGAAGAGCAGGCTGTTTACAAGGGGGGAGATATGCGCATAGTGCGGAAGGTCCTGGCGATCCTTGTGATCGTGGTCGCAGCGTTGGTGGTGATTGTGGCGGGGGCGGGGGTGGCGCTGGTGCGGTGGACTTTTCCCCAAGAGAATGGGACGATCCACGTGGCCGGGCTCGAGAACCAGGTGGAGATTTACCGCGACGAGTGGGGCATCCCGACCATCTATGCCCACACGGCCCACGACCTGTTCTTCGCCCAGGGTTATGTCCACGCCCAGGACCGGCTGTGGCAGATGGAGTTCAGCCGGCGGGTGGCGCCCGGGCGGCTGTCGGAGGTGCTGGGGGATGCGGCGCTGGAGAACGACCGCTACCTGCGGACGCTGGGCATGGGCCGCGCCGCCCAGGCGGAGGCCGAACGGCTCGACCCCGAATCGCGGGCCGTGCTGGAGGCCTACTCGGCGGGCATCAACGCCTACCTGGCCGAGGGGCATCCGCTGCCACTGGAGTTCACCCTGCTGGGCTTCCAGCCGGAGCCGTGGACGCCGGCCGACAGCATCGGCTGGGGCAAGGTGATGGCCATGTTCCTGGGCAGCAACGAAGAGGCAGAGCGGCTGCGCGTCGACCTGATCGCCCAGGTGGGCGAGGACAGGATGCGGCAACTGACGCCCTCCTACCCGGCCGACGCCCCGCTGATCGTGTCCCGGGAAATCGATTACAACGCTCTGAGCACGAAAACCCTGGACCGGGCCCAAGCGCTCCGCGACTGGCTGGGGTTCGCCGGACCGGACGGGGGGTCGAACAACTGGGTGGTCAGCGGCCAGCGGTCGACGACCGGCCGGCCGCTGCTGGCCAACGATCCCCATCTGGGCATCCAGATGCCGTCGATCTGGTACGAGCTGGGCCTGCAGTGCGTCGAGCTGAGCGCAGAGTGCGACTATCAGGCGGTGGGCGCCTCCTTCCCCGGCACGCCGGGGGTGGTGATCGGCCACAACCCGTGGATCGCGTGGGGAGTGACGACGCTGCCGGCCGACGTGCAGGACCTGTATGTCGAAAAGGTCAACCCCGACAACCCCAACCAGGTCGAGTACCAGGGCCAATGGGAGGAGATGCAGGTCATCCGCGAGGAGATCAAGGTCAAGGGGCAGGAGACGCCGGAGGTGGTGGAGGTACGGCTCACCCGCCACGGGCCGATCATGAACGACGTCATCGACGGCCTGTCGCAGGTGCTGGCGCTGCGCTGGACGGCGCTGGGCGAAACGCCTCTGCTGCCGTCGGTGCTGGCCCTCGACCAGGCCCGCAACTGGGACGAGTTCCGGGCGGCGCTTAGCACCTGGAGCATCGCCGGCCAGAACTTTGTGTACGCCGACGTGGAGGGCAACATCGGCTACCAGAGCACGATGTGGGTGCCGGTGCGGGCCAAGGGCGACGGCAGCATGCCGGTGCCGGGCTGGACCGGCGAGTATGAATGGACGGGGTATATCCCGTACGAGGAGATGCCGCACGCCTATAACCCAGCGGAGGGGACCTTGATGTCGGCCAACAACAAGGTGGTGGGCGACGATTATCCGTACCTGCTGACCAACGACTGGGACAACGGCTACCGGGCCCGGCGGCTGACCGAGCTGCTCACCGCTAAGCAGGTCTTTTCGCCCGAGGATTTCGAGGCGATGCAGGCCGACGACCTGGTGATCCCGGCGCGGGAGATCGTGCCTTACCTGGCCGGGCTGACATCGGCCGACGAGCAGGTGCAGGCGGCGATCGAGCGCCTGAAGGGGTGGGGTTATCGCTGCGGCCGCGACAGCGTGGGCTGCGCCATCTACCAGGCGACGCTGGTCAACCTGCTGCCCGGCGTGTTTGGCGACGAGCTGGGGGAGGACCTGTCCGACCAGTATATCAGCTCGGAGTGGGCCGAGCCGGTGCTGATCGACCTGCTGGCCGACCCGGCCTCGGCCTGGTTCGACGACGTGACGACCCCAGACCGGACCGAGGGCCGCGACGAGGTGCTGCTGCGGGCGGTGGAGCAGGCGACGGCCGACCTGAGCGCGCAGCTCGGCGAAAGGATGGACGGGTGGGAGTGGGGCAAGCTGCACGTGGCGGTGTTTGACCACACCATGGGGGGGGGCAAGCCGCTGAATCTGATCTTTAACAAGAGCACGCAGGCCAGCGGCTGCGGCGACACGGTGAACGCCACCGGATTCAGCCCGGCCGCGCCGTTCGAGGTCCTGTCGGTGCCGTCCTACCGGCAGATCGTCAACCTGGCCGACTGGGCCGGGTCACGGTCGATGCACACCACCGGCCAGTCGGGCCTGCCCTTCCACCGCCACTATGCCGACATGATCGAGAGCTGGCGCGACGTGGACTATCATCCGATGCTGTGGACGGCCGCCGAGGTGGAGGAGCACGCCAAGGCCAAGCTGGTTCTGGAGCCGTGACAGACTAGAGGGCTACTTCGACGTGATCGAGGGCAAAGATCACGTCGGGGGGTATGAGCATGCCCATCTCGCCGCAGTTGGGGCAGACGGCTTCGCCGGTCTCGCTGTGGAAACGGAGGCCGCAGCAGTTCCAGCAGATCAGGTGGGTCGGCGCCGGGAAGGTGACCAGACGCGCACCGGCGGCGATGGTGCCTGCGCTCAGCTCGACCAGCAGGTCGTACAACGCCCGCTCTGTGTCGGGGTGTGAATCGAACATCTCCAGGTGCAGCTCGGTGAGCCGCCTGGCGTGGTGCGCCTCGGCTTCGGCCAGCGCCTGTTCCAACATGGCGCGGACCTCTTCTCTAGGGGGGATCATCCGGTCTAGCCCGCTCGTCCGGTAATATAGTCTTCGGTCTGTTTCTTGGCCGGGTTGGTAAAGATCTGGTCGGTGGAACCGTATTCGACCAGCTCGCCCAGCCAGAAAAAGCCGGTCCAGTCGGAGGCGCGGGCTGCCTGCTGCATGTTGTGGGTGACGATGACGATGGTGTACTCTTTTTCCAGGCGGCGCATCAGGTCTTCGATGGCCAGGGTATCCTGGGGGTCGAGGGCCGAGGCGGGCTCGTCCATCAGGATCACCTCGGGCTCGACGGCCAGGACGCGGGCGATGCACAGCCGCTGCTGCTGACCGGCGTTTAGCTCCAGCGCCGAGCGTTTCAGTTTGTCCTTGACCTCGTCCCACAGGGCGGCGCCCTCCAGGCTCTTGACCACGACATCGTCCAGGTTGCGCGTCTTGTCCAGGCCCAGCACGCGCGGGCCAAAAGCGACGTTGTCGAGGATCGACTGGGGGAAAGGGTTCGGCCGCTGAAAGACCATGCCCACCCGGCGGCGGAGATCGACCACGTCATAGTCAGGGGCATTGATCTCGCGGCCGTCGAGCAGCACCGTGCCGGTGACCCGCACGCCACGGATCGTGTCGTTCATGCGGTTGAGGCAGCGCAGGAAGGTGCTCTTGCCGCAGCCCGACGGCCCGATGAGGGCGGTGATCTGCCGCTCCTTGATCGGAATGGTGACCCCCTTGAGCGCCTGAAACTCGCCGTAGAACAGGCTGAGGTCACGGACTGTTATTTTCTCTAGGTAGGTCATGTCGCCGTCTCTTGCTGGTCAGCGGCCATTGTAACAAAAGAGAAAATAGAAGTCAAAGAGCGGTTTGACCTAGACCGAAGGAGATGATATAATCGGCTCCGGCGAGTTTGCCACGCTGCGACGGTGAAGGGTCTGTGTTGGCCGAGGAGAGATTCTTCGCTTCGCTGCGGCATACTGCGCCCCACTCCTGCGGCTCGGAGAGCCGTACTTGACGGCGGCCTTCGGGTCGGGGACTGACGCCGCACTATACGACGGTCAGAATGACAGGGTTTGTGAATGACAGATGGTCCGAAGGGGGAGCGTGAAAGGTAGAGCGATTCTGGCGCTGATGGCGCTGATGTGCCTGGCAGGTTGCGGTGGGCAAACCGGCCAGGTGGGCACAGCCGTTCCCGGCGCCCAGACCGCCATCCAGAACAAGGGCTCGGATACGATGGTCAACCTGGCTTTGGCCTGGGCCGAAGCCTACGGCCAGATCCGCCCCGAGGTGCAGGTCGCGGTCACCGGCGGCGGAAGCGGCACCGGCATCGCCGCCTTGATCAACGGCACGGTGGACATGGCCAACGCCTCGCGCCCGATCAAGGACGAAGAACGGGCCGATGCCGAGGCCAACGGTATCGAGCCGGTGGAGCACGTGGTGGCCGCCGACGCCATCGCCATCGTCGTCCATCCCAGCAACCCGGTGGACGGGCTGACCATCCCTGAGCTGGCCGCCATCTTTTCCGGCGCGATCACCAACTGGCAGGAGGTGGGCGGCGAGGACCGGCCGATTGTGCTGCTGTCGCGCGAGTCGAACAGCGGCACCCACGTCTTTTTCCTGGAAGAGGTAGTGCGCCAGGGCCGCGCGGACGACGAGACCCTCTTTTCCACTGACACGCTGCTTATGCCATCGTCGGAGGGGATCTCGGCCGAGGTCCGCCAGAACCCGAACGCCATCGGCTACGACGGGCTGGGTTACGTCACGGACGACCAGAAGGTGGTGGCTGTGGCACCTGCCGAGGGACAGCCGTACGTCCTGCCGGCGATCGACACGGTCAAGGACGGCACCTATCCGATCGCCCGCGACCTGTATATCTATACTATCGGCGAACCGCAAGGGGCCATCCTGGCCTACCTGGAGTGGATCATGGGAACGGAGGGCCAGGCGATTGTCAAGGAGCTGGGGTTCGTGCCGCTGCAAGGTGCAGAGTAATGCGCAAGCTTGAGCCGCGCAAGAGGGAATTTATCATCGAGACCGTGATCCGGGCGGCCGGGTTCTCGGCGATCTTTTTCGTGGCGATCATCTTTTTGTTCTTGTTGAAGGAGGGGGCGCCGGCCTTTTGGCAGGTGTCGCTGGGCAACCTGTTCGGCCAGCGGTGGTACCCTAACGAGGAGATGTTTGGCACGTGGCCGCTGATCCTGGGCTCGCTGCTGGTGACGGTGGGGGCGGTGATGCTGGCCCTGCCGCTGGGGCTGGCTACCGCCATCTTTGTCCGCGAGCTGGCCCCCGACTGGCTGCGCGAGATATTAAAGCCGCTGATCGAAGTGCTGGCCGGCATCCCGTCGGTGGTGCTCGGCTTTTTGGGGATGGTGACCATCGCGCCGCTGGTGCGGCAGTACCTGGGCGTGCCCACCGGGCTGACCGCCTTTACCGGGTCGCTGATGCTGGCCTACATGGCCCTGCCGACGATCATCAGCGTGGCCGAGGACGCCATCGACGCCGTGCCGAAGGAGTACCGCGACGGGGCGCTGGCTATGGGCGCTACCCACTGGCAGACGATCTGGCGGGTGGTGCTGCCGGCCGCCCGGTCGGGGGTGATCATTGGCGTGATGCTGGGCATCGGGCGGGCTATCGGCGAGACGATGGCGGTGATGATGGTCACCGGCAACGCGGCGCGAATGCCTCACGAATTGACCGCACTGTTCATGCCGGCGCGGACGATGACGGCCACCATCGCTGCCGAGATGGGCGAGGTGGCCCAAGGCTCGACCCACTACCACGTTCTATTTGCAGTGGGCATCCTGCTTTTCGTGGTGACCTTTATCATCAATGCCGTGGCATCGTTTGTGGTGATCAAGGGCGGCCCCCGGCGCGGCGGGAGGCTGATGGGCTGATATGCCACACTCACCGCGTTTCGCCGCAGTCGTGAAAAAGCTGTTTCCGACCCGCTTTGTGTTGTCCAGGGCGACCAGGCTGCCGGTCGTGGGCCGGATCGCCTACCGGATTGCTTTCGAGGGCGACGGGATGATCTACCTGCCGCAGGACCGGGTGATCGCGGTCAACGAGGCGGTGGACCCGCCGGACGAGATGGTGTTGCCGTCGCAGGTGGTGGAGCATTTCGTGGAGCAGGCCACCTATCATTGGATCATGAACTGGTGTCTGTGCCGCGACGCCAGCAAGTGCCGCGATTACCCGATCGAGCTGGGCTGCCTGTTCCTTGGCGAAGCGGCAAGCCGGATCGACCCGCGCCTGGGCCACCGGGCGACCAAGGAGGAGGCGTTGGACCATGTCCGGCGCTGCCGGGAGGCCGGGCTGGTGCACCTGATCGGCCGCAACAAGCTGGACCCGCTGTGGCTGGGCGTGGGGCCGGGCGACAGGCTGCTGACGATCTGCCACTGCTGCCCGTGCTGCTGCTTGTGGCGGGTGCTGCCCTACGTGTCGCCCCAGATCGGCGACCAGATCAGCCGCATGCCGGGGGTGACGGTGGCGGTGAGCGACCGGTGCGTGGGCTGCGGCACCTGCACCCAGGGGGTGTGTTTCGTGGACGCCATCCACCTGACCGGCGGCCGGTCGGCCATCAGCGATGCGTGCCGGGGCTGCGGCCGGTGTGTGAGCGCCTGCCCGGAGCAGGCGATCGAGCTGACGATCGACCCTGAGCTGTCGGTGGAGGCATCGATCGCCCGGCTATCGCCGTTGGTGGACGTGTCGTGAGGTAAGCTGCCGATGTCACGCCAGACCAGCCAAAAGATCGCCTTTGCCATCCTGACCGCCCTGGCGGTGATCGTGGTGGTGCCGATCGTCCTGGTGGTGGGCTATATCGTCGTGCAAGGCATCAGCGCGGTGAGCTGGGAGTTTCTGACGGCGTTTCCGCACAACGGGATGCGCGAGGGGGGCATCATGCCGGCGATCGTCGGCACGGTGGTGCTGACCTTTGGCACGGCCATTGTCAGCCTGCCGATCGCCATCGGCGCGGCGATCTATCTGGCCGAATATGCCCGCGACACGAGGCTGACGCGGGGCATCCGCCTGGCGATCGTCAACCTGGCCGGCATCCCGTCGATCGTCTATGGTCTGTTCGGACTGGGGCTGTTCGTGCTGTTCATGGGTCTGGGCACCAGCATCGTGGCCGGCAGCCTGACGCTGGGGTTGATGACGATGCCGGTGGTCATTTCCACCGCCGAGGAGGCGCTACTGACGGTGCCGCAGCGCTTCCGGGTGGCCAGCCGCAGCCTAGGCGCCACCCGCTGGCAGACGATCCGCCAGGTGGTGCTGCCCAACGCTCTGCCGGGCATCCTGACCGGGGTGATCCTGGGGCTGGAGCGGGCGGCGGGCGAGACGGCGCCGATCCTGTTCACGGTGGCTGCCTTTTACCTGCCCCAACTGCCGAGCAGCCCGCTGGACCAGACGATGGCGCTGCCCTATCACCTGTACGTCATCTCGACGCAGGTGCCGGGCATGCCGCTGGACGTCCAGTATGGCACGGCGCTGGTGCTGTTGGTTTTGGTGCTGGGGATGAATGTGGCGGCGGCGATCACCCGCAGCCGGTTCCGGCGGAGACGGCAGTGGTAGCCAAGCTGTCGATCAAGAACCTGACTTTTTCGTACAACGACACCACAGCCCTGCGGGATGTGACGTTCGACATTCCGGAGAAGGCGATCACGGTGCTGTTTGGCCCGGCGCATTCGGGCAAGAGCACGCTGCTGCGCTGCCTGAACCGGCTGAACGACCTGATCGAGCAGGAGGAGACGAAACTGGAAGGCCAGATCCTGCTGGACGGCAAGGATATCTATGCGGCCGGGGTGGATGTAACCGAGCTGCGGCGGCGGGTGGGGATGGTGTTTGCGGTGCCGATCCCGCTGCCGATGACGATCCGCGACAACCTGACCTACGGGCTGCGGATGAGAGGCGAGCGGCGGCCGGGGCGGCTGAACGAGCTGGTGGAGCAAGGGCTGCGCCAGGCGGCGCTGTGGGACGAGGTGAAGGACCGGCTGGACGAGCCGGCGTTCCGGCTGTCGGGCGGGCAGCAGCAGCGGCTGTGCCTGGCCCGGACGCTGGCACTGGAGCCAGAGGTGGTCCTGCTGGACAACCCCACATCAGGGCTGGACCCGCTGTCGACGGCCAAGGTGGAGGCATCGCTGCAGGTGTTAAAGGCCGACTATACGATTGTGCTGGTGCCGCACAGCGTGCAGCAGGCGGCCCGCACCGCGGACCTGGCTGTCTTTCTGCTGGGGAGCGAGCTGGTGGAGGCCGGGCCGGGCAGCGATCTGTTCATCAAGCCCCGCGATCAGCGGACGGAAGATTACGTCACCGGGCGGTTTGGGTAGGACCGAGCAGGTCCTGGGAGTAAGCAAACAGGGCCGGCGTGCCGCCGGTGTGCCAAAAGAGGACCGTCTCGCGGGGGCCGATAGCACCGCGGCGGATCTGGTCAAGCAGGCCGGCCATGACCCGGCCGGTGTAGACCGGATCGAGCAGGATGCCCTCGGTGCGGGCCAGGAGGCGGATCGCCTCGCGCTCGGGGTCGCCCACGACGGCATAGCCGCCGCCCAGGTAGCCGTCATCGACGGCGACCAGCTGGGGCGGCGGGGGGCCGGCAATCTCCAGGTGGCGGCACACCTCGGCGGCCAGCGGGGAGACGAGGGCCGACAGATCGGCGCTCGTTTGGTCGATGCTGATGGCCAGCAGCTGCCCCTGGTAGCCGCAGGCTGCCGCCCCGGCCACCAGGCCGGCCTGGGTCCCGCCGGAGCTGGAGGCAAAGAGGATCCGGTCAAAGATGACGCCCCGCTCGTGCATCTGTCCCCACAGCTCGGCAAAGGCCAGGGCATAGGCCGCCGCGCCCACGACGTTGGATCCGCCCAGGGGGATGGGGTAGGGCCGCCGGCCGGCGGCGCGCTCCTCCTGGGCAGCCTGTTCCATGACCGCCTCGCGGTTGCGGTCGCCGGCCCACACGAGGCGGGCGCCCAGCAGATCGTCCAGCAACAGGTTGCCGGTCCACTGCTCGCGGGGCGGGGCCGCGCCGCGCAGCACCAGGACGCAGTCGAGGCCGGCGCGGGCGGCAGCCGCCGCCGTCTGGCGGCAGTGGTTCGACTGCACCGCGCCGACGGTGAGCAGCAGGTCAGCGCGTTGGGCCAGCGCGTCGGCGATCAGCAGCTCCAGCTTGCGGGTCTTGTTGCCGCCGCCCGCCAGGCCGGTCTGATCGTCGCGCTTGATCCAGAGGCGAGGGCCGCCCAAGGCGGCGCTTAGCCGGTCGAGCGGCTCTAGCGGCGTGGGCAGGTGGGCCAGGGGAAAGCGGGCGGGATGTTTCATGATCTTTGCCAAAGAGAACCCTCCCGCGGGCATCTAGCCTGCGGGAGGGTGACTGTTATACCCCGAACACGACCCGGTACAGGTTGAGCGCCTCGCCGGTGTCGCCCTGGCTCAGGAGCAGGAAGAGGGCGATCATGACGACGATGATGATAAACACCACCAGCATGACCTTGATCCAGCTTATCGGCGCCTGGCCTCGGACCTCGCCGGTCTGGCCGTTGACCAGGAAGTGGTAGACCTTGTCGCTGTAGCGGTAGGAGGCGATCCAGACCGGAAAGAGGACATGCTTGTAGGTCATCTTGGAAAAAGCGGTGTTCACCCGCAGGTTGCGCTGGGTGTCGCCCGGCACCTGCGCGGCGCAGGCCTGTTCTATCCGGCTTTTCATGATCGCCTGCCCGGCGGTCCACCCCTGCTTCAGGTCCACGCTGTACGCCTCGGCGCCCCACCCGGCAAGGAATTCCGGCTTGTAGGGCAGCAAGGCCTTGGTGTCAAAGGGGTAGAGGCTCTGGATCATGGCCTGGTCGATATGGCCGGCGGCGGGCACCAGCACGTCGTCGAGGAACAGGGGCAGATGGCCCGACGCCGGTTCCCAGCGGATATGCTGCACCTGGCGGGTCTGCTGCACCCGCTGGCCCTTGTTGTCGGTAGCCCAGAAGGTCTCGGTGGTGTAGTAGTAATAGCCGGCCTCGGCTTGCCACCAGGACGAGGTAAAGGCATCAAAGGTCCAGAAGGGCAGGTATATCCCCTGGATCTTGGCCTGGGCCTCTTTGGCTATCTTTTTGACCGGGTTTGGCCGGAAAAAACCGCTCCCCAGCCAGGTGCGAAAGAGGGTGATGGCCTTGGCCTGATCCACCTGGAAAGGCAGCAGTGATTCGGGCTTGATGACCTGGGCCACCTGCTCCTGGGGCACTATTTGGTTAGAGCCGCAGAATGGGCATTCGGTCGATACGACGTTGGCGTCTACGGTGTTGACTCCTCCGCAGCTGTTGCACTTGATTGAGCGTTTCTCGCCGCCGTAACCGGTCTCTGAGGGCTTGGCCACCGCCTCACGCAGCGCCTTTCCCAGGTCATATTCGCGGATCTCGTCGGCGGTGGTCGGCACGTTCATGGTGTGGCCGCAATAAGCGCAGGCCAGGAGGCCTTTGGCCGCGTCAAAGTCCATCTGCGAGCCGCACGACGGGCAGGGGAACTTGTCGACCTTGTCGGAGACCTGTTCTGCCTTCTGGGGCGTTTCCTGCGCCGGCTCTTCGACCGGCTTGATGGGCGTTTCAGGGATTAGCTGATCGGCCATCTTGGGCATTTCCCGGACCGGCTTGCCGGCCGGCTTTTTGGGTCCTTCCATCGACATGGCGCCTCTCCTTTGGCGTTCAGGATTGAACGGCAGTGGGCAGATTGTAGCACAAAGAAGGCCGGAATGCAACCTGCCAACAGGCTGCTATCGGAGATTCTTCGCTTCGCTCAGAATGACGGGCAGCAATGAAGAATACCCCATTTTTCGCACAGACCCCCCGCGGTCGGCTTGGATTCCCCGAGTACCTCCAACACAGAGGGAGCGCGCTTCCACCCG
>Ga0209254_10003026_pt1 | contig 15342 bp, 17 predicted proteins | sample FrelakmetDIP11DI_FD_187148 | JGI IMG/M metagenome (GOLD analysis project Ga0209254, IMG submission 187148) | Freshwater lake sediment microbial communities from the University of Notre Dame, USA, for methane emissions studies - DIP11 DI (SPAdes)... | ecosystem: Environmental > Aquatic >...
GCCCGCCGCGAACTGCTGCGAGCGCATCTCGACACCGGGGTGCAACTTAGCTTCGGCGTGGTCGAGTGTCCTGCTGATTTCGAGATTCTGGTCGAAGGCTTTCCCACTTTAGCTGATCTTGCGGCAAGCCCCCGCCTACGCGCTGTAATTGTGCCCTGGGCCGGTGTCCCCTTGGAGACCATCGAACGCCTGAAACAGTTTCCACGTCTGACACTACACAATCTTCCCTACAACGCCGCTCCCACGGCCGAAACCGCGTTAGCCCTTCTGCTGGCGACCGCCAAAAAGACCGTTCAGCACGATCGTGCCTTTCGGCGTCACCTCTGGACGCTGCCCGCCGAACACCAATCGGGCTCGGTCCTCCTCGCAGGCGGAACCGCTCTGATCCTGGGCTACGGGCGCATTGGCGAGCGCTTGGCGAAGGCCTGCCGCAGCTTCGGCATGGGCGTCATCGCGGTGCGCCGCACGCCCCACGGCGATCCGCCCGACCAGATTTTCGGCCCGCACGCCCTCCCCGACCTGCTCCCGAAGGCTTCCGCGGTTCTGGTGTGCCTTCCACATACGCCCGAAACAACGGGATTCCTTGGCCGTAGGGAGCTCGCACTATTGTCCCCCCAGGCGATTCTTGTGAATGTGGCAAGAGGACCGATCGTTGACGAAGAGGCTCTTTACCAAGCGCTGAAGGCGAAGCGTATTTTCGGCGCCGGCCTCGATGTCTGGTACCACTATCCGACCGACTCACAGCGTGAGAGTCGGATACCCTGCCCCCCTTCGCGTTTCCCATTTCACGAACTGGACAACGTGGTCATGAGCCCGCATCGCGCCGGCTGGTCCGAAGAGACCGAGATCGATCGCTGCCTTCATCTCGCTGAACTCTTGAACGCCGTGGCTCGCAATGAACCATTGCCTTATCGGGTGGATCTGGAGCGAGGTTACTGATCCCGCCGGGTGAGACCCAGCGTCAGGATTCGGATGGGAGCACCCTACGGTATCGTCGCCGCCAAACCCTCCCCACGCGGGTCGCTGGCGGGCGTGACCCGATCGAGATGCTTGTCCCAGATCACGGCGTGCATGTCGCCATAAGGCCGCTCGAGGACTCTGAGTTCATGGCCCAAGCGCCGGAGGTCCTCCATCTCCTGTGGCGAAAACACGCCGGGTTCGAGTTCGATGCGATCCGGCAGATATTGGTGATGAAACCGCCCTCTCGCGACGATGGAGTGAACACCCCGTCCGTCCGCGAAGTCGAGAGCCGCCAGCAACACCATCGAGATGATGCGGCTGCCACCGGGAGTTCCCAGAATCGCCAGCCGATCGTCGTCCTCGAGAAACGTGGGTGTCATGCTGGACAACATCCGTTTCCCCGGCGCAATCTTGTTCGCTTCGCCGCCGACCAGACCGTACAGGTTCGCCTTACCGGGTTGAGCGGCGAAATCGTCCATCTCGTCGTTGAGCACGACCCCGGTCCCCGGCGCGACGAAGGCGGAACCGAATGGATAATTGATGCTGAGCGTCGCGGCCACATAATTGCCCTCCCGATCGAGAATCGAGAAATGGGTTGTGCTCCCGCCGTCGAGTACCGGCCCGTTCTCGCCGGCAAGATACGCGCTCGGCAGGACGCGATCGGTTCGGATCGCGGCATTGAGCCCTGCGGCATAATCGAGGCTCAACAGCCGTGCCAGCGGGATGGAGACGAAATCGGGATCGCCTAGATAGCGCTCGCGATCATGGTAGGAACGGCGCATGGCCTCGACGATGAGATGCTTGCGGGTTGCCGAGACATGCCGTTGCAGGTCGTAAGCTGCAAGAACGTTGAGCGCTTCCAGCAGCACCGCACCGCCCCCAGGCGGAGCGACTGTCGTGATTTCCATGCTTCGGTACTTCGCGCGCAGAGGTTGTCGCTCGACGGCCCGGTAGTCCGAGAGATCCTTGAGGGTCCAGTTGCCACCGGCTCGCCGCACGCCATGAACCAGGCGCGCCGCGACATCTCCCTCGTAGAATCCCGCCCGCCCTTTTCGCGCCAGCTTCTTGAGCGTCCGTGCGACATCGCTTTGAATGAGTTGAAATCCCCGCTGGGGCAGACGGCCGCGGTCGAAAAAGACGGCTGCGGCGCCAGGCCAGCGACGAAGCGCTTCCTCGCGGAGCCTGATCGCGCGGCAATAGCGCGTGCCGACCGCAAAGCCCTCCTCCGCGTGGCGAATCGCCGGCGCTAGCGTTCTTTCCAGGGACAGCCGGCCGTAGCGCCCCGCCAGATGTGCGAGCGCCGCCGGCATACCCGGAATACCCGCCGCCAGCGGTCCGTTGACGGAAAGCTTGGGAATCAATTCGCCCTTCGCATCCAGGTACATACCCGCCGCCGCCGCAAAGGGAGCACGTTCCCGCCCATCCAGCATGACGTCCTCGCCGCCGCGAGCGCGGTGCAGCAACCAGAACCCACCGCCTCCCAAGCCCGAACTGAAGGGTTCCACCACGGCCAACGTGCCTGCGACTGCGATGGCCGCGTCGAAAGCATTGCCGCCGCGCGAAAGCATTTCCAGGCCCGCCCGTGTCGCGAGCGGATGCGCGCTCGCTATGGCCGCCTGCCGGGGCCCCGGCCAAACCGGTGGCGTGCCGAGCACCAGAACGACGAACAGTGCGGTGAAGGTCCGGGATCGGTCAGAGCGATGAGTCAACGCTGAAAAAACGCATTTGGAGCAAGACGGGGAACCAACCGATGGAAGGGCCCATGACTCGGACACTCAATCGGTGAGTGCCCAGCAGGGCACTGCGGGCCGCACCAACCCCTGCGAGCGGGATTATCGAACGTCCAAACAGCGAGTACAAGCGACGGTCGCCGCTGAGATGAAAAGGGGGGTCGACAGCGCGTATTCAACGCTTGCACGGTCCGACCAGACAGCGGAGACTGTAGCCTTGGTGGCACTTCGGGTGATTGTTCGGATGAAACGAATCTGTGTGTTCTGCGGCTCCCGCACTGGCGTTCAGGAAGCCTACCGGCAAGCGGCCGTCAATCTCGGACGCCTATTGGCCGAGCGCGGGTGGGGCTTGGTCTTTGGCGGGGGAAGGATTGGGCTAATGGGCATTGTTGCCGATCGAGTGATGCAGCAAGGCGGTGAAGCCATCGGCGTCATCCCGAAAATGCTGATGCAAAAGGAAATTGCTCACTCGGGCTTGACATCGCTGCGGGTCGTTTGCACGATGCACGAACGCAAGGCGATGATGGCCGAGTTGGCGGATGGGTTCATCGCGCTGCCGGGGGGTTACGGTACCCTGGAGGAATTCTTCGAGATTCTGACCTGGGCACAACTCGGTCTCCATCGAAAACCCTGCGGCCTGCTGAACGTGCAGGGTTATTTCGACCCCTTGCTCGGCTTGGTCGAGCACGCAGTAAACGAAGGTTTTGTGCGCCCTGACCATCGCCCGCTGATTATCGACGACCAAGACGCAGAGCAACTCTTGGACCGGATGGTCGCATACACACCGCCGGAAACACCGCAACTCCTTCATCCGGGGGAGATCTGAGCGTTGCTCGCAATCTCTGCGGTCTGCTTTCCGTCACGGCACGGGAGGAAAACCGCTGAGAATCTGATCCACTGCCGCGCGGATGCGATCCTTTTGCGCCGAGGTGTAGTAGCCGAAATCGCTGTCGTCCACTACCGTAGCGTTCCAGACAATCCGCTCAGTCTTGGAATCGATTACGACAAACTCCAGTTTGGCTTGCTCATAACTCGAGGAGTAAGGATTCGCCGAAGGTGGAAGCGCTCTCCCATCCTTGCTTTCCGGAATCAGAGACCCATGAAGTCCGGGAAAAGCCAAGCCGACGGCTCCATAGCCGCCTCCCGGACGCGAGTGACGCTCCAATTGCCACTCCCCGAACGACCAGGCGACGAGAAAATCGGCATGCCCTCTCTGGCGGACATAGCCCTTTTCCTTAAGCCGGCTCTCGACGAGGCGCCGTACCAGGCTATCCAGCCGGATGCGTTCGGAAGTCTGAATCGCAGCCAGAGTCTTCAGCACGCCGCTCTGTGGTGCCCAGTCCCAGGAGCGTAGGCGAGCAAAATCGAAGCCCTGATCGTAGCCACTCTGCAGCTGAATGCTCGCACAACCCGCAAGAGTGAATAGAATCAACTTGAGCCACAGCGAACGCAGGCTCATCATGAATAGCCCATTCATCGGTTATTTTTTCCTAATATTCAAGAAAAAACCGTAACAGTGACCCCCATAGCCATCTCCAGATGACGGTCGCCCCATCCTAGCGAAGCACGCGGCACTGCGCGAACGGACGGGAAAACACCAGCAGGAAACGAGCCCTGCTGTGTTTCGCAATCTCCGCTCTTGGCCAAGGGAACAGCGGGTCGTACCATACAAGGTTGTTAATGGCCGTAACCGGCCACTGGGAAAAGACATAGCAATCGATCGTCGAACAAAGATCAAGGGAACAACCGCAACACCCCATGCAAACTCTTCCCTCCCGGCCAAGCCACACTCGAGTACCCACGAAGGAAATAGCATGACGCATAGCAATGAATTGTCTCGCGGCCGGTGCGGCCGATGGAAACTCGAATGGACCCGGCCGCTTCAATCATCGCTACCGCTCGGCCTATTCATCCTGTTGCTTTCTCCTGCGACCCTTGCCCAGAACTTCGAACGCGGACGTTACCTTTACGAAAATCATTGTCAGGCCTGCCATTCCGACCAATTACACAGACGGGAGAACAGCAAGGTCAAGTCCCTGCAGGATCTTAGACGACACATCGCCTCTTGGGGGGAGCATGCCGGGGAGAAGTGGGAATCGGAGGAAATCAACGATGTGATGTACTACCTCGATCGCACCTTCTACCATTTCGGACAAAAACTCCGGTAACTGTCTTTCTGGAAACACTGGTTTCGCGACGCATCGCTGCGCTTGGTTCGCGCGATCCAGACATGAAAAGCACGGCAAGGCGAAGCGCTATCCATCTGCGCGGCATCATTTTTGATCTCGACGGCACCCTTGTCGATTCCGGGCTCGATTTCGAGGCGATGCGACAGGAGATGGGATTGCCCCCCGGCCGCCCGGTACTGGAAACCCTGGACCGCCTTGATCCACATGACGCAGAACGTTGTCGAGCCATTCTGAACCGGCACGAGATCGATGGCGCGATGCGCGCCACTCCCCTGCCCGGGGTGGTCCCATTCCTAACCCAGGCGGCGTCTCTGGGGTTACGTCGGGCGGTCATGACCCGGAACAGTCGCATGGCCGCCGCGCTCACCCTCTGCCGCTGCGGACTGGAGTTCGAGCACATACTCACTCGTGATGATGGCCCAATCAAGCCGAACCCTTGGGCAATCCATCAGATTTGTCACCGTTGGAACATGGAGCCGCGGGAGATCCTGGTCATCGGAGATTTTCACTTCGATCTCGAGGCCGGGCGCGCGGCGGGGTCAACGACCGTGCTCGTCTGCAACGGCAAACTTCCTTCGTCGATACCCGGGCACCAGATGGCGGATGTATACCTTTCATCCTTCGTGGAGGCCGAGGAGTTGACGCGACTGCTCCGAAATCGAGCGCGCGACCCGTAATCAGGGTGTTGCAAATCGCCCCGCTTAAAGAGCTGGGCTAAGCCCGATTCTACCTGCGCGCACGCAAAGAAGCAGCGAACCCTCGCCGGCCGGGACACCTGATCACGTGCTCTTGCCGAAACTTGACGCTCCCGTTATCTTTTCCGCTTGTTTCCCTACAGCGAGCAAAGGAAAGCGACATGGCCTCTTCCGCTGAGCGTCTGCGAGCTCTGCTCGAACGCCCCGGCATCCTCGTCATGGCAGGCTGTCACGATGCAATGTCTGCCAGGCTGATCGAACAAGCGGGCTTTGAAGTCGGGTTCATGAGCGGGTTCGCCGTGGCGGCGTGCCGACTGGCCCTCCCCGATACCGGTCTCATCTCCTACGCCGAAATGGTCGACCAAGGACGATCGATCTGCCAGGCGGTTTCAATTCCGATGTTCGGCGATGGGGACACCGGCTTCGGCAACGCCATCAACGTCAAACGAACGGTTCAGGGCTACGCCCGCGCCGGCTTCGCGTGCATCATGATCGAAGACCAGGTAGCCCCCAAGCGCTGCGGACACACCCGCGGCAAAGCGGTGATCCGGCGGGACGAAGCCCTGATGCGGATCCAATCCGCCGTAGACGCGCGGGATGCTGGTGCCGACATCCTGATTATGGCGCGAACGGACGCCCGCACTACGAACGGTCTGGACGAGGCCATCGTCCGCTGCCGGCAATTTCGCGAGATCGGCGCCGATATCACTTTTCTCGAAGCGCCGGAAAGCGAGCAAGAGATGCAGCGCTACTGCACCGAGGTGACCGGCCCGAAGATGGCGAACATGATCGAATTCGGAAAGACGCCGGTGTTGCCACCGAAGCGGCTGGAAGCGATCGGCTACAAGATCGCCGTCTATCCGCTGACGCTGCTGAATGTCTCCATTCTGGCGATGCGCGAGGCGCTGGAATTTATTCGACGCGGGGAAACTCCGCCGCGTATCCTGAATTTCGAACAGTTGACGACGAGCGTCGGATTTCCCCAGTACTACGCGGAAGAAGCCCGTTACCGGCTGCCAGAGCCTTGATGCTCGCCAATTACGGGATGGAAGCGGGTGGGGCGCGCAGGCTAATGGCGCCCGCGTCTTTGCGTGCGGATCGTCCCCTTCCAGCTCGAATACCGTTGTTCCGACTGAAATTGCCACTTCAACAGATGCGCAATCAGGACGCGCAAGCGTCGGTAAAGCTCCCGGCGTTCGTTGCCGATGATCGCGTTCAACTCCTCGATCAGGTGCTCCACGTCCAGCTCCTCGAGGCATTTTACCTTGAGGAGTATGGCTGGTTCCGCTGCCGAACCGACATGGTCTTGTGCATACAGATCGGCTGACATGATCGTCGCTCCGTTGCGATACGAAGGGGCTCAGTTTAGCGAACCAGACGGGGCTGGCGAACCCTTACCTGGCACGCGTGTGGGGAAGGCTTTCCGACACCCGCACGGCGGGAGCGGCATTGGTTAAAACGCGCTTCAAGCCTCGAGGGACCGCCACTTTCCATGAAAGTTGGGCGGAGACTAAGGGCGCGGCACTTTGTAGGTTTCGCCCTCGAATTCCAGAGTCATCCCTTCCTCTTCGATTCTTCGGACGACGGATCCGTCCTCGGTGCGATCACCCTCGCGGTATTTTCGGTTGCGGATGACGACGAATCGGTCGTCGCCGCTCTTGGGCGAGTAGGCGTAGACGTTGATCTTTGGATTCGGCAATCCATCTCGCGGCGCACCGCGTGTTTCAGTGAGTCGAGGAAAGTCCGGCTCTGGTGTGTTCCAAGTTCCCGCCTTCTTTTGCACCGGTTGCGAGAAAATGTCTCCCGGGGTCGTTGGCGTCCGAGGAGCTTGTGTCATGGCGGGGATCGCTTCTCGGGGCTTGGCCGCCTCTCTCGGACGGCGATTGGGAGTCACCGCAGACGAGACTGGCTTGCCCGACATCGATCTCGCCGCGAGCGAGCTTGGCTGCACCTTGTCTTTGCTCGGTCCCTGCGAAGCCCCTTTCTTTGGGGTATCGAGCACTTGCGCGGCCGGTTCGGAACGGACTGCCTGCGGTGACTCGGCTGACTGCGACAGTTCCGCGGAGCGGTCGGTCTGCATCGACTTCGGCAGGATCGCCGCCGCCGATGCGTTTCGCTCCGGCTCGTGCCGGCGAGCCAGGGTCATAGGCCCGAAGAAATAAGCCAAGGCCGCGACATTGGCGATCACCGACACACCTACGATCACAGCTCTCCAAGGCGATTGGCGCGGCACCGCCGGCGCAGCCGCTAGTCTTACCAAGGGCTCCGCCTCGATTTCCCGTCGCTCTCGTTCCGATTTGCGCAGTGCCTCGAGTATATAGGACATTTTCAGCCTCTCACTGCGGGAAATTCTCACTCAGAGTCGGAATTCCCTCGCGGGATTGCACGCCGGTCAACCGAGCCAGTGTTTCAGGCCCAGCGACGCCATCAGCCTGGATACCGACCGCCTGCTGAAAGCGCGAAACGGACGCCGCCAAACGAGTATCGAACAGCTCAGGGGGGCCAGCCGGCTCCACTGCATATCCAGCCACGCTCAGACGTTGCCTCAACCAAACCACCGCCGGATTGTTCATGCCTTCTGCCACAAAGGCGTAATGGTACGGAGGCTCCCACAGCACCAGGTAGCTTCCGTCCCACCTGGGAAGAATGTCCTGCAATGCGAATTCCACGAGCTTCCCTTCACGATCGATGAACTTTGCGCTTCGTTCGCCCACCCTGACCAGCGTAGCGGAGCGCTCCCCGGCACCTGGGACGCGAAATGTCATGACCACCGGCAGATTTTGGCGACGCAAAGCCTCCCAATCCGCCCCTTGGCGCAGGCAGCGCAGGCCAGAGGACTCCAGTTGTGAGCACGCCACGCGTCTGAAAGGCTCGTCTGGCCGCCATCGCTGAACGAGCTTTGCCAACGCATTGGGCTCATCGTGCACCGGATCGTCGATCCAGGCGGCAAAAGACAAACTCTGCGGAGATGCGGTCGGTTCCCGAGGCGACGGCACATCCGCCGGCGGAGCCTTCGGCTCGGATTCGGCCTTCTGGTCCGACGCGCGAGCTAAGGCAAGGCCCGCTGCAGGGGCTTGCCGCCCGGAAAAGGCGGGCCCTGAAGGGACGTTTCGGGGGCTCCCGAATTCCCACCAGAGGCCGAAGATCGAGGCGCAGGCCACGCCTACGAATAAGGCCGCCGCTGCGGGAACCCAGTGCCTGGAGGCAGTCTTGCGGTAACTGCCGCAGATCTCCGCGGCGGCTTTCTGCAGGATACTGCGATCGACGTTCTTCCTGTCGAGGGTAAAGGCTCCGAGCAGCGCCCTGTCACAAATGACGTTGACCAGGCGCGGGATGCCCTTGGAGAATCGGTAGACACTGCGTAAGGCCGCCGAGCTGAATACATTGGCGGCCCCGCCCGCTACAGCCAGGCGGTGGAGTATGTAGTTGCGGGTCTCAGTCGCCCCCAGGGGCCGCAGATGATAGCGCGCCGTAATGCGCTGATCCACCTGGCGCAGCTCCGGCCGCGCAAGCAGTGCGCGCAGCTCGGGCTGTCCCACCAGGATGATCTGCAGCAACTTCGTGGTCGGCGTCTCCAGGTTCGTGAGGAGCCGTATCTGCTCCAGAACCTCGACGCTCAGATCCTGAGCCTCATCGATGACCGCGACGGTTCTTCGACCACGGGCATGATTGGCCAGCAGGAAATGATTGAGGCGATCGATCAAGAGCTTGAGGCTGCCGCACTGGGTCGGGTATTGGATGTGCAGTTCGTCACAGAGGGACGCCAAGAGTTCCAACCCGCTCATTCGGGGATTCAGAATGAGGGCGACATCCACATTCTCGCCCATATGCTCTAAGAGCGTGAAACACAGGGTCGTCTTACCCGTTCCGACCTCGCCCGACAGCATCACGAATCCGCCTCCCTCTCCAAGTCCGTAGAGAAGATGCGCGAGCGCCTCCTGATGCTTCGGACTGAGGTAAAGGAAGCGCGGATCGGGATTGATGGCGAAGGGTGCTTTTTGGAAACCGAAGTGCTTCAGATACATGCCAGCTCGTTGCGACTTCCATCCCGGAATGCGAACCGTTCGAAATCCGCCAGGTTATAGGAGATTCAGAGTAACGGTTCTTCTTCGGTTTGCGCAAGGCCCGCCGTGAAAGGCCGACGGGCGATCGGTTTCGGTGAGAGCGCTTTCTCCTCAAAGTGAACCTGAGAAAAGATCGCAGGATGCGGTTGCGCTACCAACCGCATCGGTCGCGGCAAGCAGGCTCACGCGGACGGGTACTTTGAACCGCCCTCCTCTTCCAGAACAATGGTCACTTGCCTTCGGAATGAGATAAGCTTGGCACACCGAATAGGCTCGTACCATGTGCGAACGATTTCAGAGTGTCAATAACCTGGCTGAGATGAGCCACGACGAGTGGGAGCGTCTATGCGACGGGTGCGCCAAGTGCTGCCTGCACAAGTTGGAAGATGAGGATACAGGAGAGATTTTTTTTACCCAAGTGGCCTGCCGCTTGCTAGACATCAGCCAATGCCGGTGCACCGACTACCAGAACCGGCGCGCACGTGTTCCGGCGTGCCTAAACGTTCGGCAGCACCTCGACAAACCGCATTGGCTGCCAAGCACCTGCGCTTACCGCTTGCTCTCTGAGGGGAAACCGCTGCCTTCATGGCACCCCTTGGTCTCATGTGACGGAGATTCGGTGCACCACGCCGGGGCATCGGTCCGCGCTTACGCCATCCCGGAAGATCACGCCGATTGCGTGGAAGACCATGTGATCGAATGGCTGAGGTAAAGTGGGCGTATGTATCCCCCCTCCCGCGGAATCAACCGGATGGAAACCTGGGCATCGCAGCTCTAAAGATGGATTCGAACCCACTGTTCGCCAAGTACGCGCAGCACATCGAGATGTTGCTCATCCAGCGATTCGCAGCCAGAGGCGCTGACCTCAACGCCAGGATCGACAGTGTCGCGCACGAGCTTCCCGAAGATCTGAATGCTCAGCTCAGGGAGCTCGCACTCGCACATCACAATGCGCGAGTGCCCGTAAAGGGAGAACAGGCCGAAGACATCGCAGATTTTGCCTTCCGCTGCGGCCAGATCGCCGAGCGCCTGGAAAACTTTCGCAAGACGCAAGCCGCAGAAAACCTGATCTTCGTCGGCCCTGACGGAAAGCCCGCGGCGGACCCAGAGAAAACCGATCTTGACACGCTGTCCCTTTTCCTGGCTGCCCGTGATCGCTTTCTCAGACAAACCGCCGATCTTTCACTGAAGATCCTCGTCATCGCCGCGGCTTTATTGATTCTTGGTTTCCTACTCGGTTTGATTTGACCGCAATCTGCACCCAAGCCACGCGGGCGCTCATTCCGACCTGGTGTGTAAAGATCGAGAACCCTCCGAAGCAGAAACGGAACTCTAAGGCGAACCCAGCGCATTCGCGCACCGACTTACTCATAATTCGAGATGGCCGCCAAGACACGGATCGAATGGACCGAGATGACATGGAACCCGGTCACGGGCTGCACCAAGGTGAGCCAAGGCTGCAAGTACTGTTATGCCGAGCGCATGGCGCATCGGCTGAAGGCCATGGGGAACCCACGCTATCTCAACAGCTTCGATGTGACATTGCACGAGGATCTCATCGATGCTCCGCGCTGCTGGAAGAGACCTCGCCATGTCTTCGTCAACTCCATGAGCGATCTGTTCCACGAGGCGATTCCGGATGGCTTCATTCGGCGAGTCTTCACCACGATGGCGGACTGTCCGCAGCACGAGTTCCAGGTGCTTACCAAACGGAGCGAGCGCCTACGACAATTGAGTCGGGCGCTCCCCTGGCCCCGGAACGTTTGGATGGGCGTGAGCGTGGAGGACGCCACGGTCATGGACCGCATCGAGGACCTGCGTTCGGTCCCTGCGGCAGTGCGTTTCTTGTCGTGCGAACCGCTCATTGGCCCCCTGGAACACCTGCCGCTTGAACGCCTTCACTGGGTGATTGCCGGGGGCGAATCGGGACCCGGTGCCAGACCTCTGTGCAGGGAATGGGTCTACTCTCTCCGCGATCAGTGCCGGGCGGCTAATGTGGCGTTTTTCTTCAAGCAATGGGGTGGCGTGCGCAAAGACCTCACCGGTCGCGAACTGGATGGGAGGACCTATGACGAAATGCCCTTCACACTGAGCATTCCTAGGTGACCGATGCCGGTTCGAATTCAACAGCATCGACTCAAAGGCTGGCGAAAGCCGCCCGGTACGGTAAGCGTCGCCCGTCCGAGCCGCTGGGGCAATCCGTTTCCAGTGGAGAATGGCGATCATGCGACGGCCGTCGCCAGGTTCGAAGCCTATCTGGAGACACAGCCTGACCTGGTGGCGTCGGCAAAACAGCAACTGCGGGGCAAGAATCTGATGTGCTTTTGTTCACCCACTGAGCCTTGCCACGCCGACATCTGGCTCAGAGTCGTCAACGATGCTGATACGGCTCAAACCAAGCCCTGAGTGCAGATGCTCAAACGCGCGCAGCCATGAATCACAAGCGCTCAGCCAACTTGACTACCCGTCCTTGAGCGGCAGATTGCAGTGAGGCAACGATCGTCTGGCAATTAGTTTTCGCATCCTCCAGCGAAAGTACTGGCGCTTTGCCGGTCAGCACGCAGTCACTGAAATGCTCGATTTCCAGATTGAAATGATTGGCGGTGCCCAGTCGTTCTTCGCCGCGCTGGCCGTCTTCCGTCCACCACGAAATTATCGGGACATCGCCGGGCATTGCCCAGACAGTGTGGCATTTCACGCCGCCCTTCGTGCCGGTGATGTCGTATTCCGATCGCCGCGCGCATTCGAAGCTGATATCGAAATGCGCGCGTCTCCCTTCTCCGAAATCGATGATGCCACTGGTCGTGATGTCCGCACCGCTCTCGACATACTTTGCCATCGCCGTCACCGCGAGAGGTGCGCTGTCAAAACACATCCGTGCTGAATGGATCGCATAAGGGCCGATGTCCCACATCGCGCCACCGCCTCGTTCGACGCTTTCCGCCAGGCGATACAATCGGGCGGGCCGCATCATAAACGAGTAGCTGGCACGCACGGAGCGTACTTCGCCGATGATGCCGGAGCGGATCAGTTCCTGCACGCGTGCGTGTTGCGGGTGAAACCGGTACATGAAGCCTTCCACGACAACCACTTTATGTTGACGTGCTGCGGCTTCAATGGCTTCGATGTCCGGCACGGTCAGCGCCATCGGCTTCTCGCACAGCACATGCTTGCCACGCTGGACGGCGCGCAACGTCCATTCGGCGTGTTCGTGATTGGCAAGAGGCAGGTACACGGCTTCAACTTCAGCATCGTCGAGCAGCGCGTCGAGACTGTCATAAGCCCGCACAGATTGTTGCTGCGGGGCGTATTTCGCCAGGGTCTCCGCGGCGGCTCCGGCGCGGCGGCTGGCAATCGCGACTAATCTGGAGTTCGATGCATCGACGATCGCTGGCATAAGGCGTTCGTTGATGCGCGCCGCGCCCAGAATACCCCAACAGAGTCTTGATCGATTATTCATGCTTGCACGTCCCCGGAGAGGATAACCAGCTTGCCGGTGGCAGCCCATAACTTTCCATGCGGATCACTGCCACTCTCACCTGCCACGCGACGAACCACCGTGCTTCGACGCGATCACGAATGCCTGCGATACGTCCGGCCTGAACGTCGCAAGGGCGGGCGTTGAGCCGCATGCACACTCGCGTGTCGTCTAGCAAGGCAGGATCTTCCATTTGGTGAGGTGCCTACTTATACTACACGCCGAGGCCGCCATCCAGCCCAATTCCGGCCGGGGTCTTCATCCACTTCTCCTTACGACATAGAGGCGAACAACGTGCAAAAGAATAATTTGACGACAGGGTTGCTTTTGGCGCTGCTGCTAGCCAGTCCCCTGGTAGGCGCAGGGCCATATCCACCGCCCTTCGAACCGAGCATCATTTACCAGGACCCTGAGGCCGTTCCCAAGAGCACCCAGCCCACGTCATCCGAAACGACCAAGGAGGCCAAACCGGCCGCCGCTGGAACGAAATACCCGGCAGGCTTCGAGCCGACGGTCGTTTACCGAGACGCTGAATTGATCGCCAAGCACGGCGAGTCCAAGCCGGCAACCACGTCGACCGGGCAGACCGCGCCCGAAGCCGAGCAGACCGCTGTGTCCAAACCGGCCGAGGCAAGCAAGAGTCAAAACCCCCTGATCGAAAATTATCCGATCGCTCTCGTCGCTCTTGCGCTGGCTGCACTTGCCTTCTGGAGCAGCAGACGGTCTGCATCGAAAGCGCAACAAACTGTAACGACAGCCACCGGATTGTTTACGGGAACGCCAGGGAAAACGGGAGTTGCCAGGTACCTCAGCGAAAAGCCTGAACCGGCAGCCGAAACAGGAGTGTCCAAGTATCTGAAAGGCATGCCCGCGCCGACGCCGGACACCGGGGTTTCCAAGTACCTGAAAAGCATGCCTGCGGCAGTAAAGGCGGCGGAGACCGGGGTCTCCAAGTACCTGAAAAACCGCACTTGAGCGAGGAGCAAGCACAAACCCAATTGGCATCTGAGTCAGCTTGGCGTGCCAGGCATCGAGCACATGTCGTCCGACAAGGAAAGCTTGATCCTGAGTGCAACAGCGCTTGGGAACGCCCGGGCGGAGATCCCATAGGACCTACCCGGGTTGGACAGCGCCACGGCTGACGGGCGGCCGCGTTGACATCTGTCCCCTTTGTTCTGTAGAGTGGCGAAACAATGCATTTCGCATGATGCATCATAAATTTGAACCAACCATAACCAATCGGAGGACATATCATGGCAAGAGCACTAATACAATTGGCAATGGATTCTTTGGACGTCAACCAGACCCTGCAGCTGGCTAACCTTGCGGCCCCTTACGTTGACATTTTCGAAATCGGAACACCGTGCATCAAGCATAATGGGGTAGCCCTGGTTAAGGAGCTGAGAAAAAGATTCCCAAACAAACTGATTTTGGTGGATCTCAAGACGATGGACGCTGGCGAGTACGAAGCGACGCCTTTCTATGCAGCAGGCGCTGATATTTGCACGGTCCTGGGAGTATCTGGTCTTCCGACTATTGCGGGCGTTGTCAAAGCCGCCAATGCCCACAATGCAGAGGTACAGGTCGACCTCATCAATGTTCCTGACAAAGTAGGTTGTGCGAGGGAATCCGCCAAGCTGGGCGCGCAAATTATTGGCGTTCACACTGGTCTTGATGCACAGGCTGCCGGCCAGACTCCGTTCGCCGACCTGCAAACTGTGACAAAGTTGGGTTTACCCGTCAGAGTGTCTGTAGCAGGCGGCATTAAGCAATCAACCGTTCAACAAGTGGTGCAGGCGGGCGCGAACATTGTCGTCGTCGGCGCCGCTATCTATGGAGCCCCTTCGCCCGCCGATTCTGCCAAGCAGATTCGCGAACTGGTCGACGCCGCGTAAAGAGGCACAATATGCATCAGCAACTTATCATAGAAAAGATTTCAGGCATTCTTGCTGCCACAGACTCTAGCTATGATGAAAAGCTAACCCAAATGCTCGACAATTCATCTCGCATATTTGTGGCGGGTGCAGGGCGGTCCGGGTTAATCGCGAAATTTTTTGCAATGAGATTGATGCATGGTGGGTATGACGTTTACGTTGTCGGCGAGATAGTCACACCGAGTCTTCGCAAAGGTGACTTGCTGATTGTTATATCCGGCTCGGGTGAGACGGAGACGATGATCGCCTTTACCAAGCGCGCCAAGGAACTCGGTGCCCTGATTGCCTTGCT
>Ga0209254_10003027_pt1 | contig 15338 bp, 9 predicted proteins | sample FrelakmetDIP11DI_FD_187148 | JGI IMG/M metagenome (GOLD analysis project Ga0209254, IMG submission 187148) | Freshwater lake sediment microbial communities from the University of Notre Dame, USA, for methane emissions studies - DIP11 DI (SPAdes)... | ecosystem: Environmental > Aquatic >...
CTGTTGGTTTTATCATCAGGTTCAGGATATTGATTCATAATCTCCATTAAAGTTAACATCATCATGCGCTTAAGAGAACCTGCCCTGGGGATAATTTTAACATAGCCCGCGCCGTTTTTTTTGAAACCGAGCATTATGAAATACTTCAACCGGAAAGATTGGTTTCACCTGCATTGATAGCGGCATTATTCCATCACCTATCCTTCTGAGACAAACTGCTTACGTTGCGTTGAATGTTGCGCCTCCATAATACCATCGAGATTGTTGTAGGGGCGTCTGACCGCAAGGAAGTCCTGCCTGATTTTGGCAGGGCAGCCGGACAATCCCGGCGGAATCCACCATGTCCTTTGAACCTCATTTCATCCGCCAACCATACCGGGAACAAATCAGCCCCTGCCAGCGTCTGGAATGTGAAACATTTCACACCCCGATCGCACTTTAAGCACCGCCCGATATCCACCAGTACAAACCGGAGGTTTTTGATGCTGATTCCTAAATTTTATATAATCCCGTTGGCCATCCTGGTCACAGCCCTGGCAGCATCTCTCTCAGCCTGCCAGCCCGCTCCCGCCGCCCCAACCGCCGCCGCTTTGCCAAACCCGGCTTCCGTCTACTGCGAACAGAACGGCGGGCAGCTGGAACTGCGGCCGGATGCCGCTGGCGCTGTCGCTGGTATTTGCATCTTCCCGGATGGTTCCGAATGCGACGAGTGGGCATATTTCCGCGGGGAGTGCGCTCCTTCCGGTGACTCGTCAACCGCCTCGCCCCACTCCCTGCAGTCGGGGACTAGCTTCGCGTCGCCGGCAGCACTTCCGCTGGTAACCGAGCCACCAGAGCCGCCAGAGCAGCAGCCCGCCGGCGCCTGGCAGCTTTACCGCAGCGACGAACTGGGCTACCAGTTCGAGTACCCCCCTGATACAGTTATAAATACGGCTGACAATCCGCTGGACAGCCTGGCCATCACCGGCACGGATGCCGCCAGCGAGTTCTGGCCGCAAATCACCCTCAGCCACCCCGCCGACCGCGAAGAATTCCGCCCTCCGCAGGATGCCAACCTGGAAGAGTGGCTGACCCAACACAATCTGCTGCCTGATGAGCGCCAGCCCGATACAACCATCGCCGGAACAACCGCCGTCCATGTCCGCCATGAACGCTCACCGCAGTCCTATGCCTTCGATCGCTATTACTTTGCCCATGCCGGTCAGCTTTACGAAATAGTGATCGGCCATGTAGGTGACCGGGAGGACTGGCCGGTCTACAACCGCTTCCTGGAGAGTTTTACTTTCGATGACTGAACCGGCTGCAATCCCCAGCTGAATACCAGCTGCAGCCGGCAGGATATTCGCCTATGCGAATGACTCGCTAATCATTTCCCGCTTTTCCCAGTTTTTTCCTCAAAAACCGGCCGGTGTACGATTCGGGAACCTGGGCCACCTCTTCAGGGGTGCCTTCCGCAATCAGTTTTCCGCCCGCAGCCCCGCCTTCCGGTCCAAGGTCGATGATCCAATCGGCTGCTTTCACAAAATCCAGGTTATGCTCCACAACAATCACGCTGTTGCCTGCATCCACCAGGCGCTGCAGTACCCTCAGCAAACGCGCCGTATCAGCCAGGTGCAGTCCGGTGGTAGGTTCATCCAGCAAGTAAAGCGTGCGGCCGCTGGCACGCCTTCCCAGTTCTTTTGCCAGCTTAACCCGCTGGGCTTCGCCGCCTGAGAGCGTGGTGGCAGGCTGCCCAAGCTGGAGATATCCCAGGCCGACATCGCACAGCACCTGCAGGCGGGAGAGTGCCGCCGGAACATCCTTGAAAAGTTCCAGGGCTTCTTCAATGGTCAGATTAAGCACCCGGGAAATATCATGACCCCGGTAGTGCACGGAGAGCGTCTGGCTGGTGAAACGGCGCCCGCGGCAGACCGGGCAGCGCACTTCCACATCGGGCAGGAAATGCATTTTAACCGTGAGCACACCGGCTCCTTCACAGCGTTCGCAGCGCCCGCCAGGGATATTGAAGGAGAAGTGGCTGGCAGATAATCCAAGCTTCCGGGCTTCCGCTGTACCGGCAAATGCCTGGCGGATCGGTGCAAACGTATCCGTATAGGTTGCTGCGTTCGAGCGCGGCAGGCGCCCGATGTGCTGCTGGTCAATGGTAATGATCCTGTCCAGGTATTCGCAGCCTTCCATGGCGTCATGCTCTCCGGGGGCATCCCCGGAACCATGCAGGCGCTGGCGTACAGCCCGTTCGAGGATATCGAAAACCAGTGAAGATTTTCCTGATCCGGATACACCCGTCACAGCCACCAGCAAGCCCAACGGCAGGCGTACGCTGATGTTCTGCAGGTTGTGCTGGCGGGCGCCGCGCAGGATAAGCGCCTGGTCATTTTGCTTACGGCGCCGCTGCGGTAGTGGGATGGATGCCCGCCCGGCCAGGTAATCGCCGGTGATGGATCCGGGCTGTTCGGCAACTTCAGCCGGAGTGCCGGCAGCAAGTACCTGCCCGCCGTGTTTGCCGCCGCCCGGGCCGAAGTCAATCACGTAATCTGCCGCGGCAATCATTTCCAGGTCGTGCTCGATGACCAGCACGGTATTGCCAAGATCACGCAAACGCCGCAAAACGTTGGTCAGACGCAGGGTGTCGCGCTGGTGCAGGCCAATGGTGGGCTCATCGAAAACATAAAGAACACCGCTCAACCCCGAACCAAGCAAAGCTGCCAGGCGCAAACGCTGGGCTTCACCGGCTGAAAGGGTCGGGGAAGACCGTTCCATGCTCAGGTAACCGGCGCCAACCTCCACCAGCCGGGCGATGCGCTCGCCCAGGCTTACCAGGATGGGACTGGCAACCATCCTTTCATCAGCGTTGAGAACCGCAGGAAGACCTTCCAGCCAGGTGCCAAAATCACCGAGTGCCAGGCGCGATACTGCAACAATAGACTGGCCAGCCAGGGTTACCACCCGGCTTTCCGGGCGCAGGCGCGTGCCGGCGCAGTCGGGACAGGTCTGGGTAACCAGGAATTCTTCCATCTTCTGGCGGTAATCGGCCTCCTGGATGTGTTCAGCATAACGCCGCAGGAGGATGGTGGCCGCACCTTCAAAGCGCCCCTGGCGGACAGTTGCCGGCGGTTTAATCTCCGGGAAGTGGCGGCGAAAGGGAGTGCTTTCCACCCCGTACAGCAGCAAATCCCGCAGCGCCGGGTCATAGTCTTTTACCGGCCGCGAAAGATCCAGTTCAAGCCCGTAATAGGCAGCCGCTGTCTGCAGGGTTGGGGTGTAGTAATTGGTATAGGTTGCATCCCAGCTTGTAACCGCCCCTTCCGGGATGCTCTTTTGCTCATCCACCAGGCGCCGGATATTTGCCTGGTGGAGGATGCCCAAACCGGTGCAGGTTGGACAGGCTCCTTCAGGTTTATTAAAGGAAAAATGGGCCATACCGAGCTCTGCAGCCGGCGCACCGCAGTGGGCACAGGGATAGGTGCCTTCCGGCGCGGATGCATCATCGTCCAGGCTGGTTTCACTCTCCCATTCATTGCTGGCAGGATCAAAGAAAGGCGGGACATCTTTTCCGCACACATGGCAGGGGCGGTGTCCCAGGCGGGCAAACAACACCCGCAAATAGGTATACACATCGGTGGCAGTACCAACCGTGGAGCGCGGGCTGTGGTTGGTGAGGTGCTGGTCCACGCTGATGGATGGGGAAAGTCCGCTGATGGATTCGACCGGGGCTCTCGCCAGCCCAAACTCAACCAGGCCAAGCGATTCCAGGTACTGGCGCTGGCCTTCTTTGTACAGGATGTCAAATCCCAGGGTGGATTTACCCGAACCGGACAGCCCCGTCAGGACCACGAGCTGGTACTTGGGGATGGAAAGGCTGATGTTCTTCAGGTTATGCAGCCGTGCCCCGCGGATAAGTATTTGAGCAGGCATCAGATCCTCCAGGTCAGCTGGATTACGAGCAAAGCCAGCAAAGCGAGTGTAGCTGGCGTATCGAGCGAAGCGAGTTCTGCCTCTCTACTGATTCTATCACTCCGCTGCGGGGATGCGTCCTGCCGGAAAGCGCATCGCTAAAAATCAATCCCGGGAACCCGCTTTGACCATCCACCTTCCTTGAACTTGGGATAAATTCGATTAACTCATGATATGATAAATACATTAGGCTTTCTACCCTGATTTTGCATGGATTGCAAAATATGACAGATGCCCAGAAACTTCACCGCCAATTATACGTGCTGACAGAGGTAGCGAAATCACTCTCCCTGCCGCTCGAATTGCCAGATTTACTCCATGCAGTGATAAAAAAAATTACCGGGATTATCGAGCCGGCCGAAGCTGGAATGGTGATGTTGTGGGATCAACCCGCCGGGCTTTTGCGCCCGGTGGCTGCTTTTGGATACGATTTCCAGTCACTCAGCAAGTTGGAATTAAGGGCCGGGGAAGCCTTCGCAGGTAAGGTTTTTAATAATGGCGGGGCACAACTGCTGCTCTCCCCGCAAGAAGTGGCTGAGGCAATGGCAAATATTCGGCCCTCAAACCGGTCTGTATTGGCTAAAGCGCTGGGTTCAGATACTCTTTCACTCGGCTCGCTGGCTGCTCCGATCCAGGTAGGCACAAATAAATTTGGTGTGCTTGAACTAGAAACCTTGCAGGGTCCGCTGCTCTTCTCTGAAGACGATTTGCCTTTCCTGCAGACCATCAGTGACCTGGTAGCCCTGTCCATCGACCGGGACCGCTGGTCCGCTCAAACCGATAGGATTCGGGCAGAGCGCCGCGTAGAATACCTGCGCTCAGAGGTGCTGGCCACCCTCTCACATGAATTGCGCATGCCGCTGACAGCCATTCAAGGCTATTCTTCGGCATTACTCCTGGAAGACGTGGATTGGAGTGAGGAAAAGCGGCAGAAATTCTTGCACCTGATCGAGGAAGAAAGCCAAAACATGCAGTCCATGCTGGAAGATATCCTCGATTCCTCCCTCATCAACATAGACCAGTTCACCATTGAAAAACAGCCCGTCCGCCTGCACCAGCTCGCCAGCGATGTTGCCGAGGAAATTCAATACCGCACCGAAGCGCACCGCATCATCGTGGATTTTCCGGAAAAGTTCCCGGTTCTAAAGGTTGATCAACGCTGGATAAAGCAGGTCTTTCGAAATATTTTAGACAATGCCGTCAAATATTCACCCGAGGGCGGCATTGTCTTCATTCGCGGAGAGGAACGCCTTAACGATGTGGTGATCATGGTGGCGGATCAGGGTATCGGGATTTCGCCTGAAGATCTCATCCCCTTATTTGAGCGCTATTTCCGCGTTCGCTCCGCAGTAAATATGCACATTCCAGGGGTGGGACTGGGATTGCCAATTGCCCGGGCAATTGTTGAGGGGCATGGAGGCAGAATTTGGGCAGAAAGCAAGCTTGGCGAAGGGACGACTATTTCGTTCTCCCTGCCCAAGCTGTAAACAACGAAGGATAAAAGATATGCCCTTGAGAGATCAGCCTCTTATCTTGATTGTGGATGATGAGCCAAGAGTCATTAACCTGGTGCGTGAAGTGCTCTGTGCCACCGGGTTTAAGGTGATCACAGCCTTTAGCGGGGAAAGTGCAATTACCATGGCAGCCCTGGAACAGCCCGACTTGATTTTGATGGATATCATCCTGCCGGGAGACCTGGATGGTTATCAGGCGACCAAACGGCTGCGGGAATTTTCTGATGTGCCCATCATCATGTTGACCGCCAGGGTAAGCGAGATGAATCTTCTCAAAGGTTTCGATATGGGTGCCGATGACTATATCACCAAACCGTTCAGTTCAAAAGAGTTGCTTGCCCGCATTCATGCTGTCCTCAAGCGCTCCCAAAACATGAAGGCACCCCGGGGGAAAGCCGAGGTCGTCTGTGGGGATGTGCGTATTAATCTCGCCAGCCGCCTGGTCTCTGTGGCTGGGCGCGAAATTTACCTGACTCCCACAGAATTTAACCTGCTCCATGAACTGGCAACCCATCCAAACCAGGTCCTGTTTCATGACCAGTTACTTGCCAGCGTGTGGGGTCCTGAATACCGCAATGATGTGGATTATTTACGGTCTTATATCCATTACCTGCGCAAAAAGATCGAAATTGATTCAGCCAATCCCCGGATCATTGTCAGCAGCCGGGGTGTTGGTTATATGCTCCAGATGGTTGATGAAAAACCCCAAACTGAATAACAGGAAATAATACCGTGAATCTGACAAGCTACAACCCGTTTGAAATTGCCCAAAAACAGTTTGACCGCATTGCCGGTATGCTTGAATTGAACCAGGCATTATGTGACCTCCTCCGCACACCTTTGAGGGAATTCCATTTCAGTATCCCGGTGCGCATGGACGATAATACCACCAGGGTCTTCCGCGCTTTCCGTATCCAGCACAATGATGCTCGTGGTCCGTGCAAGGGTGGTATTCGCTTCCATCCCATGGGCACCATCGATACCATGCGGGCGCTGGCGATGTGGAACACCTGGCGCTGCGCAATCGCCGACCTGCCCCAGGGAGGGAGCATGGGCGGGGTGGTTTGCGATCTGCACCATCTCAGCCTGGGAGAGCAGGAGCGCATTTGCCGTGGCTGGGTCAGGCAGATAGTTCGCAACGTGGGACCGGAATTGGACGTACCCTCTCCGGATCTCATGGCTTCAGCAAAGCACATGCTCTGGATGCTGGATGAATATGAGGCCATTCAAGGCTATAAAAGTCCCGGCTTTATCACCGGCAAGCCCATTGATTTAGGCGGTTCTTCCGGCAGGAAGGAATCCACCGGTTACGGATTGATGATTATTGTGCGTGAGGCGCTTAAGGAACTGGAACTCAAGCCAGCCAATACAACGGCAAGCTTTCAGGGTTTTGGCAATATTGCCCAACATGCTGTCATGCTTTATCGGCGTATGGGCGGTAACGTTACTTGCGTTTCCAGTTGGAACCAGGCTGACCAGACTGCCTATTCATTCCGCAAGAAACAGGGCATCAATCCGGAGGAGTTAATCGCCATCACCAATCTATTTGGCGAGATTAATAAACCAAAAGCGATAGAGTTGGGTTATGAATGCTTGCCTGGTGAGGCATGGATTGAACAGGATGTAGATATTCTGGTGCCGACCGCCCTTGAGAACCAGATCTCGGCAGATAATATGGAAAAAATCAGCCGCCAGGTTTCGATTATTGCAGAAGGTGCCGATGGGGCAATCAATCCAAATGCCGAGCAGCTCCTGGACCAGCGTGGAATCAAGGTGATCCCGGATGTTTTAGCCAACGCCGGTGGGGTAACCTGCAGTTATTATGAACAGGTTCAAAGCAATATGAATTATTATTGGAAGCGGGATGAGGTCTTGGGAAAGCTGGATGTTCACCTTACCTCCATCTACATTGATATCAGCAATATTGCCCTCAGCCGCAAGCTGTCATTACGGGACGCCGTATACCTGGTCGCAGTGGACAAGGTGGCGCAGGCATGCCTGGAGCGCGGTTGGGCGTAGAAGGAGTATAGTTTGATGGCCAATACAAATTCAAAAAGCACATGTCGCTCAAATTTGATTGACTTTGACCGCAATTTTCTCGATCCTGATACCCCTTTAACCTGCATAGGCGAGGGTGAGATTGGAGGCAAAGCGGAGGGTCTGGCATTAATCAGCAACATTCTCCACCAGGAGCTGAGCCATAAACCAATCCCGGATATCACCGTTGAAATCCCCCCTATGGCCGTGTTGTGTACCGGCGCCTTCGATGCTTTTATGGAACAAAACCAGCTCTACGACCTGGCCTATTCAGACCTTCCGGATGCAAGGATTGCCCACGCTTTTCAAAAAGCAGAGCTGCCGTTCGAGGTACTGGGCGATTTACGCTCCATTATCGAGCATGTCTACACACCTTTAGCCATTCGTTCCTCCAGCTTGTTGGAGGATACCAAAAACGAGCCCTTTGCTGGTATTTATCACACCAAAATGATCCCCAACAACGAATATGATCCGGATATCCGCTTCCGCCAGCTGGTTGAGGCAGTCAAGTTCGTTTACGCCTCCACCTACTTCAGGGGTGCAAAGGGTTACCGCAGGACGATAGGGCATAAGGACAGTGATGAGAAAATGGCTGTCATTATCCAAAAACTGGTCGGAAAGCGCTACCAGAACCGCTTCTACCCGGAGGTGGCAGGCGTGGCGCGCTCCTATAATTATTACCCGATGAAACCTTCCAGGCCTGAGGATGGCGTGGTGAACATGGCAATGGGTCTGGGTAAGACTGTTGTAGATGGAGGTATCTCCTGGGCATATTCGCCGGCATTCCCAAAAGCCGAGTTACCCTTCGAATCGGTGGAAAAAATGCTCAAGGGCACCCAGACGGAGTACTGGGTGGTCAATATGGGGAAGCCACCCGAATATGACCCGATCAACGAGGGTGAGTACATTACATTGGAAAATATTTGGACCGCCGAAGAGGATGGTTCGTTAAAATACATCGCCTCCACCTATATTGAAATGGGAGGCCGGCTCACCATTGGAACAGGCATTAAGGGTCCCCGCGTGCTGAATTTTGCTCCCCTCCTGGTGCTGAAGCAGGTACCCTTCAATAATTTGATCAAATCCCTCCTCTCAACCTGCGAGCAGTCTCTCGGCGCCCCTGTGGAAATTGAATTTGCCATGACTTTTGATCCGCCCCGCTTTGGTTTCGTCCAGGTGCGGGCCATGGTTGTTCCTTCGGATGTGATCCAGGTCTCGGAAGAGGAACTGGACGCTGAAAATGTCCTGATTTCATCCGAGAGCGTGCTGGGAAACGGCGTGGTGGAGGACGTCAGGGACATAATTTATATCAAACCGGAAACCTTTGAGCTGAAGCATTCCAAAACAGTTGTGCCGGAGTTGGAAAGGCTGAATGAAGAAATGCTCAGCAAAGGCCTCCCCTACATCCTGATTGTATTTGGCAGGTTGGGTACCACCGATCCCTGGCTTGGCATCCCGGTACAATGGGGACAAATCTGCGGGGCGAAAGTGATTATCGAAGCCACCCTGGAGAACGTCAGGGTGGAACTTAGCCAGGGATCCCATTACTTCCACAACATGATAAACCTGGGAATTAAGTATTTTTCCTTGCCCTTCAACCGTCACCATAAGATCGATTGGGAGTGGTTGAAAAACCAGGAAATAATCAATGAAACCCCCTTTATCCGTCACGTCAGATCCGAAGCCCCTTTGAAAATTCGGGTCGATGGACGGAGGAGCCGGGGAGTAATCTATAAACCCTGAGAGATCTCCATGAATGAACCGGTAAATCCGATTGATAACTTAATCCACCAGCTGCGGGAACGGGCAAAAGAGCTCAACTGTTTATATGCAGTCCAGGAACTGCTCAGCACCCCCGATATCTCCATCGATGATTTATGCCAGGGTATTATTAAAGTGCTTCCTCCCGGCTGGCAGTATCCGGAAGTGTGCGGGGCGCAGATAATCCTTTATGAGGGGAAAAAGTACCAGACTCCGTTATTCTCAAATTCTCCCTGGATACAAAGCGCAGACATCCGTGTCCTGGATCAGGTCGTGGGCAAGATCAGTGTATGTTACATCGAAGAATGCCCTGTTTGCGGTGAGGGTCCTTTCCTCAAGGAGGGTGACTCTGCCTGTGACGAAGGTCCTTTCCTCAATGAAGAACGCAAGCTGATTGACACGATCGCAGAACAATTCGGGTATTATCTTCTTCACCAGCAGCTGCACCAGGTGTTCCAGGAACAACTGGCAGAAATTGAGCCAAAAAGCGAGTGGGAGGTTATCCGTGATTTGCTCAAGCGCACGGATCCCGAGCTGCTGAAGCGCATCACCAACAGGATGGTTAACTACCTTTACTGGAATGGCGTTAAGGAGGCTGAGCAGCTGCTCAAGCTCTTTACACCGGGTACCCATGAAGACCGTTTTGATTCCGGTGAAAACCGCCCTTCCGGTCAGGGAGCACAATCCAGTATCCTGACTATCAGCGACCAGGTTTTTACAATTGCCAGCCAGCATCTTTCCCGAAGCCAGATCCTGGAAAATATCCAGCGCTGGATCATGGAAGATCGGTCAGCCTTCCTGGCCGATATTTTGGTCAATTCCGGCTCCTCGCTGGCGGATATCAGTGCCGCAATTGAACGGTTTCACCAGCTTTCTCCCCAGGGAATTGAACTTACCGCACCCCGTGAGCGCTCATTCCGCACTTCACTCATCCGGCGCGTCTTAAATGATCAGCCCTGGTTTGTAGAAATGGCCAAGAACCATATCGACTTTGATGATTTTGGCAGCTTCATGCACCGCCTGATTTACCCCACGGGAAGTCACGGCAAATTAGGGGGCAAGAGTTCGGGCCTTTTTCTGGCTGAGCAGATCCTCAAACGCTCGACCAGCAAGCAGGAATTGCTGCAGGCTGTAAAAACACCAAAAACCTGGTACCTGACCTCGGATAATATTTTTTATTTCATGTCCTACAATAACCTGGAAGACTTTTTTGAACAGAAGTTTAAGGATATCGTCCAGGTCAAACAAGAATACCCCTATATAGTCAACCTCTTTAAAAACGCACCCCAGCCTCCGGAGATTCTTAAGGGACTTTCCCTGGCATTGGATGATTTCGGCGATGTACCCCTTATTGTGCGCAGTTCCAGTTTGCTCGAAGACCGGGTTGGCGCCTCCTTCGCCGGTAAGTACAAGAGCCTTTTCATTTCCAATCAAGGCTCCAAGGAAGAACGGCTCAAAGCCCTCATGGAGGCAATCGCTGAGGTTTACGCCTCGATGTTTGGCCCGGACCCCATTGAATACCGCTACGAGAATGGCTTGATCGATGACCATGAAGAGATGGGCATCATGATCCAGGAAGTCGTCGGTAAACAGGTGGGCCCTTATTACCTGCCGTCTTTCGCCGGGGTGGCTTTCAGTAACAATAATTTTCGCTGGTCCAGCCGCATCCAGCGGGAAGATGGCCTGGTTCGCATGGTACCGGGTCTGGGCACCCGCGCAGTGGATCGCCTGAGTGATGATTATCCCATCCTCGTGGCACCCGGCAAACCCAATCTGCCGGTGAATGTCTCCCTGGATGAAATCATCCGCTATTCGCCCATTAAAATCGACTTGATCAATTTGCAGACCAGGACCTTTGAAACTGTGGAAGTACGCCAGCTCCTCAAAGCCTATGGCCAGGAATACCCCCTGATAAACCAGGTGGTCTCAATTCTCCAGCAAGACCGCGTCCGCATACCAGGTGCATTGTCCGTAGATTTTGACAAGGAGGAATGTGTCGTAACCTTCGAAGGATTAATCTCCCGCACACCTTTCCTGAAACTGCTACAGGACATCCTGAAAACCCTGCAGGAATCCCTTGGTTATCCGGTTGATATCGAATTTGCCCATGATGGAATAAATTTCTACCTGCTGCAGTGCCGCGTGCAGAGTTTTCGTGAGGAAATTACGCCTGCCGAAATCCCCCAGAATGTCCCCGAAGATGAGATTATTTTCACCGCAAACCGCTATATCTCCAATGGCATCGTCTCGGATATAACCCATATTGTTTATGTTGACCCTTTCAAATACAATGAACTGGCAACCAAACAAGACATGGACCTGGTTGGAAGGGTGGTTGGCAGGTTGAACAAAATCCTTCCCAGGCGCCAGTTTATCCTCATGGGCCCGGGTCGTTGGGGAAGCCGGGGAGATATCAAGCTGGGTGTAAGCGTTACCTACTCCGATATTAACAATACCTCCATGTTGATCGAGATTGCCCGTAAACAGCACGATTACACCCCGGACCCTTCCTTCGGCACCCATTTCTTTCAGGATCTGGTGGAAGCCTCTATCCGCTACCTGCCGCTCTACCCTGATGACCGGGGGATTATTTTTAACGAGCACTTCCTGACATCATCCAGAAATATCCTGCTCGATATCCTGCCGGATTTTGCGAGCCTTGCAGATGTCATCCGGGTGATTAATGTCCCGGCAGTGACGGATGGAAGAGTTTTGCAGGTTCTATTGAATTCAGATCGTGAGTACGCCCTTGCCAGGTTGACCAGCCCAAGCAAGATCGTTGAATTGGAAACCCGCAAAGTCAAAGAGCGTATCCAGCGAAAAGTTACCGATGTGCACTGGCAGTGGCGGCTTCAGGCTGCAGAGAGCATTGCCGCCAGCATTATCCCGGAAAAATTCGGTGTGGTGGGCTTTTATCTCTTCGGCAGCGTCAATAATGCAACCGCCGGCCAGGAAAGTGATATTGACCTGTTGGTTCATTTCCGCGGCACGCAAACCCAGCGCCAAAACCTGCTCTCCTGGCTGGATGGCTGGAACAATTGCCTCTCCGAAATAAATTACCAGCGTACCGGTTACCGCATCAGTGCACTTCTGGATGTACACCTGGTCACCGATGAAGAGTTACACAACCGTACCAGCTATGCGATTAAGATTGGTGCGGTGAGCGACGCTGCCCGCCCATTAACCATGGGTTTGAGGAAATTAAAAAGCTGGGGCTAAAGCAGCTCGCGCATTGCCCCGGCAGGATCAGCAGGGTCAAAGCGAATCAGCGCCAGCTCAAGCCCGTCGTGCGCAGCCGAAAACGCCCATGTCTGGCCAAGACATTCACGCCATGATCCGGTCAGCCTGGCAGATTCGTGGATATGCCCGTGAAGCGTGATCCTCGGCTGCCTTTTCAAAATAAACCTGCGAATGGCAATGCTGCCGACGTGCACGTCCAGGGGCACATTATCAATCATCCTGCCATCCAGGGCAGCCCGGTCCAGGGATGTTTGATAAGGGGGAGCATGGAACAGGAATATCGACCGGGAAAGATCTGTTTCAGCTGCCAGTTTCTCCAGGTCCGCCTTAATCGTGGCATGCCGAATCTCGTTGGCAGGCATGGTAACCGATCGCCAGCCATCTTCCGGCGGGATGCATCCGGGATCAACGTAGCGGGACACATCATAGCGCTCCCAGTCCTTCAGCAGGAATGGCGTGGGAGGAACACATGCATACCCGTAAACCGTATACTCTCCCGCCAGCGCCTTTTTAAAGTGGATGGACCTCCACAGGCCGTTTGATCCTGCCTGGAGGAGGTCATCTTCTTCAGCCTGGCAATCGTCGTTACCAGGAATCAGCAGTACTTCCGGGTAGTCCAGGGCAAGCTGGCTTTTAACTTCCATAAACCCCTTTACCAGGACAGAATTCAGGAAGTCCGTACCGGATGGGATGTCAGCCTTCGAGATTCCATGAGGCAGCAGGTCGCCGCCCAACAGCACTACCGCTGGTCTTTCAGCCGTAATCACCCGGAAAAGTTTCTGATACCTGGTTAAATTCCCGTGCAAGTCAGAAACAAAAAACCACTGCTTCACCGCCTGGAACAGGTTTTGATCATCGTCCATGAAGACACCCCAAGACTGAGTAGGTAATTTTTGCGCAAGCGGGAGTTCAAAACCAGCCGCAATCCGTCACCTGCTTCCAATTGTTGGGCTGGTATTTGAACCATAACCTGCGCCTGCCCGGTCAGGTTTTTTATACTGATCCCCCAATTATAGCGGAAACCCCCCTTTTCCACAGATTTCCTTGGAAGCCGGATAAATTTTTATGTATTTTTTATACAGTGGACAATATTTTTTATGCAATAAGGATTCCAACGGACTATAGTAAGTCTAGGGATCATATCTTAATTCAAACAAGGAGTTGAAAATGTCAGTAATTCAGGATGTCATTGCCATGGTTGAGGAAAAGGATGCCGGGCAGCCCGAGTTCCACCAGGCAGTAAAGGAAGTTCTGGCTACATTGGAGCCCACGGTTGACAGGCACCCGGAGTTCGTCAAAGCCAAGATTTATGAACGGATTGTTGTCCCCGACCGGGCTATCCTCTTCCGCGTCCCCTGGGTCGATGACAACGGAGATGTCCAGGTAAATCGCGGCTTCCGTGTCCAGTTCAATAACGCCATCGGACCCTATAAGGGCGGCTTGCGCTTTCACCCATCCGTTAACCTCGGAATCATTAAGTTCCTGGGCTTTGAACAGATCTTCAAAAACTCGCTCACCACGCTCCCCATGGGCGGCGGCAAGGGAGGTTCTGACTTTGAGCCTAAAGGTAAATCGGATATGGAAGTGATGCGTTTCTGCCAGGCTTTCATGCGGGAACTGTATCGCCACATTGGTCCGGATACGGATGTGCCGGCCGGCGATATCGGCGTTGGCGGGCGAGAGATTGGTTATATGTACGGCTATTATAAAAAGATCGTCAACGAACATACCAGTGTGCTCACCGGCAAAGGACTGGCCTATGGCGGCAGCCTCATCCGTCCAGAGGCAACCGGCTACGGGGCAGTATATTTCGCCGCTGAAATGCTGGCCACCCGCGGACAGAGCATCCAGGGTACCATATCAGCAGTGAGCGCCTCGGGTAATGTCGCCCAGTACACCATTCAAAAACTGCTCCAGCTCGGCGGCAAGATCATCACCCTGTCCGACTCAAACGGCACCATTGTTGACGAAGCAGGCGTTGACCAGGATAAACTGGCTTACCTCCTGGAGTTGAAGAACCTGCGCCGCGGCAGAATCAGCGAATATGCCGACCGCTACAAGGTTCCTTATTACGCCAACAAGAGCGTTTGGGATGTCATCAGGGAACAGGGTTTGAAGGTCGACCTGGCATTCCCCTCCGCCCATGAAAATGAGATCGACGGCGAAAATGCCGCTGCCATGGTCAAGAACGGCTGTTACTGCGTCTCGGAAGGCGCCAACATGCCTTCCAATATGGACGCAATCCACATCTTCCAGGACAATAATGTCCTCTACGGTCCTGGCAAGGCTGCCAATGCTGGCGGTGTAGCCACCTCCGGTCTGGAAATGTCACAGAACAGCATGCGCCTTTCCTGGTCGCGCGAGGAAGTTGACCAGCGCCTGCAGGGCATCATGAAGTCCATCCACAAGTCCTGCCTGGATGCTGCGGAAACCTATGGCAAAAAAGGTGATTACGTGATGGGTGCCAATATCGCCGGCTTCGTCAAGGTTGCCAATGCCATGCTGGCATACGGGGTTGTCTAATTTCAAGTTTTAGATAATCCTCCTCGGCGGTTATCATAACCGCACAAATAGTCCACCTGGATGAGTCCCGCCCCCCGGGAAGCTTTCCAGCCGTATGGCATGGAGTCTTGATATGCTGGGTATACAGGTTGACCAGGCGCTTACCGACACGATGATTGATAGGGCGATTATTGAATGCGCCGATTCAAACTTTGCCGGTGATACGCTGCGGGTCCGCCAAAGCCTGCTCCAGTCACACTGCGAAAACTGCCGCTGTGTAGCCTTAAGCCTCGGGCGCCAGATCGGCGGGTATTTGGGTCAGGTGGACCG
>Ga0209254_10003028_pt1 | contig 15331 bp, 19 predicted proteins | sample FrelakmetDIP11DI_FD_187148 | JGI IMG/M metagenome (GOLD analysis project Ga0209254, IMG submission 187148) | Freshwater lake sediment microbial communities from the University of Notre Dame, USA, for methane emissions studies - DIP11 DI (SPAdes)... | ecosystem: Environmental > Aquatic >...
GATGACGTTGGCGACCTTGAGGGTCACGGTGCTGCCGGTCTGGACCTTGTTACAGAACGAAGGTGCCTGGGCACCGCCCGCGAACGGACAGATGATGTTCTCATCAAGTGCACCATAGTTTTCACCGGCACCGTCAATGTGCAGGTAGTCCGTGCTGGTTATTGACGATGCGTCAATACCGAGGTAGGTGATCTGCTTGACTGCCTTGACATTCCACTGGCCGCTGACCTTGTTGCCAGTCGAAAGGTCCAGGTCCTTGTCATAGGAAAGGTACCCGAACTCTGAGTTCTGGGTGTCCTCAGAATAGACAGTCTGGTATACGACACCCTGGTCGAGCGGCGGGAAGGTTCCCTCGCCGGCAAGCGGCTGGCCGTTGGAGAGTGTCATGTCGATGCTGCTCTCTGAGTTGAAGTTCCCCATCGCGATAACGGTGGTGGACGTCCGGAGCCCCTGGACTTCGTTGACCTTGGGGACACCCGGGTCTGCCACTGCCATGCCGACCACAAGAAGGGCCAGGGCAATGATCATGATTCCGAATTTCTTCATTTTTTTCCTCCTGTTCGAATGCTGATACTCTCAGCACAAACCAATCATGTGCGCGGGGCTTCTTAATAAATATTCGCATATTGGCCGGGATTTCGGTTAAAAACCGGCATATATCGTTTAACTCCGGAGTTCATTCAGCTAACCGTGAGGTTTAGCATATCCTGCCCCCGCTCCATATGGCAGGGAGCTCGGCTGAGGAGGAGGTGGTATATCCCGAATTACCTGATGTCCATTGCAATCGAGAGCAGGTGGCCGGCAGGAGACCCGGCTAACAGAAAAAAAATGCGATTTTATCCGGCGTAGAAAAACCCGGATGAATAGGACATCAGCTTTTCGAACTTGGTGATCGTTCCGGAGACCGATGTGATATCATAGAAGAAGGTGGTCTGGTAGAGATCAGGGGAGTCTTCCCTTCCCTCAAGGATGGATCCTTTGGTATAGGCCGTGACAGAACCCTGGGATGGTATGGCAGGGGTATACTCAGTCACGGATATCCTGTACATCATCTCGACCGGGTCCTTTCCGGATGAAGAGATGAACCGGTCAGAGGTGCTGGTGGACAGGCTGATCTTGTTTCCCGTGACCTGGCTACCCATGGCTATCTTGCCCGAAAATGAAGGTGCGACTACGAGGGCAAGGATAACGCATCCGATAGCAAGGAGGGGAATGGCTCTGGCTCCCGACATATTCTCAACTCTGGAATTATCGATTCAGATTCGTCTCTCGACCTATATTAAAGTGCCGTGACCGGTCCCTTGCTTGGGAGGGCTTTCCGGCCGTAGTTTGCACAGGATTAAAAAAAGAGGAACCGGGAATCTCCCTGTTCAGCACCCTTAAAGTGCCCAGGCAGATTCATAGTGCATCTTCTTCTCGAAGAGTGAGATGTCACCGCTGATTTCGGTCCGGTCCAGGAATTCGGCAGCTTCGCCGAGACTGTCGGGCTCGTCAGCCATGCCCTCCATAATCTTGCTTTTCATGTAAGCGCTAACGGAACCTTTGGACGGGACCCCGCTCACGTACTCGCTGACCAGGATGTTGTAGTTCAGTTCGACCGGGTGGTCCCCAGTCTTCGTGATAAACCGTGTGTCTGCGTGGGTCATGACGTTGGCAACCGACATGGTGAAGGTGCTTCCAGCCTCAACCTTGTTGCAGAAGGCACCGATCGTGGAATCACCGGCAAACGGGCAGATGATCCTTCCTGCAGCGTCCTGGGAAGTTCCGGATCCGCTCATCATGAGATATTCTGATGAATGGATACTACTGGCATCGATTCCGAGGTAGGTGATCTGCCGGGTAGATTCGATGTTGGCCTGGCCGCTGACCTTGCCAGACGTGTCAGCCTTGAAGTCCTTGTCATAGCTGATGTACCCGACACCGACATTCTGGGTGTCTTCGGTATAGACGCTCTCGTAGACCACACCATTGTTCAGGGGTGGCATGTCATTGAGTGACTGGCCGGCTGAGCTGCTGATGTAGAAATTGCTCTCCTGGTTGAAATTGCCGACCGCGATCACGGTGGTCTCGATTCTGAGCCCCTGGACCTCGTTTACCGGAGGAACACCGGGGTCTGCAGCGGCAAACCCGCTGACGAGCAAGCCAATGGCAAGAAATGCTAGTCCGATCTTTTTCATTCAGTCCTCCTTTAGTTACTGCTGATACTCAGGCAGCATCAGTAAAAGCTGGGATACCTTGAAATAAAACCTTTCTCGTTCGTTATTTTGAAAAAAAGGGACCGTTTTCCCTTAAATATGAACGACGATAATACCGGTCCGGATGGAGATTTTGCCGCGGTTGCAGAGTTTTATGTGACATGGTCGTCATCTTTGGCCTTATTTCCGTGCAATGGTGATGTAGCCAGAATGCCCGACCCGTGTTGACGGCCGGGTGCCCCGCTTTGTCCTGGTCATCTCCCGCTCGATGCACTCCACCGACCTGACCGAGGAAAAAAGCCCTTCTGCCGTATCCATCACCCCGCAGAGGTGCTCGAAAAACGGTGTATAGCAGGCAAGATATCCGCCTGGCCGGAGCAGGATGTGGGCATGGCGGACGTGCTCGGGACCGATGGTCATGTCGTAGTGGACAATGTCATAGAGGCCTTCAGCCAGGAGCACGTCCCCGGCAACGACCTCAACATTCCGCAGGCCTGCTTCCCGTATGTTCTCTTCTGCAATCCGTGCAAAGTCCTCTCGTGCTTCATAGGTCACCACCCTCTCTGCGATGCCGCCGAAGTAGATCGCTGCGATACCGGTACCGGTCCCGGAATCAAGCACCCTATCGTTCCGGTTCATCCCGGTATAGGCAATGACCAGCCCGATGTCCCGGGGGAGCATCGGGGCACCGCTCCTCCGGGAATACTCAAAAAAGTCGTGAGCCCGCGGGATGAGAATCCGGAACTCGTATCCGGTATGGGAGGTAATCACGTCTCCCGGTGAGGCATTGGCAACCTCGTCCAGGCTGATGATCCCTTTATCGGTTGAAAACGGGCCGGTCCCGCTCCTGATAAAATAGGTCCGTTCCCTGCCGGCCAGGAGGATCCGCTGACCAGGCCCGATCATTTCGAGACCTTCAGGATCGCCTCGGCAATATCACCCCTGCACGTGATGAGGGCTTCACGGGCTGCTTCTGCGGAGACACCGGCCTGTTCGGCGACCAGCTGCACATCCTCATCGGGAATCTGCAGGGCAGCTTCTTCGAAACGGGGCTGGCCGGCAATCTGGTAGGTGGTGACCCCCTGCATGGTCATGGCAGTCACTTCGGCAGTATCAAAGATGTATTTCCCTTTCGGCGTCTCGATGATAATGCGCTGGACATCGTCAATCTGGTCCACCTTCATGCCGAGCTGCTTCATCATCTGCTTCATCTTCTTGGGATTGATGTTTCCGGGCATCATGTGGTATTCCTTCCCTGCCGTACTTTTACGGCTACACCGTACTTAAAGATCAGCATCTCGTGGCCGGACAGTACCGCAGAGCCGGTTGCGAGAAGATCGTCATCCCCGGTCACCACCATTACCTCATCACCGGCCCGTATTTCCGGGTCGGCAGCGGTAACATGCCTGGCGAAGGTATTCTTTCCCTGGCCGATGAATTCTGCAACCTCGTCAAGAACCACCACCCGGTACGCCGGTGGCGGCAACGCTTCGATAAGCCGTAATGCTCCGTCGATTCCCAGCGTAAGCCTCCCGTCCTGTGCCCGGACCGTAACGAGCCTCTGTCCGCCAAGGATTACCTGTCGAATCCTGCCGGTCCGGGAGAGGATGAACTCGCATCCTTCCGGAAAGAGTGCGGTCCCCGCCCCGTTCCCGAACTGGAAGTCAGCGATGACCTGGACCTGCCTGAGCATACTGTCCGGCGAGTACATCATTGACCAGCCTCACAAACTCCTGTTCTGATTCCCGGGGGATGTAGGCACCGGCCGCTATCCGGTGACCACCGCCTGCCCCCCCGAACGCTGCTGATGCCTCCACCGCTGCCTGCTGGAGATCGACCCCTTTCCCCACCACGCTCTCTGTGGTACGCAGGGATACCTTGGTGACTCCCGGGTCTTCCGGCTGTTCAACCATGATCAGGATGGGTTTATCCATATTCAGCCGGGATAGCGCCATACCTGCCCCGATACCCACGATCGTGTCAGGATACCGGTTCCCGACATGGATGTACTGGAGGTGGGAGAGCTCGGAGACCCCCGTATCGAGAATAAACTGGAGCAGATTGCGGATGATGGCCCGGTGGTTGGTGAGCATATGCTCGGCCTGCCGGTAGGCGACTCCCCGGTCGCCCCGGCAGATACTCCCCCCCACCCGGGGCCGCGACCACCGGCCACAGGCATTCAGGAGGGTTGCAAACTCCTGGGCATTCCGGAGCGGTGTCCGCTCCGGTTCGGCCGGGAAGAGGTAGGACTCTGCAAAGAGGCGCGAGATCTTCTCCCCATGGGCAAGCAGCTGCTGGGCCAGGGCACTGGTGATGGTTCTCCGGTGCTCATCGGGGATCTCTTCCCAGACCAGCCAGCCTTTCTTCTCGTCTCTGAGGGGAATGTTGAGTCTTCCCAGAAATTTCTGTGCTCCGGTTGCATTGTTGCTGATCCCCGGGATGAACGGGTCATCGGTATAGGAGAGGCAGATGTGGAGCGGGCGGGTGGATATCCCGTAGCAGTTGAGATCCCGCTGGCGGATCTCGATTGATCCATGCGATGCGCCCTCATAGGCAATCTCCCGTGCCAGTCCAACCAGGCCGCAGTCCTCGCGGGCCATCATATCACCGACATTGCCGACAACGGCAAGCCTTGCCAGGTCAGCATTTGCCGGGTCAAGCTCCTTTGCCACGAGGTAGGCAACCCCCGCCGCGGAGAGCTTGGTATGCCCATGCGGCAGGCAGTTGACCTGCGGATAGGCAGTCCCGCAGTCCTGGCTGACGTGGTGGTCGACGATGAGCACCTCTTCAGAAGAGAGTCCGTGCTCTTCAAGCAGGTTCTGCTGCCCGGCGCCGAGATCGCAGAAGAGCTTGAAGGTATCATCCTTCGGGACCTGCCGCATCGTAAGGGGTTCCAGCTGCCGGACGAAGACCGAGGTGACCCGGATCCCCTGGCGGGTGAGGGCCTGGGCAAGAATTGATTCGCCGGAGATGCCGTCGGCGTCGATGTGGGAGATGATGGTGACGTCAGCGTGGGAAGAACATTCCCGTGCCGCTGCCCGCACTTCATCAGAGAAACCCATTACTGTAGTAATTCTCTGATCCAAGGAAAAATGTTGGCTTTCGAGCCATTTAACGGATCTCCCCCCCCATGCCCGCGAATCCGGCAGGGGGCCATCATGTTTCATATATACCGAGGCCAGATGCTTGTACAGACGACCAGGGGGAACAGGACCGGTGGATGGTGAAAAGGGCAGCCTCCCGCAGGGAATCGCAGAATTCGCTGACAGGGGTATCATATCCCATGAACGGATGAGGGTTGTGGATGCGAACGCCCGTGCACTCGGCCTCTCATCACTCCGGATGATGGAGAGTGCCGGCAGGGCACTTGCCGAATCGGTCAGGGCAGCAGATCCCTGCCGGGTGCTGATCCTCTGCGGGAAAGGAAACAACGGGGGGGATGGCATGGTGGCCGCCCGGTACCTGCAGGACCTTGAGCCCGAGGTCTGTGTCATCACGGGTGCTGGGATGACCGCTGAGACTGCTGAACAGCTGCGGCTCCTCTCCCACTGCCGGGTCTCCATCCATGCCGTATCCTGCAGGGATGATGTCCGGGCGCTCGGCACCTTGTTCTCCAGCGCCGACATTATCCTTGATTCCCTCCTCGGCACCGGGCTGAAAGGTGCAGTAAAGGAGCCGGTGCGGACCTGCATCGAGCTGGCCAACCAGTCCCCGGCAAAGATCCTCTGTGCTGATGTCCCCACCCCCGGCATCCGGGCGGACCTCATCCTTGCGTTCCACCGCCCGAAGGTTGAGGGGTCCTTCGTGGCCGGGATCGGTATCCCGCTTGAGGCCGAGGTTTTCACCGGACCGGGAGATCTCACGCTGGTGAAAAAGAGGCGGCCGGATGCCCACAAGGGAAACGGAGGAGAAGTCCTCATTGTCGGAGGTGGTCCTTACCAGGGGGCCCCCTACCTCTGTGGCCTCGGGGCACTGCGGGCAGGCGCAGATATCGTGCGGATTGCATCCCCGGTCTTTGAACCGGTACCCGACCTCATCTATGAACGGCTCGAGGGGAAGATCATCGAGGCAGAGCATATCGGGCAGATCCTCCGGCTCATCGATCACGCTGATGTGGTGGTGATAGGCAATGGTCTTGGTGACCAGAGCCATCACGTCGTCCGTGCCCTTGCCCCCCACTGCAAAAAGGCGGTCTTTGATGCTGATGCTTTGCGCAAACCGCTCCCGAAAGCCGATGATTCCCTCTACACACCCCATGCCGGGGAATTCGAGCGGATGACCGGGACGAAGCCGGAAGATGACCTGGTCACCCGGGCACGATCGCTACGGGATGCGGGGATTCCCGGGACCACCCTCCTCAAGGGGCCAATTGACGTCATCTCTGATGGTACCCGGGTCCGGTTCAACCGGACCGGCACTCCCCTTATGACAGTCGGAGGAACCGGTGATGTGCTTGCAGGGGTTGCCGCAGCACTCTTCTGTGAACTGCAAGCCTTCGATGCTGCCTGCATTGCAGCATACGTGAACGGAAGGGCAGGCATGGCAGCCGAGAACGAACGGGCCGGGGGGCTGCTGGCCAGTGATCTCCCCGGGTATATCGCTCTTGAGCTCTTTGGAAAAGGAGGCAGGTAATGGTCGAGTTCAGTCATATCAAAGATGACAGGGTCCGCATGGTGGACATCGGGGGAAAAGACGAGATCCAGCGGGAAGCGGTCGCTTCAGGGAGAATTCATCTCAGGAAAGAGACGCTGGATGCCATTCAGAAAGGAACGGTAGTCAAGGGTAATGTGCTCGCAACAGCGCGGATCGCGGCAACCATGGCGGTCAAGGAGACCGCCCGCCTCATCCCGATGTGCCATGCCATTCCGGTAACCGCTGTTGAGGTCGGGTTTGAGCAGATGGATGATTCCATCGAGGTCACCGTCACCGTCCGTTCGGTCGGCAGGACCGGGGTCGAGATGGAAGCTTTAAGCGGTGTCTCTGTTGCCCTCCTGACGATCTGGGACATGGTCAAATCGGCCGAGAAAGACCCGCAGGGGCAGTACCCGGTCACCCGGATTGATGGCATCCGGGTGCTCAGGAAACAGAAAGGATAGGGGGGCAGATCCTTTCCCGCGGGCATGAATTTAAGAACCTTCCCGCAGATATATACAGGTCTTACGGGATCCGTCCCGTGAAGGAATGTGGCGTTTTTCAGACGCTGAACCTGAGGCTGATTGTCTATGGCGAAATCGATGTATGCCTACGTACGTGAGGCATGGAAGAAACCCGGTGATACAGGAGTCAGAGAACTCCAGTGGCACCGGATGCAGGTGTGGCGGCGCGAGGGCAGCGTGGTACGGGTGGAGCACCCGACCCGCATCGACCGCGCCCGGAACCTCGGATACAAGGCCAAGCAGGGTGTAGCGGTGGTGCGGGTAAAGATCAGGCGCGGAGGCAGGCGCAAATCACGGTACGTCCGTGCCCGCCGGTCAATCCGCATGGGAAAGAACCGCATCACCCCGGCCAAGAGCCTGCAGCGCATTGCCGAGGAACGGGCGTCCGTGAAATACCCGAACATGGAAGTCCTCAACTCGTACTGGGTTGGCCAGGACGGGCGGCAGAAGTGGTATGAGGTCATCCTTGTCGACACCCACCACCCGGCAGTCCTCTCAGACCGGCAGCTCTCCTGGGTTGGCGGAACGGCACACCGGGGACGTGCAGAGCGCGGAAAGACCAGCGCCGGCCGGAAAGGCCGGGGCATGATGACCCGCGGCAGGGGGACCGAGAAGACCCGCCCGAGCATCAGGTCCCATGGCAACCTGGGCAAATAAGATATTCCCCTTTTTCCACATGCTCTTCTGATGACAACCACGGACGCCTGCCTCCATCCCTATCCCGACGGGAACTCTTCACTCCGGAGGATGGCGCTCGAGGCGGGAGCTCTCGGGTTCGACAGCATCGTGGTCCCGGACGCACCCCCGCAGGAATATTTTGGAGTCCGGGTCATACCTGCCATCCTGATAGCGGAACTCAATCCACGGGTTATATCGGGACTGATCAGGGCGAACGGGCAGAAACAGCCGCTGGTTATGGTGAATGCCGGTGAAAACGGGTTTAACCGTGAGATCCTGAACCTGAAGGGTATTCATATCCTCCGGCAGGTCCACAAGACCCGGAAGAACTCATTTGACCATGTCTCGGCCCGCCTTGCCGCGGAGCGGGGAGTGGCCGTAGACATCGATCTCTCCCCGATCATCCACAGTTCCGGCCTTTCCCGGCAGCGGGTCATGCAGCGCTACAATGACCTTGTTACCCTCTTCAATCGGTACCGGTTCTCCCTGACCCTGTCGAGCAATGCCTGTTCCATCCTCGATCTGCGGTCTGTTGAGGAGATCTGCCTTCTCTGCGGATTGTTCAGTTTGGAAGAGGATGATGTCCGTGAAGGACTCGGCACAGCAGGGTCCCTCCTGGATCAGAAAGGTCCTGTTACGGTGGTCACATGAAACCGCTGCCCCCGACTCTCCGGAGAAAGAAACGGTACATGCTCGCCACCATGGATCCTCCGGGCATCGAACCTGATCCCCGGGAGCTCTACCACGTCATTTCAGAGTCGGTAACCAGCCTCTATGGGGATGGAAAAGCAGCAGCAATCGGCCTGTCGGTTATTTCTGCACAGGCGAATCAGGTAATTTTCCGGTATACGCGGGGTTATGATAAAGAGGTGCGGACAGCACTCGCCACGGTCACTGACATGGCTGACCAGAGGATTGCACTTCGCGCAAAGGTGACCTCTGGTACCCTGCACGCACTTCGCAGGAAACTGCCCCGGAAGACTGACACGGAACCAGGCCTTTCTGAAGTGGAGTACCATGGCCGGACCTATTGTGCACGCCGGTATCACGGTCAAAAGGTTGATTTGCTGGAAAAAGGAATTAAAAGGCAGGAACTCTTGTATATCACACAGGATGATCTGGAGGAATCATAATGCAGCCACAGGCATACCAGATGGGATACGACCGGGCCATCACGGTGTTCAGTCCGGACGGCCGCCTTTATCAGGTCGAGTACGCCCGGGAAGCGGTCAAGAGGGGTACGACCGCGGTCGGAATCAAGTGTAAGGACGGCATTGTCCTGATTGTTGATAAGCGGGTGAGCTCACGCCTGCTCGAACCATCGTCCATCGAGAAGATATTCATGATTGACGAGCATATCGGGGTGGCATCATCCGGCCTCGTTGGTGACGCCCGGGCTCTCGTTGACCGGGCACGGATCGAGTGCCAGATCAACCGGGTCAGCTACAATGAACGGATGGATGTGGAGGCCCTGGCAAAGAAACTCTGCGACCACATGCAGACCTATACCCAGTTCGGGGGAGCCCGCCCCTACGGGACCGCCCTGCTGATTGCCGGTATCAGCGACGGGGAATTCCGTCTCTTTGAGACCGACCCCAGCGGGACCCTCCTCGAATACAAGGCCACCGGGATCGGGATCGGCCGCAACGCGGTGATGAAGGTCTTTGAAGAGGAATATGATTACGAAGCCCCGATGAAGGACGCCATCCTCCTCGGGCTCAAAGCCCTCCATGATGCCACCGAGGGAAAATTTGATGTCAACACGGTGGAGATTGGGGTCATCGAGGCCGAGACCCAGCAGTTCCGGAAGATGACCAAGGATGAAGTCGCTTCATTCGTCGAACAGTTTGAGAAGTAGGAGCGCCCGGCATGATCCCTCTCGAGAAGGCAGTGGTGGCACGGCTCGAGAGCCACGGTGAGAAGTTTGAACTCCTGGTCGATCCCGACCTGGCTGTCCGCTACCGGCAGGGGGAACCGATCGATCTTGAAGAGATGGTTGCCGCCCTCTCCATCTTTGAAAATTCCTCCCGCGGTACCCGGTCAGCGGACGAAACAATGGTCAGAGTATTCCACACCACAGATTTTGTCACCATTGCAGACCGGATTGTCCGGAAAGGAGAGATCCACCTTACCGCTGACCAGCGCCGGCACATGATAGCCGAGAAGAGAAAGCAGGTTATTACATTTATTGCCCGCAATGCAATCAATCCCCAGACCGGGCTCCCCCACCCCCCTCAGCGGATCGAGATGGCAATGGACGAGGCGAAAGTCAATATCGACCTCTACAAGAATACCGATGAACTGGTCAGGGAGACGGTCAAAGCCCTCCGTCCAATCCTTCCTATCAAGTTCGAGGAAGTCCGGATTGCGGTGAAGATCCCACCTGATTATGCATCGCGGGCTTTCGGGGAGATACGGAACACTGCCCAGATGGAGAAGGAAGAGTGGCAGAAGGATGGGTCCTGGATCTGCATTGTCCGTATCCCGGCAGGGATCCAGGGCGAGTTCTACGACCTGATCAACCGCATCACCAAGGGGCAGGGTGAGGTGCGCATCCTCAATCAAGTATATTAACCGAAAAAACATAGTATAGGAGACAGATATCCGGGGTGGAATATATGGCCCGCATCACACAGAAGGCAAAAGGGAGAGTATCAGGGAGTGCAGGACGGTTCGGCCCGCGGTATGGCCGGTTTGTCCGGAAACGGGTGAATGAGACCGAGAAGATATCCCGGTCAGCCCACCGCTGCCCGCGGTGCGATACCGTTGCGGTCAAGAGGGAAGGCACCGGCATCTGGGCCTGCCGGAAATGCGGCTTCAAGTACGCCGGCGGTGCCTACCAGCCGCAGACACCACAGCTGCGCATTGCACTGCGGACCATCGATCGCGCCCTTGGAAAGGAGGTCTGAGGGTGCCGGCATCCTACAAGTGTGCACGGTGCAAGTCCAAGGTCGAGATTGACGTCAATGTCCGGTGTCCCTACTGCGGACACCGGATCCTCTTCAAGGAACGGGGCGCTGCGATCAAAGAGTTAAAAGCTCGATGACCATCGTCACCACCTCGCGGAAACCCATTCCTGAACTCCGGTCGTTTGCCAAGGACTTTGCCTTTGCTGCAGGCTGTTCCTACGTGTTGAGGGGGAGGATGGGACTCCCTGAGATCGAAGCCATTGATCCCGCCCATTTTCTTTTTTCACTCCGGAACGGAGAATTCTCAATCCAGCTTACCGATCATGGCAACGTGATTGCAGCGATCACCATCCCCAGATTTTCCGTGGAGGACCGGGGGGATGCACGGATAGAAGGTCTGGTGGTGGATAACCCATCCATTTATGAGCGTCTGGCACCATATATACCGGTGAAATTGTCGGAAACTGGAGGGGCAGGATGCAGCTTTGACGGCACCCGGAAACGCCGCTACCGGTTCCGGCTGATGTTCCATGAGGCTTGAAGCCCTCTTTCGTTTCAGGACGGATCATGCCGGGGTGCTCTTCCGGGCAGTCAGTCCTGAGACAGAAGCGGAGGTAAACCCCCGTTCAAAGGCGGAATGCCTGCTGGAGGCCCCGGACCTGCTGGTGCTGAAGGTCCATGCCACCGATGTTGCGGCACTCCGGGCCTCGCTCAACATGTGGCTCCGGCTGATTTCCGTGGCAGAAGAGATGCAGGATCTCATAACTGACCAGGAGAGAAAAGAATGAGCAGTGCACTATCACCCAAAGTCCAGAACCAGATCGCCATGCTGCAGCAGATGCAGCAGCAGATGCAGACCATCGGTGCCCAGAAGGCACAGTACGAGATGGCAGTCCGTGAGGCAAAGCGTGCGACCGAGGAACTCACCGATGTTCCGGATGATGCCCCGGTCTTCATGAGCGTCGGGACGGTCATGATGGAGAAGAAGAAGGAGGCGGTGCTCAAGAACCTGACCGAGAAGATCGAGACCCTCGAGCTCCGGATCAAATCCCTTGAGAAGCAGGAGACCCTGCTCTCCGGAAAGTTCGAGCAGCTCCAGGCCCAGATAAAGCAGGCCCTCGAGGGCAAGTCCCCCGGGGCTTCATAAAAATAATAGTTACTCTCTTTTTCCTGCCTGCTTGATCCGCTGCAGGAGGTTTAACGCATTGATCATTGCCTCAGCCGAGGCAAGGACGATGTCATCGCTGGATCCGCTGGCAGAGAAGACATGTCCCTGCTCATCCTCAACGGCGATATTCACATGGCCGATAGCGTCAGATCCCCCGGAGATCGCTTCAATATTGAACTCTTTTAACTGGATCTGTGCCGGTACAATCCCAAGGATTGCTTTTATTGCTGCATCGACGGGACCGGTTCCGGTGCTGCTGGAGACCAGCTCTTTTCCCCAGACCAGCGCCTTGACACTGGCAGTCGGGATGACGTGGTTGCCGGTCATGATGGCGATATCCTGCAGCTCAATAGCCCGCATCCCGTTCCCGATGCCCATGACCACCTCGGCTATCTCGTAGAGGTCGGCATCGGTCACCTTCTTTCCTTTCGTAGAGATGAACTTCACTTTCTCCACGATCTGGTCAAGCTCGGTGTCGCTCGGGGCGAGGTGGACATCGGTCAGCATCTGCCGCACCGCATGCCGGCCCACATGTTTCCCGAGGGTCAACTTTCTCCGGTGACCGACCATCTCCGGGGTCATGACGCCGGGCTCAAACGTTGCCGCACAGGCGATAACCCCGTGGGAATGGATGCCGCTCTCGTGGGAGAAGGCATTGTCACCGACAACCGGGTAGGTCGGTGGAATGGTGATACCCGAGTACCGGGAGATCAGGCGCGAGGTCTCGAAGAGACGCTCGGTCTTAATCCCCGTCCTTACGTTGTAAATCGACTCCAGGATCATCACCGTCTGGGAGATATCAGCATTCCCTGCCCGTTCCCCGAGGCCGTTTACCGTAACCTGGACCTGGGATGCTCCTGCTTCGACTGCGGTTGTGGTATTTGCAACTGCCAGCCCGAAGTCATTGTGGCAGTGGACATCAACCGGGCAGTCCACCTCGGCAACGATCCGGGTGATGAGCTTCTTCATCGCGGTCGGGGTATAGACCCCGACGGTGTCCGGCACGTTGATGATGGTTGCCCCGGCCTCTGCTGCGGCCCGGAAGACCTGGATGAGGTAGTCCTGCTCGGTCCTGGTTGCATCCATCGCCGAGAACATGCACAGGTCACAATGATCCCGGACATAGGAGATTATTTCCCCGGTGATGTCCAGCACCTCTTCCGGCGTCTTCTTGATGGTGTGCACCCGCTGGACTTCGGAGGTGGGAATGAAGACATGGACCATGTCCACCCCGCAGTCCAGGCAGGCATCCACATCCTCGGTCCGTGACCTGGCCAGTCCGCAGATGACTGATTCAAGGTCGAGGTCAGCAACGGCCTTCACGGTCTCCCGCTCCCCTGGAGACGAGGCAGGGAAACCGGCCTCGATGGCATACACTCCAAGGGAGGAGAGCTGTCGTGCAATTTCGAGTTTCTGTTCAAAGGTAAATGAAATACCGGGCGTCTGTTCACCGTCTCTCAGGGTGGTGTCAAAGACAGTGACCTTTGACTTTGCCTGGCTATCGGTGAAGAAAACGATCCCCCGCAGCTGGTGTGCGAGTCATACACCAATATAAAAAGCGTTCATATTATAAAATGGTGACCGAATACCCCGTTTCTGTGAATCTCAGTACCGATACGTTTAATAGCGTTATATTCCCTATATTATGAGCGCAAATCCCGCCTTAACTCAGCTTGGTAGAGTGCGCGGCTGTAGTATGATTTGCCGTAACACAGGCAATTGCGCAGCTACCGCGATGTCCCCGGTTCGAATCCGGGAGGCGGGACCTTTTGCGAGCGAGATGCCCAGATGGTGTAGTGGCCTATCATGTCGGCCTGTCACGCCGACGACTCGGATTCGAATTCCGATCTGGGCGTTCCATTTTACCATATTCTTATAAACCGCGACTTAAGGATATCTTTTGTTTGAATGGAAGGGAATAAAAATTGCCACCTGTAAACCTTCCCCTTTTTTTTATTTTTTCAGGAGCCGGGTTTCCTCCCAAAGAACGGGGACAGTTCACCAATCCCCGTCCATTCCCTGCGAGAGCGTTCTTGAAATGAACGTAGTATTTTTTACAAAATGTTCCTGGCGGTTTATTGTATGGAATTTTGTTGGAACCGGTTTTTTTAAAAAGCCCGGGCAGCTTTACGATAGTGTACCATCCAATAGCATACATCTGCAGGTTTCAGATCTCTCCAAAAACAGTTCTTAATAAAAGTTGCATGGCTCTTTTGGTTTCAGGTTGGTGGATTATTCTCCCTGATTCCCCTTACCCTATGCCCTGAAACCAGTGGTTGGAAATGCTTTCATCCAATCCCGTATGCTGATTCGGAACTGGAATCAGTATGTAGGAAAGAAAGTCCTTTTTTTTGACCCGGGATTATCCTTATAACTCTAATATGATTCCTATTTTATAAATTAATTTTAAAATTCATTTTAAAATAGCAAATAAGTGAAATAATAAGATTTCCATATCCGTAAACTCTATCATGCTATATCAAGAGACACCCCCCGCCCAAAAAAAACAAGATGGAGAGAACCGGATTATTCCGTGTGAAAGGTGTCATGGACAAGGATAACGATACTGATGAGGGGTGCCCGATATTCGGAGTTCAAAGTGGAGGACCGGTCATTGGCTTGGGGCTCCTTATGATCCTCTTTGGACTCGTCCCCCTTGTTGCTGGACTGGCATCGATGCCAGTTGGGCTGGTCATGCTGTTCTTCGGATTCGGGCTCTTCCTCATCTGGGTAGGAGTTACCTGCTGAGACCAGGATGCCGGAATACAATTTTCATCCCATAATGTTTTGAAAACGAATAAATATTAATTGGAGAAATTAATCACTACATCTATCCTTGCTGGTGATTATATTGATACGCTTCCGTGTAAAAATAGGTCTTCTGGTGATTCTTTTATTGCTGGTGAGTTCCGGCATTGCCTCCGCGAAGGTTCTGCCCCAGCAACCCGATGAAGTCCAGCGTCTGCGAATTGAGACCTCGGTTGTATCTTCGGGCACCTTCAAGCACGACAGTGCACTTGACTGGGCTCTCTCCAGCGAATACCTCGATGTCAATGCTATCCTCGTTGGCCCTGGGGAAATCGAAATTGAACCGGAACCGCCCCTGAACCCGGCAGGAGAAGTCCAGATGCATACCACCTATAGCGAGGATACGTCTGCAATGAACGGTTTCATCTCCTTTGACAAGGTGGGTATCGTTGATTCACGGGCAAAGGCCGGCAGGGA